>Ga0097691_1000091_pt1 | contig 82153 bp, 85 predicted proteins | sample NGESurdeep072012_8_FD_72858 | JGI IMG/M metagenome (GOLD analysis project Ga0097691, IMG submission 72858) | Arctic peat soil microbial communities from Barrow, Alaska - NGEE Surface sample 210-1 deep-072012 | ecosystem: Environmental > Terrestrial > Soil > Wetlands > Peat ...
TAGGGCTTCGTTGTTCAGCAGGATCGAGCCGAGAACGCCCTGTTCGGCTTCGAGATTCTGCGGGGGCACCCGTTTCAGAATGTCGTCCTCGTTCATTACTTTTGGCGCCCCCAATATTCCTCGGCGGTCGGCATGGCGGTCCCTGCGTTGCCCTTGCCCTGGCCGTTACGTTCCTCGCGATAGCTGACGGCGTTCTGAATCCAGCGTTGAAAGGCCACCGACCAATTTGTGTGCGTCGGCGATTTGTCGATCGCGTGAAGGCGGAACTTTTCGAACTCGTGGTCGGCGTCGCACTTGTGTTTGACCGCATAAGCGCGAAGATCGTCGGTTAGGACGAAGCCCTCGGGCCAGGTAGTTTCTGGTTTTCGTTTCCTGCCTTTTGGGGCGCTCTCTCTCCTTAGAGACGGATCGGATCGATCCGGATCGATACGGGCATTGCTCTGAGCATTGCTCGGCGATGCGGATAGCATGCCGGTAGCATGCTCTGGGCATGCCGCTAGTAAGGTCACTTCGTCCGTCCCTGGACTCTTTGCGTGCCGATTCCATCGCGTTCGCGCGGCTTTTGTCGCTCGCGCCGTCCGGAACTCACGGTCGGCTAAGAACGGTTGATGCTGCAACCAGTCATGGATGATTAGATCAGCCCCGTTCCGCTCAAGGAATCTTAAGTCGAGCAGAACGGCAGTGAACCGTCCTTTACGTCGCGTCGACCACCTCGCGATCCCCTCAACATCGTCATCCGAAAGACCCGTCAGCCGGCCGTCTGGTCGGTTGCGTGCCGCGTATCCCCAGACCCGCAACAGACCGCGGACCGCGCCATCGCCCAGCGTGCGCGCCAGGCGTTCGACCTTTGGATGGTCTGCAAAGTCATCAGTCATCCGAAAATCCATCGCCTCAACCTCACGCCGCCATACGTTTCAGGATTCGAATCGTCCGCGCGCGCCGCTCTTCGAACGAAACCCGCTGCGCTTCCGCCGTCGTTCTCGCCGGTTCGCTAGAAATAGTGTCGGGTTCGTCGGGGGTTTTCGATGATGTCGGAATTTCGACATCATGAACTAAGCGCTGGTTCGGGACGCGATTCATGTCGATCCGCGCGGCGACCTGTTCGACCAGCGCCTGAACGCGGGAATCCGCGCTGACTAGCCGACGATCTACTTGACGATCATCGGTGCCATTCATCGCGACACCCGCGACGCCTGCCACCGCAAGATCTCGTCGTGCTTCCAGCCGATCGCGCGGTCGGATAGCTGAATCGGCGCCGGGAACTGGCGTAGCTTTACGAGTCGGAGAATTGAGGAGCGGGAGAGGCCCGACATTCTGATGACGTCGGGGAACCTGTCGATCTTTTCGTTATCTTCCATTGGCCCTGCCTTTGCCTCGACAGGGCCAGAAAATCAAAAACCGCGCCCGGGCGAGGCGGATTGAGTACGCCTCGAAGTCCCAGCCACGGTTTATCCGTTAGCTTATGTAATTAACATTTATAATACACCAAGGCACGCGCGAGTCAAGAGGCGCGAACTGCCTTCGCGCGATCATGGTTTCTTTGGTTTCTTGAGCCGCCGGCGCATCTCGACGCGGACCGCCATTCAGCGTCCCTGCCGGTTCAAACTAATGCAGACTTCGCAGAGCATATAGCCAATTGGTGTGCCAAGCTTCCGCTCGTTCTCCGGTATGTCACGGCCCGGAGCACAGACGCTGTTGTTGTGGTAGACGCGATTGCGGGGTGGCTTTTTGACCTCATTGACGGAGTAGAAGTCAGCTACTTTCGGCATGGCAATTTCTCCCTTCTAGCGCTGATCAAATACCAGCCAACAAGCGCGATCGGCGGCGCGATTAACCCGGCTTCTTCTTTCGGAGGCGCCGGCGCATCTCCACTCGACGCTGGGCGGCCGTCATCCCGGTCCAGGACGCGCGGCCACCCTTCGCGCCGATCTCTTGCAGCATCTTTTGCCGCCTTTTAGGGGACAACTTTTTCCCGCGCCGCTTGCCCCACTCCGCCATCACCCTGGAAATCATCGTCTTCCGCATGAGGGTTAGCATAATGCCGGCCGCCTCTCGCTTCACCAATTCGGCGGCACGGCCTAGGTCGGGCTTACGCTCGGCTTGCAGCTTCTCGATCGCGCGCTGCCGCCCGAGGTCCGATAGCTCGGCGTTCCCGCGTATCCGGTCGATGCTGTCGACGAGGCCGGACGTGGCGTGAACGCAGAGCGAGAAACTCTCGCGGCTTGGACCCTCGGTTTGCTCCGGCTCGGCCCCCAGCGGTGCTCTGTTCGGGCGTTGAAAATCATCGGTGGTTCCTCTCTCGTTTGGTCGTTGATTTGCCGCCAAAGTGCGGCCGTCTCTCGCCCAATCTAGCGCGCGGCCTATGCGTCGCGCTTAGCGAGCAATCGTGGATCGCTCAGCGAACCGGTTGCGACGCAACGATTAAGGCCGGTTTCGGCCCCTTGGCGACGGGCGCCGCGCCCCTAACTGTATATTAACCGCCGCCGAAAAAGCCGCGCATCCATCGATGCTATTTCCGTGCGGATGTTGCTGTCTTGGAGGCGAAACTGTCAGCGATCGCGGCGGTCGCGCTGGTTGACCGGGCTGGTCGCGGCTGGCGGGCGACGCGCGACGCGGGCGGATCGCTCGAACGGCCGCGCTGGGTTGGTTGTGCGCAGTCAGGTTGGAAAGCGCGACGTGGGGCGCACCGCGCGAAGTGTCGGGCTATTTCGCTCGATCAACCGGGAATGAAACTGGCCGCAAACTGAACCGCGAAACCTACCGCGATGAGGAGTATCCCGACGAGCGTTCTTGCCGACCTGAGCCCCGCGATCTGAATCCGCCCGCCGCGTTCATCATCTTGGTACGCCGGTGACGGCAGTTTTGAGACCGAGAACGCGAGAACGACACTCCCGAAGAAGCTAATGAACAGACCGATTCGATTCCATCCGAGGCTGGACACAGCGTAGAGTTATCAAACCGCCGTGCGACCGACAAACGATGGCAATGGCCACGCGGGTTCATTTCGAGTTGCGGAGTAAGAACCCCCCAGCCAGCACGATCACCGCGGCGCTGATAGCCATCGCGATCACGCCTGACGCAAAATTGCGATTCATGTTGTCAACGATGCCCGCGAAGCCGATAAAGCCCACGAACAGCGCGCCAATAATTCCGAAGATCACAACGGCCTTGGCGAAAATCTTCATTCCGCCTTCCCTGCCGGACGGCAGTGCTCCTGAGGCACTCCGATCAGCGGTTCGCCGCTTCGGTACAGGGATAGGGTGAAGCAAGCGGTGAATTGAGGCGTCTGCATTAAAGAGATAACCAAAGAGGAACACTAGCGGTTGCGCTGGCACGAGCGACAGAGCGCCCGCAACAAACGATTGCCCCCATCCACCTTCCCACTGCGTTAACCACCCGGCGGCCGCTTGGGTTCCAAGCACATATAAATCTGCGTCGAATAGGCCAGCGAACCACAAGATCACTCCTGTTACCGTGATGCCGCCGACAATCGCGATCATTACCCGAAATTCGTTTCCCTGTCTCGACTCGGGATAACGGAACGATACGAGCGAGAGGACGCACGCGGTGCCAGTGAGTGAAATTACAACAGCCCCTAGTCGAAGGGGCGAGTACTCGTTAAGCGCGACGCGCGGACCGAAAATAAGAACAGCGCAGCCTATGGCGGTGAGAACATACGCGGCGATCATCCAAGGACGCGCGTGCTGCTCGATTATCGCTCGCTGTTCTTCCTCCGCCTCTCCGGCTGGACCTGACAAGCTCATATTTGAATCAGGAGGATACAAAAGGCCTCAAGCTGAACCCGAGTCTATTTACCGCTTCGGAAATTACTCTTGCGGCGCTCCGAAGAAAACCAGCGGTCCTCGGGCGCTCGGGGAAAAGTCGGGACCGGACTTAACCTTGACGCCGAATGCGTCGCCCGAATCTGCTATATTCCGACTATGCCACTGTTCACTTCAGAAACGGGGCGGCGCGCACGGCAGCGCTGGTTGGGCTGGTCGCGGCCCCGTAACGGGCGATGCGCGACGCAAACGGCTCGATGCGAAGGCCGCGCTGGGTCGAGCTTGACACAAAGTCGCTACGGGCCTAAGGATCGTCGAGCTTGGCAATCCGATAACCATCGAGGCAAGTGTCGCAAACCCAAACGGGAGGAGGTTCTTATGATCGACGTCGTAACCAGTCAAGGTCGAGCGGTCGGGGTATCGGGGAAACTGCGACACTATCCGAAGGCGAAAGCATTTGCCTTAACCGCCGCCGTCGTGGGTGCGATCTGGTTCGCTCCCCGTCCTGCAATGGCACAGGCGATTAACGCTTGCGTCAACAAGACATCGGGAGCACTCAGGATTTCTAAATCCTGTAAGAAAGGCGAGAGGCCGCTTTCGTGGAACGCAACCGGAGCCACCGGGCCGACCGGCCCTGCGGGTCCCGCCGGCGTTGCCGGAGGAACCGGACCAGCCGGACCCGCCGGCGTTGCCGGAGGAACCGGACCAGCCGGACCCGCCGGCGTTGCCGGAGCAACCGGACCAGCCGGACCCGCTGGCAAGGTCGGTCCGATTGCCAACGTGCAACAGCTTAATCTCGTGGACCCCAGCAACAACGTCTTGGCGTCGCTCGGAACCACGGCTGACGGCAACGTCCTGACCTTCTTCGATTCTTCCGGAAATAAGACGCTGACCGTTGGAAACAGCGCCGATGGAACCAGTACCGGAGTGGCGACGTGGGATGGAAACAGTATCCTTCCGGGCACCGGCCAATTTCCGAGGGTCACGTTCGCCGAAACTAATAGCTCAGGCCTTCTCAGCGGCGGGCTGGCTTTCAACGTTTGGGACGCTGCCGGCAAAGTTAGGGTGGCCGTCGGCACGACGCCCGACGTTACGCAAGGTTTCATCGACACCTTCGATCCCAATGGCAGTGTCGCCGGCATCACTGACGATGACAAGACCTTCCATCAACAGGGTTTCTTTGCCAACGACCTCAACGGAAAGAATCGCATTTTTGTCGGAAATTCGCTGGATGGGACGTCTTATAACACAGTTCAGTTGTCTGACTCTAACGGTAACTTCGCCGGGGAGCTCTTCCAAGGGCCCAATGCAAATCCGTCGTTCTCACCTGGTACGTTCCTACTTTTGGCCGAACCGAGCGGCAATTTTGGAGCCGGTGAGGATCCGGACGGGAACGGAGTCGGTTGGTCTTTGAACGACACCAACAACACGCTCAGGATGTTTGGTAACTTCGACGGGGCGAACGAGAACATTGACTTGTATAGCCCGACATCCGTTTTGGTAGGCCATCTGCCCTGATGCGATAGAGCTTGACGTTGTCCTAATTAACGCGTGAGCACAAACCTACCCGTCCGACGCGGCATCACACCCGCGTCGGACGGCCCACGCGCTCTACGCATGGGTGCCGAATATTTTGTAGCAGGGCTGTAAGTTAGTCTGAGTCGCATTTGCAGGTGGTGCCTAGGGCCGGATCACCAGCCCACAAGCGCGAGCGCGGCGGCGTGGCGGGGATTCATGCCCCGTGAGTTAGCAGACTGCCGCCCGACCGACAAACGGCGGAAGCTTTTTCGCTGCCAACTTCGCTGCCAAACCCTACCGAACACGCCCGATCACCATCGATCTCGATTCCGAAAAACCCCGCGCGCCAATTCGATTGTGTTCTCTTGCGGTCTTTCCCGATCGCCCCTAGCCTGAGAGTCTGTTACAGGCGCCTTCGCCCCCGGTTTTCACTCTTCGTTCTTCGACGCCGGCCGCATGGTCCTGATGGAGCGCAAATGAACGAGCAAGTTACCCGCCAAATCCTGTGGAACATTCCCGTTCCCTTCATCGTGCTGATGTACAGCCTGCTCGGGCTGCTGATCGCCGGCTTCATTTACGCCGGCTTCAGGTGGTACCGGCTGGTGAGTCTCGGCGTGTCCGACAATCGTCTCGATCATCCAATCGAGCGCCTGCTCCTGGCGCTGCGCGATTCGTTCGGGCCTGATGCTCGAGGGCGCGCGCAGCGAATCGGCAGGTTTGACACTTCACAAATGCGCGCACAGGCGTCCTGTGTGCCTTGCGACGCAAAAGTCGCGACGCCTCCGAACCCTTTGTGATTTCGCGCGCGCGAGTGCCCTCCCGGTGAGAGCGCGCAATTGCTCGCGCTAACCTCAAGATTCGACGATTTGATCGCGCAGCTACTCGCGCTGAAGGCCGAACAGAACGCCCTGGTCGCACGGATCCAGTTCGCCGGCGCATCGCCGGGCGAGGTCAAGGAAGTCAGACGCGAGCTCAAGGCGATGCGCATCAAGCTAGCAGCGTGAAACCGCACCTGCGCGCGGTTTATCGTCGCTGTCATCCGCGGGCGTAGTCCCGCCAGAACTATGAGACTCGATGAGTTAAGCGATAACCAACTTTCCGATGCGCTTGTGAATTTCCGCCGACCGCTTCTTGAATCCGTCTATTTCTGCCTCTGGAGCTTGCTCAATCTGGCCATTCTTCCCTGACCAAACCTCAAGACCATCAACTACAGATGGATTGAAAACGTGGGCTTCGAGAATGGTATGCGCCGCTAAAAATTTTAGTCTGTCCACCGGCGCTCGCACGTAGTAGCGTTGCGGGAATAGCATCGCAAGGTTACCACCCCCGCCGAAGGCAAGGTCCGTTCTCGAGACTGCCGTGCGGCCGAAATCGACCGTCCAAATCTCCGGCATCGCAATAGAATCAAAAATCACTAGCAGGCTACCGCCCGGCCTTTCGTCCTTATACTGCTGCGCAGTCTTCGTCAGGCACTCATTCAGGAATGCTGCGCGATCTGGCGGTTGCACGACACCATTACGAAGGCCATCTTCCAAGGTGAGCCCAGCGCGGCGCGCCAGCGAGCCGCCGGAAAAGGCATAGGTAAGGCTCAGCTCGGATCTGTGAACGATCTTCCTTGTTGGCGATCTGATCGAGACCATCACGGTGTCATCCAGGGCCCTAGCCATATAAGGATCGAAGGCGCAGGTATCGCTTGCGAGCACCCAACCGTCGGACGCCATCATCGCTACTTGGAAGGTCATGGATTTAGCGAGCATCTCCTCTTCGGATATCCCGCCGATCCCTTCACTTTCGTCGTTCTGCGTCAAGGAAACGCCCACAAGAAGATTCCTCCCCTCATCCATCGCCATCACTGTGGCGGGCCGTCCGGGCTTCGCCATAGGAGCGCGCGCGCCACCGCCAGCAGCCGCACCGGGTCGGGATTCGATGCCGCGCACTCGGCACACAGCACGGCGGCAAGACGATCATCCGGCACAAATATCAGTAACCAGCCACGAATTGCGGCAGCAATATCCGCCGGGTTGGGCACCCAGCGCTCGCAACAATTCTCGCAAATCAGGAAATGGCGATCGCCCTTTCGCGCCGCTTCGGCGAGGGCGTGCCGCAACGTGTGCTCGGAGCAGGCGGAGCAGTACAGCCCCGCTTCGCGCACTACTTCATCAAGCACGCTGCGATACTCGATCATTGGTTCACCTTGCGGAAACAATCCGGGTGCCAGCGCTTGGCCCCGATCTGAGTAGCCGTGCCGTAAATCGTCAGCTTGCAGACCTCGCAGACGCGCGGCTTCGTCGGCGCCGAGTCCGCCCACGGCGGCGCTATATCGCGCGTCTCGTTGTCGGGCGTCTCGGTATGGACGTTCTGCGACTTCGCCGCGTAGCATTTGAAGTGATAGCGTTTGCCGAGCTCATCGACGCCGGCGCCGACCACCAGCCGGCCGCAGAACGAACAGATGTTGCTCATCGCGTGCAGCTGTTCTTGCGCCTCGTTGTAAAAATCGGCCATCTCGTGGTCGCGCTCGATCGTTTCGCCGCGTGCGTGGCGCATAGCCAGATCCTTGACGTATTCGAAAATGCCGCTGCTACTCTCCCTGACGTAGTTCAACGCCTGCGAAAGCGCATCCACACAGTCGTCGTGCGGCGCGCTCGGGAAGCTCGAGACCTCTTCGAGGAAGTCGGCGAGCCAGTCCGCGTCCTCGGGCAGGAACACCTTGCCGGCCTCGACCAGCGGCGTGATCGCCGTTGCCCGTGTGACCTTGTCGCTGTCCACTTTGATCGCGTCGATCGGCAGCCGGGAGTTTGATTGCAACTCCTGGATCAATGACTGGCCGCTCGCCTTGTCCTCGACCAGCACCCGATCGGGATTCCACTTCAGGGCCAGCATCTCGACCTGGCGCTTGAGCGCGGGAAACTCGACGCGATCGCGCCAGATGTCCAGAACGTAGTAACCGACCTCGCCGACGCCCAGCACCAGGCCCACGCTGAAGTCGTTCGAGCTCCCAGCCTTGAACGCGGTATCGAGGCTGATCACGATCTGCTCAAATCGCGCCGGCAGCGTTGCTGGCGTGAACGTCTTCCACCACTCACGTTTGAAAATCGCGCCTTCGGCCGCCGCGGGCCGCTGCTGATAAAGCGCCGCCCATGTAGCGCCGCCGACAGCTTCCCGGATCTGTGCAAGCCGCCTCAGGGGGAACTTCTTTTCCCACAATGCGGCCCCTTCGCTGCGCCAGCCCTCCTCCTCCTCGGCGATCGCGGGCAGGTTGAGAGTTGTCCAGTTTTCTTCGGGATGTTCGCGCAGCAACCAGCCGGCCAAATCGTCCATGTGCCAGCGAGTTGAGATGATTACGACGGCGCCTTCGGGTTGCAGGCGGGTGTAAGCGACGGATTCGTACCACTCGTGCAACTGGCGCCGGTAGCTTTCAGAGTTGGCGTCCTCGCGGCCCTTGATCGGGTCATCGATCAGCAACAGGTCGGCACCACGGCCAGTGATGGGCCCACCGGCGCCTACCGCGTAATAGTTGCCGCCCTTACTCAGGCTGAATCGGTGCGCCGCGGTGCTATCGCCGGCCAGCTTGGCGGCCGGGAAGATGGACTGAAACAAACCGTCAGACACCAGGTTGCGGACGCGACGGCCAAAGTCGGTTGCCAGCTCGGCACCGTATGACGACGCAATGATCGACCACTCCGGATGACGGCCGAGAAACCAGGCGGGGAATAGCGTCGATCCGATGAGCGATTTTCCGTGTCGCGGTGGCAAAAAAACCATCAAGCGATCAATTTCGCCGCGCTCGATCGCCTCGAGCTTATCGACGATCAACCGATGATGATGCGCGAGCTCGAACCGCGGATAGGACATCGCGCAGTAACACGCCAGATCAGTGCGCGCGAGCGCGATTGCGCCGTCCATCGAGCCGGCATTGTTCACCGCTTTCATGATCGACGCACCGAGCGGCCTGCTGGCGATTCCGGGGAGCGCGCGCGCTGATCCCAGTAGTGCCGCTCGGCCTTCCCGCGTCGCCGGCGAGCTGCGTCTTGCTTCACCTTGCGCCGGTCGCTTGGCTTCAAGTAATAGGCGTGGCGCTGAATCGCCCTGAATACGCCCTCTTTCATGAGCTTGCGCTTGAGCATCAACAACGCCCGATCAACCGAACCGTTCACCGCAACTTCCACCGCCGCCACCTCCCGTGTTAATGCCGGGTCGATTCAATTCGGCTCGATCCCGGCGAGAGCCGTTCTTGGGGGGATCCGGCTCCAGCGTGCTCGCACGTTCACGCACCAATGCGCGGGTATCGCGCGCTGCATGAACGCCCGGATCCCCGTCTATGCTTTCCTGTCGCCGCCGCGCTTTGCCTGCCTGCGCGCTTCTCGACGCTTGCGCCGCTCTTCCTGCCGCTCCCGTCGCCGCTTCTAGCGCGCCTTAGCTTCCACGTTCACGCCAGCCGCCCCAATTTGCCGCCGCGCTGCGGCGCTGGTCGCGCGTCTGCGGCGTTTGCGACCTCGACCGTGTCATTCATCGGCCTTTGATTCCTGGGCGCGCTGTGCGCGCTCTGCGGCCCTGCTGGCGCCTATAGCCTCCACGTCCGCGATCATCGCGCTCGGCAAATCCCAGACCGCCCGAGAACCGGCAACCTTGAGCTGCGCCCGCGCCAGCGGCGTCAGTCCCAATTCGCGCGCATAGCTCAAGGCGACCTGTTTCATTTGCCGATGCGCATCAACCAGCCGGCGAACCTCAAGATCGCGGCCGTCTGCCGTCAACTTCGTCGGCCCCGTCTCGCTCAGCCGTGCGAATATCGCCGCCGACAGGATTTCAAGTTCACAATAAGCCCGCGCCGTCGATTCGTCGGACGGCTCCAGCCAGGGCGCCACGACGCGCAGCCGACGCATCAGGCGCGCTATTTTGCGGGCGCGAACCTCCAGCGCCGACTTCGATCCGGCGTAAAGGCCATGTTGGATCGGCGCGCTCATTCGCAGCCCCAGGCGGTCGAGAACGATACGCGAGCCGATGAACAGATCGTGCCGCCTATTTTCTTTCGGACAAAACTCGGACAGCGGCGTAAAAACCCTTTAGTTCCGCGTACTTGGACCGGCTCACTTCCTTCGCAAGGAATAGCGCTAGACCGCCCCGTTGAGTCTGGACGCTCGTTCAGGCCGGCTGGCTCATCTGGGCACTGTCCGAAAATTGTCCGAAAACTCACACCGACCGACGACGACCCAGCCCCAAGGTGATCGGAGAAATGTCGCGGTTCTGTTGGCGTGGGTGGGGGTGAGCTGGTATAGTTCCCTACTTCCCTTTCCTTGGTAAGGAAGAGGTCACGGGTTCGAATCCCGTCGTGGGCTTTCCAAATTTGCGCCGCTCGGGCGGCGGAAAAGTTTTTCGAGGCGGATTACTTTTTAGAGGCGATTTATAATGAGAGATTTGATTTCGCTTTCGTGCGACGGTTGCAAATCGCGCAACTACACCACGACCAAGAACAAGAAGACGCAGACCGACAAATTTTCAATCAAGAAATTCTGTCCGAAGTGCCGCGCGCACACCGTGCACAAGGAAGGCAAAATTTCTTGACGGGTCCAGGTTCGAGTGAGCTTACGTTCGCTGGTACATTGAAAAAAATGGGTTCGGGGTCGACTGAGCCTCGACGCTCGACAGTACATCGAAAGAAGGGTCAGTAGCTCCAATTGGCAGAGCATCGGACTCCAAATCCGAGGGTTCCAGGTTCGACCCCTGGCTGGCCCGCCAAAAATGACAGCGGTCAACCGAATTAATGCGCGGTTCTTGATTTAGGCACGAAATATGGATAGTTTAAAAAGTTACTTCAATCAGGGCGTAAGTTTCGTCACCGAAGCATGGACGGAGCTTGCCAAGGTCCATTACCCCTCGCCCAAGGCAACCATGCAGGCCACGATTGTGGTTGTCGGTCTGACGTTTGTGATGGCTTTGTGGCTCGGAGTGATCGACTTTTTCGCGGTTCGCGGCGTGCAGATGCTGCTCCGCTAGGGGACCAACGACCGGACGCGGAACTGCTGATTCCAATGAAGACTGCTCATTCAAATGACTGAACCGATTACCGAGACCGCCAAGCCCGCGATGAAATGGTATGTCGTCCATACCTACTCGGGCTACGAGCACAAGGCCAAGGCCGCGCTCGAGGAGCGGGTGCGCTCGCTCCACAAGGAAGAAAAAATCGGCAAGGTGCTGGTGCCGATCGAACGCGTGCAGGAACTCGGCAAGGGCGGCGCGCGCAAGGTTTCCAGCCGCAAGTTTTTCCCCGGATACATCTTCGTGCAGATGGTGCTCGACGACGAGACCTGGCACGTCATCAAGAACACCCCGAAAATTACCGGCTTCGTCGGGCATTCCACCAATCCGCCCGAAGTTCCGATTTCCGAAGTCGAAGAGATCCAGCAGCAGATGGAAGAGGGGGCGCTGCGGCCCAAGCCCAAGGTGCTGTTCGAGGTGGGCGAGGCGATCAAAGTCGTTGACGGCCCTTTCCAGGACTTCAACGGCACCGTCGAGGAAGTCAAGCCGGAAAAGGGCAAGGTGCGCGTTCTGATCTCGATCTTCGGCCGCGCAACTCCGGTCGAACTGGACTTTGTGCAGGTAGAGAAGGCCTGAAACGACCATAAAACACTCGATTCGCCGGATGCGCGCGGCTCGCGCGTGCAAGCGGCGTTCGCGACTGAGCAACCAGGAACGATTTTAAAGTGGCTAAGAAAGTAGTCGGATCGATCAAGCTGCAGATTCCAGCCGGCGCGGCGAATCCCTCGCCGCCGGTGGGCCCCGCGCTCGGACAGCGCGGCGTCAATATCATGGAGTTCTGCAAGGCCTTCAACGCCCAGACCCAGAACATGCAGGGCCTGGTCATCCCGGTGATAGTAACCGTCTACGCCGACCGCTCGTTCACCTTCATCACCAAGAGCCCGCCCGCGTCTATTCTGCTGCTGCGCGCGGCGGGAATCGAAAAGGGCTCGCCGATGCCCAACAAGAACAAGGTCGGCAAGGTCACGCGCGCGCAGGTCGAGGAAATCGCCAAGACCAAGCTCAAGGACCTGACCGCGGCCGACCTGGCTGCCGCCGTCAATACCGTTTCGGGCACCGCGCGCAGCATGGGCATCGACGTCACGGATTAAGGCTAAAAAAGATGGCAGGCAAGAAATACAAGGAAGCGGCCAAGAAGATCGATCGCGAAAAGCGCTACACGCTCGAAGAAGCGGTCAAGCTGGTCGTCGATAACAAGGTCGCCAAGTTCGACGAGACGGTCGAGATTGCAGTGCGGCTCGGCGTCGATCCGCGCCAGGCCGACCAAAACGTGCGCGGCACTATCGTGCTTCCGCATGGAACCGGTGCGGTTGCGCGCGTGCTGGTGGTCGCCAAGGGCGAGAAAGAGCGCGAGGCGCGCGAGGCGGGTGCCGACTTCGTCGGCGGCGACGAGATCATAAAGAAGATCCAGGAAGAGAACTGGCTCGACTTCGACCGCGTCATCGCCACGCCCGACATGATGGGCCAGGTCGGACGAATCGGCAAAATCCTTGGACCCCGTGGCCTGATGCCCAATCCCAAGGTTGGCACCGTCACGTTCGATGTCGCCAAGGCGGTCGCCGAGATCAAGGCCGGCAAGGTGGACTACCGCGTGGACAAGGCCGGCGTCGTGCACGCGCGGGTGGGCAAGCTGAGTTTCGGCGAGTCGAAGCTGCTCGACAACGTGCGCGCGATCCTCGGCGCGATCGTTCGCTCCAAGCCTGCCAGCGCCAAGGGAAATTACGTTCGCAGCGTCGCGATTTCCTCGACGATGGGCCCGGGAGTCCGCGTCGATACGGCGCAGGCGGCGCCCAAGGCGCTCGCGGCCGCCGCATAAGTTTTCGTTCGTTGGAGCTGGGTCGGTATAATTAGATGAACAAATCAGAGAAAACTGCGCTGGTCGAAGATCTTAACCAGAGTTTTGGCCGCGCCAGTATTGCGCTCGTGTCCGAATACCGCGGGATGACGGCGGCGGAATCGACCGAGATGCGCAAGCGCTTGCGCGCCGTGCGCGGCGAGATGCGCGTGGCCAAGAACACCCTTGTCCGCCGCGCTATCAAGGGTACCGCGTACGAGGCGCTCGACAGCAACCTCGGCGGACAGGTCGGGCTCATCCTCAGTTACGAGGATCCGGTCGTACTGGCCAAGACCTTCGCGGCGTTCGGGCCGCTGGGCGACAAGCTCAAGCTTCGCGGTGCGGTGCTCGACGGCAAGCCGCTCACGCCCGCGCAGGTCCAGGCGCTGGCGGCCTTGCCGTCGCGCGCGGTGATTTTCGGCCAGTTGCTCGGCCTGTTAAATGCGCCGGCGACTCAGTTGGTCCGCCTGCTCAACGAGCCGGGTTCGTACCTGGCGCGCGTGATCGACGCGATTGGGAAAAAGAACGGCGCTGGCGCTGCGGCTCCAGCGGCGGCTTCATCGGAACCTGCGCCTGAAGCAGCGGCGCCCGCGTCTGAGGGATGATTAGAGACTGCTGATTTTGATTCATGAACAACGCCCGGTAGAGGTTTCGCTGAAAAAGCACTCTCACATCTCCCCGGATGCGTGAACAAGGAGAGAAGGTAACATGGCAGAAGCACAACTCAGCCGCGATCAGGTGAAGGATTATCTGAAGAACCTGAGCCTGATCGATGCAGCGGCGCTGGTTAAGGAACTCGAGACCGAGCTCGGCGTATCTGCCGCGGCTCCGGTCGCGATGGCTGCCGCTCCGGCAGCCGGCGGTGCGGCCGCGGCGGCGCCCGAGAAGGAAGAGTTCAACGTCGTGCTGACGGGCTCGGGCGACAAGAAGATCCAGGTGATCAAGGTCGTGCGCGAATTGACCGGTCTGGGCCTCAAGGAGGCCAAGGACCTGGTCGATGGAGCGCCGAAGGCGGTCAAAGAAGGCGTCAACAAAGCCGAAGCCGAAGAGATCAAGAAGAAGCTCGAAGCGGCCGGCGGCAGCGTGGAGCTGAAGTAGGAAGGTCTTAGCCTTTTTGACGCACAACAAAGGGTCGGGAAGTTCACGAGGCGCGGGACTTTTATGCGCGCGCGGATTTCAAACGGTCTTTATCGATGAAGCCGTGGGCACGGGGGAGATCCCTGCGCCCGCGTCCTCTATTGCTTCACGGCGCGCCGAAGTCTGTGGCGCACGCACGGTGAGGTAGCTGATGGCCCAAGTTCATGTAACGAGCAATCTTCGCATTCGCCGCTCCTTCGGCAAGATCAAGAAGATCATCGAGATTCCGAATCTGATCGAGATTCAGAAGCGCTCGTATGACGATTTCCTCCAGGTTGGCGTTTCGACCGAGGACCGCGCGGACGTAGGTCTGCAGGCGGTCTTCAAGTCGGTCTTTCCGATCAAGGATTTCAACGAGACCGCCTCGCTCGAATTCGTCGCCTACGAGCTCGGCACGCCCAAGTACGACGTCGAGGAATGTCATCAGCGCGGCATGACCTACGCGGCGCCGCTGAAGGTCAAGATTCAGCTCGTCATCTGGGACGTCGAGAACGGCCGCCGCTCGATCAAGAACGTCAAGGAGCAGGAAGTTTACTTCGGCGAGATTCCGCTGATGACCGGCAACGGCACCTTCATGGTCAACGGCACCGAGCGCGTCATCGTCTCCCAGTTGCATCGCTCGCCCGGAGTATTTTTCGAGCACGACAAGGGCCGCACCCATTCCACCGGCAAGCTTTTGTACTCGGCGCGAATCATTCCGTATCGCGGCAGTTGGATCGACTTCGAATTCGACCCCCGCGACGTGCTCTACGTCCGCATCGATCGGCGCCGCAAGTTTCCCGCCACCGTGCTCCTGCGCGCGCTCGGCATGACCACCGAGGATCTCCTCAACTACTACTACCGCAAGGACCTGATCGTCCTCGACGCCAAGCAGTACACCAAGCAGTTCGTCGCCGACCATCTGCTCGGTTCGCGCGTCAGCCGCGATGTCAAGGATCCCAAGTCGGGCGAGGTTATCGCGCGCGAGGGCCGCAAGTTCAACAAGGCCATCGTGCGCGCGATGGAGCAGGCGAAGATCAGCGAAGTTCCGATCGCTCTCGACGAGATTGTCGGCCGCGTCTCCGCCCACGATATCGTCGATTCCACCACCGGCGAGGTGCTGATTGGCACCAACGAGGATCTGACCGAGGAAACCCTCGACAAGCTCAAGGCCCACGGCGTAAAAAAGATCGAAGTCCTGTTCACCGAGGACGCCCCCGGCGGCGGTCCCCTGCGCCTCACGCTCGCGCAGGACAAGCTCGGCACGCCCGAAGAAGCCGTAATCGAGATCTACCGCCGCCTGCGTCCCGGCGATCCCCCGACCCAGGAAACGGCGACCACTTTCTTCAACAACCTGTTCTTCAACGCCGAGCGTTACGACCTCTCCAAGGTCGGCCGCCTCAAGCTCAATCACAAGCTCAAGATTGACGTGCCGCTCGAGCAGGGCACGCTGCGCCGCGAGGACATCCTCGAAGTCGTCCGCTACCTGATGGATCTCAAGAACGGCAACGGCCAGGTTGACGATATCGACCATCTCGGCAATCGCCGCGTGCGCGCGGTCGGAGAGTTGGTCGAGAACCAGTTCCGCATCGGGCTGGTCCGCATGGAGCGCGCGATAAAAGAGCGCATGAGCCTCCAGGACATCGAGACCCTGATGCCGCAGGAGCTGGTCAACTACAAGCCGGCTTCCGCCGTGATCAAGGAGTTCTTCGGCTCCTCGCAATTGTCGCAGTTCATGGATCAGACCAATCCGCTCAGCGAAATCGCCCACAAGCGCCGCCTCTCCGCGCTTGGTCCCGGCGGTCTTACCCGCGAGCGCGCCGGATTCGAGGTCCGCGACGTTCACCCGACCCATTACGGCCGCGTCTGCCCGATTGAAACGCCCGAGGGCCCCAATATCGGACTTATCGCGGCGCTCTCGACCTACGCGCGCGTCAACGAATACGGCTTTATCGAGACGCCCTACCGCGAAGTCGAAAACAATCGCGTCACCGATCGAATCGTCTATCTGTCCGCCCTCGACGAGGAAGACAAGGTCATCGCACAGGCCAACGCGCAGCTCGACTCGCACGGCCGCTTCACCGCCGACCTCGTCTCGGCGCGCATCGGCGGCGAGTCCACCGTGGTCCGCGCCGAAGACGTCCAGTACATGGACGTGTCGCCCAACCAGCTCGTCTCGGTGGCCGCGTCTTTGATCCCGTTTCTTGAAAACGACGACGCCAATCGCGCCCTGATGGGATCGAACATGCAGCGCCAGGCCGTGCCTCTCCTCAAGCCCGACGCGCCCCTGGTCGGCACCGGCCTCGAGGGCACCGTCGGCCGCGACTCGGGCGTTACCGTGATCGGCAAGCGCGACGGTATCGTCGAAAGCGTCGATGCCGAGCGAATAGTCGTGCGCGCCGACAAGCAGACCAAGGACCTGCGCGACGCCGGCGTCGATATCTACAATCTGATCAAGTATCAGCGCTCCAATCAGAACACCTGCATCAACCAGCGCCCCATCGTCGTCAAGGGCGAGCGCATCAAGTCCGGCGACGTGCTGGCCGACGGACCGTCAACCGACATGGGCGAGCTGGCGCTGGGCCGCAACGTGCTGGTCGCGTTCATGCCGTGGGGCGGCTACAACTTCGAAGATTCCATCCTGATTTCCGAGCGCGTGGTAAAGGAAGACCTGTTCACCTCCGTGCATATCGAGGAATTCGAATGCATCGCGCGCGACACCAAGCTCGGACCCGAGGAAATCACCCGCGACATTCCCAACGTCGGTGAAGAGGCCCTCAAGGACCTCGACGCCAGCGGCATCATCCGCATCGGCGCCGAAGTCCGCCCGCAGGACATCCTGGTCGGCAAGATAACGCCCAAGGGCGAGACCCAGCTTTCTCCCGAAGAGAAACTGCTGCGCGCCATCTTCGGCGAAAAAGCCGGCGAGGTCCGCGACACCAGCCTGCGCGTGCCGCCGGGCGTCGAAGGCACCGTTATCGACGGCCGCGTGTTTGCCCGCCGCGGAGTGGTCAAGGACGAGCGCACCCAGGAAATCGAAGTGCTCGAGGCCGAGCGTCTCAAGCAGGACGAAGCCGAAGAAGTCCGAATCATCTGCCAGGAAACTCTGCGCAAGCTCAAGAAGTCGCTCGCCGGCAAGAAGCTCGCCGGGCGCGTGATGTCCGACGAGCGCAAGGAGCTGCTCAAGAAGGGCGACACGCTCAGCGCCGAGGAACTCGAAGAGTTGCCGCCCACGCTATGGGGCCAGGTCCGCGTCGAGAACGAATCGGCGCAGGAGGAAGCTGCCCAGGCTATCGCCGCGATGAACGCGAACGTCGAGGCCGTGCAGAATCATTACGGCGCCAAAGTCGAGCGCCTCAAGGCGGGCGACGAACTCGCCCCGGGCGTCATCAAGATGATCAAGGTCTTCGTCGCCATCAAGCGCCGCCTCCAGGTCGGCGACAAGATGGCGGGGCGCCACGGCAACAAGGGCGTGCTCTCGCGCATCCTGCCTGAGGAAGACATGCCGTGCATGGACGATGGGACCCCGCTCGATATCGTGCTCAATCCGCTTGGCGTGCCGTCGCGCATGAACGTCGGCCAGATTCTTGAGACCCATCTGGGATGGGCCGCGCGTGAACTCGGCCACAAAATCGAGGAAGACTTGCGCAGCGGCGTCAGCGCCGCGCAGCTGAAAAAGCGGCTCAAGGATATCTACCCCGAGAAGGAAAGCCACCAGTTTATCGACGAGCTCGCCGAGCCCGATATCTTCAAGCTCGCGGCCAAGGCGCTGGCAGGCGTGCACGTCGCCTCTCCCGTGTTCGACGGCGCCCGCGAAGAGGAAATATTCCAGTTGCTCAAGCGCGCCGATTTGCCCGAGACCGGACAGGCTACCCTGCACGACGGACGCACCGGCTTGCCCTTCGAGCAGCCGGTCACCGTCGGCATCATGTACATGATGAAGCTGCATCACCTGGTCGAAGACAAGATTCACGCGCGTTCGACTGGTCCCTACAGCCTGGTTACCCAGCAGCCGCTGGGCGGCAAGGCTCAGTTCGGCGGGCAGCGGCTCGGTGAAATGGAAGTGTGGGCGCTGGAAGCTTACGGCGCCGCCTACACCTTGCAGGAGATGCTCACGGTTAAGTCCGACGACGTGGCGGGGCGAACGCGGATGTACGAAGCGATCGTCAAGGGCGAGAACACCCTCGAGCCCGGACTGCCCGAGTCGTTTAACGTTATGGTCAAGGAGCTCCAGTCGCTGTGCCTGAACATGGAGCTGCTCGAGCAGCCGCAAAGGGCTTAAGGCCAGGGAGTTATTAAAGAGATGGAAGATCTCTTCGGCATTTTCGAGAAGCCCAAGAATCCACTGGCGTTCAACGCGATCCGGATTTCGATCGCGTCGCCCGAAATGATCCGCTCGTGGTCGCACGGCGAGGTCAAGAAGCCCGAAACGATCAACTACCGGACCTTCAAGCCGGAGCGCGACGGGCTGTTCTGCGCCAAAATTTTCGGGCCCACCAAGGACTACGAATGCAACTGCGGCAAGTACAAGCGCATGCGTCATCGCGGCGTGGTCTGCGAAAAGTGCGGCGTCGAAGTCATTCAGTCCAAGGTCCGCCGCGAGCGCATGGGCCACATCGATCTCGCCGCCCCGGTCGCGCACATCTGGTTCCTGCGCTCGCTGCCGTCGCGAATCGGCACCCTGCTCGACATGACCCTCAAGGAACTCGAAAAGGTCCTCTATTTCGAGTGCTACATCGTAATCGACGCCGGCGAGACTCCCCTCCAGTACAAGGAGCTGCTGACCGAGCGCAAATATCGCGAAGCGCGCGAGCAATACGCCGACGGCTTCAAGGCCGAGATGGGCGCCGAGGCGGTTCGCTCGCTGCTGGGACAACTCGCGCTCGACAAGCTTGCCGGAGAGCTGCGCATCGAGATGAAAGCGACCGCCAGCGAGGCGCGTCGCAAGAAAGTTTCCAAGCGCCTGAAGGTCGTCAACGCGTTTCGCGACTCGGGCAACAAGCCCGAGTGGATGATTCTTACCATCCTGCCGGTGATTCCTCCCGACCTCCGTCCGCTGGTGCCGCTCGACGGCGGCCGCTTCGCCACTTCGGATCTGAACGATCTCTACCGCCGCGTGATCAACCGCAACAACCGGTTGAAAAGGCTCATCGAGCTCAACGCCCCGGACATCATTATTCGCAACGAAAAGCGGATGCTCCAGGAAGCCGTCGATGCGTTGTTTGACAACGGACGGCGCGGCCGCGCGATCACCGGACCGTCCAAGCGTCCGCTCAAGTCGCTCTCCGACATGCTCAAGGGCAAGTCGGGCCGCTTCCGCCAGAACCTGCTCGGCAAGCGCGTCGATTACTCCGGCCGCTCGGTCATCGTGGTCGGCCCCGAACTCAGGCTGCATCAGTGCGGGCTGCCCAAGAAGATGGCGCTCGAGCTGTTCAAGCCGTTCATCTACAACAAGCTCGAAGAAAAGGGCTACGTCACCACCATCAAGAGCGCCAAAAAGATGGTCGAGAAGGAGGGCAAGGACGTTTGGGATATCCTCGACGAGGTTATCCGCGAGCATCCGGTCCTGCTCAATCGCGCGCCCACCCTGCATCGGCTCGGCATCCAGGCCTTCGAGCCGGTGTTGATCGAAGGCAAGGCCATTCAGCTCCATCCCCTGGTATGCGTGGCGTACAACGCCGATTTCGACGGCGATCAGATGGCGGTGCACGTGCCGCTGTCCATCGAGGCGCAGGTCGAGTCGCGCGCGCTCATGATGTCCACCAACAACATCCTGTCGCCCGCGTCGGGCAAGCCGGTAATCGTCCCGACCCAGGACATGGTGCTGGGTCTTTACTACATGACCCGCGAGCGTCCGCTGGCGCACGGCGAGGGCAAGAACTTCGCCAACGTCGAGGAAGTGCGAATCGCGTACGATCACGAGGAAATCAGCCTGCACGCGAAAATCACGGTCCGGATGTCGCCGCTGCTCGCGACCGGAATCGTGCCCGCAGCGCCCGAGACCAACGGGCATCTTCGCAGCAAGAAGGATCGCGCCGCCGCAGCCGCCGCGGCCGCCGCCGCGATGCCGCGCTACGAGCGCGTCACCACCACCGTCGGCCGCGTGCTGTTGTACGAAATCGTGCCGCCCGAGATTCCGTTCACCGAGCTCAACAAGACGATGAAGAAAAAGGAGCTCGGCAACCTTATCGACATCGTATATCGCCGCGCCGGCGACAAGGCGACGGTCATCTTCGCCGACCGGCTCAAGGACATCGGCTTTGAATTCGCCACCAAGGCGGGAATCTCGATCTCGATCAAGGATATGACGATTCCGCCCCAAAAGGCCCATCTGCTCGACGGCGCACAGAAGCAGGTCAACGAGATTCAGCAACAGTACAACAACGGCGTCATCACCGACGGCGAGCGCTACAACAAGGTCGTCGATATCTGGGCCGAAGTTCAGGACCAAATCGGCAGCGCCGTTATCAAGGGCCTCTCCACCCAGGTCTTCGGCAAGAACGACAAGGGCGAGACCATCACCGGCCCGTCGTTCAATCCGATCTTCATCATGGCCGACTCGGGCGCCCGCGGTTCCGAGCAGCAGATTCGCCAGTTGGCTGGCCTGCGCGGCCTGATGGCGAAGCCGTCGGGTGAAATCATCGAGACTCCGATCACCGCGAACTTCCGCGAGGGCCTCACTGTCCTCCAGTACTTCATCTCGACCCACGGCGCGCGCAAGGGCCTGGCCGACACCGCGCTCAAGACCGCCAACTCCGGCTATCTGACCCGGCGCCTGGTTGACGTCGCGCAGGACTCGATCATCAGCGAGGACGATTGCGGCACGCTGGACGGAATCGAGATGTCGCCGCTGGTCGAAGGCGGCGAGATAATCGAGGGTCTCGGCGATCGCGTGCTCGGACGCGTCGCGCTCGAAGACATCCGCGACGCGTTCACCAACGAAGTGCTGGTGCAAGCCAACGAGATGATCGACGAGGACAAGGTAAAGCGAATCGAAGACGCCGGCGTCGAGCGAATCAAGATTCGCTCGGTGCTGACCTGCCAGTCGCGCCAGGGCGTGTGCGTCAAGTGTTACGGACGCGATCTCGGCCGCGGCCATCTGGTCAACCGCGGCGAATCGATCGGAATTATCGCCGCCCAGTCCATCGGCGAGCCCGGCACCCAGCTCACGATGCGTACCTTCCATATCGGCGGCACCGCCAGCCGGCGCGCCGCCGATACCACCCTCGAGGTCCGCAACGAGGGCGTGATGCGCCTGCATGGCGTCAACACGGTCAAGAGCCGCGACGGCAACCTGGTCGTCATGACCCGCCACGGCGAGGTCGTTATTGCGGCCCAGGTCACCGACGAAGGCGGCCGCGTCCGCGAGCGCGAACGCGAGCGCTATCCCCTCGTCTACGGCGCCAAGCTGCGCAAGGCCGAGGGCGACAAGGTCAAGCCCGGCGAGCTGATCGCGGAATGGGATCCTTACACCACCCCGATCATCACCGAAGTCGGCGGCACGGTTAAGTACGGCGATATCCTCGAAGGCAAAACCATGGAGGAGCGGGTCGACGAACGAACCGGCGCGCGCTCCAACGTTATCGTCGAGTTCAAGGACCTCGACGTACGCCCGCGTATCTCGATCAAGGACGCGTCGGGCAAGACCGCCAAGCTGCCCAGCTCGAACAACGTCGCGCGCTACTTCCTGCCGGTCGGCGCGTATATCACCGTGGCCGAAGGCGCCGCGGTCGAGCCCGGCGACGTGATCGCGAAGATCCCGCGCGAGACCACCAAGACCAAGGACATCACCGGCGGTCTGCCCCGCGTCGCCGAATTGTTCGAAGCGCGCAAGCCCAAGGAATTCGCCGTCATCTCGGAAATCGACGGACAGGTTTCGTTCGGCAAGGACACCAAGGGCAAGCGCAAGGTCGAAGTCACGCCCGAAATCGGCGAGAAGCGCGAATACCTGATCCCCAAGGGCAAGCATATCGCGGTCCACGAGGGCGATATCGTCAAGGCCGGCGAGCCGCTGATGGAAGGCTCGTCCAATCCGCACGACATCCTGACGATCCTCGGCGAAAAGGCGCTGGCGAAATACCTGGTTGACGAAATCCAGGAAATCTACCGGCTCCAGGGCGTGCGCATCAACGACAAGCACATCGAGGTGATCGTGCGCCAGATGCTGCGCCGCGTGCGTATCAAGGAAGTCGGCGACACGCCGTTCCTGGTCGGCGATCAGGTCGAGAAATGGCGCTTCGACGAGGAGAACGGCCGCGTGCTTACGCGCGGCGGAGAGCCTGCAATCGCGGAGCCGCTGTTGCTCGGAATCACCAAGGCGTCGCTGTCCACTGAGAGTTTCATCTCGGCGGCGTCGTTCCAGGAAACCACGCGCGTGCTCACCGAGTCGGCGATCAACGGCAAAGTTGACAGGCTGGTCGGACTGAAAGAAAACGTGATCATGGGACGCTTGATTCCGGCCGGCACCGGCATGAACTTGTACAACCGGATGGTGGTCAAGGTCGAAGGCGCCGCGACCGAAGAAGACGCACAAAAACCGGAGCTGGCGGCCGCGCCCCCACCCGGCGGAGATTGACACGGCGGGTCTGGTCCCGTACATAATGATGTTTCCCCCAAGGGCATAAGTGTCCTTGGGGGGTTTGTTTGAACACCGCGTCCCACTAGAGGCAATCCGGCGTACCGGGCTGGCGCGATGCGAGCGCCGAGCGGTCTCAAGAGTCGGCGAACGTCCAGTGGATACGCTGGTCGAATGGGTACGCTGGTCAAAATGGAAGAAATGGAAATTATAACGTGCCGACGATAAACCAGTTGATCCGACAGGCGCGCGTGAAAAAGCGCTTCAAGGTTAAGGCGCGCGCGCTCGAAGGCTCGCCTCAGAAACGCGGCGTGTGCACGCAGGTGAAGACGACTACGCCCAAGAAGCCCAACTCCGCGCTGCGCAAAGTCGCGCGCGTGCGGCTCTCCAACGGGATCGAGGTGAATACCTATATCCCGGGCGTTGGACACAACCTGCAGGAGCATTCCGTGGTGCTGGTTCGCGGCGGTCGCGTGCGCGATCTGCCGGGCGTTCGCTATCACGTGATTCGCGGCACCCTCGACTCGATCGGCGTGCAGGAGCGGCGCAAGAGCCGTTCCAAGTACGGGTCGAAGAAACCCAAGTAGAGTTATATGTCTCGCAAAGGACAAATTCGCGTCCGCGAAATTCCAGCGGACCCCAAGTATCACGACCGCACCGTCGCGAAGTTCATGAACGTCGTGATGGAACGCGGCAAGAAGTCGCTCGCCGAGCAGATCTTCTATCACGCGCTCGATCTCGTCGCGGAACGCTCGAAGGAAGACGGCCTGGTCGTCTTCAAACGCGCGCTCGACAATGTTCGTCCGGCGGTCGAGGTTCGCTCGCGCCGGGTCGGCGGCGCCAACTACCAGGTGCCGAGCGAGGTGCGCCCGGTGCGGCGTAATTCGCTGGCGATGCGATGGCTGGTTGCGGCGGCGCGCGCGCGCGGCGAGAAGTCGATGGAAGAGCGGCTGGCCGCCGAAATCCTCGACGCGGCCGCCAATCGCGGCGGCGGGGTCAAGAAGCGCGAAGACACACATCGAATGGCCGACGCCAACAAGGCGTTCGCCCACTACCGCTGGTAATCACCGAGTTTTTTTAGATGGCTCGTCAGACACCAATAGAACGGGTGCGCAATATCGGCATCATGGCGCACATCGATGCCGGCAAGACCACCACCACCGAGCGTGTGCTCTTCTATACCGGCATCAACTACAAGATCGGCGAGGTCCACGAAGGCACCGCGACGATGGACTGGATGGTGCAGGAGCAGGAGCGCGGCATCACGATCACCTCGGCGGCGACCACCTGTTTCTGGCGCGACAACCGCATCAATATTATCGACACGCCGGGACACGTCGATTTCACAATCGAGGTCGAGCGCTCGCTGCGCGTGCTCGACGGCGCGGTCGCGGTGTTCTGCGCGGTCGGCGGCGTCGAGCCGCAGTCGGAAACCGTCTGGCGCCAGGCCGATAAGTACCGCGTGCCGCGGGTTGCATTTATCAACAAGATGGACCGCGTCGGCGCGGAGTTCGAGCGCGTCGTGCAGGAGATGCGCGACAAGCTCAAGGCCACGCCGCTGCTGTTGCATCTGCCGATCGGCGCCGAGGAAAAGTTCACCGGTCTGATCGATCTCATCGATCAGAAGGCGCTGATTTGGGACGAGGATCGGCTCGGCGCGGAGTATCGCGTCACCGAGATCCCCGCCGATTTGAAAGAGCAGGCCGCGGGATATCGCGACAAGATGATCGAGTCGCTCGCCGATCACGACGAGCACATCATGGAACTTTATCTCGAGGGCAAGGTGCCCGAGCCGGCCGCGATTCGCGCCGCGATTCGCGCCGCCACGCTCAAGATGGCGATTACGCCGGTGATTCTCGGCTCCGCGTTCCGCAACAAGGGCGTGCAGCCGATGCTCGACGCGGTCGTCGACTACCTGCCGTCGCCGCTGGACCTGCCGCCCGTCGTCGGCAAGGTCGGCGACAAGATCGAAGAGCGATGGCCGCGTGACGACGCGCCGTTCTCCGCGCTCGCGTTTAAGATAATGAACGATCAGCACATGGGGACGCTCACCTTCATCCGGGTTTATTCGGGCAAGCTGGAAAGCGGCTCGTCGCTGCTCAATTCGACGCGCGGCAAGCGCGAACGAATCGGCCGGATGCTCAAGATGCACGCGAACAAGCGCGAGGATATCACCGAGGTTTACGCCGGCGACATTTGTGCGGTCGGGCTTCGCGATACGACCACCGGCGACACGCTATGCGATCCGGCCGCGCCGATAGTGCTCGAGTCGATCGAGTTTCCCGAGCCGGTCATCCAGATCGCGATCGAGCCCAAGACCAAGGCCGACCAGGAGAAGCTCGGCGAGGCGCTCCAGAAGCTCGCCAAGGAAGACCCGTCGTTCCGCGTCAGCGTCAACAAGGAAACTTCGCAGACCCTGATTTCGGGGATGGGCGAGTTGCATCTCGAGATCATCGTCGATCGGATGCTCCGCGAGTTCAAAGTTGACGCCAATGTCGGCAAGCCGCAGGTCGCGTACCGCGAAACGATCAAGCGCGCGGCTGAAGCCGAGGGCAAGCTGGTTCGCCAGAGCGGCGGTCACGGACAATTCGCCGTGGTCGAGCTGCGAATCGAGCCGCTCGCCAAGGGCGGCGGCTTCGAGTTCGAGGACGGCACCAAGGGCGGATCGATCTCGCGCAACTTCATTCCGGCGATCGAAGACGGCGTGAAAGAGGCGATGGAAAATGGCGTCGTCGCCGGCTATCCGATGGTCGATATCAAGGCTATCGTGATCGACGGGAAGGAACACGATGTGGACTCGTCGGAACTCGCGTTCAAAATCGCGGGCTCGATGGCGTTCAAGGAAGCTTGCGAAAAGGCCGAGCCGATTTTGCTCGAGCCCGTTATGGATGTCGAGGCCGTCACCCCGCAGGAGTTCATGGGCGAAGTGATCGGCGATCTCAGCGGGCGGCGCGGCAAGATTCTCGACATGGAAAATCGCGCCGGCGCGCAGGTCATCGAGGCCCGCGTCCCGCTCGCCACCATGTTCGGTTACGCCACGCGGCTGCGCTCGATGACCCAGGGCCGCGCAACTTACACCATGCAGTTCGGCGCGTACGAACCCGTGCCGCGAAATATTTTTGAAGAATTGACGGCGCTCAAGCGCGCATCATAGGGACTTGCGAGCAAGGGTCTCAATCGGAGGTTACTTAAATGGGAAAGGCTAAATTTGAACGCACCAAGCCGCACGCCAACGTCGGCACCATTGGTCATATCGATCACGGCAAGACCACTTTAACCGCCGCGATTACCAAGGTCCTCGCGTCAAAGAAGCTGGCCGTCTTCACCGCTTTCGATCAGATCGACAAGGCGCCCGAAGAGAAAGAGCGCGGCATCACGATTTCCATCGCTCACGTCGAATACGAAACGCTCAAGCGCCACTACGCGCACGTCGACTGCCCCGGACACGCCGACTACATCAAGAACATGATCACCGGCGCCGCGCAGATGGACGGCGCAATTCTGGTGGTCGGCGCCAACGACGGCCCGATGCCGCAGACGCGCGAGCATATCCTGCTCGCATACCAGGTCGGCGTGCCGTCGATCGTCGTGTTCATGAACAAGGTCGACATGGTTGACGACCCCGAGTTGCTCGACCTGGTCGAGCTCGAAGTGCGCGACCTGCTCAGCAAGTACAATTACAAGGGCGACGACGTGCCCGTCATTCGCGGCAGCGCTCTCAACGCGCTCAACTGCGGATGCGGCAAGGCCGACTGCCCCAACTGCAAGCCGATTCTCGATCTCATGGATGCGGTGGACAACTTCATCCCGCAGCCCAAGCGCGAGACCGAAAAGCCGTTCCTGATGCCGGTCGAAGACGTGTTCTCGATCTCGGGCCGTGGCACCGTCGTCACCGGTCGTGTCGAGAAGGGCAAGGTGAAGGTCGGCGAGGAAGTCGAAATCGTCGGCTTCAGGGATACCACCAAGACGGTGGTCACCGGCGTCGAGATGTTCCGCAAGCTGCTCGACGAAGGCCAGGCGGGAGACAATATCGGCGTCCTGCTGCGCGGCCTCAAGCGCGAAGACGTCGAGCGCGGACAGGTGCTCGCCAAGCCCGGGTCGATTACGCCGCACACCAACTTCGAGGCCTCGGCGTACATCCTGACCAAGGACGAAGGCGGCCGCCATACTCCGTTCTTCACCGGCTATCGCCCGCAGTTCTATTTCCGCACCACCGACGTGACCGGAGTGCTCACGCTGCCCGAGGGCACCGAGATGGTGATGCCGGGCGACAACATTAAAATACTTGGCGAGCTGATCACGCCGGTCGCGATGGACGAAGGGCTGCGCTTCGCCATCCGCGAGGGTGGCCGCACGGTCGGCGCCGGCGTCGTTTCGAAAATTCTGAAGTAACGGACACCGAACAAGGGTGCGCAATCGAGCGGAGATGGAGCGGAGCGCTTAACGAATCGGGCGCGGTATACCTGGATGAACGACAAGATACGCATACGCCTCAAGGCGTACGACTACCGCCTGCTCGATCAGTCGGTTCGCGAAATCGTGGACACCATCCGGCGCACCGGCGGCCGCGTGGCTGGCCCGATTCCGCTGCCGACCCGCATAGAGCGCTTCACCGTCAACCGCTCGCCGCACGTGGACAAGAAGTCGCGCGAGCATTTTGAAATTCGTACTCATAAACGTCTGCTCGACGTCCTCGAGCCGACCCAGCAGACCATCGACGCGCTGGGCAAGCTCGACCTGGCCGCGGGCGTGGACGTCGAAATCAAGCTCGAGTAGGGCCGATGCTGACCGGATTGATTGGAAAAAAAATCGGAATGACCCAGATGACCGACGCCGCCGGCCGCGTGCGCGCCGCCACCGTGTTGACGCTGGGTCCATGCACCGTCTCCCAGTTGAAGACCGCGGCGACTGACGGCTACGAAGCCGTGCAGGTCACCTTCGGCAAAAAAAAGCTCAGCCGCGTGACCGGCGGCGAGCGCGGACATTTCGCCAAGGCCAACATCGGGGCCGGAATCAGATCGGGCGAGTTCGAACGCCGCGGCGAGGGCGAGTTGAAGCTCGGACAGCCGATTGCGGCTGCCGACGTGTTCAAGGTCGGCGATCAGGTGGACGTAACCGGCGTCTCGAAGGGCCACGGCTACGCCGGCGTCATCAAGCGCCACCATTTCTCCGGCTTCCCCGGCTCCCACGGCACCCACGAGTATTTCCGCCACGGCGGATCGATCGGCAACCGCTCGTATCCCGGGCGCGTGCGCAAAGGGATGAGGATGGCGGGGCAGATGGGCAATGAGACCGCCTCGATCCTGAATCTCGAAGTGATCGAGATACTTCCCGACGACAACGCAGTCGTCGTGTCGGGCGCGGTGCCGGGACCCGACGGCGCTTTGCTCGTCGTCCATCACGCGGCCCGCCCGCGCCGCCGCTCGAACGCCAAGGTGACGGCCAATGCCTGAGCGGAAAGAAAATCTATCGCCGGTCAAGCTGCCGCTGTACTCGGCCGCCCATGAAAAAGTCGGCGAGCTCGAAGTCGCCGGCGCAGTTTTCGGCCGCGACGGCGATCTGTCGCTGCTCCACGAGGCGGTCCGGATGCAGCTTGCCAATCGGCGCTCCGGAACGGCGTCCACCAAGACCAAGGGACTCATCTCCGGCGGTGGCCGCAAGCCGTGGCGGCAGAAGGGAACCGGACGCGCGCGCGCAGGATCGACCCGATCGCCGATATGGCGTCACGGCGGAACCATCTTCGGCCCGCAGCCGCGCGACTATTCATACAAGATGCCGAAGAAGGCGTGGCGCGCCGCGCTCTGCCTCGCGATTTCCGATCGCGCCCGCAACGGCAAACTGTTTGTCGTCGAGTCGCTCGATCTGCCGGAGCCGAAAACCAAAGCCGCCAAGGCCGCGCTCGACAAGCTCGGCCTCGAGCACGCGCTGATACTGCTGGGCGAGGGCGACGGTAAGTTTCTTCTCGCCGCGCGCAACCTCGCCGCGCACAAGGTGCTCGCGCTGGAAGGGCTTAACGTTTACGACGTGCTCAATTACCGGGAACTCGTGATGACCAGTCGGACCGCCAAGGCGATCGAAGCCCGATTTGCCGGAGAAGCGAAATGAGCAGCCCCGAGAGTCTGATTCTCGCGCCCATTATCACCGAGAAGGGCACCATGGCCAGCGAAAAGGCCGGCCAGGTGCTGTTCCGCGTGCGCCCCGGGGCGAGCAAGGACAAGATCCGCGAGGCCGTCGAGCAACTGTTCAAGGTCACCGTCCTCAAGGTCCGCACTTCGAACTTCATGGGCAAGGAACGGAAAAAGGGCGCAATCAAGGGCCGCCAGATGGACTGGAAGAAGGCCTACGTAACCCTCAAGGAAGGCGACAAGATCGAATTCTTCGAAGGTCTGTAAGCGGCAGAGCGCGATGCCTGGACGAGAGCTGGTAGCTAGACAGAAGAGATACTGAGAAAAGAAGAATGGCAGTCATACAATTAAATCCGCGCACCCCCGGCCAGCGCTTCATGCAGATAGCGGATTTCTCCGGGCTCACCAAAAAAGAGCCCGAGAAAAGCCTGCTGGTCCCGCTCAAGCGCACCGGCGGGCGCAACAATCGCGGCCGCATGACCTCGCGTCATCGCGGCGGCGGACACAAGCGCCGCCTTCGCCTGATCGATTTCAAGCGCAACCGTGACGGTATTTCGGCCGTCGTCTTCGCGCTCGAATACGATCCCAATCGCTCCGCCAATATCGCGCTGCTCCACTATGCCGACGGCGTCAAGACCTACATCCTGGCCCCCGACGGGCTCAAGGTCGGCGCCAAAGTCGAGTCGGGCGAGAACGCCGACATCAAGCCGGGCAACGCGCTCATGCTCAAGAACATCCCGCTCGGCACCGTCGTCCACGCCATCGAGATGAAACCGGGAGCGGGCGCGAAGCTCGCGCGCGGCGCGGGTGTGCAGGCTCAGTTGATGGCGAAAGAGGGCAAGATGGCGCTGCTCAAGCTGCCCTCGGGCGAGCAGCGGATGGTGCAGGCCGATTGCCGCGCCACCATCGGCCAGGTCGGCAATCTCGACCACGAAAATATTTCTATCGGCAAGGCCGGACGCTCGCGATGGCTGGGCAAGCGCGGTCATGTGCGTGGAGTCGCGATGAACCCGGTTGACCATCCGCACGGCGGTGGCGAGGGCAAGTCGAAGGGAAACCATCCCCAGTCGCCGTGGGGCCAGCCCGCCAAGGGATACAAGACGCGCAAGAAGCAGCCGTCGGACAATCTGATCGTCAGCCGCCGGCCGCGCGGGAAGCATTAATCGTTATGGCCAGGTCACTCAAAAAAGGTCCCTTCGTTGACGGGCATCTGCTGAAAAAAGTCACCGCCGCGACCGCCTCGGGCGACAAGCGAATCATCAAGACCTGGTCGCGGCGGTCGATGATAACGCCGGACATGATCGCGCTGACGTTCGCCGTCCACAACGGGCACAAGTTCATCCCCGTGTACTGCACCGAGAACATGGTCGGCCACAAGCTCGGCGAATTCGCGCCGACCCGGACCTTCCACGGTCATGCCGGCGATCGCAAGGGCGAAGTGAAGTCGGCCGCCGCCGCTCCCGCCGCACCGCCTCCGGCCGCGGCCAAGGCGTAAGCGGGGAAGTTGTAACAGTCATGGAATCCGTATCGCGAACCCGCTTCATCAGGATCTCGCCGCGCAAGCTCAAGCTCGTGTGCGAGCTGATCGCGGGCAAGAAAGTCGATCACGCGCTGTCGATCCTCGAGTTCACGCCCAAGAAGGCGGCCCGGTTCGTCTCTAAAACTTTGCTTGCCGCAATCGCCAACGCGCGCGATCAGCAGAACGTGGACGAGGACAAGTTGTTCGTAAAACGCGCGACCGCCGACACCGGGCCGACCTGGAAGCGATCGCTCATGCGCGCACATATGCACGCGACGCCAATCCACAAACGCACCAGCCATCTCACGGTAATCGTGGACGAGCGGGCGTCCTGAGGTCTTCGATGGGACAGAAAGTACATCCGCGCGGATTTCGCCTCGGCATCATCGAAAGCTGGGACTCCAGATGGTACGCCAGCCACGACTACGCCAAGCTGCTGCACGAGGATTTGAAGCTGCGCGATTTCATCAAGAAGCGGCTCTACCACGCCGGCATCTCGCGGATTGAAATCGAGCGGATGGCCAACAAGGCCAAAATAAATATTTACACCGCGCGCCCCGGCATCGTCATCGGCAAGAAGGGCGCCGAAATCGACAAGCTCAAAGTAGATATCCAGAAGCTGATGAAAGGGCGCGACTCGTTTATCAATATCCACGAGGTGCGCCGCCCCGACCTCGACCCGCAGCTGGTCGCCGAGAATATCGCGCTCCAGCTCGAGCGCCGCGTCGCCTTTCGCCGCGCGATGAAGGAAGCCGTCACGCGCGCGATGCGGATGGGCGCGCAGGGCATCAAGGTCCACGTCGCCGGACGCCTGGGCGGTGCGGAAATCGCGCGTCAGGAATGGTACCGCGAGGGTCGCGTGCCCCTGCAGACGCTGCGCGCGGACGTGGCTTACGGATTTGCCGAAGCGCGCACGACCTACGGCCAGATCGGCGTGAAGGTCTGGATTTTCCGCGGCGAAGTCCTCACCCGCAAGGATGCGGACGCGAAACGCGCAGGCACGCCTGCGCAGGCGAATTGAAGAAGTAGGATGCTCGCACCAAAAAAAGTTAAATGGCGCAAAATGATGAAGGGCCGCGTCCGCGGCGCCGAGTCGCGCGGTCTCACCCTCGCGTTCGGCGACTACGGACTCAAGTCGCTCGAGACTTGCCGCATCGATACCCGCGCGCTCGAAGCCGCTCGTATCGCGCTGACCCGCCATATCAAGCGCGGCGGCCGCGTCTGGATTCGCGTCTTCCCCGACAAGCCCTTCACCAAGAAGCCGGCCGAAACCCGCATGGGCAAGGGCAAGGGCTCGCCCGAGGGATGGGTCGCGTGCGTCAGGCCCGGCAGGATTCTGTTCGAGATGGAAGGCGTCGATTACGCCACCGCAAAAGAAGCGATGCGCCTGGCGGCGCACAAGCTGCCGATAAAAACAATTATGATCCAGCGCGAGGAGGGCGGCCTTGGAGCTTGATGAACTAAGGCAGATGACCGCGCCGGATTTGCGCGTCAAGGAGCGCGAGGCGCGCGAGGAAATTTTCCGGCTGCGGCTCAAGCTGCGCACCAATCAGCTGGATAACCACGCCGGCTATCGGCGCGCGCGCCGCGAGTTGGCGCTCATCATGACTTTGCTCGGCGAGAAGACGCGCGGTGTGGCCGCGGCGGACAAGAAGGTAGCCAATGCGGGAAAGAATTAAACGTCGCGAGGGCACTGTCGTGTCCGCCAAGATGACCAAAACCGTCCTGGTCAGGGTGGACCGCATGGTCGAGCATCCCCTCTACGGCAAGCGCGTGCGCCGGAGCACCCGCTTCATGGCGCACGACGAACGCGGCGAGTGCAAGGAAGGCGATCGCGTGCAGATTATCGAGTCGCGCCCGCTCTCCAGGAACAAGCACTGGCGCGTCAGCCGCATTCTCAAAAAGGCCGCGGGGTAGGGCGCGATGGTACAGGTACAAACGGTTCTGGATGTCGCCGACAACTCGGGCGCCCGCAAAGTGATGTGCATCAAGGTGCTCGGCGGCTCCAAGCGCCGATACGCGTCGGTCGGCGACGTGATCGTGGTCGCGGTCAAAGAGGCGATTCCCAACGCCAAGGTCAAAAAGGGCGACGTCTCGCGCGCGGTTATCGTGCGAACCGCCAAGGAAATCAGCCGCGACGACGGCAGTTACATCCGCTTTGACGGCAACTCGGCCGTGCTGCTCGACAAGGATCACGAACCGCTGGGCACCCGCATCTTCGGCCCCGTGGCCAGGGAACTGCGTGCGAAGAAATTTCTGAAAATAATCTCGCTCGCGCCGGAGGTGCTGTGATGGCGTCGGCGAAGTATAAGATCAAGAAGAATGATACCGTGATGGTCGTCACCGGCCGCGACCGCGGCAAGACCGGCAAGGTGATGCGCGTGCTGCCGGAGCGCGGACGCGTCGTCGTCGAGCGGCTCAATATCGTCAAGCGTCACAGCAAGCCGCGCGGTGCGCAGAGCCCCGGCGGTATCGTCGAGAAGGAAGCGCCCATCGCCATCTCGAACGTCATGATTTTTTGCGATCGCTGCAACGCTCCGGTCAGGGTCGGGGTCAAGGTTGCCGATGACGGCGCCAAGAGCCGGGTCTGCCGCCGCTGCGGCGAAGTGATAGGTAACGACTGATGGCCGACAAAAAGGAAAAGCCCGACAAGGCCGAGCAGGCCGCCAAGGCCGAACAGACCGCCAAGTCCGACCAGGCTGCCAAGGCCAAGCGCGAAGGCAAGGCCCGCCAGGCTCAGCAGAAGCAGGCGTCCGAAGAAGCCAAGGCCGCGGCTGCGGCGCCGCTGCCGCCCGAGCCCAAGCTGCCGGCCCGCCTGCACGTTCGGTTCGACAATGAGATCGCGCCGGCGCTGATGCGCGAGCTCAAAATAGACAACCGGATGCGGGTGCCGCGCCTCCAGAAGATCACGATTAACATGGCGCTCCAGGAAGCGCGCGACAACGTCAAGATCCTCGACTCCGCGCTCGAAGAGCTCAAGGTAATCGCCGGGCAAAAGCCGGTGCTGACCCGCGCGCGCAAGGCGATTTCGAACTTCAAGCTGCGCCAGGGGATGCCGATTGGCGTGATGGTGACGCTGCGGCGCGAAAAGATGTGGGAGTTTTTCGACCGGCTGGTGAATATCTCGCTGCCGCGCGTGCGCGACTTCCGCGGGGTCAGCGACAAGGCGTTTGACGGCCGCGGCAACTACTCGCTCGGGCTGAAGGAACATACGATTTTTCCCGAACTCAATCTCGACAAGGTCGAGAAGGTGAAGGGTTTGACAATTTCGATCACGACCACGGCGCGCAGCGATTTCGAGGGGCTGACGCTGCTTCGCGCGCTCGGGATGCCGATGCGGGGAGCGGCGGAGCGCGAGGCGGAAGCGGCCAAGGCGGCAGCCGCCGTGCAGGCCCACGCCGCCGCCAGGGCTGCGGTCGCGGCTGCGGCAACGCCGCCGGCGCCGGAGCAGGGAGCATAAGGATAGTTGAATGGCGAAAACGTGCCTGCGGGTTAAGGCAACCCGCAAACAAAAATTCAAAGTGCGCCAGTACAACCGCTGCCCGCTATGCGGACGCGCGCGCGCGTACTATCGGCGTTTCAAGATGTGCAGGCTTTGCCTGCGCAAACTGGCGCTCGACGGCAAGTTGCCGGGCGTGATCAAGGCGAGTTGGTAAGAGAGACGAATCATGTCGCAGACCGATCCGATTGCAGAACTGCTTACGCGAATCCGCAATGCGATGCGTGCGCGGTACAATGAACTCACTATTCCTCATTCACGGCTGCGCGAGGCAATTTGCCGCGTGCTGATGGCCGAGGGTTTCCTCGGCGGCGTCGAAGTCGGCGGTGAAGTGCCCAAGAAGATGCTGGCGCTCAAACTTCGTTACTCGCCGACGCGCGAATCCGTGATCCGCGGAATCGACCGCATCAGCAAGCCGAGCAATCGGCGCTACGCGGGCGCTGCGGAGATCGGCAAGGTGCGGGGTGCGATGGGCGTACAAATCGTATCGACGCCGCTCGGCGTGATGACCGGACGCGAGGCGCGGCGCAGAAAAGTCGGCGGCGAAATCCTCTGCAGGGTTTGGTGATCGGCGATGTCGCGGATAGGAAGACTGCCGATTCATCTCGATAAGAGCGTCAAGGCGTCGATCGCCGGCGGGACGCTTAAAGTCGAGGGCCCCAAGGGCAAGCTCGAGCTCCGGCTTCATCCCGGCTTCAGCGCCGAGATCAAGGATTCGGAAATCGTCGTGAAGCGGCCGGGCGATACCAGCGAAGAGCGCTCCATTCACGGTCTCATGCGCAAGTTGATCGCCAACATGGTCGAGGGCGTCGGCAAGGGCTTTACCCGCGTACTCGAGATAAACGGCGTCGGCTACCGCGCCGAAGCCAAGGGCAATCAAGTCAACCTGACGCTCGGCTATTCGCATCCGATCGTCTATCAGCTTCCGCCCGGGGTCACCGCCAAAGTCGAGAAACTGGTGACCGTTACCCTCGAGAGCGCCGACCGTCAGTTGCTCGGCACGGTCGCGGCGCAGATTCGCGAACTCAGGCCGCCCGAACCGTACAAGGGCAAGGGAATCAAGTACGCGAGCGAAACAATTCGCCGCAAGGCCGGCAAGGCCGCGGCGGGCTCCACATCGGCATAAAGGTTAGTTGCGATTATGGCTGTTGAACGATCGGAAAAACGCAAGCTGCGCCAGAACCGGGTGCGGCGCAAGGCGGTCGGGGTCGACCAGCGGCCGCGGCTCTCGGTCTTCCGCTCGCTGCATCATATTTACGCCCAGGTTATCTCCGACGAGAGCGGACGTACGCTGGCCGCGGCTTCGACCGAAACCGCCGGCGTGCGCGAGGGGCTCAAGAGCAAGCGCAACCTGGCGGCCGCCAAGGCCGTGGGCAAGGCGATTGCCGAGCGATGCCTTCAGAGCGGGATTTCGAGCGTCGTGTTCGACCGAAACGGTTTTCTCTATCACGGCCGCGTCAAGGCGCTGGCCGATGCGGCGCGCGAAGCGGGGTTAAAATTTTGAACGGCAGGCAACGAACGCTAAGAGAAAGCGCGGTCACGCAGCGAATCGATCCGCAGGGCCTCGAGATCAAAGAAAAGGTCGTGCATATCAACCGCGTCGCCAAAGTCGTCAAGGGTGGACGGCGCTTCAGCTTCAGCGCGCTGGTGGTCGCGGGCGATCACAACGGGCTGGTCGGATTCGGGTTGGGCAAGGCCAACGAAGTGCCCGAGGCGATTCGCAAGGGCGTCGATCGGGCCAAGAAAAGCCTGGTGCGTGTGCCGATTCAGGACGGCACGATTCCGCACGAAGTGGTCGGACGCTTCGGCGCGGGCCGCGTTGTGCTGCGGCCGGCTGCCGAGGGCACCGGAGTGATCGCGGCGGGCGGTGTGCGCGCGGTGGTCGAGCTGGCGGGAATCCGCAATATTTTGACCAAGCGGCTGGGCTCGTCGAATCCTCACAACCTGGTCAGAGCGACGCTCGAGGCGTTGGGCGAACTGCGCAGCATGCAGGATATTAATCGACTTCGCGGACGCACGCCGGATCATCCCGAAGCTGCCGCGTGACCCATTGGCACGGGAGGCCAGAGAGGAAAAATGAAGCGACGCTCAGGTTACGCAAGGCTCTGGTGATAGAGGAATACGATGTCCGATAAAATTCGCGTGAAGCTCGTCGGCAGTCCGATCAGCACCAATCGGCGCGTGCGCGAGACGGTCAAGGGCCTGGGCCTGGGCAAAGTCGGCAGCGTGCGCGAGCTCAAGCGCAGCGCCGCGGTCGAAGGGATGGTCAAGCGTCTGAAGCATCTGGTGGTCGAGCTCAAGGATTAGGCTCAGTCATGGATTTGAAGGATTTACAACCGTCTCCCGGCTCGACGCATCGCAAACGCCGCGTCGGCAGGGGAATCGGCTCCGGCCACGGCAAGACTGCCGGCCGCGGGCATAAGGGACTGGGCTCGCGCTCGCACGGCAACACGCCGCCGAGTTACGAAGGCGGCCAGATGCCGCTGCAGCGACGCTTGCCCAAGCAAGGTTTTCGACGCACGCTAAGGGCCCAGGCGCGCCGCGACGAATTCGCAATTGTGAACCTGTCGCGGCTGGGCGACTTCGCCGACGGCGTCACGATCGATGCGGCCGCGCTCGCCGCGCGCGGACTGATTCCCGCCGGCCGCAAGGTCAAGGTTTTAGGCGACGGCGATCTGAAGAGCAAGATTAAAGTGCGCGCCGATGCGTTCTCGAAAAGCGCGATGGACAAAATCGCCGCCGCGGGCGGCGTCGCGGAGTTGGTAGCGCCGATCGGAAGCTAGATGCTGGACGGGTTTTCAAACGCCTCGCGCATCCCGGAGTTGCGCCGACGGTTGGTCTTCACGGCCATGATGCTGGCCGTGTACCGCATCGGCGTGGCCGTGCCGACTCCCGGCATCGACGGGCAGGCGCTCGCGTCGTTTTTCGACGCGGCCAGCGGCACGCTGTTCGGATGGGTCAACCTGTTTTCGGGCGGCGCGCTCGAGCGCTTCTCGGTCCTGGCGCTCGGCATCATGCCCTACATCTCGGTCGCGATCGTCCTTGACCTGCTGAAAATCGCGTCGCCCTATCTCGACGAGCTCTACAAGGAAGGCGAGGCGGGCCGCCGCAAGATAACCCAGTACACGCGCTACGGCACGGTGGCTCTGGCGCTGTTCCAAGGCACGATGATCGCGTTCTCGCTCGAAAAGATTCAGGCGCCCGGCGGCGGCAGTATCGTTTACAATCCCGGACCGGGGTTTATCGTCATGACGGTGCTCACCGTCACGGCGGGCACGATGTTCCTGATGTGGATCGGCGAGCAGATTACCGAGCGCGGAATCGGCAACGGCATCTCGCTGATCATCATGGCGGGAATCGTGGCGCGTCTGCCCAGCGCGATCGGCACCACGGCGCAGTTCGTGCGCGAGGGCGAAATGAGCATCTTTTTGCTCATCTTCATCCTGGCAGTCGCAGCCGCGGTGATCGCCGGTATCGTCTATATCGAGACCGCCCAGCGGCGCATCCCGATTCAGTATGCGCGCCGCGTGGTCGGGCGCCGGGTTTACGGCGGTCAGAGTTCGCATCTGCCGCTGAAGATCAACACCTCGGGTGTCATTCCGCCGATTTTTGCGTCGGCGCTGCTGGTGTTCCCGGCGACGCTGGCGACCTTCGTTCCATTTCTGAAACCGTATTCGAGCTACCTGACGCCGGGTGGCTTCTACTACGACCTGGTTTACGTCGGGCTGATCGTCTTCTTCTGTTACTTCTACACGTCGGTGACTTTCAACCCGGTGGACGTCGCCGACAATCTGAAAAAGTATGGCGGCTTTATACCGGGAATCCGGCCCGGGCGTTTCACCGCCGACTATATCGATCGCGTGCTGTCGCGAATCACGCTCGGCGGCGCGATTTATGTCAGCGCCGTGTGCGTGCTGCCGACGATTCTGATCGCGCGCTTCAACGTGCCGTTTTTCTTCGGCGGCACCGCGCTGCTGATCGTCGTGGGGGTGGCGCTGGACACGGTTGCGCAAATCGAAACCCATCTGCTGACCCGCAACTACGAAGGCTTCATGCGCCGCGGACGGGTCAAGACCAAGGGGAGCGCCTAGGCTGGTGCGGCTCGTGCTGTTGGGCCCGCCGGGTGCGGGCAAGGGTACGCAAGCGCAGGCGCTCGCTGCGCTGTGGGGCATCCCGCAAATTGCCAGCGGAGATCTGTTGCGTGCAGCCGTGCGCGAAGACTCGGAGCTTGGCCGCGAGGCGGCCGGCTACATGGAGTGCGGGCACCTGGTCCCCGACGAGTTGGTGTTGAAGCTGATCGCGGAGCGGCTGCAAAAAAAAGACGCCCGCGGCGGGTTTATCCTCGACGGATTCCCTCGCAACGTAATGCAAGCGGAGCGGCTGGCGGTGGGACTCGAGCGCGTGGGGCTGAAGCTCGACAAAGTTGTCGCGGTGATGCTGCCGGACGAAGAGGTCGTGAAACGGATTTCAGGACGGCGCACCTGCGAGGATTGTGCGGCGATGTATCACGTAGTCTTCGAGCCGCCGGCCAAAGCCGGCGTGTGCGATAAGTGCGGCGGCGAACTCTATCAGCGCGCGGACGATGCCGAGGAAACCGTGCGCGAACGGATCAAGGTTTATGAGGCGGCGACGCGGCCGCTGCTCGATCATTATGGGCGGCTCGGGCTGCTCGCGAAGGTTGACGGAGTGGGGCGCACCGACGAGGTCGAGAAGCGAATTCTGGCCGCCCTCGACGGTCTGGCTATTCCGAGTCAGGCCGGAGCAGGCGTGGGGCTCGCGCGATCATGATTACTATCAAAACTCCGGCGGAGATCGCCGTGATGCGCCGTGCGAACCAAATCGTCGCCGAGATCCTCGAGGCGCTGGCGGCAGAATTGCGCCCCGGAATCATGACCGAGGAACTCGACAAGCTGGCCGAAGATCTGACCTACAAAAAAGGTGCGCAGCCTGCCTTCAAGGGTTACAAACCGGGCGACGTCGTTTATCCGAAGTGCCTGTGCGTGTCGGTTAACAGCGAGATCGTCCATGGCATCCCGTCGAGCCGCAAATTGAAGGCCGGCGACATCGTCGGGCTCGATTTCGGCGTGGTGTACGAGGGCTTCTACGGCGACTCGGCGCGCACGGTCGCGGTCGGCCCGGTGCCGGAGCGGGTGACCAAACTGCTGCGGGTGACGCGCGAGTCGCTCTACGCGGGAATCGCGCAGGCTCGCGCGGGCAATCGTATCAGCGATATTGCGCACGCGGTGCAGGATACGGTCGAGCGGGCGGGGTTTTCGGTCGTGACCGACTTTTCGGGACATGGAATCGGCCGCCGGCTCCATGAGGATCCGCAGGTGCCGAACTATTTCCGTCCCGGGATGCCTAATCCGCGGCTGCGCGAGGGAATGGCGCTGGCGATCGAGCCAATGGTTAACGAGGGAAGCCCCGATTTGGAGATCCTTTCCGATGGCTGGACTGCGGTGACGGCGGACGGTAAACTATCTGCCCACTTCGAGCATTCCATCGCGATTACCTCCAACGGGCCGGAAATCTTAAGCGAACTGGAAAATGTCTAAGGGCGACGCGATCGAAGTACAGGGGACGGTGCAGGAAGCACTCCCCAATGCGGTGTTCAGGGTGACGCTCGACAATGGGCACAAGGTATTGGCTCATATCTCGGGCAAAATGAGGATGCATTACATCAAGATTCTGGCCGGCGACAAGGTCACGGTTGAGTTGTCGCCTTACGACCTGACGCGCGGCCGGATTACGTACCGGATGCGCTAGCGGGCGCGCCGGATAGAGATAGGCGAAGTATGAAAGTCCGAGCGTCGGTCAAAAAGATTTGCAAGAACTGCAAGGTCGTGCGCCGCGAAGGCGTCGTGCGCATCCTGTGCTCGAACCCGCGCCACAAGCAGCGTCAGGGCTAGGAAGGGTTTCGCGATGGCACGCATAGCTGGAGTCGAACTGCCCAAGAACAAGCGGATGGATATCGCGCTGACCTATATCTACGGAATAGGCCGGCCGAGCGCGCTGAAAATTCTCGCCGCCGCCAAAGTCGATCCGGCGATCAAGACCGACGACCTGTCGGCGGACCAGCAGGTCCATATCCGCCAGGTGATCGATACCGACTTCGAGGTCGAAGGCGATCTGCGGCGCGACTTTCAGCAGTCGATCAAGCGCTTGATGGATCTGGGATGCTACCGCGGGATTCGGCATCGTCGCGGACTTCCGGTGCGCGGCCAACGCACGCATACCAACGCGCGTACGCGCAAGGGTCCGCGCAAAGTGGTCGCGGGCAAGAAGCAGGCGCCGTCGAAGGGCTAACCTATAAAACGCGGGCCGAAAGGGAAATTTTCTCCGGACTATAAGCACCAAGGCGGATTCACTGAAAAGAATGGCTGAAGAAATCAAAGAGACGAAAGCCGCACCCGAAAAGAAGGCCGCCGCTGCCGTAGCCCCCGCTGCTGGAGCACCTGCGCCTGCGCCGCGGCGCAAGAAGGTGCGCCGCAACGTGCCCGAGGGCGTTGCGCATGTGCACGCGACCTTCAACAACACGATCGTGACGATCACCGATCAGCAGGGAACCGTGATCGCATGGTCGAGCGCCGGCTCTGTGGGCTTCAAGGGCTCGCGCAAGGGCACGCCGTTCGCAGCGCAGATGGCGGCGGAGGCGTGCGCGCGCAAGTGCTCGGAAGTCGGGATGCGCGCGGTGGTCGTTCACGTCAAAGGCCCGGGCGGAGGACGCGAATCGGCGGTGCGCGCGCTGCAAGCGGCGGGACTGGGCGTCATCTCGATCAAGGACGTGACGCCGATTCCGCACAACGGATGCCGTCCTCCGAAGCGGCGCAGAGTCTGAACTGAAATACGAACGATCGATGAAAACGCGGGCAAGCAGGGAAATTTTCATCGTGTTGTCAGCACGCAAGCGGATTCACTGAAAAAAGAAGGCGTAATCGAAGATGGCTAGGAATCTGGGTCCGGTATGCCGGCTGTGCCGGCGCGAAGGACTGAAACTCTTCCTCAAGGGAGAGCGATGCTACAGCGACAAGTGCGCGATCGAGCGGCGCAATTATCCGCCCGGAGCGCACGGTCAGGCGCGCACGCGTTTTTCGGAATTTGCGATTCGTCTGCGTGAAAAGCAGAAGGTCAAGCGCATCTACGGATTGATGGAAACGCAGTTCTCGGCCTACTTCGAAATGGCCGAGCGGATGGACGGAATTACCGGCGAGAACCTGCTCGTGCTGCTCGAGCGGCGGCTTGACAACGTGGTCTATCGTCTCGGCTTCGCCAGTTCGCTGGCGCAGGCGCGTCAGGTGGTTCGCCACGGGCATATTCACGTCAACGGCAAGAAAGTCACGATTCCCTCGACGCTGGTCGAGGTTGGCAGTGTAATCAGCGTGGCCGAGGCGAGCCGCACCAAGAAGGTGATCGTCGAGGCAATCGAGATGGCGCAGCGCCGCGGCGTCCCGCCGTGGATGGCACTCGAGCGCGAACAATTCCGCGGCTCGCTCCGGTCGCTGCCGGCGCGCGCTGAACTGACGATGCCGATCAGCGAGAAGCTGATCGTCGAGCATTACTCCAGATAGGGCGGAGGCATACCGATCGGCGTCCCGGTCCGTGGTGGACCTGTGTGGGCGCGGGAAATCCATCGGAAAAAAGAGCATAGACTATGCAGAATGACTGGCGAGATCTGATCAAACCCAAGGCTGTCGAGTTCGACGAGAAGGAAGTCACTCCTTCCTACGGCAAGTTTTCCGCGGAACCGCTCGAACGCGGCTACGGAATCACCGTTGGCAACGCGCTGCGGCGCATCCTGCTGTCCACGCTGCCCGGCTACGCGATTACAGCAGTCAGGATCAAGAACGTTCTTCACGAGTTTTCGACTCTGGCCGGAGTCAAAGAGGACGTGACCGACATCGTCCTCAACCTCAAGGAAATCCGCTTGCGCCTGCATGAAGGCGAGCAGATTACCGCAACCCTCAAGGTCAAGGGCGAGGCGCAGGTGACCGCGCGCGATATCACCGGCGGACCGAGCCTGGAAGTCCTGACCCCCGACAAGCATATCGCGTCGCTCGACAAGGGCGCCGAACTCGACATGGAACTCGTCATCAAGCGCGGCCGCGGCTACGTCCCCGGCGAGCGCACCGAAGACGAGGAGCCAATCGGGACGATTCGCCTCGACGCGATCTTCTCGCCGATTCGCAAAGTCAATTTCACCGTGACCAACGCGCGCGTCGGCCAGCGCACCGACTACGATCGGCTCGCGCTCGAGATTTGGACCGACGGCTCGATCAACCCGCGCGAGGCGCTGACCTATGCGGCGCGCGTGATGCGCGATCAGATGACGATTTTCGCGGGCGCCGAGGAAGAGACCGAAGCAGCCGCCGGCACGGCCGAGGGCGGCGAGGCCCATCCCTCGATGAGCGAGATGCTCTATCGGCCCGTCGAAGGGCTGCCGATTTCGGTGCGCGCGTTCAACGGTCTTCAGAACGCCGACATCAAATATATCGGTGAGCTGGTGCAGCGCACCGAGCAGGACATGCTCAAGATCAAAAACTTCGGACGCAAGTCCCTCAACGAGATCAAGGAAGTTCTCGCCGACATGGGGCTTTCGCTCGGCATGCGGCTGGAGAACCTGCCGCCGCGCGGCGAGCTCGACCGCATGTGGCAAGAGCAAGAACGCCGCGAATCGGCATAGCGGTTTGGAGTAACTGATGCGTCATCTCAACTCGGGCCGCAAGCTCAATCGCACCTCAGCGCATCGCAAGGCGCTGTTCAAGAATATGGTGCTCGCACTGATTCGTCATGAGCGAATCAAGACGACCGATCCCAAGGCCAAGGAACTGCGGCGCATCGCGGACCGGATGGTCACGCTCGGCAAGCAGAATGACCTCGCGGCGCGACGGCGCGCGTTTGCGTTCATGCAGTCGCATGACGCGGTCAAGAAGCTGTTCGACGAGATCGCGCCGCGCTTCAAGGATCGCAACGGCGGCTATACGCGGGTGATAAAGTTCGGTCATCGCCGCGGCGACGCCGCGATGCTGTCGGTCATCGAGTTCACCGGCAACGAGGAGCAGACCAAGGCGAAGAAGCCGCGCAAGCGCTCGGCTGCGAAGAAGGAAGGCGCTCCCGCCGAGCGGCCTCGTCGAGCCGCGGCGGCCGGCTAATCCAAGTCGAACGTCACGACCAAAGACGCACAGGCACGAAGAAAATCTCTTCGTGCCTTTTCTTCCATCTCGGCGTCCTGGTGGTGAAACCTTTTCGAGTTCTTACTCGACGCTCTCGAGCAGCTTGGCGCGGAGCGCCATGTGCGCGCTCTTGAGCCCGGACAGGATTCCATCCTCGAAGTTCCACTCGCCGCTCGCCATCAGGTCGGTAAAATCGTTCGGATTGCGCATGTCCTCCGCGGTGAGCCCGGGATGAATCGCGCGCGCCATCGCGAGGACTTTGTTCTCCTGCTGCGCGATCATTTCGAGCATCAGGCGATCGATTAGCGCCAGTGTTTCCCGCGTGGCCATCCGCAAATCGTAACCCGTTTCGAGGCCGCTTCGCCATCGTCGAGCCGATTGTATCCGCGGATTCGAGCAAGCGACCTTCTTGGCGGTTGCGCGCTTTGATAGACTTCATTTACAGGCGACAAAAACGATGTCCAACGAACTCGTTGCTCCCGATAAATTTTTCCTGAATCGATTCGGCATGAATCACGGCGCGCTCGAACGAATCCTCGGCACCGCGCTCGAACGCAAGGCCGATTACGCCGATCTCTACTTCGAGTACCGCAGCGCCGAGGGTCTCGGGCTCGAAGAATCGATGGTGAATCACACCAGCAAGAGCGTGAGCCACGGCGTCGGTGTGCGCGTGTGCGCCGAGGATCGCACCGGCTATGCCTATTCCGACGAAGTTACGATCGACAGGATGCGGCTTGCGGCGGAGGCCGCCCGTGCGATCGCCGATCAGCGCGGCACGACGCCGGCCGCGGTGCAGGTCGGTACTCCGGTCGCGCGTCATGCGCTGTACGATCTCGACAGCACCCCGCTCGAGGTTCCGGTGCAGAAGCGTGCGCGGCTGCTGAACGAGATCGATCGCGTGGTGCGCGCCTCCGATGCGCGGGTGAAGAACGTGATGGCGTCGTTCACGTGCGAGCGGAAGATCGTGATGGTCGTGAACAGCGACGGGCAAGTCGCCGCGGACGTGCAGCCGCTGTGCCGGCTCAACGTGACCGTGATCGCCGACGACGGCAAGGCTCGCCAGATGGGCTCCTACGGCGGCGGCGGGCGCGTCGAGTGGAACTACTTCATCGAAAATGACCGCTGGCGCGAGTACGCGCTCGAAGCGGCGCGGCAAGCGATGGTGAATCTCGACGCCGTCGACGCGCCGGCGGGCGAGATGATCGTCGTGCTCGGCCCGGGATGGCCCGGAATTTTGCTTCACGAAGCGATTGGCCACGGGCTGGAAGGCGACTTCAACCGCAAGGGCGTGTCGGCATTCGCGAATCGAATCGGCCAGAAAGTCGCGAGCGAACTTTGCACGGTGATCGACGACGGCACCATCCCGAATCGTCGCGGCAGCCTGAACGTTGACGACGAAGGTACGCCCACCTCGCGCACGGTGCTGATCGAAAAGGGAATCCTGCGCGGCTATCTGCAGGATCGGATGAACGCGCGGCTGATGAAGATGGCGCCCACCGGCAACGGACGGCGCGAGAGCTTTGCGCATTCGCCGATGCCCCGAATGACCAACACCTTCATGCTCAACGGCGAATCCACGCCCGAAGAAATAATCAAGTCGGTCAAGAACGGCCTCTATGCGGTCAACTTCGGCGGCGGACAGGTCGATATTACCAACGGCAAATTTGTTTTCTCCGCGAGCGAGGCTTACCTGATCGAGGACGGCAATGTGACGCGGCCGGTGAAGGGCGCCACGCTTATCGGCAACGGTCCCGACGTGCTGACCCGGGTCTCGATGGTCGGCAATAACCTCGCGCTCGACGCCGGGGTCGGGACTTGCGGCAAGGACGGCCAATCGGTGCCGGTGGGCGTGGGGCTGCCGACGATTCGAATCGACGGCATCACGGTCGGCGGCACGCGCGCCTGACAATTAGAATGACAATGAGAATAATCTGATGGCGACGGTTGATATTGAACTCGCCAATTGGGCGCTCGACGAGGCCAGGCGTAAAGGCGCCAGCGCGGCGGAAGTTCTGTGCGTGACCGCGGAGTCTCTTTCGGCCGGTGTGCGGCTGGGCGAAGTCGAGAAACTCAAGAGCTCGCGCGAGCGGCGGCTGGGTCTGCGGGTGTTTTGCGGACAGTCTTCCGCGACCTCCTCGACGGCCGAACTGGAGCGCGATTCGCTGGGCGACTTCATCGCGAACACGGTCGAGCTTGCGCGCTTGTCGGCCGCCGATCCGTGGGCGGGATTGCCCGACCCTTCGATGCATCCGAAGTCGCTGCCGGAGCTTTCGCTGGCGGATCCCGACAGCGGAATAGTGACTGCTGATCGTGCGCTGGAGATCGCGCGCACTGCCGAGAACGCGGCGCTGAAATTCGATCCGCGCATGAAGAACTCCGAGGGCGCCGAATTCAGCTCCGGGCGCGGCCAGATTCTGTTCGCCAACAGCCAGGGTTTTTCAGGCGAGTATTCCGGCACTTCGTACACGCTTGTCGTGCAGCCGATCGCGCAAGACGGCGACGCGATGCAACAGGGATTCTGGTACACGTCGAACCGCCGCTTGGGAAAACTCGAAGATGCGGAGTCGGTGGGAATAACCGCCGCCAGGCGGGCGATCCGCCGGCTCGGAGCGCGCAAGATCAAGACGATGCGCGCGCCGATCGTCTTCGATCCCGACATGGCCGCCGGATTGATTCGATCGATCGTCGGCGCAGCTTCGGGGCCTTCGTTGTATAAGGGAGCGTCATTTCTGGTGGGACAGTTGGGCAATCCGATCGCCGCCCCCGGCGTCACTATCGTGGACGACGCGCTGATCCCCGGTGGTCTTGGCTCCAAGCCGTTCGACGGCGAGGGCCTGCCCACCTCCCGCAAGAACGTGGTGGACAAGGGCGTGCTCGCGAGCTACCTGCTCGACTGCTATTCGGCGCGCAAGCTCGGTCTGGCTCCCACCGGCAACGCCGCGCGTTCGGTGGGCGAGGCTCCAGGGGTTTCGGCCACCAATCTGTATCTCGAACCCGGAATCTATACGCCCGCGCAGATAATCGGCTCGGTGAAGCAGGGACTGTATCTGACCGAGACGATAGGTTTCGGCGTGAACATGGTCACCGGGGACTATTCGCGGGGCGCGGGCGGAATCTGGATTGAGAACGGCGAACTCGCCTATCCGGTGAATGAAATCACCATCGCGGGCAACCTGAAAGATATGATGGCCGGCGTCGAGATGATCGGCAACGACCTCAACTGGCGCTCATCCACGGTCGCGCCGACGATCAAGATAGCCGAGATGACGATCGCCGGCGCCTGAGCGCTTGCGATGATTTATTTTATCAGAGGTATTTCGTCTCCGCTTGACGCAGCCGCGGATCATATTGCAGGTGTCACCGCGGCGGCCGATGGTGAATTTCGGTTTGCCCTAAACCGGAAAATGGTTAGGTTAATGAGCAAGGAAAACCGACGATCGCATGAACGCCAACCGATTCACTGAGAAACTCCAGGAGGCGCTTGGGAGCGCGCAAAATGCCGCGCTCACTGCTCATAACCAGGCCGTCGACGTCGAGCATCTGCTGGCGTCGCTGCTCGAAGATGACGAAGGCCTGGCGTCCTCGATCGTGAAGCTGACGGGCGTCGATCGCGACGCGATCCGCCGCAAGCTCGGCGCTGAACTCGCCAAAATTCCGCATGTAACCGGCGGCGGCTCTGACAGCGGGCAGGTTTACGCGACCCAGCGCCTGGGCCGGGTGCTGGCGCGCGCAGAGCAGGAGGCGGGCAAGCTCAAGGACGAGTACGTTTCGGTCGAGCACGTGTTGATCGCGATGCTCGATGAGCCGGGCGCCGCTTCGAAAATTATCCGCGAAGCAGGTTTGACCCACGACAAGCTGATGGCCGTGCTCAAGAAGGTCCGCGGCAACCAGCGCGTCACCTCGTCGAATCCCGAGGCGACCTACCAGTCGCTGGGAAAATACGGCCGCGACCTGACCAAGCTCGCGTCGGCCGGCAAGATCGATCCAGTGATAGGACGCGACGAAGAAATTCGACGGGTAATCCAGGTCCTCTCGCGCCGCACCAAGAACAACCCGGTGCTGATCGGCGAGCCGGGGGTCGGCAAGACCGCGATTGTCGAGGGTCTTGCGCGGCGAATCGTTGCGGGCGACGTGCCCGAGGGCCTCAAGAATCGCAAGCTGGTCGCGCTCGACATGGGAGCGCTGATAGCGGGCGCCAAATTCCGCGGCGAGTTCGAGGAACGGCTGAAAGCTGTGTTGAAGGAAGTGCAGGAAGCCGCGGGCGAAATAATTCTGTTCATCGACGAGTTGCATACCGTCGTCGGCGCGGGCGCGGCTGAAGGCGCGATGGATGCGTCGAACCTGCTCAAGCCCATGCTGGCGCGCGGCGAACTGCATTGCATCGGCGCGACCACGCTCGACGAGTACCGCAAGTATATCGAGAAAGACGCCGCGCTGGAGCGGCGCTTCCAGCCGGTGATGGTCGAGGAGCCCAGCGTCGAGGACACCATCTCGATTCTGCGCGGGCTGAAGGAACGCTACGAGGTCCATCACGGAATTCGAATCAAGGACGCCGCGCTGGTGACGGCCGCGGTGCTGTCGAAACGGTACATCACCGATCGATTCCTGCCCGACAAGGCGATCGACCTGATGGATGAAGCGGCGGCCAAGCTGCGCACCGAGAAGGAATCGATGCCGGTCGAGATCGACGAGGTCAATCGGCGCGTGATGCAGCTGGAAATCGAGCGCGAGGCGCTCAAGCGCGAGACCGATCAGTCCTCGCGCGATCGGCTGCAGAAACTCGAGAAGGAGCTGGCCGAGATCAAGGAAAAGCGCTCGGGCCTGCAGGCGCAATGGGAAACCGAAACGAGCGGGCTCGAGAAACTCGCAAAAATCAAGGCCGAGATCGAGCAAACCAGGCTTGCGATCGAAAAAGCCAAGCGCGTGTACGACCTCAACAAGGTCGCGGAACTGCAGTACGGCAAGCTCGCGTCGCTCGAGAAGGAGCTTGGCGCCGAAGAGCAGAAGCTCGTCGAGAAGCACTCCGGCGGCAAGCGATTGATCAAGGAAGAAGTGGACGAGGACGATATCGCCGAAGTCGTCGCGCGATGGACCAAAATTCCCGTATCGCGCCTGCTCGAAGGCGAGGTGCAGAAGCTCGCGCATCTCGAGGAGCATCTGCACAAACGCGTGATCGGCCAGGACGAAGCGGTGATAGCCGTTTCCGACGCGGTAATTCGCGCCCGCTCCGGACTCAAGGATCCCAACCGCCCGATCGGGTCGTTCATTTTTCTCGGCCCCACCGGCGTGGGCAAGACCGAACTGGCGCGCGCGCTGGCCGAGTTCCTGTTCGACAGCGAAGCCGCGATGATCCGAATCGATATGTCCGAGTACATGGAGAAGCACACCGTCTCGCGGCTGGTCGGCGCACCTCCGGGCTATGTCGGCTTCGAGGAGGGCGGGCAACTGACGGAAGCTGTGCGGCGCCGTCCGTACTCGGTAATCCTGTTCGACGAGATCGAAAAAGCGCACGCCGACGTGTTCAACGTCCTGCTGCAATTGCTCGACGACGGCCGGCTTACCGACGGTCACGGACGCACGGTAGATTTCCGCAACACCGTTGTGATCATGACGTCGAATATCGCCAGCCAGATTATTCTCGGCTTCAAGGGACAGGACTACGAGAAGATGAAGGCGCAGGCGCTCAAGGTCTTGCGTCAGAGTTTCAGGCCCGAGTTTCTCAACCGCGTTGACGAGGTCGTCGTGTTCCATCCGCTGACCCGCGAAGAGCTGCGCCAAATTGTCGATATCCAGATGGTGCGTCTGCGCCAGCGGCTCGAGGAGCGCAAGATCGAGCTCGAATTGACCGATAAAGCGCGCGATTATCTGGCCGAGCATGGCTACGATCCGTCGTACGGGGCGCGTCCGTTGAAACGGCTTATCCAGCGCGAGCTCGAGACGGCGCTGGGGCGGAAATTGCTCGCGGGTGAGATTCGCGACAGTTCGCGGGTCACGGTCGATGCCGGCGCTCGAGGTCTGGGGTTCTCGAGCCAGCCGCTGGCCAGCGCCACGTAGCGCTACTTTTGCCTTCCGCATGAGAAGGCGGGTATGCTCGCGGTGATTGTCGTAAACAAGCAGAGCCGGGAGATTTTGAGAAACGTGATTGGTCCGCCTGCCAGGGCGATTCGCGCCGGGGGATTGATGCTCGCCGTTGCGATTGCGATCGCGGCGACTGCGGCGCCGGCTGCTTGCTTCCCTTGGAGTATCGACATGTACCGCGGGCCGGAGATTCAGCCGTTCGCCATGGCGCCGCGCGTCACTCCGGCGGACACAATTCCGGTTCATGGCGGAGAACCGCCAATGAGCCTCGAGCAGGCGGCGATCAAGATGCACAACCCCTTGCAGGCGACGCCGGAAAATCTCGCCAAGGGTAAAGAGCAGTTCAATGCCTACTGCGCGCCGTGTCACGGAGAATCGGCGCAGGGTAACGGCCCCGTCGCGCACATCCTGAAAAAGCCGCCGAAAAGTCTGCTCGTTGGCGCCATCAAGGATCGTCCCGACGGCTATATCTACGGCGCGATCCGCGACGGCGTTCTGTCGAGTCCCTCCTACGCTGGAGAAATGCCTGCCGAGCAGCGCTGGCAGGTCGTGATGTACCTGCGATCGATGCAGAATGCAGCGGCCGCAAAAGCCAAGGTCGCCGGCAACTGACGCTGGCCGCAGCGGCGAGCGGCGATCTCCAGCGACTGCGTTATGCGGCGAACCGCTGCGCCCGCTCATAGCCAAGCCTCGCCGCGCACCGCGAAGCGTGGTAAACGGGCGGGAGGAGGATCCGGGCGATGGAATTCGAGATGCTCGCGAGCGGCTACGGCCTGCTCGAAGCGCCGCGTGTCGATGATCTCGGCCGTCTCTACTTCAGCGACATTCCCAACGGCGGCGTTTACCGGCGCAATCCCGGCGGCAACGTCGAAACGCTGATCCCCAAGCGCAAGGGCGTCGGCGGAATGATTTTCAACGCCCGCGGCGGCCTCGTGCTCACCGGCCGCGGCCTGATCCATTGGGATGAGAAGACCGGCAAAAGCCGCGAGTTGTTCGTCGCTTGGGGAGGCAAGCCCGTCGGCATGAACGATCTTACCACCGACGATCACGGCAGCATTTACACCGGAACCATCAACTTCGATCCGTTGAGCAGCGACCAGCCGATTCCGGGCAGCCTGTTCCGCATCGACCCGCCCGGCCGCGCGGTGAAGTTGTGGGACGGCATCGAGGTCAGCAACGGGCTCGGTTTCAGCCCCGACAGAAAACACCTGTATCATTCGGATTCCCCCACCGGCGCGGTGTGGGTTTACGACGTTACTCACGAGCGCGGCGTCAAGGACCGGCGCATCTTTGCCAGGATGCCGGCGGGATTGCCCGACGGGCTGGCGGTCGATGCGCAAGGCGGCGTGTGGGTTGCGGCTTTCCGCGCCGGCGAGGTCGTCCATTTCTCGAAAGACGGCGCCGTAGCCAACCGAATCAAATTGCCGGCCACGATGGTGACCAGCCTGGTCTTCGGAGGCCGCGACATGCGGGATCTCTACGTCGTGACCGCCGACAACACCGACGATCCGAATCGCAAGGGAACGATTTTCCGCGCGCGCGCCGACGTGCCCGGCCTGCCGGTGCCGAAAGCGAACTTTTAGTTTTTCACTTTTTAGCTTTTTAACTCTCGACAGCAGCCCGGGTCACGATCCGATCTTCTGACGGCTGCGCGCGCGATCCAGCCAGCAGCGCGCCCGCCGCGATCGTCAATGCGAATGCGCCAACCCGCATCGCGGCGGCCATCGAACCCGCCGGCAATCGTTCGCCGAACACGATCATCCCGCCGGCGATCGGTACGATGTTCGACAGCGCCCCCGACAGCGGCATCGCTATTATCCCGCGCGCCGAATGAAACGAGTTCTGCAGCATGACAATTCCGGCGATGTTGGCGACGATCAGGCCGTACGCGTATGGACTCGATACGATTCGAAGTGCGAGTGAAGCGGCGGTGCCGGCAGTGAACTCCAGCGTCATCGCCTTGGTGAACAACGCAGCCAAGCCGAACGCGACGCCGGACATAATCGCCGCCGCGGCGCCGCTCGCGTTGAGCCGCGCGACCGCCATCGGCGCAAGACCCGCGGCCGTCAACAGCGCGGTCAACATCAGCAGCGTACCGGGTGCGAAGGCGCCTTCGGGCTCGCCTCCGCGAACCGACAGCGTGAGCATCAGGATTCCGAGCACGATCGCACCGATCCCGGCCCATTCTTGTGGAGTCGCGCGCTCGCCAAGAATGACCACCGACGCAATTACGAACAGCGCGATCCCCCCCTCCATCATCACCGCCACCATCGACACCGGCGCGTTCGACACAGCAATCAGGTAGAACGCCCAGCCCACGCACTGCACACCGAGCCCGCCGATCCACATGGGATCGCGAAGCCATGCGGCGATCGCGCGGATCGTATTCGCGCCTGCCGCCACCGGCAGATCCGCCGAGCGGCTCTTCATCATCAGCAGGCCGATCGCCATCAGCGCGCTGGCAACGATCGCCAGCGACAGGTAAAGGATCATCGCGTTCAGCTCTTCACTTCGCGCATCGCGCCGCCTCGGATCACCTCGAACTGGCGTCCGGCCCAAATCACTTTGTTGCTGAGCAGGCTGGCAAACCAGACCCCGGTCATTATCAGGTCCTTGATCGGAACCATCCAGATCTCGGTCAGCATCTCGGGCATCTTGAGCACGCGGCCGACGATCGCCGCCGACATCGTGAGCCGCGACGCAACTACCAGCACCAATACCGCAAAAGCCGCGGCGCTGCCGCGTGAGGTCGCCAGCAGCATCAGCGCCCAGAACGGGCCGTGCGTCAGGATTGTCGCGATGCTGATCGGGCGTACGGTGCGGTAGGTGCGCGCCCAACGGATCTGATGATGCCAGAATTCAGCGAAGTTCTTTTCCTCGCACGTCAACGTGACTATCGAATCGGACAGTTTGATCTCGTAGCCCTGCGCATTGGTGAAGTTGCCCAGGTAGAAGTCGTCGGCGAGCATGTCCTTGACCGCGCGGAATCCGCCCGCGGCCTCCAGCACCCGGCGTTTGATGGCGATCGTCGCGCCGAGTGCATAATGCATCGGCTCGATCCTTTCGGCGAGCAGAATCTGCGGTAGAAAATCGGTGTTGACGTACAGCGCCTCCAGCCGCGACGCGAACGAGCCGCCCGGGCGCGCCCGATACGCGCAGGTCACTATGCCGATTTTCTCGTCGGAGATCAGTTCGCCGACAATCCGCTTGAGGTAGTCGCGCTCGACGGATACATCGGCGTCGCTCATTACGAACACTTCGGCCTTCTCGGCCCGATCCGCCATCTTGACCAACTTCGCGATCTTGTGATTGCTGCAGTCGGGCTCTTCGCCAACGACCAGCGTGATGCTCGCGTGCTGGTAGCGTTGGCGGATTGCGACCGGAACTTCGGCGGCCGCATCCTCGTAGCTCTCGACGCCAAAATAAAAGTCGGCCCGCGGGTACGCGATTTCCAGAAAGCTGATCAGGTTGGCCGCCAGCGAATCGCTGGTCCCATGCAGCGGCTTCAGCACCGCCACGCGCGGTGAAATCTTGGGGATCGGGAGCAGCGGAGAAGTCGTGCGCCGCGCAAACCTGATCGCAGCGACCGTCGCCGCGGCGTAGTAGAGCACCGACACGCACACGGCCGCAGCCGGTAAAGCCATCCAGATTGTCATCGAATGATTCGCGCGGCAATTTGACCCGGCGCGATAGATGGTGCCACAGACATCTTGCTGCGGACCTTGCGCTGGCTCCTTACTCGCGCCTGGAATTCGCCGTCAGGCCGCCGCCGGCTGCGCCGTCTGATGCCGTCGCCGGCGCATCGTCGAAAGAAACTGCCGCCCCTCGTTCAGCATCCGCTTGGTCTCTTCCATCGACGTCATCATCTTCTTGACCGATTTGAAGATGTACTTCGGGCGGAAGTAGAAGCTGCGATAGAAGCGCTCGACCGCGCCGTAAATCTCGTCGTTGGTCAGGCCCGGATAGGTGATCGTGCACTTCTGATAGCCGGATTCATCGAGCAGCGGATCGACCGCCAGGAACCCGTTTTGAGTCACGTAGTCGAACAGCTCCGTGCCCGGGTACGGCGACGCGAGCGACACCTGGATCGTTTCGCAGTCCATCTCGCGTGCGAACCGCATCGATTCCTCGATCGTGTCCTTGTTCTCGCCGGGAAGTCCCAGGATAAAAGTCCCGTGAATCAGGATCCCCAGTTCGTGGCAATCCTTGGTGAAGCGCCGCGCGCGATCGATTCCGACGCCCTTCTTGATATTCTTCAAAATCTGCGCGTTGCCCGACTCGTAGCCGACCACGAACAGCCTGAGCCCGCCGTCCTTCAGGATCTTCAGCGTTTCATAGTCGACGTTGGCGCGTGAATTGGTGGACCACGTGATTCCCAGCGGCTTCAGCAGCTGCGCGATTTTGCGCGCGCGCGCCGGGTCGGCCGTGAAGGTGTCGTCGTCGAAGAACAGTTCCTTCATCTTCGGGAACTTCGACCTCATCGCCGCCACTTCCTCGTACACATTCTCCGGGCTCCGCACGCGATAGCGATGCCCCTGCGTGACCTGCGGCCACAGACAGAACGTGCATCGCGCCGGGCATCCGCGCCCGGTGTACATCGACACGTACGGATATTGGCAGTACGGACTGTTGTACTTCAGGTAGTCGAGATTCTTTTCATATACCTCGGTGACGAACGGCAGCTTGTCGAGTTCTTCGTCGGTGAGCGCCGGCCGATCGGGATTGTGATGCAGCCCGCCGTCTTTCTGATAGCTGATTCCGTCGATCGTGCTCCAGTCGCGGCCCTGCGCTACCTCGAGCATCGAGTAGTCGAATTCCTTGCGCGCCGCGATATCGATCGCCGCCGACAGTTTCAGCGTTTCGTCGGGCCGCGCCGTCGGATGCCCCCCGACCATCGCGATGATCGCATTCGGATTCGCCGCCTTGATTGCTTCCGCAGTGCGCGCGTCCATCCGCAGCGACGGCGTCGAGGTGTGAATTACGACCAGGTCGTAGTTCTTTGCCTCGTTGACCGTCATCTCGACCGTGTAGTTATGAGGAGGCGCGTCGAGCAGGCGTGCGCCCGGGATCATCCCCGCCGGATAAGCCAGCCACGTCGGGTACCAGAACGACCAGACCTCGCGCGTCGCCTGGTAACGCGAGCCCGCTCCCCCGTCGAAGTCGTCGTACGAGGGCGGATTCAGAAAAAGCGTCTTCATCACATCCATATTTGAAGCATACCCCAAAGGCCTGTCCGATTGGTTAGTCACCGACTATACAAATCACGACCACTGAAGGCAACAATGCACTACCCGATTTGCGCTTGCCCCCGACTGTCGGCGATGCCAGACCATACATTCTCGCTGCCTTTTTTGCATGGCACAAGTGATGCGTATTTTCACGCGAGGTCTACGTTAATGAAAAGCAAGATTGTTCTCGCTATCCAGGCGACTTCCCTCGTCTTCGGGATGCTCGCAGTTCAAGGCTGCTTCGTATCGCGCTATCCCGGCTCCGGTGGCTACGGATACGCGCCTGCGCCTGGCTACGGATACGCGGCACCGCGATATTACGCCCCAGCCCCCGTTTATGCTCGCGATGGCGATTACGACGAGCATCATGCGTGGCACGATCGCAATTGGTGGGTTAACAACCGTCACGACTGGGTGAACGACCATCATAAGGAATGGCTCGGCCATAAAGATCGGGACGATCAGCACCATGATCGCGACGCGCACTAGTCGTTAGATTTTCCGGGCGACAATGATCATCCGCCGCGTGCCGATCGCATAGGCCTCGCTGTCGAATCCCCCGAACACCGCTGTCACGTGCAGCCCCACGTGTTCCAGGATGCGGGTCATCTCGGTCAGCGTGTAAAGCCGGATGATATGTCCGATCGACTCGCGGCGGCTTCCCTTCGGGTCCACCACGATGAAATGCACGTGCATGCGGCTGCTCGCGAGATCCAGGTCGCGCCGCTCGACGTACAAAGTTCCGTCCGCGCCGGTATGCCAGTCGTTCTGGATATAGTTATCGATCGCCCACTCGCGGTTCAGCATGTCCAGCAGGAGCCGCCCGCCCGCTTTCAGAGCCTTGGCCGCCGATTCCAGCACTTTCAAATCCTCGGCTTCGGACTCCAAATATCCGAATGACGAATACATATTTACGATCGCGTCAAAGTTGTTTTCGAATGGGATCCTGCGCATGTCGGCGGCGATCGTCTCGATTGTGACCTTGCTCGCTTTGGCCGCCTGCTTCGCGAGTTCCAGGTACTCGGGATTCAGATCGAGACCGGTTACTCGCAATCCACGTTTCGCCAACTGGATCGAATGCCGCCCCTGGCCACAGCAGAGATCGAGCACCGATGCGCCCGGCTTGAGCTCGAGCGCGCTCGCGACGAAGGCGCTCTCTTTTTCAGCCCGCTCTTCGGTGAACGTGTGGCCATAGACATTCAGGTAGTCGCCGCGAAAAAAGTCCACGTACCAGGCAGAGCCTTGCGATGCCATCGCGTCCCTCTCAAGCTGTGCGGGTTAGCTTCGGGTGCGGATAACGACTACCGGGCGTGAGGCGACCCAGCGGCGCAAGAAAGCCACCAGCAATGGACGCATCGCAGCAGTCAGGGCGACTGTTTGAACCAGCTCGAAGGGAGCAAAGGGCACGAATGGGTGCTCGCTGACAATCCGGGTTTTATCGTCGAGGTCCTCGATCATCTTTGCATGCCCGGAGACCACCACGCCATCGCAGGTGACCTTGACCTTGGGGTTCTTGCGCAAGTTGCGGATCCAATCAGACTGCCAGCCGTAACTGGAGATCAGAAAAACATGATTGCCGCTGCGGCCGCATGGAAGGAGCGTCTCGCGCGGCAAGCCGGTTCGCCGCCCGGTTGTCGTCAGCAGAACCCATCCCGGTGCGCGCGAAAAGTAATCCCTTTGCGAATTGACCAGGGCCGCCTGAACCCGGCGTATCCTGCGAGGGATGAAGTGCAGCCTTGCTGCGAAAGGCTCAACTCGTTTAGTAGGGACCATCGCCAGAAAGGCTACGGTCGCGCCACTCGTGCGTCAAGCAACTCTCACGCGCCCTGAATTATCTTTCGTACCTCGCAGTTCGGATCATTCACGACCTGGCTTTCAAGATTGAACACCATCGTGGACCGCTTGCCGGCATCGTAGGGCGGCCAATGCGGAATTTCGGGACAATCGGGCTTGCCGGTGCGAGCAAACGCCACCCACGCACCCGCTAACTGCTGTTCCATCCGCGCGGCTCCGGGTTCCGGACCGGTGAAGGCGCGCACCCGACGGTAGGAATCGAGCATGAACGGAATCTCCATTGTGTGCGGAGTCTTGAATAGCCCGCCTGCGACCGGAGTTTCCCAAGTCAGATACCACATGTATGCCGGCGCACCAGCTTGCGCCGCCTTGCGCTCGGCCAGCGCGATCGATCCGCCCATCGCGAACATCGAGCTCATTGCCGCGGTGAACAGATAGGTCGGCGAATAGTCGGGTCTGATCTTGCGCCATGCCTCGACCAGCGGCTTGCCCATGGGGCCGAGCATCGCGATGCGCTGTTCGAGGTCGGTTTCGGACATTTTTCCAAACCACGGCTCACCCGCAGTAAATATGGTCACCTCGTCCTTCACGTAACCGACCAGCACCGGAACATCGCGGGACACCGCAGGCGCATCGGGCGTGAATGGATCGCGCGTGATCGCGACACCATCGATGATCGGGATGTAGCCAATACCACCAGGCCGGCGCATGCCGGGTACGCGCGGCCCGGCGATGTTCTTCGCGTCCGCCGCGAAGGCGGCGGCAATGATCGTCTGGGCGGGCACTCCCTGGAGCGACTTGATGTCGCCGGACTGGACGCCGAGCTCCTCGAGGAGCGCTTTGGCGGCTGTGGTGGCGGGCTCTCTGCGCCCGACCATCAGCCCCGGACCCGACTGAATCGACGCCTTGTGGAATAGTCCCTTCGCCGAGTCCATCGACATCAGAATCGAGACCTTCGCACCACCGCCCGACTGGCCCATGATGGTTACGTTGTCGGGGTCGCCGCCGAAATTCGCGATGTTGTCTCTCACCCACTGCAAGGCGAGCACCAGGTCCTGCATGCCGACTGTGCCGGATGATTTGTAGGCATCGCCCATCAGGTCGCCCAAGTGGAGATAGCCGAAAACGTTGAGACGATGATTCACGTTGACGGCAACGACATCGTGGTCGCGCGCGAGGTCTTCCATGCAGTACACCGGCTGGCCACCCGAGCCGTAGGCGAAGATGCCACCGTGAATCCAGAACATCACTGGCCGCTTCTTGTTGTCGGTTGCAGGCGTCCACACGTTCAGGAACAGGCAGTCCTCGTTCTGAATTTTCAGCTCAGACGGCGTCGTGAACACCCGCGCCATCAACATGCCGTAATCGCCGGCCGGAGCTGCGGTCGCGCCCGACGCCATCTGCATCGCAGGCGCTCCGTAGTCAGAACAGTCCAGCACCACTTTCGAGGGCGTCGGCCTTTGCGGCGGCATCCAGCGTAAAGGACCCACCGGCGGCGCGCCGTAGCGGATACCCTTGAAGGTGTGCACGCTATCGTTGATCAGGCCCCGCACCGGACCGCTGGTCGTGTCGATGATATTGGTGATTTGCGGCAGCTCGATGCTGTCAGCACGATAAACCGCGGTGCTTTGCTCTTTCCGCATAGAATTGTTCTCCTGCGCGAGGCTGACTCCGGTTATGCGAGCATAGCTGAGAAACGTTTGCGCGGAGAATCGAGAAATCGAGAGCAGGCCGGGCGTCGAGTCGTTGAGTTGCCGAAGTCGCCGCCACTTTCCTAAGATGCATGCGGTGGACTGATCTTGATGCGTACGTTGGCTAGCGCTCCAATCGCAGAACGGCTGAGAGCCGGCCGCGGCCTTCGAGAGACGGTGGCGCGCAAGAGCCATGCGCCCTGGAAGGCGCCCACGAATCGGCCTGATCCGATCCAGTTACTGATCGAATCCGACGCGGGGCGAATTCCCAGCCTGCTCCCCATTCGTTACGGGCGAATGCAGCAGTCGCCATTTGCCTTCCTCCGTGGTGCAGCAGCCGTGATGGCATTCGATTTGGCCGAGACTCCCCGCACAGGACTCCGCGTCCAGGCGTGCGGCGACTGCCACATAATGAACTTCGGAGCGTTCGCGACGCCTGAGCGCAACCTGGTTTTCGACATCAATGATTTCGACGAAACGCTCCCAGCTCCCTGGGAATGGGACGTCAAGCGCTTGACCGTGAGTATCGAAGCCGCGGGGCGCTCCGCGGGCATTAAATCCCGGTATCGGGAGCACGCCGTTCGAGCGGCGGTTCGTTCCTACCGCGAGCATCTCGGCGAGTATGCGACCATGCCGTCGCTCGACGTCTGGTATCAGCGAACCGATTTCCAGGAACTCCTCGATAGAGTTCCGGGGCCTAAGAACCGCCGGCGCGACAGAAGGGTTTCCGAGAGGGCTCGGCGAAAGACGGTACCGAACAATTTGCTTCCTTCGCTGGCCGCCAGAGACAAGACCAAAATCAAGGACGAGCCGCCGCTGATCTATCATTTGCCCGCTCAACGGACCTCGGCCTATCTACGGCGAGCGGTATCAACCTTCAAGCGATACCGGGCCTCCCTCCCTGAGTCGTATCGAGTGCTCCTTGATCGGTTTGAGTTGCTGGACGTCGCGTTCAAAGTCGTCGGCGTTGGAAGTATCGGAACCTTCTGCGAGGTGGCGTTGTTCAGGGATGCGCAGGCCGCGCCCCTGTTTCTGCAGATCAAGGAAGCTCGCGCCTCAGTGCTGGAGCCATACGCCGGCCGCAGCGTATTTTCGACGCACGGGCAGCGAGTGGTCTATGGCCAGCGCTTGATGCAGGCAGCCAGCGACATATTCCTGGGTTGGACGGTCGGGTTGGAACCTGGCCGCCACTTTTACGTCCGCCAAATGCGCGATATGAAGATTCCGATGCCGGTCGACACGGAGGTTCCCACGGACCTCGCCTATTTCGCCGACGCGTGCGGCTGGGCTCTGGCTCGAGCGCATGCGCGCACCGGAGACCCTGCGATGATCGCCGGCTATCTCGGCTCGAGTGATGCCTTCGATGACGCAATAGTGAAATTCGCGAAAGGCTATGCCGATCAAACTGAGAGCGACTACAGAGCTTTGTTGACAGCGATAAAAAGTGGACGAATCAAAGTCGCGAGATGATGCAGTTCAGTCGAACGATTTCACAACGGGACATGATCGCTCGACAATGCTTGGCACGGTTATGGAGCAGGCTCACACAACGCGGCCCCCGCTGTGGGCGTATCTCGGCACGGTCGTGTTCACCGTGGTCGTGCCGGGTTCGGTGGTCGGCCTTGTCCCCTACCTGATTTCTCTATGAGGAACCGACGCTCAGGCGGACATTCGGCCGCGACTACCAGGACTACTGCCGATCGGCGCCGCGCTGGGTCCCGCGCTTGCGTCCAGCCGACCGTTGGGGCCGGCGATGAACCGCGGCGTGCTCCACAACGTGGACGTGGAATTCTACGCTACGTGCTGCAAGGCGGGATATTGCTTACGGCTCGATTCGAACTGACAACCGAGCCGATCGGTCACGCCGGATGCTGCGGACGCTTGAACAAGCCGACGTGGCGCGCCACGATCAGGTACTTCTTGAACAAGCGGTTGGTCTGCTCTTCGTGCGCGCTGATCGTGTTCCGGTCTTCGGGATCAAAGAAGCAGGTGGGATCCTCGGCCATGTAGTCGCCGTTGTGGTAGTACGCCATCGCACGGCATCCGCCGCATGTGTACTGATACCGGCAGTCGCCGCACTTGCCTTTGAGCTTGCTGCGATCGAGCACGTCAGCGAACAGTTGGCTGGAAGCGACCAGCTCGTCCAGCGGTTTTTCGCGCACGTTGCCGGCCTTGAGCTGATCGAGCAGAACCGGACAGACCGATACATCGCCTTCCGCGTTGACCGCCAGCCAGGTCCCGCACCAGCATCCGATCGGCGGATTCTGCGGTACGTTGCCATTGGCGGCTCCTCCGGAGACCTCGGCATGCAACTCCGGCGAGAGGAAGAACGGCGTATAGCTGACGTAGCCATTGACGTGGCTGCGCAATTCGGGATGAAAGCGATTTTCGAGATCGTTGCGATCGAACGCGAGCTTTTGGAACAGATCGCAACCCGAGCCTCGCGCCACGTAAGGCGAGCGGTTGTATGAAATCCGCCGATCGGTCAGATACTTGATAGTCTTGGCGAAGGTCTCGGTATTGTCCTTGGAGATCGTGACGATGACGTGGCGGTCAATCTTGAGCTCGTCGCACAGGGCGAGCACCTCCAGAGTACGATCGGGTTTGGCGTCGCGGCTCCATTCGTTGCGCTCGTCTACAGAGTTCAGCCCCACCGATATGGTTACCTTGCCGTTGGTTGCTTCCTTGATTTCCTGCAGTTTGGTCCGATCGAGCACCTCGCCGTTGCTGCAAACCTTGCATTGATAACCCAGCTCCACCGTAAGCCGGAGAAGCTCCAGCGCATCCTTTCGCAACAGGAACTCGCCACCGCTCCATCCGACAGCTAGAACGCCGAGGCGCTTGGCTGGAAGCAATACCAGTTCACGAATCTCATCGAAGCTGAGCTCGCTTGGACGCTTTTCTCGAACCTTATGCGCGTCGTTGCTGCCAGTCATGCACAAAGGGCATTGCAGGTTGCATAGACGAGTAGCTTCGAAGTACAGGGCCGGGAAATTATAAGCCATGATAGCACGAAGCTAACAGCAATTATCGTCCCGTACAACACGGACCTTTCTGCGTGCTGCCTCGGCTGCAAACTATTCAAAACTTGGGTCGTTTCGATGCAGGACTGTTCCCTTTGGAAGCAGTCTCAGGGCTGGAGCAATGTCTTGCGCCATTGCCCTCCGCTCCGCAGGAACAATTCGCGCCGATGCAATCGGAAGGGAGCTTGCACCCAGAATTCGATCCGGTTCGGCACCACACGGAGTCCGAGCCAGTAATTCGGCCGCACTGGCTCTTTGCCCCTCAATTCCCGTCGGAACTTGGCGACACGCGCGACCAGCTCTTTGCGATTTTTCAGCGGATCGCTCTGGTGCGAGACGCTGCCCGAAATCCTGCTGTCTATCGGCCGGGTAACCCAATACTCGTCCGCTTCATGCGCAGTCATCAGCTCGACAGAACCATCGATCCTGACCTGGCGTCCCCTCCGCGGCCAATAAAAAACCATCGCGGCGCGGGGATTTTGCGCCATTTGTCGGCCCTTGGGACTGCGTATATCTGTGTAGAAGGAAAACCCTCGCTTATCCGCTTGCTTGAGCAGGACGTAGCGCACGCTGGGTATTCCGTCGCTTCCGCAAGTAGCCACCGCCATCGCCTCCGGAAGGTTGGTGCCGGCGGCCACTTCTTCACGAAACCATCGAGTAAATCGCGCGATCGGATTATCTGCCTTCATATTTTCTGTTGGACGCATTCTTGATGCCAACTGGATCGAGGCATTTTTCGAGTGCTTGCTCCTGCTCGGGAGGGCGCTGCAACTGGAGCATCATGTGCTCCAGCGCAAAGCTGTCGGCGACCGGCCTTGCGATCGTTGGCCGCCGTAGCTTCGGGACGCGTATTGCCCGCGAGCGTCACCAATTTGGCCTCGCTTATCGTCTCGGTGATCAGATCGCGGGGGTGTGATACCACACCCTATGGCGCGGCTAACCCCGTTCTCGCACCCGAGCCTCTCGGGAGGTGTCACCGACACAGTTAGTTGCAGCCCTATAAAGAATGCGGAACAGCAGGGACCGGGGCCTCCTGCTGTTCCGCTAATTCTGCTCGGTGCTTTCTTCCGGCTTATTTCTTCTTCGGCTACTTTCCGGTTCCCGACAGCAGGATCTGCTGCGGTGCTCCCGCCTCGTTGTCGTTGATGATCAACTCTCCGCTTCGTGCCGTGATATCCGTTGGCTTGAAGGTCACCGAAACTTTACAGCTCTTTCCCGGCGCCAGCGTCTTGATGCATTCGCTCTTGACCGCGAATGGCGCGACGGTCGTCTCACCGGTGATCGATATGTGGATCTTGGATCTCGTTGAGCTGCTGTTCGTGATCGTCACCGACTTGGCTTTGCTGACCTTACCGACCTTGGTCTTTTTGCCAAACTTCAAGGATTTGGGTTTCAACCTCAGCTTGTCGGGTTCAGGCGTCGGCGTCGCAGTTGGCGTGGGGGTTGCAGTCGCAGTCGCTGTTGGTGTGGGGGTTGCAGTCGCAGTCGCTGTTGGTGTGGGGGTTGCCGTCGCAGTCGCAGTTGCAGTCGGCGTCGGTGTGCCGCCCGTCGAGGTCGCAGTCGCGGTCGCGGTCCGTGTGGCCGTTGCGGTTGCGGTCGCAGTCTTGGTCGGTGTCGGTGTGCCGCCGGTTGCCGTCGCAGTCGGCGTCGCGGTCCGAGTCGCGGTCGCAGTTGCGGTCGCCGTTGGCACCGTCACGGTCAGCTTGTACGCTCCCCGGCCGTGCGTGCCGATGTAGGTGACACCGCTGCCGCTTTGTTCGATGTCGAAAACCGGCACGGACGGTAGCGTGCCACCCGCTGTGCTGGGGCTTACCTGTATCCAGTTGGTGCCGCCGTTGGCCGAGCGGAACACGCCGATGTCGGTCGCGGCCAGCAGCGTATTGCCGGTTGCGTCCTGGTTATCCACCAGCAGGCGCAGCACCGGAACGTCGGGCAGGTCGCCGGTCACATCGCTCCAGCTCGAGCCGAAGCTGGTAGTCTTGAAGACGTGGCTTATGCCGGTGGAGGCCTTGAAGCCCGAGATCGTGACGTAGGCAGTGCTGGCGTTGAACGGATCTGGCGTGACGCCCGTGATCTGGGTATTGACGTTGGCGCTGGCGCCCGCAACCGAATTGAAGTTGCCGGTCTGGTTGGTCCAGGTAGCGGCGCTGTTCGAGGTCGCCTGGGTGGTGTTCGATATCTCGAAGCCCGCGCCGCTGTTATTCATCGCTACGGCCCACGCCTTGGCGTGATCGACCGGCGAGAACTCGATATCGCCCGCGTCGCAGAAAGCGTTGCCGCAGGTGCCGCTGGTCAGGTCGCTGGTGCTCTGCTGAGCCCAGGTGAGCATCCCGTCGAGCGAGACGTAGACGAACTGCGCGCCAAACAGCACGCGATGCGCCGTACCGGGGTCGCTGGCGAGCGGTGGATAGAAGTTCGCGCCGCGGTCGCCGGCCCCGATCAGCGCGTTCTGGAGGTTCGTGCTCGGCGTGCCGCTGTTCCACGAAGTGCCGCCAGTGGTGGACATCGAGATGTTTGGGCTGCTGCCGGAGCTGCCGAAGGTGTGGTACGCGAAGGTCGGGTCCTTTTGATCGAACAGGGCGAAGCCGCCGTCACCGGTCTCCGCGAAGGTCCAGCCGGGCGTGCCCGAAAAGATCTGCGTGCCGTTGTCTTGGAAGCCCGCGATCAACTTGCTGCCGCTTGGAGGTAGCGGTCCGATGCCCATAATCTGGCCGACGTTGATCGTGGTGTTCAGTGAGGTGATACCCAGGCTGCCCAGGTTGACCGCGTAGGCGCCGCCGTCGTTGCCGATGTAGAGCGTGCTCTCGGTCGGGTTGACCGCAACCGCATGCTGGTCGGAGTGGATGCCGCCGCTGGCCCCCAGGAAGGTCCAGGTGGCGCCGGAGTTGGTTGACAGGTACGGTCCGATGCCGCCAAAGGCCACCTCCCCGGCCGTGAGCTTCGAGGCACTCAGGAACTGATCGTAGAACGACTGCGAGAAGTTGAAGCTGCTGGTGCCGTCGATCGTAACGAAGCCGCCCGGAGTGGCGCTCGGCACGGTCTCCGCCGTCCAGGTGGTGAACGGGGAAACGGACTTGAAGAACCCCAGATAGGCCACGCCATTGGCGTCGCCGACCATCGCGTAAATCGTGGTCGGGCTGGCGGTCTGAATCGCCACGCTCTGCCGGAACGTCTGGCCCAGGCTGCCGGGGCCGAGCGTCAGGCCGGGAAAGCTGGCCGCCGCCCATGTCCCACCCCCGTTGGTCGAGATGAAAACGTTGTCGAAGCCGATCGCGGTGGCGACCAGGCTGCCGGCGGCCGCTACGTCGCTGGCCGGGCACGGCTTGTTGGTTCCCACGAAGCAGCCAAACACTGACCCGCTGTACTGCGAGAAGTTCGCGCCGCCGTCAATGGAGTGCCATAAACCCTGCTTGGTTAAGTCGGTTTCATTGATGAACGGGTCCGAGCGTCCAGCGCTCACGCCGTTGCCTAGCGCCAGGAAGATGTGCGCTGGCGAGAAAGAATTGTCCACCGCGATCCTGGAGAACGCGACGTGGTCGAAACTGCCTACCGGCGTCCAGCTCGTGCCCAGGTTGGCCGACTTGTACAGTCCCTGTCCGTACTAGCAGTCGACCGCGTTGTTGCCTTCGCCGGTGCCGGCCCACAGCGTCGAGGGTGAGGTGCTCGTGTCGAAGGCCAGCGCGCCAATCGCCTGGCTCGGCTCGGCGTCGAAGACCGGCGCGAAATGCGCCCCGGTGTCGGTCGAGAGCCAGACCCCGCCGTTGGCGCCGCCGACGGCGATGTTGGCCGCGTTGGCCGGGTCGACCGCGATCGCGCTCACTCGCCCCGTCATTGCCACCGCAGAGCCGAGGAGAGCGCCGCCGAAGTTCGAGACCTCGGTCATCGGCAGCGGCCCGATGTTGCTCCAGGTCGGCAAGCTGATGGCAGGAAGGCTCGACGCCGCGATGGCGGCGCGGCGCATCGCCCTGGCCTGCGCGATCGCGTTGCGCCGCGCGCCCGCGGGCACGCCGAACTGGAGTCCGAGCTTGCTGGCGAAGAACTCGGACCGCTCGATGCGCTGCTGAGGAGTGAGGCTCGGCGCCTCGCTGAACTGCGCCGCCGGGTCGCTCTGTGCGCGCGGCGTCCGCACCGCGAAAAGCGCGCCGACTGCGATCGCAACCAGCGTTGCACCAAGAATCGTGCGCACGCTGCCAGAGTGAAATCCATCTAGTCGATTCTTATCCATGTCGATCCTTCTCCATTTAGTCCGCATAGTCCACGGCGCTCATCTACCAGTACCTCCCCAAAATCTGCAAGCCGAATGCAGTAAATTACCTTATGGAGAGCATAAGGATCCGTAGGGCGCTCACGGCGCAGGGCCGGGTGGCGACGGGGGGGCGAGCTTGGCCCATTGCCCCGCACCCACCTCGACGGTTTTGCGATTGGGCACGAACGTCACCGCACCGTTCTTCGGTTGCCAGCTCCCGCCAATCTCGACTACGTAACGTCCGGGCGCAAGCGGCACGCGAAAGTCGCCCCGTATGCCTGAGCAGGTGCCGGTCGCGATGAGTTTGGTAGCACTCGAGTCCAAGACTTTCAGACATCGCGTGCTCGGAGGGTTCGCAGGCGGATTGCCCCACGCCGCAGTGGCATATCCGTAGATGCCGGAGCCGGGTGTGGCGACACCCTCGAGAGTGGAAGGCGATTGCGCCCGTTGTTGGCCCGGACTGGCGCCAGACGCGCCGCCCAGTTCGGCAGCCTGGCTGCATCCTATAGTCAGGGCAAGCGCAGCTCCCAGAAGGCCTAAACCGAACAATCGTGTCATGAATTGCAAACTATCGATCCTTCGCCGCCGGTGCTCCGGCCATACCGCGTATGGCTCTTAGGTATCGTGGCTCTCCTTCACTTTCCCCACTGCGCCACTGTCCACCAAACTGGGTCAACTCCAACACGAATCCGATTCGGTAAACGGACGTTCGATGTTTTCATTTGGCGTTCCCCCAAGCCCGTGACAGCGGGCGCGCTCATTGCGCGCGGTTTCAGAAGTAAAGCGCGTCCTACAGATAATACGCTCTAATGCGTGGCGTCGCAAAACAGTATGCTGCGACACCCTGCGGCGCGGGTAAAGACCCGTTTCCGCACCCGAGCCTCCTGCGCCCTTCATAGGAGGTAGATTCACACAGAAAGCAACGAAAACGCTAGAGCGATGTTATTATCACTGCAAAAAATCCTTGTATCTAGGTGGCTTCTGCTCCCGCTCCGCCACCCGCAACCGGCGCGGGCGTCGTCACGAACGCGATCGCGCCCGTCAGACCGCCCACCATCGTCGCCGCAAACCACAACAGCCCTAGCGCGATCGCATCCTCTTTTCGCATCCCGGCCATCCCGAACAGCACCAGGTAGGCCGATTCGCGAATCCCCAACCCATTCAACGTCAGCGGCAAGCTCGCAAACACGTTCGCAATCGGAACGCAAAGGATAAACAGCGAGAGCGGCACTGCCAGACCAAGTCCGGCCGCCAGAATGTACTGGCACACCGCCAGCCCGATTTGCAGCACGATCGACAATGCGATCGCCGGAAGAAGCGCCGCGGGATTATGCAGGTACGGCGCGACCAGGCCGCCCGCGCGGCGGACAGATCGCGGCATCAGATGAATCAGGCGCGCGACCAGTGGCGCTACGAGAAATCCCGCCATCGCGATCGCACCGACCACGACCGTCGCCGTGATGACCGAGCGCGGGAGCGGCGCGAAGTTCAGGAACATCGCCGCGATCGTCGCCAGCCAGAACAAGCTGATCAATCCCACGCCGCGATCCGCCACTACCGACGCGATCGCCTCGCCCATCCTGCCATGCCGCCGTCCGAGATAGACGGATCGCGCCGCATCGCCGCCGAGCAATCCCGGCACGAACAGATTCGTGAACATGCCCACGAATGTGTAGGCGAGAAACTCGGAATAGGGGCCGTGAACTTTCGGGATCGCGGCCAGCAGACGCCATCGATACGCACTCAACGCCTGACCCGCAAGGTAGAGTGCGACGGCTGCGGCAAAGCAGGCCGGACGCTCACGGCTGAGGATTCGAAAAATCGGCCGCGCGTCGTAATGCGCCAACAAGACGGCGACCACCGCCACTCCCAACCCCGCCCGCGTCGCGAACGCGCGATACGGATGCGCCGGCCGGGCGGCAGGTGCATCCGCGGGCGTCGATGCGCCCTGCTCAGTTGAGGGTGATTGGTTCACGGCGCGAGATTCTTTCACGTCGGATGATTGCACGCTTCTTTCCTTCGATTGCGATCACGTCGAAATCGCCAAGCCGCTCCGTCATTCGCGCGAGATCGCTGGCGTCGAGCACGATCACGACAGCGACACGGCCCGGCTGGTCCCATCGCCGAAACATCTGCTCGTCACTATTCAGGAACCACTCGCGCGCGTCCGGGTCCAGGCGCGAGCCGAAGTCGAGTTCCGTGCGCCCGCCGACCAGGACGACGCGGCGGCGATTGTAGAACGGTAGCGACTGAACGTAGCGACGGTAACAGATGATGGCCGCATCAGGTGCCTGCTCGGCGATCACGCGGCTGAGTACGGCGTACGAACGCATCGGCTCGGTCTCCAGCCGGGCCCATCCGCCCGCAATCAACGCAAACGCGAGCGTGACGACGATCGCCCCGAGTCCCGCCGGATTGCGGCGCGCAACGAACATCGACGCCGTGACCGCGCCTCCCGCCACCAGGATCGCGCCGATCGCGTACATCGCCGGCCGCGCCGCCATCACGTACGGAGTGCGAAATTGCGGCGCCGCGATCGCCGCGACGATCACGCCGGCGCCCAACAGCGCAAGCATCGGGCCGCTCTCGATGAGTATCCGGGAATCCGGCGGCGCAATCGCGGCCCGTGAGTCTGCGCGCGGCCATGCGCATGACACCAGTCCGTCGGCGATCAGCACCGCCAGCGGAGGGACGGACGGCAGGATGTACGGGATCAGCTTCGCACTCGCGCACGAGAAAGCGACCACGGTGACGCCCGCCGCGAACATGCAGAAGCTTCGCGCCGGGTTACGCGGGGGATCGCGCCAGGTGAGGAACGGCACCAGCAGCGACCACGGCAGCAGTCCGACGGCGAGCACCGGAAGATAGAAGTAGAACGCTTCGCTATGGCTGTAGTTGGTCTGGAAAACCCGCCTGAGATGCTCGCCGACGAAGTAGAAGTCGAAGAAGCCCGGCTCGCGTATGGTCATCGCGACAAACCACGGCGCCGCGATCAGAATCGTGAGCAGAAGACCCGGTATCGCGCGGAATTTCGCGATCGCGCCGCCCAGTTCGCGATTGAACGCGAGCCAAAGCAGCATCGAGAGAATTGGGATCGCCGCACCCACGGGCCCCTTGGTCATCACGGCCAGACCCATCGCGACGTACGCGATCCAGCACCATCGGCCGCCTTCATCCCAGTGGAGATAAAGCGAAAAGGTCGCGATCGTCACCAGCGCCGTGAGCATCATGTCGGTCGTGAGCACCTGCGCCATCAACGCGTACAGCGGAATCGTGGCGAGGATGGCGGCGGCAAGAATCGCGTGGCGGCGTCCGAACGCGCGCAGCGCGAAGAAGTAGGTCGCGAGTATTCCGGCGATTGCTGACAGCGCCACGGGGAGCCGCGCGGCAAATTCCGAAACTCCGAAGATCCAGAAAGAAAGCGTAGTCAGCCAGTAGAGCAGCGGCGGCTTTTCAATATAGGCAACGTAGTTGAGATGCGGCACCAGCCGATTGCCGCTTTGCAGCATCTCGCGCGCAATCTCCGCGTAGCGCGCCTCGTCGGGCTCCCACAGACCGAATGAACCCAGATGAAACAGGCAGACCGCAAGCGAGAGCGCGACGATTGCACCGACGTCGTATGCGATCGGCATCGGATGCCATCGCGGCGCCGACGGTGGGGCGAATGCCGCCGAAGAGTTATCGTTGCGAGCGATCCCTGACACGAGGATTGAGTCTAACGTGCCGGGACGATGGCTAATAGCCGAGGGCGCCGCCGCCCTTGCGCGGATCGAACGCGCCACGGAAATTTCTCGGTGCGATAGTGATCGCACCGATCGCTCCGAGCGCGGGCACGAGCTTGAGCTTGTAGCCCATCTGCTCGAGCGCGCTGCGGGTCGCCGCGGGCATTGCGCCTTCAACGATCACGACATCGGGCGCGGCCTGCTCGTGAATTCGCGGCTCCGCGACGGCGCTGGCGGGGTCAAGATGGAAGGAAAGGATGTTGAGCGCGACCTGCAACACGCCGCTGATGATGGTTGGACCGCCGGACCCGCCGGTGGTCATGACGGGCAGGCCGTTCCTGGTTACGATTATCGGCGTCATCGACGAGAGCGGGCGCTTGCCGGGCCTTATCTCATTGGCGCGCTCGCCTTCGAGGCGATACGCGTTGGGCACGCCGGGCGCGACGGCGAAATCGTCCATCTCATCGTTGAGGATGAGGCCGAGCGCCGGCACGCTCATCTTGGCGCCGAACACCGTGTTGATGGTGGTGGTCAGCGCAACGACGTTGCCATCGTTGTCCGCGACGAGCAGATTCGATGTGCCATGATCGTGCGCCTGAGCCGGCGGCTGCGGCGATTGCTTTCTGTGTACGGCGCGTTCGCGCAATTCCTGAATATGGGTGTCGGTCAGCAGTTGCCCGGTCGGCACGCTTACGAAAGATGGATCGGCGTATTGCTCTCGATCGATAAAACCCTGGCGCATCACTTCGATCAGACGCGCCAGGTACGGCGGCGAGTCGATGCCGAGGCCGGAGAGATGCCCTGATTCGAGCGCCCCGAGCATCTCGAGCACCACGCCGCCCGACGACGGCGGCGGCAGCGCATAGACTTCATAGCCCTCGTAGCGGCGGTGAATGGGGTCGCGCCAGACGGGACGATAGTTGGCGAGGTCGGCGGCGCCGATCAGTCCGCCGTGCGCCTTCATGAACGCGGCGAGCGCGGTTGCGACTTCGCCGTGATAGAAATTCGCGGCCGGATCGTCACCGAGGCTCCTGAGCGTCGCGGCGAGATTCTTTTCGACGATCGTGTCGCCGGCCTTGGGCGCGAAGCCGTCGGGCTTCAGGAAAACCTGGCTCAGTCCGGGATCGTTTTTGAGCTTCGGGGCGAGCTTTGCGATTTCGTCCGCCAGATGCGGACTCGCGGCGAAACCGCCGTCGGCGAGTTTCTCCGCGGGCGCCGCGATTTGCTGAAACTTCATGGTGCCGAAGCGCCTGAGCGCGGCGTCGATGCCCGCGATCTCACCCGGCACTCCCACCGCCAGCACGCCATCGCGCGCCAATTCCTCGTTGGGCTGGCCGTTGCGAAGGTACATGTCGGGACGGGCTTGAAGCGGCGCGGTTTCGCGATAATCGAGCGCATAGAAAGCGTGGGTCTTCGCGATGTAGATCAGCATGAAGCCGCCACCGCCAATTCCGCACGCGGCTGGATTGGTGACGCCCACTGCCAACGCGGTAGCCACCGCAGAATCGACGGCGTTGCCGCCGTGTTTGAGTATCTCGACGCCGGCGCGCGCGGCGTCCTCGCTTTCCGACACGACCATTCCATGCACGCCGGCCGCGGAGGTATCGCCAGGCGCGGCGGCGCCGTAGGAGGGCGCCGCAACGAACATCGCGATCGCGAGTGCGACCGAGACAGCCGTCGCGCGCGAACAATCGGCCCAAAGTTGAATCCGGCGTGGTATCGACATCACGGCTTTACTAACAGCCATCGCCGCCGGATGAAAGTACGCTTGGAACGGGAGCTGGGCGTAACTCCGTTTCCTCGCCCTGCAAGGGAGAGGGATGAACGGGAGAGTGAAAAGTCAGATTACAGCACGCCATGTTGTCTCTTCTTAATACTGGCCTGCCGTGCCAACGGCTCTTAATACTGGCTACCCGTGCCCACGGGCGCGGGCCGTTAGATTTAGCGATTGGGAAGTGCTTTGATCGCTGGGCCAAGCATTTTGGATATCGCCTCTAGATTAAGTTTGCCGTCGCATCGAGAACCGGAGGAACAAAATGGATTTCGCGGAAATTATTTACGAGAAGAAAGATCGCGTGGCCACGGTAACGATGAACCGGCCCGCGAAGATGAACGCGTGGACGCCAAAGATGGGCGCGGAGATGCGCACCGCGATGCTGGATGCCGAGCGCGATCCGTCGGTCGGCGCGATAATCGTCACCGGTGCGGGACGCGCATACTGCGCGGGCGCCGACATGGGCGCGCTGTCGGAAATCGCCGCGGGAATGGCCTCGGCGCGCGCGGCCGAGGCGCCCGATGAATGGCTCAGCGCCCAGCGCGTCGATTACCGGACGTCGTACTCGTGGCCGCTGGCGCTCGACACTCCGGTGATTGGCGCGATCAACGGCGCGTGCGTGGGCCTGGGCTTCACCACCTGTCTCTACCAGGACATCAGGATCGCGTCGGACAACGCGCGGATGGGATTGATCTTCACGCAGCGCGGGCTTGCGATCGAGCACGGCAGCAGTTGGATGCTGCCGCGAATCGTCGGCCTGGCGCGGGCGATGGAGTTGGCGGTTACGGGCAGGCTGGTGGATGCGAACGAGGCGCTCGAGATGGGGTTGGTCAGTCGCGTCGTGCCGCAGGACAAGCTGATGGCGACGGCGCGCGAGATCGCGTCGGGGATCGCGAACAAATGCTCGCCGCTCGGAGTCGCGCAGGCGAAGAAGATGATCTACCAGCATCTGTTCACCGATCTCGCCACGAGCGTACGCGACGACGACGCCTCGATGGTGATGATGACGCGTTCGGAAGATTTCAAAGAGGGAGTGAAGGCGTTTATGGAGAAGCGCGCGCCGAAGTTCACCGGCAGATAGCGAGGCGCAGGAACGCGCGGCGGCCTGATCTTTGCGGCTAGTTGTCGAGCGGGTGCTTGAACTTGCGATCGGGATGACGAATCGTAAGCACCGGGCAGGACGCCCTTTGGACGACGCGTTCGGCCACGCTGCCCATCAGGACGTGAGCCAATCCGGTGCGTCCGTGGGTGCCGAGCACGATCAAATCGGCGTTCTCGCTCTGGGCCGTGCGCAGAATTTCCATGAACGGAGAACCAACCTTGAGCTGAACCTTGACCTTGAGTCCGCCCTCGCGCAGCTTGCCGGCAATCTTGTCGAGCTCCTTCTGCGCGAGCATCCGCTGCTCTTCGGCAATCCGGCCCATCGCGCCAACGTCCATCGCCGGGCCCAGTTCCGGCGTCATCATTACCGGCGCAAGCGGTTGATCGACATGCACCAGCACGATCTCGGCCGAGAACTTGACAGCGAGCTCCTGGGCAAAGGTAAGCGCCAGGGTCGAGTCTTCGGAGAAATCAGTCGCGGCGACAATTTTTGAAAAGGTTGGCACAACGCAACCATAACGCCGGGACGGCAATCGTGGCAAGGGACGGATGCGGCTGCGCGCGGACTCGACCGACGCGGTAGGGCTGCATTACAATTTGCCCAAAATCGTGGGAAACTGAGACTCTATGGCTACCAGCCGCGGATTCGGGATTGCAGACTTCGAGCGCGCCTTCGACGAGTTCTTCGACGAAATGTTGATCGACCGATGGAAATGCACAACGCCCGCCCTTGAATTCGAACGCGCGCAGGTCATCGACCGTGGCGATCGTTACGAAGTGCGAGTCGCGGCGGTCGGCGTCGATCCCGCAAAGATCCAGGCCGAAGTCTCGGGCCAGCGGCTGGCGGTTCGCGTGCCGGACAAACTCGGCGGGACGCTCGAGAGTTCATTTGCGTTCTCCGACTCGATCGACGCCGACACCTCGATCGCGAAGTGGTCCGAAGGCACGCTGGTTATCACTCTGCCGAAAAAGAAAGGCCGGCGAATCGCGCTCAAGGATTCGTGATCGCGCGCCGCGAATGCCGCTACCAATATGGCTGACCAGGGCGACCCCATCGCTACCGACGCCAGCGCTGCGCTGATTCACGTGCCGCCGCCCGCTGAGCTTGACGCTTCCGAACTCAAGGGACAGGCGCCGCTCGATGCAGTCTCACTGGAGCGCGCCGCGTCCAGCGATGGCGACCTCGAGCTGTTCGGGCAGAGCCGCGCGCTTGACGCGATACGGCTCGCGATCGGAATCGACGCGGCCGGCTACAACGTTTTCGTAAGCGGCCTGCGCTCGCGGCATGAGCGCGAATCGGTCCTGCGCCTGCTGAGCGAAAAGGCCGCGACGATGCCGACGCCCGGCGATTGGGTGTACGTAAACAATTTTCGAAATCCCGAATCTCCGGTCGCCATCTACCTGCAGCCGGGCCAGGGGGTTGAGCTTCGCGCGCGGATGACGGAGCTGATCGGCTTCGTGCTCGAGCAGTTGCCCAAAGCGTTTCGGCGCGAGGACTTCGATCAGGAGCGCACGGCGCTGCGCGACAAGTACAACAAGCGCGCGCAGGAACTGTTTGGAAATCTCGAGACGCACGCGCGCGAGCGCGGCTTCGCGATCCAGAGCGCGCCGGCCGGGCAGGTGATATTCATCCCGCTGATCGACGGCAAGATGCCCCAGTCGCCCGAAGCGCTCGGCAAAGCGATGGCGGCAAAGACTGACGCCGAGCGCGAGCAACTGGCCAAGGTGCAGGGCGAGCTGCAGGACGAACTCGGCACGTTGATGCTCAGGCAGCAGGAAACGATGCGCGAGCTGATCGACGACATCCGCGCAATCGAGCGCGCGTTCGCGGCGCGGCTGATCACCCCGTCAATTGAAGAGTTAAAGCATCACTTTAACAATCCCGCGGTCGACGCCTACCTCAATGAAGTCGCGGAGCACATGCTCGGCAATCTCGATCGCTTCCGCGAAGCGCCGGCTGAGCAGGGTCCAAGGCCTGCTGCGCCAATCGAGGACGGCGCGCGATGGTTCGACTACCAGGTCAACGTGATGGTCGATAACTCGGCCACGCGCGGAGCGCCGGTGGTGCTCGAGGATGCGCCCACGTATCGCAACCTGTTCGGGACGATCGAGCGGTGGATCGATCCGCTGGGGCGGTCGGGGACCAACTTTACGCGGATCATCGGCGGATCGTTTCTGAAATCGCACGGTGGTTTCCTGGTCTTCGATCTCGAGGATGCGGCGGTCGAGCCCGGCGTCTGGAAAACGCTCAAGCGCAGCCTCAAGTCCGGGCGCATGACGCTGGAGACTTTCGAGCCGCTGCCGTTTTTCTCGATGAGCGGACTGAAGCCCGAACCGATCGAGATTCACAACAAAGTCGTGGTGCTGGGCGGCGCGTATCTTTACAACCTGCTTTACTTCTACGAGTCGGACTTCGCCGACCTGTTCAAGGTCAAGGCCGAGATGCGGCCCTCGGTGGCGGCCGACGCCGCGGCTGCCGCGCATTATGCCGCGCGCGTGGGCACCCTGGCGCGCAGGGAGAATCTGCCGCCGTTCGAGGCGGGCGCACTGGCCAGGATCGTGGAATTCGGGATGCGGATGGCGGGGGACAGATCGCGAGTGCTCGCGATGCTGGAGCCGATAGACGATCTCGCGCGCGAGTCGGCGTACTTCGCGCGGATCGAGCTGGCTCAGCGGGTTACCGGCGCGCACGTCGAGCGGGCGCTCGGCGAGCGGATGCTGCGGCTCAATTTTATCGAGGAGGAAATCCGCAGGCTCATCGGGGAAGGCACGCTCATCGTTCATATTCGCGGCACCAGCGTTGGACAGATCAACGGGCTGGCCGTGCTGGACGTCGGCGGTTACAGTTTCGGGCGGCCGGCGCGCGTAACCGCGACCGTGGCGCTTGGGCAAGCGGGCGTGATCAACATCGAGCGCGAGGCGCGGATGTCGGGATCGACGCACGACAAGGGAATCATGATCCTGAGCGGATTTATCCGCGCGCGGTTCGGACAGCACCGCCCGATCGCGATGACGGCGAGCATCTGCTTCGAGCAATCGTACTCGGGAATCGACGGCGACAGCGCCAGTTCCACCGAGCTCTACGCGCTGCTGTCGGCGCTGTCGGGACTGCCGCTTCGGCAGGACCTGGCGGTGACAGGGTCGGTCGATCAATACGGCACCGTGCAGGCCATTGGCGGCGTCAACGAGAAGGTCGAGGGCTTCTATCGCGTGTGCAAGGCGATCGGTCTGACCGGCACGCAGGGCGTGCTGGTGCCGCGCACCAACGTCTCCAACCTGATGCTCGATCCGGAGACCACCGGCGCGATCGAGCGGGGGGAATTCCACATCTATCCGATCGATACGATCGATCGCGGAATCGAGGCTTTGACCGGCGTGCGCGCGGGAACGATCGACGAGCCCGGAACGATCAACTATCTCGTCGATCAGCAGCTCAAGCGCATGGCGGACATTCTGCGCGAACGCCCGCTGGGCGAAACTCGCGTGGTGCAGGAGCCGGCCCCGAACCCACCCGCGCCCAAACCGCCAGCGCCGCCCGAGCCTCCGCGCTAGAAGCGGCGCAGCGCATTCCTGCCGGGTGAGAAGGAGACATCGCGGATGACGATAGATCTCCGACTCGACCCCGCAGAGGTCGCGCTGCTCACCGATCTCTACCAGCTTACAGTCAGCGCGGCGTTCTTCGAGCATGGATTCAACGATACCGCGTCGTTCGAAGTCGCGATGCGCCGGATGCCGCCGGGCCGCGGATTCATGGTCGCAGCCGGTATCGAACGGCTGGCCGAGGCGCTCGAGGAATATCGTTTCGACACCGCCGCGATCGAGCATCTCGAGTCGCTGCAACTTTTCAAGACGGAGTTTCTTGAATTTCTTTCGAAACTCCGCTTCACCGGTTCGATCCGGGCGCTTCCCGAAGGCACGATTTATTTCGCCGGCGAACCGATCATCGAGGTCCGCGCGCCGCTGATCGAAGGCCAGCTGATCGAGACGCTGGCGCTCAACCAACTCGGATTCGCTTCGATCGTCGCGACCAGGGCCGCGCGATGTTTCGTCGTCGCGGGCGGCAGGCGGTTGGTGGATTTCGGTCCGCGCCGCGCGCAGGGCGCGGATGCGGCTCTTATCGCGGCGCGCTCGAGCTACCTGGCGGGCTTTCACGGCACCGCCAACGTGCTCGCGGGCAAGCGCTACGGAATCCCCGTTTTCGGCACGATGAGCCACAGCTTCGTGATGGCGCATGATAGCGAGCGCGACGCGTTCAGCGATTTTGTCTCGAGCTTCCCGACCCTCAGCACGCTGCTCGTTGACACCTACGACACGGTGCGTGGCGTCGGGAATGCGGCCGCGGTCAGCGCGAAATTTCGCGCGGCGGGCGTGAAAATCCAGGGCGTGCGGTTGGACAGCGGCGACCTCCACGAACTCAGCCGCAAGACGCGGCGGATTCTCGATCAGGCCGGCTTCCGCGACATCGCAATCGTCGCGGGCGGCAACCTCGACGAATACCGAATCGCGGAACTCGCCGACGCCGGTGCGCCGATCGATGCGTTCGGAGTCGGCGCCGCGCTCGCGGTTAGCGACGACGCGCCGGCAACTGAACCTGACTTCACCTACAAGCTCGTCGATTACAAGGGTCGCGCCCGGCTCGAGACCTCGGCCGGAAAAATTTCAACGCCGGGCCGCAAGCAGTTGTTCCGCGCTTATGCGCCGAGCGGATCCTTCTTTGCGGACTTGATCGGAATTGTGGACGAGGGCGCGACGACCGTGGCGCGCGAGTTTAAGCCGATCCCGGCGAAAACGGTTCAGCTGATGGAGACGGTTTTTGACAATGGCCGCCGGATCATGCCCCGTCCTACCTTGGCCCAGGCGCGCGAGCGCCTGATGAACGGGCTGACTGCCCTCGATGCCCGCTACAAGACGCTCCGGCGGCCGGCGGAGTTTCCGGTGCGACAGACTGCGGCGCTCGGCGCGCTGGTGATCAGCGAAAAACTGCGCGCGGATAAACGCCAGGATTAGATCGCAGCTCTGCTACCGGTTCGACGGTCCCAAGCCTGACAACACGCCGGCAACAAACGGTGTCGTCCGCTCCGGCGGCGGCGAATCCCGCAGACTCTGCGCGGCTGCCGCCAGATGGGCCGAGTCGAAAATCACGACCAACGGCTTGATGGCATCCAGGCGCGGACGGGAAGCGGGCGTCCATCGCGTCGGCGCGGGATAATCGATCTCGGACGCCGTCGCACGGCAGCGCTCTATCAGCGGTCTGATGCCCTCGTACGAGCCTACGATGACGATCGCGACTCGGCCGTCGGGCGCCGGTCCGATTTGCCAGTCGGTATAGGCGTCGGGCGTCGCATCGACCAGCCAGTCGCGCGGAATGAGATCGAGCCGTTTGAGTTCGAGTGGGGAGACTTCAGACAGGTCGTGTCCGTCGGCGAGATACTTTTCGGCTGCCTCGAGGATCGTATCGAAGCGCAGCGCGTCGGCACGCGCTTCGACCTGCGCGGCCGGGAGTTTGGCGTACGCGGCGAACGAATCGCGCGGGATTTTGTAAATCCACACGCCTTTTTCGTTTAGCGGTGCGACCCCGAGCGACGCGAGGGTCCGCTGCCAGATCGGAAAGTTTGCTTCCTTCGGGTCCGCGATTACGGCCCGCACGCCGAAGCGGGCGATGTAGGCCTTCAACTGATCGCCAGCCTCGGGCAGATCGATCCCACCGTAAAAATACTTGACCACCGGCATTCGAGCGAACTCGAACGGCGAGATTCCCGTCCATCCGCCGGCCATCCGGAAGTACATGTCGCTCTGCATTTGCCAGTACATGCTGTTGCCCCTCTGTCCCCACGGCAACGGCAAAATGATCTCGCGCGGCTCAAGTTCATTTGCGTAGGTTCGGTCGGTAAAGAATGCGGGGATGTCGAGCCTGCTTACCCAGAACGATGCGTGCGGATTCGGCGCGATCGAAACCAGGATCACGGCGGCCGCCACACATTTCGTCAGCGGGCGCGCCGACAACGATGCGAACCACATCGCAATCATCACGCCCAGGACCAGGAACGCGTACATCATGAACCGCACCGGCAGCGCGATTGAAATCAGTGGCAACCACCCGACAATCGCCCACGGCATCGAGATTCCCGGCCTGCCCGCTACATGCAGCGTCGGACCCATCGCCGCGATCATGATGACGACGAACAAGATCGTCAGAAACTTCCCCACTGGCACGCGCCAATAGCGCTGGCGAAAGACCTCGACGAATAGGACTATCGCGATGCCCAGGTAGGCGCCGTTCTCATAAATGTCGCCCTGGAATGTGCGCGTGATTCCCGTTGCTGCTCGTGCCGTGCCGAGCATGACCGTCTCCGTGGGTACCAGGAATGCCAACAGGTCTGCTGAATAGCTGCCCGTCTTCCAGATGGGAGAGTGGGGGAATCCTCGCCCCAGCATGTAGAAGAGGTACGGCGATAGTACTGCGCCTGCCATCAGATATCCGGCTATGGCGGGTGCGATGAGACCCACAAGTCGCGCGCGAACGTCGGTGTCGAAAAGCGCAAGCGCCCGAAAAAGGGAAAATCCGCCAACGATGGTGACCGTCGCGAAAAGCTCGACCGAACAGAGAAACTGAACTGTCAGCAGTGCCGCGAGCCCAATCGCGAACCGTCGCGCTGAAATCTCGCCGTCGAGTCTTTTCAGTGTCAACAGCGCAATCAGCGGCACCGGGAAAACCGCGAACTCAACAAGATGGGCGAGTACTTGACCCAGCATGTACGGAGAAAAACCGAAGATGTATCCGCCCAGGACCGACGGCCACAACGCTCCCGTCACGCGCCGGCATAGCAGAAACGCAGCAAATGCGGCCAGCGGCGGCATCAGCATCACAATAATGTTGTAGGTTGCGGGCTCGCCCACCGTGACCTGCAGAGGGATCGAGATCCAGGCGGGGATCGGGACGAAGGTCGTCCACGCCAGATTGATTCCGAGCGGCGCCCAGACGAAATCAGTGATGAACGGGTTGAGCCCGTGCGCGAGCGAAAACCGCCACCAGTTGAAGAACCACATCGTTTGCGGTGGATCGGTATCGCGCCCGATGTAGAAACCCGGATGTCCGATCAGACCGCGAGCTAGCAAAAGAGCGGCTAGCGCGAAGTAAAGCGCGAACGCTGCGAATGACTGCAGTCGATGGTGCGCGCGATCCGGCGAAGTCATCACCGGGAATCCGCGCCCAGGAATGGCGTCGTCCGCTCGGGCGGTGGCGATGATTTAAGCTGCTTGGCCGCGGCTTCGAGTTGGGCGCGATCGAAAATCATCATCAGCTTGTCTGACCGATCCTCGGCCGGCGAAGATTTAGGATCCCATCGCGACGGCGCCGGATACCGCAACTCGGCTTTGTCCAAATAGCGGTCCAGCAGCGGTTTCACGCCCTGCGCAGAACCCAGCAACACGATCGCGATCCGCCTGTCCGCCAATCCACCAATCGACCAACTTCTGACCGAATTGGGCGGGGTGGCTATCTGCCAGTCGGGCGGCAAAAGATTGAGGCGTTTCAGTTCCGGTGCGAATAGCTTGAGGGGGTCGTTTCCACCGGCGATATAGTCTGCCGCCGCTGCGAGAACCGTATCGAACCTGAGCGTGAGCGCGCGCGCCTCGACATCGGCTCCGGTCAATTTCGCATAAGCCGCAAATTTTCCCGGCGGAATTTTGTAAATCAACACGCCACCCGACGGTTGCGCGGCCAATCCGAGCGATGCGAGCGCCGGTTCGAGTGTGTCGAATCGTTCGGATGATGGGTCGGCGACGACAGCAGTCACAGCGAACCGCGCGAGGTACGCTTTGAGTTGATCGCCGGCTTCTGGCAGGCCGGTCTGGCCGGAGAACAAGCTCGCAATCGGCATTCGATGGAACTCGAACGGCGATATTCCTGTCCATCCGCCGGCCATCCGGAAGTACATGTCGCTCTGCAATTGCCAGTACATGCTGTTGCCCTTCTGCGCCCATGGCAGCGGCAAAACGATCTCGCGCGGTGACAATTCCTTCGCGTAGCTTCCATCGGTGAAGAACGAAGGGATTTCGAGCCTGCTTATCCAGAACGATGCATGCGGATTCGGCGCGATCGAAACCAGGATCACGGCGCCCGCCACGCATTTCGTGAGCGGACGCGCGGTCGACGACGCGAACCACATCGCCGCCATCACGGCCACGACCAGAAACGCGTACATCATGAACCGCACCGGGAGGATATTCTCGATGAGGGGAAGGTGTTGGAAGATGGCCCAGGGCATCGGAGGCCCCTGCACTCCAGCAATGTGCAGATTCGGGCCTATGGCGGCGATGATGATCGCAAGAAACAAAATCGTGAGAAACCTACCGGCCGGCGTCGGCCAGAAGCGGCGCCGGAATATCTCGACGAACACGATCAGCACGACGCCAAGATAGTCGCCGTTCTCCATGATGTCGCCTGCGAAGCGGCGCGAGATCGCGGTTGCAAAATCGGCGGAGCCCCACCAGATGGTATGTCGCGGCACGAGGAATCCAATCAGATCCGCGCAAAAATTGCTCGGCGGCCAGATCGGCCCACTCGGACGCCCGAAGGCGAACAAGTAATAAAAGTAAGGTGAGAGTATGGCTGTAGAGATCAAGTATCCGCCGACGATGGGAATGATCAGGCGTCGGAGCCGGATGCGGACGTCGCTATTGAAAAGCACAAGCGCAAGCAACAGTGAGAATCCGCCGACCAGCGTGATGGTCGCGAAGAGTTCGACCGAACAAAGAAATTCAGTGACCAGCAGCCCGGCCAGCATAACGGCAAAACGGGCCGCCGAGATCTCGTCGTCGAGCCGCTTGAGCGCGATCAGCGCGATCAGCGGCGCCGGGAAGACCGCGACCATATGAAGGTGGGCGAGTACCTGGCCAAGCATGTAGGGAGAAAAACCGAAGATGTATCCGCCCAGAACCGACGCCCAGAACGCGCCCGTCACGCGCCGGCATAGCAGAAACGCTGCAAATGCCGCCAGCGGCGCCATCAACGTTACGATGATGTTGTAGGTTGCGGGCTCGCCCACGGTGAGCTGTAAAGGAATCGAGATCAACGATGGCAACGGCACGCAGGTCGTCCACGCCAGGTTGATTCCGAGCGGCGCCCACAAGAGGTCGGTCAGAAAGGGGTTGATGCGATGATCAAGTGCATAGCGCCACCATCGGATGTACCACATGAACATTGGCGGATCGGTTTCGCGTCCAATATAGTAGTCCGAAAGATGCCCCAACAGTGCGCGGTCGACGAAAAGAACCGATATTGCAGCGTATATGGAAAGCGCCCAGAGAAGGTGATGCTTCGTTCTGATCCGCATCGTCAGCACATCATCAACCGCATCCGAACGACTCACGCATGGCCACAGCCGGCAATAGTCGGGGTGAAATCAACACCACAACCTGGCGGTTCACGAGATGATGGCAAGCACAGGCCTTAGCTGCGAGCAAGTTGAAGATTGCCTTTTCTTGAGGTCGGCTTTTGAACATCGCAGGCCGAGTTCCACAATTGCGGGGACCCATCACTAACAAACCAATACGTCGCGACATAAGCCATCCAGAGCGGGACAGACGCACTCTCCCGCAAAAGAAAGATAACGAACCACGGAGCGGAATACGGCACAACCGCTGAAAGCGTCCCAGCTAGATCCATCCACAATATCGCGTAGCTCGACATCGCCATCCAGACCGTCCGTCGGCTCGCTTTCCCTGCGTATGCAGCCGATGCGATCAGCGCGTATGGAATGTACAGCAGTACCAGGTAGTGAAACCATGCTGTCGGCGCCAGAGGGATCGTCGCCACCACCCACAGCGCAAACGCTCGCGGATCGAGCCCCTTTTGTATCTGTGCGCGCGAGATCGTCACTCGCGTTGTGACCGCGAGCAAAAAAAACTCCGCAGCGATTCCCGCGCCTTGTCGCAATAGGTCGAGCGCGGGGCTAAGTGAGGTGCTAAAAGCCCACCAGAAAATCCGAAACACCGCAGCATTAATCGAAATGTTGCCGGGCTGATCGTACCAGTGTCTACTTGTAAGAAAACCGAACACACTAATGAAGCTTAGCAGCCCGTGGTGAAAGTCGGTGACGATTGGATGGATCGCCAGAATGGATTGGCTGTACTACACTGTGGCGCATGGCAATGGGAACCCGACAGAGTGAGCAAGCGTCGTTGTGGGTCGCGACCGCGGAGCTGCCGAAGTCGCCGGGGCATCCGTTCTACACGCGGCTGAATGCGCTGCTGGACGCCGACGACTTCGATCGGTTTGTCGAAGGCAAGTGCACCAAGTTCTACGCGCCGGTCATGGGACGGCC
>Ga0097691_1000092_pt1 | contig 82023 bp, 67 predicted proteins | sample NGESurdeep072012_8_FD_72858 | JGI IMG/M metagenome (GOLD analysis project Ga0097691, IMG submission 72858) | Arctic peat soil microbial communities from Barrow, Alaska - NGEE Surface sample 210-1 deep-072012 | ecosystem: Environmental > Terrestrial > Soil > Wetlands > Peat ...
GGATGAAGCGCGCTCGACCTTCGCGAAGGCCCTGATTTTCGGCCGCCGGCACAACCATGCGTCGCATCTCTTCTTTATCCGCACGGGCCTCGCTGAGCTGGATTTCCGCCGCGGCGAGTACGGGCGCGCACTCCGTGCCTTCGCCGAGATCGTCAACGAGGCGAGTCCGCTAGCCTCGCAATCGCAAATGGTGTTGTCGCGCCTCTACGTTGCCGAGTGTCACGCCCGTCTCGGAAGCTTCGGCCCGATGGCGGCGGAGATCGAAGCACTGCGCCGCGAGCGGCAGGCGAACCCCTTCGCTCCGTCGCCCGCATTCGGCGAGCTCTTCGTCTGCCTCGATCAGGGCATGCTCGACGCCGACCTCATTGCGCACGTCCGCGTGTACCTGCAGGATGAAGAGAACGGCGTGAAGCGCGCGTACCGTCCCCTAAGGCTCGTCGGCTAGACAAGACCCTCGATCCGCCTCGATTCGACTCGGCCGCCTTCGGGCGGCCGAAGTTTTTTCGGGCATTGGGGGTCAAAAAGGCCCGTGTCCCCTGTCTTAGTAGGTGAAGGGCAGGAGAAGTGAACACCTGTCCGACCGTGGGGTAGGAGGACGTATGGACTTTCTTTTCGCGTTTTTCAATGTGTTTTCGGGATTTCTGATGGATGACGCCGTTGCCGGCGGACGCCACAGAGGCGCGTCGATCAGCTCGATGCCCATCGGAATCAGCTCGATGCCCATCGGAATCAGTTCGATGCCTATTGGCTGAGAAAGCCCGGACTGATAGGAATTTTTCAAACGCCGCACGCGGCGTCTAGGGAATTGCTGCACTTGAAAGGAGTATCGACGTGCTGAGAAGTCACCTGCCGAAAGAAGAGCCGGCTGGCGACGTCACGCTGTCGTTGATGCTCCATGCGCCGCACCCGGTCGTCGTCGCGAGTGCGAGCGAGCCGGGGAAGGTCCTTCTTCACCTCGAAATCCGCAACAAGACGCTTCAAGCATGGGAGGGGTCCACGGAAACGGGTCCCCTTCTCGAGCTGGTCCTCCTCGACTCAGAGGGCCACGAGCGCTCCCGGCAGACGCGCCAGTGCCGGATGCTCGCTTATCCCACCCGCCTGGAGCCCGGGCGGGGATTCAACCTCCCCCTCTTCTTCAACCTGCCCGGGCTCTCTTCTTCAGGCGAGGACTTCCGCGTCGAGGTCCGCCTCGTTCCCGGCCGCGAAGTCCTTACCGGCCACCTCCGCGTCGAACCGCGCTGACGCGCGGGGGCGCGATCAGCGATCCGGCCGACCTGCCCGACGTACTGAGCGGTAAGGCCGCTTCACGCCGTTCACTTCGTCCCGGAGGTACGCGCGGACGTGCGCGATGAGGTCAGCATCGAGCATGCCCTGATCGAGGCATACGAAGAGCTCGCCGAGGGCGGGCGACGGGGCGAAGCGATTCGCTTGCCGCTCGTGGCGCAGCGCTTCGATCTCTGCGGCCATCGGCCCGCGGCTTCCGAGACGGGCGTGGCACTCGGCGAGGTAGAGGCGCGCGAATGAGACGTCGATGGGCGACGTGACTTCCTTCAGGATCTGACCAAACGCGTGCAGCGCGCGCTTGTACTGACCGCGATGGACGTCAAGTTCGGCGAGTCCGTTCCGCACAAACAGGAGATGCGAACGAAAGCCGAAACGCAGGCACAGGTTCAGAGACTTCGCCAGCGCGGCGCGCGCCTCGTCGAACCTCTCGAGGCGCATGAGGCACTGAGCGCGGTTGTTCAGCGTCGGGACGAGGAACTGCGCGTCCTGCTCCGGGTCGAAGCAACCCGCGACTCTCTCGAGACACTGAAGAGCTCGGACGTTCTGGCCGCGCTGGAGAAGAAGCGTTCCAAGCGCAACTTCAGCCCGTGCACAGAGATGATCCTGACCGAACTCCGAGAAGGTCCCGAGAGCGCGCTTCAGAAGCCGTTCGGCGGATGCGTAGTCGCGCGAATGGCTCGCGGACTGGCCTTCGTAGTAATCGCAAAGGGCGGCGCCAAAACCAAGATCGCCTGATTCTCGGAAGAACTCGCGAGCGGGGGCGATGGCCTCACGCGCGAGCAGGGGCTCGCTGGACTGAAGGAATGCGTAAGCCTTCAGAAGCGTCGCTTCCGCCTGGACGGCCTGGCGAGGTGCGGGGGTCGACGCACGAGAATCCGGAAATGCCGGCGGCAGTGTCGCACCTTCCGCGAAGAGGAGATCGGCAACCAGTCTTGCGCGGGCCGGATCCTCGGGAACAAGTGAGAACGCGTTCTGCGCCGCGTACAACAGCGCGAAGCCGCGGTAGGGTTTTCCGTCCAGCGAGCGGAGCGCGACGGCAAGCTCGTCGGCTCCGACGACTCGAGCGGCCCGGACGATTCTCTCGGCCGCCTCTTCCGCCTCCCCCGAAACATCGAGCAGGCGACCGACGAACTCGAAATACCGCGCATCCGGCCCGAAATCGTCTCGGGACTCATCTGACCGGCGCGCCTCAGCCAGTTTCGTCAGGGATCTGTCCAGGCGTCGCGTGGCCGCGAAGCCGGTCCGGCATGTCACGCACTCTGCGAGGTGCGCTTTCGCCGCACGCGCTTTCGGCTCACCGAGATCTCGCGCTGCAAGGCGAAGCAGGGTCCCCTCGCCGAGATGTTTCGTCACCGCCGTTCTCATTCTTTCTTCCCTTCGAGGCTCAGCCGCAGCTTCCTGAGGCACGCGTTGAAGCGCTTCCAGGCCTGCTTTTCGCTGAAGCCGAACTCGGTCGCGGCCTCGCCGAAACCTTTCCCCTCCATGTAGTGGGCCATGAGGAGCCCTCTGCACCCCGGCGAGATGCGCCCCAGCGCCTCCTCCAGCGCGAGCCGTTCGTCTGCCGGAAGGGCAGCCGGCGCCGCGACATCGAACGCCGTGACCCGCCGCTCGTGGGCCCGTCTCCGCACGGCGCGGCGCACGTATTGGCAGCACTGCATGTAGAACACGCGCGTGACGTAGCCGCGCGGATTCTTGATGCTCTTCTTTTCGCGGACGATGTCGAGAGCCGCCTCCTGAAGCAGATCCTGTGCGTCGTCACGGCCGATGCCGAACTGCAGATCCGCGAGACGCATGAGGCGGCCCATCTCCCGGGGGTCGAGCAGGAGCTGCTCGGCGACTTCGAGGCCGCTGTGCGTCGCCTTGATCTCGACTTCCATTGATGTGGCTCTAACCCGAGATTCTTTCGCGCGCTACGCGCCGATTCAACGAAAATAGTTTTGCTGGGGAGGGGTCGAAAGAATCGCTCGCGGGCCACTTATTGCGATGGGGGCTCTACTCCCTTAGTTCCCGAGGCTGCCCTCCGTCGAAGCGCACCTATAGTGAACGATAAAGGTTCCAGGGGCGTCAAAATGCCCGGGCTATCGCCACTCTACTAGCAGAAGAAAGAACTTCGACGGACTCCGCAAGAGCCTACGCCTCTTGAGCGTCGCGAGACGGCCCGGAATGGGCTGGCGGGAGGAAGATGTTATTGAAAGTTTGGAGGAGCCGTTCTCGGGATCGCGCCGAGGTCACTCTCGCGGTGGCGCTCGCAGGCTTGGTCCTCGGCATCCCCGCGCCCGCCGATGATTCCGCCGGGCCCGCTGAGACTTCGCTTCAACTCATCAATCCGTACTCGGCCGGGGCCTTGCCGGGCCAGCTCGACTATGTGCTTTGGGACTCCGGCAACCGGCGCCTGGATTCCGGCCGGGTCTTGAGAATCGAACGGTCGGTTTCCGTCAGGGTGTCCCCCTCCGCCCGCGAGATCTCCATTTCGGCGGAAGGGTTCGAAGAAACCCGACTCCCTCTGGCTCTGGCCAAGCAGAGGGGGGTCATCCTCGCCCCGTGGGCATCGGTCCATCTGACCGGCTTGCCTTTGGAGAACCCGCTTCCTCAGGTCCGCATCTGGCTGCGCCGGACAAACGGAAAAGAGCTGCTTCGAAAAACGACGGTGGTCGAATCGAACGCTTCCTTGCGTTTCTCCCTTCCCGCCGGCAGTTGGGACGCGGTACTGCGAATGCCGGCCTTCGCCCCGATAACCACCCGGTTCGTCGTGCGGCCGGGCGAGGAGGCGCGCGTGCCCGTCGAGCGAGCCCGGCCGGGGCTGACGGTCAATCTGCGAGCCGTCACCTCGGAGCGCGAAACTGCCGTCGCCGGTGCCCACGTGAAGTGGTTACCCGCCCAGCCCCTCCGCAAGTCCGAGGCCGGCGCCGGGCTCTCGGAGCCAACTCCGCCACCTTCGCTCATTGAAGTCGCCCTCTCGTACGACGACCACGTGAGCGACGCTGAGGGACGGGTGACGATCGGCGATCTTCCGCGAGGACCACACATGTGGGCCGCCCGGGCTGACGGATACCGCAAAGCCGAGATCAACGTCTTCGCCGGCGACGCCGACACGAAGAAGGAGGTCAACCTCAGGCTGGAACCGCTCCCAGACATCAGAGTCCGCGTCGAGGACCGGGACACGCCCCCAGCCGCACTCACGGTCGAGGCCCTGCGCCGCCCGACGGGCGCGGAGCCACGGGTACCTTTCGAGCGCCTGTGGATGGGACCAGCGCCAAAAGGCGATGGCCGGCTGTTCAAATCCGCCCTGGAGGCCGATTACCGTTTCGACCTAAGAGACGCGGCGGGCGTCCTGCAGTGCCGACGGTTCGTTTCGACCCGGTCCACCGAGTGGCGGAGGCCCGAAGTGCTCATTACGCTCGCGCGCGACCCGCGGGAGGTGTACGGGACGATCCGATGGGGCGACCAACCGCTTGTGGGTGCTCTCGTCTTCGCGGCGGTGTCCTCCCAGACCTGGCCTCCCGAAGACCTCATCCCCCCACAAGAGAAGCTCCTTGAAATGGCCTCGCGAACCAATGCCAGCGGTGACTACAGCCTTACGCTCGGCGGCCCCGGGGTCTACCGGATAGCGTATTCCTTCCCCGAGCGGTCATTGGATGGAACCGTCGGGATCGCCGACGTCATGACCGAGAGAAGCGCCCAGCTCGACACGACCATAGCGCGGGGCGAGGTCTCGGTGCGGGTCGTCGCCGCCAGTGACGAGGCTCCGATTCCCGGCGCGCGGATCACCGTCTCGCTTCGGAAGGAGAGGGACGACCCGGTGACGTCGAGGGGGTTTTCGATCGACGCTGATGACCACGGGTTCTTCCGGGTTGGAGGCCTCAAGGATGCAGCCGCCTCGGTGTCCGCGGCGGCGGAAGGCTTCGAGCCGAAAACGGTTCAGCTGACCGTGGCGGATGCCGACGCCGCCGTACCGTACGTCATTTCCCTTCGGCGAACGGCCGCGCTGCGCCTGCGCATCGTCGACGTTCGCGGCCTGCCCGTGGCGGGTGCGGAGGTGAACCGGATGAAGACCTACGTCCCCGGTGAGCTGGAGCCGGGCCTCGAGCCCGTCGGCGAGAGCGACTCCGTCGGCAGCGTCGTGGTTCAGGACCCCGCCCCTGACCTTCAGCCCTACTTTGTCCTTGCGAGAGGGTATCGGCTGGAGATGGCCCTGGCCGCGCCGGATCCGTCGCCGGACTCGACGAGCGAACGCGAGATCGCTCTCACCCCGATCGAGGCGGGCGCCTCACTCTTCCTGGCGAACCCCAAAGGGCAGCCTCGCTCGAACGGAGCACTCGCCTTCGGCCGCTCGTCCGTCTTCTTCCCCTGGGCGCTTCTCCTCAAGAAGGTCCGCCAGGAGGACCTGGCGGCCCAAGCGACGCTCGTGAGCGGCGCGAACGGAGAGATCTTCGTGCACAACCTTCTCGGCTCCGGCGAATACCAGGTCTTTGCGTTCTGGCCGGCCCAATACCCCGACCGCCCCAAGCACCGTCTTTACCCGTTGGCACGCGTCAGCCTGCCCCTTCTCACGTCCACAACCCTCACGTTCCACGACTAGTGAAAGGAGATTTGAAAATGAGATCGATTCGTTTCAGTCTGCTCGGCCTGGCCTGCGCCCTCGTCCTCGCATCGCCCGCCCTCGCCGACTGCAAGAAGTGCTCCGGTAAGTATTGCGAATCAGTGAATGACCTCGCCCTCGGACACGACCACTGCGACATCAGCTCTTCGATGCAGACCTCGTGGGGCTTTCCTTCCGGGGTCACGATCATCTGGGTGACAACCTGCACACCCGCCGGCGAAGAGTGCACCAACGACCATACTTCGATTACCGTTTCGGGCGGCGGCGGTGTGACCGGAGAAATAAACACCCTCAACGACTTGACTTGTGCGTCGGGTTACGGGTCTTATTGGGACTGCGGTTAGATACGGACGCGTGCCGAACCGGCCGGGCACGCGGAGGAAGTCCGCGCGTGGGATCCCGACCTCGCCGAATGCCTCGGAGGGTTGGCACCGCGAGCTCCTCGACGAGTTCCTCGCGCACGTCGGCGGACGCGTGACCGAGATGGGCTGGATGGTCACCTCGTTCTACCGGACGTACGCGAGGGCCGAGCGCATGGAATCGATCATGCTCGCGAACCTCATGTTCGAGACGATCGGCGCCACGACGTACCGGCTGTCGCTCCGGCGCGTGAAGCAGCCGCTCGCCCGGCAGGTGCTCACGATCCTCACGCGCGACGAGTCCTTCCACGTGCCTCTCAACGTGCACTTCATCCGCGAGATCCTCAAGCACCACCCCGAGCGCAGCCGCGCGCGCCTGAAGGCCATCTACCAGATGGTCTTTCACTCGCTCGTCCTCTTGTCCCTCGGAAGCCGCAAGGTGGCGCGGGACTTCGACCGGATCTCCTGGAGGGAGCTGACGTCGGCCTACGTCGAGAACCTCGGGCGCCTCTTCGTGAACGAGCCCGATCTGGATTTCGCGCCGCCGCGCCACCTGCTCGCGGCCTTCGGCATGTCGCGCGGCAGCCTGAAGAACGCGAACGGCGTCGACGCGATCAGCGTGGCCGCGGCCGAAGCGGCCGCGCGGCGCGAAGACGTCAACGTGACGCCGCTGTAGGCGTCGCTCTCGCCCGGAGCGGGGCCGGCGGCTCGCCTTTGCGGAGCCGGTAGGCGCCCGCGGGAAGTTCGCCGAGATCCTGCGCCGTTCCGTCGGGCCACCGTACCGTCACGCGCGCGGAGGTCGCGGCCCCCAGCCCGAAGTGCAGCGGCAGCCACGAGCCGCTCGCGTACGACGGGACGACGTAAAACTCCTTCGCTCGTCCTGAGGCCGTGATTTTCGTTCCGAGAACGGTCTTCCGGTCGGCGCCCGCGACCGGAAGGATCTCGAGCGAGCGCCCGCCCGGCGCCGTGTTGCGGAGGACGACGGCCGGCCCGTCGATCGGGTTGAAGACGAGGTCTTCCCTTCCGTCTCCGTCGAGATCGCCGCCGGAAAGCCCGCGCCCGACGACGCAGAGCCGCCCGAGATCGCCCGCCTCGGAGGACACGTCGCGGAAGCGCACGTCCCCCGGAGTGCTCTCGTTGTGGAAGACGAGCTGGCGCTGCGCATAGCTGCGCTCTCCCACCGCGAAGTTGCGCGCGGCCGGGTTGAACCACTTCGAAATGACCGTGAAGAGGCGCGAGAGGATCTGCCCGCTCGAGACGACGATGTCGTCCTTCCCGTCGTTGTCGTAATCCACGGCAACGACGCCCCACTTCGAGAGCGGGAGCGTGGGGTCGTGGTCGCCGCCGAATGCCTCGCGCTCGCTCTCGGCGAAGGTCGCGCCCTCGACGTTGCGGTAGAGCGTATTCGGCTCGTTCGCGTAGTTCGTGATGAAGAGGTCCGGCCGGCCGTCGCCGTCAAAGTCGGCCACGGCGAGTCCCATGCCGCTGCGGGTTCTGCGGCCGAACGCCGTCACGCTGCCCTCGTCGGGAAAACCCGTCCCAGTCTCGTCCGACACGTCGCGGAAGCGGCCGCCACCCTCGTTGTGGAAGAGCGTGTTGCGCCACTGGTCGTTCGAAACGTAGAGGTCCGTGCGCCCGTCGCCGTCGTAGTCCAGCGCGACGGCGCCGATCGTCTTGCTGCCCGGATCCCTCGCGCCGCTCGCGTCCGTCACGTCCGCGAATTTCCAGCCGCCGAGGTTCCGGAGCATCTGGTTGTCCTGCCCCTTGTACTCGTCCGGCGTCATGAAGGACGTAGCCTTCGCCTTCGACTCGCGCTCGGAGTCCGTGTCGAGGTAGTTCCCGATGTAGACGTCCGGAAGGCCGTCGCCGTCGATGTCGAGAGCCGCGAGTCCGACCGTGAACTTCCCGCCCTCGAGGCCCGTCTTCTCCATCCTTTCGAACGTCCCGTCGCCCTTGTTTCGGAAGACGAGATTCGGCTCGCCGGCGTTGCCGATGACGAGGTCCGGGAAGCCGTCGTTGTCGAGGTCCGCCCACATCGCCGACACGCCCCAGCCGCACGCCACGACGCCCGAATGCTCCGTCACGTCCTCGAACGAGCCGTCCCCACGGTTCCGGAAGAGGCGCGTGCACTCGGCGAGCGGCTGCGTGCGTCCCGCCTTCCGCCACTTCGAGGCGCTCTTCACCTGCTGGACGAGGACGAGGTCGAGGTTCCCGTCGCCGTCGAAATCTGCGAGCGCCGCCCCGCCGCCCATCGTCGGAATGAGCTTGGCGTCGATGAGGTCGCCATGAAAGCGAAACCGGACGCCGGACGCAGCGGTGACGTCCGTGAACAGGGAGCCCGTGACGTTCTTCCTCCGGGAGCTCTCCCCGTTCAGGACGAGGCTGCACGCCACGGCGCCGCCCGCCGCGACGAGGACGACCGCGAGGGCGAGAAACCGACGCACGAAATTCGAGTATAGGGCGCGGCCCGGCGTGGGCGCGTCAGCGCGCCGCGGAAGCGGCAAACTCCTGCTCCCGCGCGTTCGTGGACGGAGGACCGTCGGCGTCGAGAAGCTCGATCCTTTCGAGCGACGGGATGGTGAAGATCCCGACGTTCGCGAGTGTCCACACGTCCTTCTTCGTCTTCGCGTCGGGCTTCAAGTGCATCGTCGTGACGACATATCCACCCTCCGGGAGGAGCGAGGCCACGCGCACGTCGAGCGGCACCGCAGGAGCGTCGACCGGGAGCCCGTTCACCGACAGGACTTCCTTGAGAACCTGCCACGGGATCGGGATCCCGCGCCGGGAGAACGACAACCCTTGAGGCGAAAGCGGCTTGCCGGATTCGTTGCGGACGACGAGACCCGCGAAACCGGACGGTGCGCGCACGCGCACGGGCACGCGGCAGTCTTCGGCGCGGTCGCACGACGTGGGCGCGGGCAGGATTTCCATTGCGAGGGCGCGGCCCGGCGCGATCACGAAGGCGGGCCTTCCTCCGTACCGGTCCCCGCGCAGGCGGATCTCGCCCTGGGAATCGGTGCTCCCGGCGGTTGCGACCGCGCCCACGCGGCCGAAGCCGGAGTAGAACGACAGCGGCGAGGCGAGGATCAGGACCGCCGCGCCTGCGACGGGGACGTCCTTTTCATCCACCGCGGCGAGGACGATGTCCTGCGACCCTTCGAGGAGGACGTCCACGCGCCGCATTTCGTCGCGAACGACCTTCACCTGGCCGAGGTCCTTCGCGTAGTGCTTCTCGCAGCTCACGGCGACCCGCACGGTACCTTCCGCGAGCCCGTACTCGCGGACGAGCCCCTCGGAATCGGCGTTCCTGATCATCGACTTGGACGAGCTTTCGCTCTCCTTGTCCCAGGTGATCTCGACGGGACAGCCCGGAAGCGGTTCGTTCGTCCGAGCATCGTGGACAGCGATCTCGAGGCCAGTGGCGTCGAGCTCGAGCGCCACGCCCTCGACGACCGGCGTGCCCTCCGCGAGAGGAATCGTGTCCATGGAAGTCGTCACCGCGCGCGGCTCGTCCGATTCGGCGCCGAGGCCGATCTTGTTGCCGGCCTTCGACACGACCTTCAGCTCGAACGTCCCGTCGGCCGCTGACCGCGTCTCGGCGGCCGTCCCCTCGCCGAGGCCGTTCACGAATTCCATCGCGTTCACGCGGGCGATTACCGCGCTTCCGCCATGGAGGCGCGTCGTCCCGCGAAGGGTCCATTCACCGACGGCGAGGTCGACGACGAGCGTGGGCGCGTCGCCGTCGCTCGCCACCTCGACGGTCTCGTGCGTCGGGCCGAAGTTCGCCGCGCGCACTTCGAGGCCGTGGAAACCGCCTTCGACTCTTCGAAACCTCGCCTTGCCCTCTTCGTCGAGCACCTGTCGTTGACTCTCGCCGGGATTACAGTTCGTACGCGCCCGCTGGTTCCGGCACCGCGCCAGCGTCACCTCCGGCCGCGGTTCCCCGCGCCGTCCTGAGAGGCCCGTCACACGGACCTCCACGTCCTGGTTCGGAGCAAGCGCGACGTCGCGGCGGCCCTCCTCGAAGCGCGCGCCCAGCTTGAGCGTGGCGGTCCGGTAGCCGGGCGCGGTCACGCGCAGCGAGAGGGGCGACTCAGCCGGGACGAGGCCGAAATCGAGGAGGCCCTCCTCCTTCGGCGGCGCCGCCCTCTTCGACAGGAGCGCCACGAGGGCGCGATCGAAGGGAGGAACTCCTGTCGCGTCGAGGCGGCCGCCGCGCACAGGAGCTTTCGCCGCGTCCCTTATCCGCACGGCGAGCCGGCGGCCCTCGATCTCCCTTGCGGCGGTCGCGGTTTCCTTCCCGGCCGTCACCTCCGCTTCCGCCTTGAGGATCGGGACCAGCGGCCCTCGTTCGACGAGAAGCACGTATTTGCCCGCCGGGAGACGGAAGCTCGACCAATGCGCGCCGTCGGCGACGCCACGCCCCGCCTCGGGAACCTCCCAATCGATCGGCCCCCGGCGCTCGGCCGGACTCGTCCGCGCGGTGAAGAGACGAGGCCGGTTCTCCCCCGGCGCGGCTACGCCGTTCACGCGGACGGTCCCGGCCGGTAGGCCCGCCATCTCCGCGGGCCCGCCGACCGCGGGCGCGGCCCCGGCAGCTGCGACCTGGAACAGCAACGCAACGGTGAACGCGCTCATGCCCGGCACCTCGTGCGGCCGAGTGTACGTGCGGGCGCGGCGCACCGTCATAGGATCCACCCAACGGAGGAACCCAATGGGCGAAAAGCTCTCCTTCACCGTCAACGGCCAGAAGGTGGACGGATGGTTCGCGAGGCCGGGGTCGGGCAAGGGACCGGCCGTCGTCGTGATCCAGGAATGGTGGGGCCTGGTGCCGCATATCCAGGACGTGACGGACCGCTTTGCGAAAGAAGGCTTCGTCGCGCTCGCGCCCGACCTCTACCACGGCAAGACGACGACCTCGCCCGACGAGGCGGGGCGCCTCCTGATGGAGCTCGACGTCGAGCGCGCGGGCCGCGAGATCGCGGCGGCCGGGGCGTACCTCCTCGATCGGCCCGAGTGCTCGACGAAGCAGTTCGGCGTCGTGGGCTTCTGCATGGGCGGCGCCCTCGCGCAGTACGCGGCCACCTCGAACCCGGATGTGGGCGCGGCCGTGAGCTTCTATGGCGGCTTCAAGAAAGTCCCGCTCCGGTGGGAGAACCTCTCCAGCCCCATCCTGATGTTTTACGGCGAGATGGACGAAGGCGTTCCCGCGGCCGGGGCGAAACCGCTCGAGGACACGCTGAAGGCCCTTGGAAAAGAGGTCGAAACGATCATCTTCCGCGGCGCGCCGCACGGCTTCTTCAACGACACGCGCCCCGGCATCTACCGTGAAGAGTGCGCGAAGGACGCCTGGCAGAGAACGCTGGCCCACTTCAGGGCGCACTTGGTCTAGATCGGGGCGGCGCGCGACACGCGCGCTTTCTACAATCCCTCCATGGCGACTGAAACGCTTCGCACCGTCTGCAACCGGGATTGCCCCGATGCCTGCGGCCTGATCGCGACGGTCACGGACGGGAAGCTCGTCGCCCTCGGCGGCGATCCGGAGCATCCGGTCACGAAGGGCTTCCTGTGCGAGCGCACGTCGCAGTACCCGGCGACGCAGAATTCTCCAGACCGCCTCACGGCGCCTCTCGTGAGGAAGAACGGCCGGCTCGAACCGGCTTCGTGGGACGAGGCCCTCGGCTTCGTCGCCGAGCGGCTCCTCACCATCCGGAAGGAATCCGGCCCGGCGGCGATCCTCCACTACCGGTCGGGCGGATCCCTCGGCCTCCTGAAGTCCGTCGTGGACTATTTCTGGGAACTTCTAGGGCCGGTCGCCGTGAAGAGCGGCGACATCTGCTCGGGCGCCGGCGACGCCGCACAGGCGACCGATTTCGGCGACGAGGAGTCGCATGATTTCTTCGATCTCCTGAACGCGAAGAACATCCTCCTCTGGGGTAAGAATCCCGCCATCTCGAACGTCCACCTCATGCCGGTGCTCCAGCAGGCGAAGAAGCAGGGTGCGCGCGTGCTCCTCGTGGACCCGATCCACCACAAGGCCGCAAGGGTCGCCGACCGCACGATCCTCGTGCGCCCGGGCGGAGACTTCGACCTTGCGATGGGCGTCGCCGCGCGGCTCTTCGAGACGGGCGGCGCGGATCCGGACGCGGCTCTCTTCTGCGACGACTTCGCCGAGTTCCGCGCGCTCGCGACGTCGCACTCCGCCGCGGACTGGGCCCGCGCGGCCGACGTCGGCCTCGAGGACGTAAACGCGATCGCCGCCGCGCTCCGCGAACGGCCCTGCTCGATCCAGGTGGGCTGGGGCATGGGCCGCCGGATGAACGGCTCGGCCATCGTCCGCGCGCTCGACGCGCTCGGAGCGGTCAGCGGAAACCTCGGGATTCCGGGCGGGGGCGTGTCGTTCTACTTCAAGCGGCGCGGGGCGTTCGACACGTCCTTCCTGAAAAAGGCCCCTCCGCGCACGATCCCCGAGCCGCTCCTCGGCGCCGGGATCCTCGCGGCCGAGGCCCCGCCGATCCGGGCCGTCTGGGTGACGGCCGGCAACCCCGTCTCGATGCTGCCGGACTCGGCGACGGTCGCGCGGGCGCTCGAAACGCGCGAGCTCGTCGTCGTCGTGGACTCCTTCCTGACCGACACGGCGCGCCGCGCGACCGTCGTCCTTCCGACCACGACGCTCGTCGAGGACGACGACCTCCTCGGCGCCTACGGCAACCACTTCATCGGCGCCTCGGTGCCGGTCGTCCGCCCGCCCGCGGGCGTAAAGACCGACCTCGAGATCGTTCAGGCGCTCGCCCGCGCCATCGACGAAAGAAGCGGGGAAAGAGAAGAGAAGATTTCTGAGAAGGTAAGAGGGACGGCCCGGGAGTGGAAGGAACGGCTGCTCGCGCGGGTCGCGCCGCAAGGCGTGACCATCGATCGTCTCGAGCGCTCCTCTGTCCGAAACCCTTTCGCAGAAAACATTCTCTTTGAAGATCGAAAGTTCAAGACACTATCGGGGCGCGTCAGCCTCGTCCACACGCTGCCTCCCGTGCCGCCCGAGGAACCCGGGTTCCCTCTCTGGCTCTTCTCGAACTCCACCGAGAAATCGCAGAGCTCGCAGTGGGCGGCGCCCGAGCCGGACGTGCTCACCGCGACGTGCCACCCGGCGGCGGCAAACGAATTCCGCGACGGCGACGTCGTCCGGCTCGAAAGCGCGATCGGCTCGATCCGCGTGAAGCTCAAGCACGATTCCGCGCAGCGGCGCGACGTCGTGCTGGTCCCGAAAGGCGGGAACTACGACCGCGGCAATTGCGCGAATGCGCTCATCCGCGCGCGACTGACCGATGCCGGGGAGGGAGCGGCCTACCAGGACTGCCGCGTCCGCTTCGCGAAGGCCTGAGCGCTAGCGCCCGCGAATGCCTCAGAGGCCCGGGCGCAGGAGCTCGCGCGCGATGACCATCCGCTGGATCTCGGACGTGCCCTCGCCGATCGTGCAGAGCTTGACGTCGCGATAGAACTTCTCGACGGGGAAATCCTTCGTGAAGCCGTATCCGCCGTGGATCTGGACGGCGAGATTCGCGACGCGCACGGAGACCTCCGAGGCGTAGAGCTTCGCCATCGACGATTCCTTCGTCGTCGGGCGGCCCTGGTCCTTCAGCCAGCCGGCGCGGTATGTCAGGAGCCGCGCCGCCTCGATCTCGGTGGCCATGTCGCAGAGGAAATTCTGGATCGACTGGAACTCCGCGATCGCCTTGCCGAACTGCCGCCGCTGCTGCGCGTAGCGGAGCGAGCACTCGAAGGCGCCCTGGGCCATGCCGAGGGCGAGCGCCGCGATCGAGATGCGGCCGCCGTCGAGCACCTTCATCGCCTGGATGAAGCCCTCTCCGGGCGCGCCCAGGAGATGGGCCTTCGGAATCCGGCAGTCCTCCATGACGAGCGTCGCGGTGTCGGATGCCCGGAGGCCGAGCTTGTTCTCCTTCTTGCCCGCGTGGATGCCTTTCTGGTGGAGATCCACGACGAACGCCGAGATGCCGCGCCGGCCGGCGGCCTTGTCGGTCACGGCCATCAGAACCGCGACGTCGCCGACCGAGCCGTGCGTGATGAACGTCTTCGACCCGTTCAGGACCCACGAGTCGCCGTCGAGAACGGCGGTCGTCTTCGTCCCCGCGCTGTCGCTCCCCGCCTCCGATTCCGTCAGTCCCCAGGCGCCCAGGAGCTTCCCCTGCGCGAGAGGCGTGACCCACTTCCGGCGCTGGTCCTCGCTGCCGAACATCCACAGGTGATTCGTCGCGAGGCTGTTGTGCGCGGCGACCGAGATGCCCACCGAGCCGTCCACGCGCGAGAGCTCCTCGATCACGTGGATGTAGTCGATGTACGAAAGCCCCGCGCCGCCGTACTCCTCCGGCACGAGCACGCCCATCATCCCGAGCTCGCCGAGCTTGCGAATGGCCTCCCGCGGGTAGACCTGGGCCTCGTCCCACTCCATGACGTGCGGTGCGATCTCGCTTTCGGCGAAATCGCGCACCATCCGGCGGATCGCCTCCTGTTCGTCGGAAAGCGCGAAGCTCATCCCCGAAAGATGGGAGGCGCGGGGGTCGAGAACCGGAGGTGCGGCCATGAGAATCTCCAAGGCGGATCGACGGAATTTGACGAGATCGTCAAATTTCGATGGCATCTTACACGACGAAAGGCCGGGCGCTCGTCAGCCCCGTGCGATCTCGCGGACGCCGGCGACGAGTCGGTCGACTTCGTCTTCGGTCGTGTAGCAGGCGGCACCGGCGCGGACGAGACCATCCTTCGCGTGGCCGAGGCGTTCCACGAGCGTCGTCGCGTAGAAGTCGCCGTGCGAGACGTAGACGCCGCGAGGGACGAGCGCGAGCGCCACGTCCTCGGACGCCCGGCCCTTCACCGAGAAGCCGACCGTCGGCGTCCGGGGCGCGCCGGGCGGCGGCCCGTAGAGCGAGACGCCGGGAATCGCCGCGAGGCCCGCCCACATCCGCACGAGGAGCGCCTCGCCCCGTTCGTGGAGCGCCGAGAAGGTCCGCGCGAGGCGCGCCCGGCGCTCCCCCGCGGGCCCCGCGAGAGAGCCGAGGAAGTCGACGGCCGCGCCGCAGCCGACGATCCCCTCGTGGTTCTGCGTGCCGGTCTCGAGCCGGAACGGGGCCTCCTCCGGCGCGGGGCGAAGCTTCGGGACGTCGAGCTTCTCGATCAGCTCCCGCCGCCCCCAGAGGACTCCCGCGTGCGGACCGTAGAACTTGTATGGCGAGCAGGCGAGGAAATCGGCGCCGAGCGCCTTCACGTCGACGAGGGCGTGCGGGGCGTAGTGGACGGCGTCGACGAACACGAGGGAGTCGTTCGCGCGGGCCGCCGCGGCGATGCGCACGACGTCGTTGATCGTCCCGACCGCGTTCGACGCGCCGCCCACCGCCACGAGGCGGGTCCTCTTCCCGAGGAGCCTCGCGAATGCGTCGAGGTCGAGCGCTGCGGTCCCCCGAAGGAGCGGAACCGCCTTCACGACAATTCCCTTCTCCTTCTCGAGGGCACGCCACGGGTCGACGTTCGCGTGGTGGTCGAGCTCCGTGACGACGACCTCGTCCCCATCCGCCCAGCTTCGCGCGAGGGCGCGCGCGAGGTGGAACGTCAGGGTCGTCATGTTCGCGCCAAAGGCGATCTCCGACGGGTCGCCGCCGAGGAAGTCCGCCATCGCACTCCGGGCCGCGGCGAGCATCGCGTCGGTCTCCTCGCTCGTCGGATAGCTCCAGTGCGTGTTCGCGTTGTGGCGGAGCAGGTAGTCCGTCATGGCGTCGGCGACGGCGCGCGGCACCTGCGTACCGCCGGGACCGTCGAAGAAGGCGACGGGCGAGCCGCCCTCGGTGCGCTCGAGGGCCGGGAAGTGCGAACGGATGGCGGCGACGGAGGCGACCTCGGGGAGCGTCTCGGCGGCAGGCATGGCCCCGAGATTATCCGCCTGTCTCGCCGAAGACCTCCGCCGTGAAGGTGGAGATGGTCGCGAGAGAACCGCCTTCCCGCCACACGTCCTCCGGCAGTCCCGCCTTCAGGCACGCCTGGCTGAGGAACGTCGGGACGTCCCAGCCCCATTCCGCCGCGACCTGCGGCAGGAGGAGACCTCTCCGGCGCCCCATCTCGACGAGGAGGCCGTGCGCGCCGATCTCGACCGCCGAGAGCGGATCGGACACCGGGGCGAAGGGAGAAAGCACCGAGATGTCGGCTCGGAGGCGCGGCAACTCGTCCGGCGTCGCGGCCGGAAAGCGCGGGTCCCGGAGAAGAGCGTGGACCGCGTTCGCCTCCACGTCGGCCCAGAGAGGCCGGACCGGCTCGACGCTCCCGATGCAGCCGCGAAGCCGCCCGTCCCGCTTCCACGTCACGAAGGACATCCCCGGCTCGGCCAGCCGCCCCGAAGGCTCGGGAGGCGCGAGAAAGCGCGGCGGAATCCCGAGGGCGATCGCGCCCGCGCGCCGCGCCCGCGTGAGGAGCTCGTTCCGCTCGTCGGCAGTCAGCGGCGTCATGGGGCGCGACCGGCCGGCCAGAGCGACACGAATGCGCCGCTCACGGAGAGATCGTAGGCGACGCTGACGAGCATCTGAGCGAGGACGATGACGCCCGTCCCGAGGGCGAAGAGGACGACCGCGTGCCCTCCGACCAGCGACAGCGCAAGCCGGGGAACGAGGAACGCGAAACCCGAGACGAAACCGGCGGCGAGCGTCAGCAGATAAAGGAGCACGACCCGGGAAAGCGAGGCGCACGTCCACGACACCGCCCGCCTGACGGCCTCGAGCGCATCGACGTCCTCGCTCGCCGCCAGCCGGCACGCCACGAGGTAGAGGACGCGGAGCGCGATCGATCCCCCGAAAGCGAGCGGAAGGACGAGCAGGAAGAGCACGAAGGCGAGGGCGGTGAGGCCGCCGCGCGCCGACGTGCCGGCGAAGACAGCGAGGCCGAGGGGCAGGAGCAGCAGCAGCACGACGCACGAAAGCGCGAGGCCGTAGAGGTTCACGAGCGCGAAAAATTGCCCGAAATTCCGGCGCGCGGACGACCAGAATACCGATCCGAGCACCGGGTGGCGGAAGGCGGCGAGGGGGGCGTCCTCGGCCGCGTGCGCGTCGATCGCGAGAAGACATCCCGTGATGCCTGCCCGGAGAAACGCCGCGAGCGCCGTGAGAAGGAGCAGGACCGCGAGGAGCCCGAGAAGGCCGAGGAGAAGCGCGAACGCAGAAACCATCAAGCCCTCGAAAAGGTTCCGGAGCGATTCCACGAACGCCGCCGGGTCCCGCCAAGGCGAGGCTCTCCATCCGAACCCGCGGGGAAACCTCGCGACTCTCAGGAAGAGGAGGAGAACGGGGGCGACGATCGACGCGAGGACCGCGAGCCCGAAGGTCAGGGGCGCGAGGATGAGACCGGGATTCGCGACGACCGCCGAGAGCCCGCGCCGGAACGCCTCGGGCGCCGGGCGGGCGGAGGGGCACATCGGCTCAGACCTTGACGGCGCGCCACGCCCGGTAGTCGAGCCCATCGAGCACGACGAGGTCGCACATCTCGTAGAGGCGGCTTCGGACCATCGCGCCGATGCGCATCTCCAGAGTTTCCTCCCCCGCACGAGCCGGGGCGTCGGAGTAGTTCGAGGTGACGATCGTCAGGCGCTGGCGGTTGTAGCGCGTGTTGATGAGCCCGTAGAGCACGTCGCGGACCCAGTCGGTGGGGCGGCGGGCGCCCAGCTCGTCCAGGACCAGCAGCTCGGCCTCGCGATAGGGCGCAAGGACGTCGTCGGCGCTGTCGGGGTTCGTGCGCGAGAACGTCGCCTGAATCCGTTCCAAAAGGTCCGAGAAGTCGCAGAAGAGGCCTCTCACGCCGTAGTCCTCGATGAGGGTCTTCAGGATCGCCACCGAAAGGTGCGTCTTGCCCACACCGACGGGCCCGACAAAGAGAAGTCCCCGGTCGCGGGTTTTCCATTCCTCGACGAATTTGCGCGCGACGAGGCTCGCCTTCACGTGGCTCGGAGAGGTGCCGGGACGCTTGAGATCGAAGTTCTCGACCCGGCAGTTCAGGTAGCGCTGCGGAATCTCGGCGGCTTTCATGCGGGCCTCGGCGAGACCCGCGGCCTGGCAGCGGCAGGCCACGATCCGGCCCTGAGCCGTCTCGAGAACACCGAACCCCATGCACAGGGTGCAGGCTTCGCGGTCGGGAGCGTTGGCGGCCACGACCTGATTCTAGGGCTAATTGAGGAACGCCTTCAGAGCCCGGCTCTTCATCGTGCGCTTGATGCGCGCGATGGCCTGCGCCTCGATCTGCCGGACGCGCTCGCGCGAGAGGCGAAGCTCCTCGCCGATCTCCTGCAGTGTCATCGGTTCCCGCTCGCCGTCCGAGCCGTCCTCGGGAATGCCGAAACGGCGGCAGAGGATGGCGCGCTCTTTTTTCGGAAGCAACTCGAGCAGGCCCCGCGTCTGCTCCACGCTCGAGCGCTGCAGCATCTGGTCGTCGGCCGCCGCGACGGACGTTTGCTCGAGCGTGTCGCCGAGCGTGCGGTCCTCCTCGGCTCCGAAAACGTCGGACAGCGACTCCGAGCTGCGCGACATCGCGAGGAGGTTCTCGGCCTCGTCGGGCCGGAGTCCGGCCTCCGTCGCGATTTCCGCCATCGTGGCCTCGCGGCCGAGCGACCGCGAGAGCGCCTCTTTCACGCGCCCGAGGCGGGAGTGGAGAGTCGCCTGCTTGTGCGGGAGGCGGATGGCTCCCCACTGCTCGGACAAGGCGTTCGAAATCGCCTGCCGCACCCACCAGACCGCGTACGTGATGAATTTGACACCCCGCTCGGCGTCGAATCGGCGAGCGGCCTGGATGAGCCCGATGTTCCCCTCGTTGATGAGGTCGAGGAACGAGATGCCGGGAGAATGGAACCGCTTCGCGTAGGAGACGACGAACCTCAGGTTTCCGCGCACGAGCTCGTCGACGGCCTCGCGCCGCGCGTCTTCCGTGGTTTCCGGATTCTGGATGACCCGTCCGAGCTCCCGCTCCCGCTCGGGTGTCAGGATCGCGTACCGCGAAATGTCGTCGAGGTACTTTCTCAGTACCTTCGAGTCGTCTTCGGGACGCAAGCGCTGGCTCACCAAACGCGATTATGTCCTCTCACCCCGCAGACGGGGGATTTCGTCAGCGCGCGCGAACGACGGCGATCATGTCCCGCCGCACCGCCGCCTGGGAGTCCGTCACCGCACCCGGAGAACGATCGCGCCGCGGGGCCGGATCACGAGCGCCCGGGAGGACTCCCCTCCGCGGGACGCGCGCTCGGCCACGACGGCACGGATGGATTCCATGAGACGTCCCACCTCGCCCTCCATGCGCGCGAGGCGCGACTTGAGCTCGAGAATCACCTCCACACCCGCCAGGTTCACGCCCAGCTCGCGCGTCAGGGTCAGGATGATCTCGAGCCGTTCGACGGTCTCGAGATCGTAGAGGCGCGTGTTTCCGGACGAGCGGGCAGGCCTGATCAGTCCCTCGCGCTCGTAGAGGCGAAGGGTCTGGGGATGGACGCCGAACCGCTCTGCGACCACGCCGATGAAGACGTAGCCGTCCCGCGCGGCCGGGGCCGGGTCGTGCGACCGGGCCCCCTTGCGACGCGAATCCATTCTCTTACTTCTTCTGGTCCACGACCTCGGCGTCGATGACGTCGTCGGCCGGCTTGGGCGCGGACGGACCGCCCGGTGCGGCGCCGTCGTCTCCGGCGGGCGCTCCCGCCGGGGCGGCCTTGTAGAGCGCCTCGGCGATCTTGTAACTGGCCTTCTGGAGATCCTGCGCGGCCTTTTTCAGGGCCTCGGCGTCCCCGGCGCTCGCTTCGAGCACCTTCTTCGCCTCGGCGACCGCCGTCCGGACGGCCTCCTTCTCGGATTCCGGCACCTTGTCGCCACTCTCCTCCACGAGCTTCTCGGTCGAGTAGACGAGCGCGTCGAGCCCATTCTTCGCCTCGATCGCCTCGCGCCGCTTCTTGTCCTCGGCGCTATGCGACTCGGCGTCCTTCACGAACTTTTCGACTTCCTTCTTGTCGAGGCCCGAGGAGGACGTGATCGTGATTTTCTGCTCCTTGCCCGTGCCCCGGTCCTTCGCCGACACGTTCAGGATGCCGTTCGCGTCGATATCGAACGTGACCTCGACCTGCGGCATGCCGCGCGGCGCCGGCGGGATTCCCACGAGCGAGAAGACGCCGAGGAGCTTGTTGTCGCCGGCCATTTCACGCTCACCCTGGAGCACCTTGATTTCCACGGAGGTCTGTCCATCGGAAGCCGTCGAGAATGTCTCGGACTTCTTCGTGGGAATGGTGGTGTTGCGTTCGATGAGCTTCGTCATCACGCCGCCGAGCGTCTCGACGCCGAGCGAGAGCGGGGTGACGTCGAGGAGGAGAAGGTCCTTCACGTCGCCGGCGAGCACGCCTCCCTGCAGGGCCGCGCCGATGGCGACGACCTCGTCGGGGTTGACGGACTTGTTCGGCTCCTTGCCGAAGAAGTCCTTCACGATCTGCTGGATCTTCGGCATGCGCGTCTGGCCGCCCACGAGGACCACTTCGTCGATCTTCGAGGCGTCGAGCCCGGCATCCTTGAGCGCCTGTCGGCACGGACCGACCGAGCGCTGGAGGATGTCGTCCACCAGCGACTCGAGCTTCGCGCGGGTGAGCTTGATGTTGAGGTGTTTCGGGCCTGAAGCGTCGGCCGTGATGAACGGCAGGTTCACGTCGGTCTCGACGGTCGTCGAGAGCTCGATCTTGGCCTTCTCGGCGGCTTCCTTGAGGCGCTGCGTCGCCATCGGATCCTTCGAAAGGTCGATCCCCTGGTCCTTCCGGAACTCCGCCTGCAGCCAGTCGACGATCTTCTGGTCGATGTTGTCGCCGCCCAGGTGCGTGTCGCCGTTCGTCGACTTGACCTCCACGACGCCCTCGCCCACTTCGAGGATCGAGATGTCGAACGTGCCGCCTCCGAAGTCGTAGACCGCGATCGTCTCGTTCTTCTTCTTGTCGAGGCCGTAGGCGAGCGCCGCGGCCGTCGGTTCGTTCACGAGCCGCTCGACCTTGAGCCCCGCGATCTGGCCCGCGTCCTTCGTGGCCTGGCGCTGCGCATCGTTGAAATAAGCCGGCACCGTGATGACGGCCCGGTCCACCTTCTCGCCGAGATAGGCCTCTGCGGCCTCCTTCAGCTTCGTGAGAATCATCGCGGAGATCTCCGGCGGGGAGAGTTCCTTGCCGCCGATTGCGACGCGCGCGTCGCCGTTCGCCGTGCGGACGACTTTGTAGGGCACCATCTTCATTTCGTCGCTGACCTCGTCGACGCGGCGGCCCATGAACCTCTTGATCGAGTACACGGTGTTCTCGGAGTTCGTCACGGACTGGCGCTTGGCGACCTGTCCGACGAGGCGCTCGCCACCCTTTCCGTAGGCGACGATGGAAGGCGTCGTGCGTCCGCCTTCGGAGTTCGCGATGACCTCGACCGTGCCGCCTTCGAGGACGGCGACCACGCTGTTCGTGGTGCCGAGGTCGATACCGATGATCTTGCTCATTTCAGGTCTTCCTTCCGGGTCCCCACTTGGGTCCGACCTGAATCTAAGATCTTAGCGAGTCATTGTCAAGTCCTTGTGAGAATACATTTACAGCGCTACTTAAGATACCTATAAACTACTCTACTATAGTAATTTCCTTCGACGGACGTGGCTGAAAATCCACGTCCCGCCGGTTGTCACGAAGCACGAGCGTTCGTGAAAACAGGAGGTCCGGGTCGGTCTGACCGAGCGGATCGAACCCCACCAGGTAGAACTTCTCGCCCTGGACGATGTAGCGATACGTGGCTCCCCAAGGGTCCTTGAGGTCGGCCGGCGCCAGGATGTGGGACACGACGAGCGCCTCGACCGTCTCGGGAAGGTGGCCGGAGAGGAGCGTGTACGCATCGACGCCTTCCGCAACGCGCCGGAGCCGAAGGAGCGACAGCGACTTTTTGAACCCGTCCACGAGCTGGACGCGCCGCGGCGGCAGGGTCAGGAGGTTGAGAGGATTCCGGGCCTGGAACCGGAGCGCGAGAAGGGCCACGACCGCGAGGCCAAGGCCGGCGAGAAGAGCGACGTCGATCGGCCTCCGCGAAGGACGCACGTGGGCCGGGGCGTCCGCGACGAGCGCTTCCGCCGGGAGCTCCTCGGCCCGCGGCATGCTCTCCTCGATGAGCCCGCGGCTCACGAGGTCGAAGCACGCCTTGCAGCCGTCGAACTCCGAAAGAAACGCGAACTCGTTGATCTCGGCGACGGTTCGCCGGCCGTCGACGAGCTCGTAGACGGACCATTCGGCACGCGAAACGCGGATCGGATCGAAACGCTTCTCGCGGGCGCGCTTGGCGAGGGACGAATCCTCGACATCCTCGACCGCGTCCTCGTCCTCGGCCGGGATGACCGGCTGCTCGACCGGGACCTTCTGATAGACGATATCGAGAGACCAGACCACCTTCTCGACGATCGGCCACTCGTCGATCATCCGGGCGCCTTCCATCAGGAGGCGCTCGACCGCGATGGGCGTGGTCGACTCCGCGTCGTAGTCGACGTGTTCGGTCTGCTCGAAGACGTAGTCGCCGTCGGTCCAGCGGAACAGGCCGTACGCGATGCGCTTGATCTGGATGTCGAGGCCGTCGCGCAAGTCCTGGGCCGAGCAGAATCCGTTCTTGAGCAGAATGAAGCCCAGCCGCTGCAACGTCTGCGCCTGCATCTCGAGCGCGCGCGCGAGGGCCTCCGCCGTCAGCCGCCGGGTCTTCACGAGAACAGTGCCCAGGCGCGTGTCGAGCCGCTGGGCGGAGGATTCGGCCGACACCATCATCCCGTCGAGAAACCCGAGCGTCACGGTGTCGGCGGAGCCGCGGACCGTCAGGAGGCCGGTCTTGTGCTGGAGCGAGATGAGCTGGAGGATGTCCGCCAGAGAGAAATCCCGGAGGGTGCCTTCGAGTGCCATTCGTCAGGCCTTCCGCGTCGACGTAACGAATCCGGCGATCCAGCCGGCGAGCGCCACGAGCAGCCAGAAAAAGACGCCCGGCGTCCCGGCGGTGAGCGTCGGTCGCGGGAGTGTCGCGAGCGCGTCCCTCACGAGGACCGAGAGCAGCCCAAACGCGAAGAGACCGAAGGCGGCCACGGCCGGCAGGATGCGCGAGTCGAGGAACGCGGCCGAGCCCGGGAGCACGCTGTTCAGGACGAACCGCATGCGCTCCTCGAACGTCCGGCGCCGCCTCACGTCTTCGAGCTTGTGGAGCTTCGTCTCGATCGCGACGCCATCCTTCTTGAGATACACGTGGACGCACTGCGAGCACAGGAGGGCGCTCTCCCCCGGCGGTTTGCAGAGCCGGCAGAAGGCCCGGCCGCACTTCTGGCATTCGGATGCGTAGCCGCGTCCCTGATGGCGCGTCCGGTCGAGAATGAAAGCCACGCCGATCGCGGCGAAGACGGCCCAAAAAAGGGGAATGCCGAAGTCACCCGGCACGGAGCCTTTCGGGAGGCGCGGGAGGCCGAGTCCGTCGCCGAGCCGGTAGCCTCGGTAGTGGCCCAGGAGGCGCCGCGTCCGGTTGTCCCGCCCCATGCGCTCGAGCTTCGCGCGCGCCTCCTCCGGCGTGTAGCCGACCGACACGACCTTCACGAGCGTTGGAGTCTCCTGAAAACTCTGAACCGCATGCGCGTCGAGGGCCCGCGCCTCCTGAAGCGTCTGCGCAGCTTCGACGGTCCGGAACGTCTCGGCGTACAGAAGGGCGAGGTTGTAACGGGCCACGATGCTCCGTCCGTCGCGCTTCAGGGCTTCCTGGTAGTCCTCCTGCGCGGAGCCCAGGTCGCCGTCCACGAACCGGATGTTCCCGCGGTTGACGAGGCACCGGATGTCGTGCGGGGCGACATGCGAGCCCGCCGTGTACTCGGCGATCGCGCGATCGTTCTGGCCCAGCGACTGGTAAAGGCGTCCGAGGAGGAACCGGATGTCCACGTCGTCGGGCACGATGTTCTTGGCCGCCTCCAGGTTGTCGAGGACGCGCTGGTCGTAGCGGGACTCCTCGAGCGCCTCGGCCGCGCGGAGGATCGGCGACGACGTGATGCTCAGGTCGTAGGCAATCCGGTCCAGCGCCGGCAGAAGCAGGATCGCGAGCGCAAGCGCGAGACTCGTGGCGAGTTTCTGCTCCACGCTCGCGTAGCCGAAGAGAAGAACGAACAGGAACAGGGCGAGCCAGAGCACGTCGAGAGAAAGGAGAAGGGGGAGGACGAGGAATGCCGCGACCGCGAGAGAGGGCACGCGCCCATTCAGGAGAGAGTCGGCCGACTCTTTCAGGTCGTGAACGAGCCGGGGCCCGTGCCGCACGAGAAGCACGAGTATGGCGGCGAGAGCGGCGGCGCAGGCCGTGAGAAGGAAGATCAGGACGAGGCGCACGAGCACGACGCGGCGCGACTCGCTGTCGGCGAAGGTCGCGCGGAGTGCGCCGAAAAGGTCCGGGACGAGATCCCCCCACGCGCGCGATGACGCCGCGAGCGAAAGGCGCGCCCAGCGCGGATCGGGAAGATCGGGATCGAGGCGCATCGCGGCCGTGAACGCTTCGCGCGCAATCTCGCGTTTCCCGGCGGCGAGCTCGCGGCGCCCGAGAAGCGTCGCGGAGAGGGAGAGATCCGTCATCCGCCGGATCTCGATTTTCTGGGAGTGCTTGAGGATTTCGTCGACCTTGGCGCGTGCCAGGGGGGCATCTCCCTCTTCCAGCGCGCTGAGCCAGGCGAACCAGTGGCCGCGCACGAGCTTTCGAAACGCCGTCTCGCTGGATTCGCCCGGCGCGACGAGCACCTGCGCACACGCCGGAACCGCCGGGAGAAGCGCCAGAAAAGCGAAAAGGACGAGGAGGGACGCGGGGGTCCACCGGCGCCCCTCCGTGCGGCGCCCGACCGGCGGAGACGTCCGAATGATCCTCAGCCGCGCCTCGCTACGGGAGGCGGTATCGGAGGTTTCGGCTTAGCGGCGCCCGCGAGCCGGGTGAACGCGAGCTGGAGTTCTCCGAGGAGCCCTTCGATCGCGTCGGTTTCCTCGAACGAAAGGCGCCCGTGCGTCTTCTCGCGGAGCGAGAGAAGGGAATCGACGATCTGCCGGGCCCCTGCGAGATCCACCTGGCGGCGGCCGGTCGCGGGGTCGGGGAATCCCTCCATGTAGAGGGCCGCCGTCTGCGCGAGCATGTCGAGGAGACGAAGGAACGCCGGGCTCGTCGCCAGCGCCGGCTCGGCTGGCGCAGCCTCCGGCGTGGCGGCGGCCGGCTCCGGAGCGGGATCGGGCGCGGCGAGTTCGGCCTGCGATTCCGCGCGCACATCGCCCTCGGCCGTGAAGAGGCGGCGATCCACGACCTTGATCGGCTTTTCACTTTCGGACATAAATCCCCTCGGGTCAGCGTATTTTACTTGAACTAGGGAGGTTGCTCGCATGGAAGTTTCGGACGCCGCGGGGGCCCTCGTGGCGCTCATGGAAAGGCTCCGGAAGGAATGTCCCTGGGACCGCAAGCAGACGGCCCGCGACCTCTCCGGATACCTTCTCGAGGAGTGCTACGAAGTCCTCGACGCCCTCTCCCGCGAGGACTGGCGCGAGCTCGAGGGCGAGCTGGGAGACCTCCTCTTCCAGATCGTCTTCCTCGCGCGGCTCGGAGAAGAGCGCGGCGCCTTCGACTTCGAAAGCGTCGCGCGGCGCATTCACGACAAGATGGTGGCGCGCCACCCTCACGTCTTCGGCGACGCCGCCGTGCACGACGCCGACGGCGTTCGCGTGCAATGGGAGGAGCTCAAGCGCAAGGAGAGGGAGAAGGAAGGACGCCCTCCTTCGCCCTTCGACGGCGTCCCGCGCGCCCTTCCCGCTCTTCTCAAGGCCGTGCGCCTGACCTCGCGCGCGGCGGACCTCGGGTTCGACTGGGAGCGCGATGCGGACGTCCTGGTCAAGCTGGACGAGGAGGTCGCCGAGTTCAAGGCCGAGCTTTCGGCTCCGGGCGGCGAGCGAAAGGAGCGCGTGGCCGGCGAGATCGGCGACCTCCTGTTCACCGTCGTCAACGTCGCCCGCCGGCACGGCGTGGATCCCGAGGCCGCGCTCCAGTCCACGAATGACAAGTTCCGCTGGCGCTTCGAGGAAGTGGCGCGGCGCGTCCGCGCCGAGGGTAAAGAGATCAAGCAGGTTCCCCTCGCAGATCTGGATGCCGAGTGGAATCGGGTCAAGGCCGAAGAGCACCGCAAGAATTCTTAGAAGACTACGGGACCAGTTCGGAAACGCGTACCGCTCTCGGACCGTCTTTCTTTCCGAGCAACTTGAGCTTCTCCGACAGGAAGACGAGCGTTTCCTTGTGGGGATGGGCGATGACGATGGCCTGCCCCCGTTTCTTCGCGAGCGCGATCCCCTTCTCCCACGCCGTCTCGAGCGCGCCCGGCGCGCCGCCCGGGTCCGCGGACTCGGTGGCCGCGTCGTCGAGAAAAACGTCGCGGGCCAGGAAGGGAACGCCGAGCTTCGCCGCCTCCGCTCCGGCAACGGACGCCGGCGTTGTTCTCGAGTCCAGGAAGAGGAGTCCCCTCTCCTTCACGACCTCGAGGACGTCGTGGACGACGCGCGCATCCGCCGTCGCCTTCGATCCCTGATGGTTGTTGATCCCGAGCGCTCCGGGGAATCGCGCGAGCGCAGCGAGAACGCCGGCGCGAATCGCCGCGTCGTCGTCCTTCGGCCCGAGCGAGTCCTTCTCGGCGCGGCCGGCCTCGGGGTCCATCGGCAGATGAACGAGGAGGTCCCAGCCCTTCTCCCGCGCGAGCCGCGCCGCCTCCGCGCCGTGGGAGGCGTTCGGAATGACGGCGAGCGCGAGGGGACCTTCGAGCGAGGCGAGCAGGGTCCGGGAAGGAGGATCGAAGCCGACGTCGTCGATGACGATCGCGAGGACTCCTCCGGGGCCGTGGTCCACGGGCTCGAAATCGGAGGGCAGCGTCGGAATCGGGCGCGCGGCCCCCGGAGGGGCTGGCCGCGTCGTAGGGACCGCTGGCGCGGGACGGGGTGCCGAAGCGGGCGGCTCGGGGCGACGCGCGCAGCCCCGAACGAAGAACGTCGCACTGGCGCCGAGACCGACCCCGAGGACGACGAGGAGGGCTCCCTTGAGACGTCCGCCACGCGCGCCACCCCCGTCGGCCCGCGCCTTCCGCCTGGTCACGCGGCTGCTTTGGCCCGTACCGAGAACTCCACCAGCACTTTGAGTCCGCGCTGGAGGATCGGATCGAGGCGGCCCGCGGCCTCGTCCGGAGGCCCGTGGAAGACCCGGTCGTCGGGCTGCAGGCCCTTGGGACACAGCGCCTTTCCGGCGACCGTTCGGATCTTCCCGACCGCGAGCTTGAGCGACCCGCCGCTCGAGAGCCTCACGACCTGAGCCGTGAAGCCCATGCCGACCGTGGGCTCTCCGACGATGCGCACGGCGAGCTTCAGCTTGTCGGCGTCCTTCGTGGCCTCGGCACCCGGATCGAAGGCCTCCTGGAGATCGGAGTCCTCCGCGGCCGCCTTGCTCTTGTCGATCGTCACGAGCTTCGCGCCGGCGGCGCGGGTGCCCGCATTCCGCACGGCGGAGGCGAACAGCTCGGCCGCCCCGGCCGTCCCGCTGTCCACGAGGAGGACGAGGCGGCTCTCGTGCGCGCGCTCGCCGGGCTCGGAATGAAACGTCTTCGTCTCGATCCGGCGGCCCGACAGTTCGCCGAGAGGGCCGGCCGGCACGAAGAGAGCCGCCGCGCGCGCCGCCTCGTCGAACGACCCCATCGCATTGCTGCGGAGGTCGAGCAGGAGCGGCCGGGTCCGATCGAGCGGCTTGAGGATCTCCTTCAGGGCGGCGGCCGTGCCGGGCGTGAACGAGGGGACGTGGATCACCGTCTCGCCGCCCATGCGTTCGGCCGAAGGCGCGGCCGGCGTCCAGCCGGCCCGCACGATGTCGAGCGTGCGGTGGCGTGGCTTCCCTTCCCGCACGACCGCAAGACGCACGCGGCCTCCGGCCTTTCCCGACAGCCGGGACTCGAGCTCCCAGAGCGCCATGTTCCGGGTGAGCTGGCCATCCACCTTCTCGATGACGTCGTCGCTCGTGACGCCGGCCGAGGCCGCCGGGCTGCCCGCGATGGCGGCCACGACGACGGGGAAGCCGAAGCGGCGCGCGAGGACGATTCCCGATTCGAGGACTTCCTTCTTCTCCTTCGCGGCCTCATATGCGGCGAACGCCGCCATCTTGTCCGGCGGAACGTATTCGGAGAACGGGTCCATCGCTTCGGTCATGCCCGAGAACGAACCGGCGAGGAGCGGCTTCAATTCCGTCGGCTCGACGTAGTTCGACCGGACGAGTCCGAGAACCTCCGTGAAGAGGCCGAGCGGGCGGTAGGGGGCTTCCTTGCCTTCCTTGTCCTTCTCGTCCGCTCCCATGCCCGGCAGGACGACGAACAGGGCGAGGAGAAGAGAGGCGGATGCGGCGACGGAGAGGGCGCGGGTCTTGCTCACGGCGGGAATGATACGCGGGCCCTCAGCGGAGCCACAGCGCCGGGTCCGCCGACGCCCGCGCGTCCCGAATCTCGAAGTAGAGGCCCGCGACCTCGTCTTCGGGCGAGTCGCCTAAGACCCCGATCCGGTCGCCGATCGCGACCCGCTCGCCGCGGGCGATCGTCCCCGTCGCGAGGCGCCCGTATAGCGTGAAGACGCCGTCGCCGTGGTCCACGACGACGAGATTTCCATAGCCCTTGAGCCACTGGGCGTACACGACGTCTCCCGAGAAGATCGCGCGCACGGGGGTCCCGGGCGGCGCATCGAGCGTCCAGCCCGAGGAGCGCAGGAACGTCCTGGGGAACCGGGGATTCGCGATGCGGCCGAACGGCACCGCGACCCGGCTCTTGAGCGGCCAGTCCAGAGCGCCCCGGTACTTGCGGATCGAGGCCGCTCCGGGCGCCAGGGCGCGCCCCTTCCCCTCGAGAAGCTCGAGAAGCGCTCCGAGCCGCTCGGACTTGTCTTCGAGCTTCGTCACCTGCTGCTTGGCGGCGTGCGCGGTCTCTTCGAGCTGCGCGAGGAGCGCGGCCTTTCGGGAACGCGCCGCGAGGAGGACCGTCTCCTTCTTCCGGCTCTCGGCCGTGAGCGCCGCGAGCTCCTTCCGCCGGTCGGAAAGATCCTGCTCGCGGCCCCCCAGCGTCGTCACCGCCGTCTCGTAGCGCTCGAGGAGGGCCGCGTCCCGGCCGGCAAGATGCGACAGGATGCGGAGGCCGGCGAGAAACGACTGCCCGGAGTCCGCCGCCGCGAGCGGCCGGAGATAGCCGAGCCGCCCCATCCGGTAGAGGGCGGAGAGACGGATGGCGAGGTCCTCGCGGAGGCCGCCCACCTCCTTCTGCGCTGAATCGCGCTCGAACGACGCGTGCGCGGCCTCGCGCTCGGTTTCGGCCTTTTTCAGCTCGAGAACGCGCCGTTCGGCCGTCTGGATCTGGAGGTCGAGATCCGCGGTCTCGATCTGGGCCTTGAGATCCGCTTCGCGCCGCGAGGACGCGTCGAGGCGGCCCCTGAGGCTCGCGATGCGGCGCTTGAGCTCCTGGAGCTCTGCCTTGCGCTCGGCAACGCCGAGAGAGGCCGCGGGCTTCTCGGGCACGGGCGTCACCGTGTCGGCGGCGGCCGGCGTGGGCTTGGGAAGCGCCGGTTCCTGCGCCCGGACGCCCGCGGCGACGAGGAGAACCGCGGGAAGCGCCGAGAGTCTTTTCAGAAGAGCGGCACCCCGTCGAGCTTCTCGGGCGGCGGCACGCCGAGCACGTTGTAGATCGTGGCCGGCACGTCCGCGATGCCCGGCAGCTTGCCTTTCGGAAGCGGCCGATTCGCGAAGAGGATGCCCGGCACGAGGGCCGGATCCAGGGAGCAATGGTCCCCCGACCAGATCTGCACGTTGTCCTCGAACATCTCCTTCGTCACGACGCCGAGACTCCCCTGCCAGCCGATGCGATAGCCCGCCGTGTTCGTGACGAACAGGTCCGGGATGACGTCCGCGTCGAAGGAGCCATAGGCTTCCTCGCGCGTGAAGATGCGCGACACGGCGCGCTGGCCGGTCTTCGGGTCGACGAGCGTCACGAGCTTCCTCTTGATCTCCTCGCGCACGGCCTCGTACTCCGCGCCGGGCGAGACGGACCCCTTCCCCTCGCGCCCCTTGAGGTTGATGTAGATGTCGCCGAGGCCCATCGCGTACGCCTTCGTCTTCGACCAGTCCACGTTCGGCCAGAACTCGCCCTGCCCGAACAGCATCTCGAGATCGGCCTGCTTGCCCTCGCTGCCCGAGAGCGTCATGAACCCGTTCTCGACGAGCCACGTGTTGTAGTTCACGGACCGCCGCCACGTCGCGAAACCGTGATCGGAAAGCACGATGAGGATGTCGCCCTGCTGGAGCTTCTTCATCGCATCGCCCACGATCGCATCCATCTGGGCGTAGGTCCTGTCCACGGCCGGCGCCCATTTCGCGGCCTTCGCCGCGTCGTAGGCGGGATGCTGCGGATCGAGGAAGCGCCAGAAGCAGTGCGCGACGCGGTCGGGGAATTCGTAGATCTGGACGAAGAGCCGGACCTCCTGGTCGTCCAGGAAGTCGTTCATCATCTTCCGGAACGGCTCGATGGTCTGATCCACGTCCTCGAGGAACACCTTCTCGTCGATCGTCTCCTCGCTCATCGACCACGTGTCGATCTGCCAGCCCATCGTCTTGTAGAGGCCGTAGCGGTCCGCGAGCTTCTTCGCGAGGCCGCCGGGCGCCGTGATCTTCACGGAAGGCGGAAGGTCCGACGGGTTGAAGTGAATCGGAGAGAGGTAGAGCTTGATCTCCGGAGAGGTGGACATGAGGTGGAAGCGCCCGATGCCCGTCATCTTCACCAGGGAGTTGAACGGGAATGTGAAGACGACCCAGGGCGACCACTCGCCCGGCTTCAGCGTCACGGAATGCGACCCCTTCGGCGCGACCGTGAGGCTGCCGCCGTCCGCCGCGAGGGTCAGGGTCATCGGGGTCTTGATGACGGCGGGCTCCTTGAAGAGCTTGTTGTAGGGGCCGAAGACCTCCGTCTCGATCGTGCCCTTGTTCGACTCGAGCCGCACGAGCTCGACCGAGAACTCGTTCTTGTTTTTCGGGGCGAAAAAGGGATCCGACGTGTAGAAGCTCGGCGTGCCGACACGCCCGCGCACGTCCGTGACGCCCAGACCGGAGAGGAGCCGGCCGTGGTCGTAGTCCACGGCGGGAAACGTGACGGGCACGTGCATCACGACGGACGCGATCCCCTTGCGGCCCGCCTCCTCCCAGAACGGCGTCCCACGGCGGTTGTTGATCGGCCAGGGGATTTCAGAGGGAAGGAGAGCCGAAACCCGAACGCCCAGAAAGCCCGCCGCCGCCGCCGCGGCACAAGCGATACCCAGGCCGATCGCCCCCCCGCGCCTTCTAAGAAAAATCTTCGACAACAGAAGGACGAGCACAAACGCGACGAGCGCGAGAATCGCGGGTATGGCGACCCTATTTCCCTTTCCGAACAGAAAATTCTTCTTCCCCTCCTCGGCGATTGCGAACTCGGGGCGATAGGTCTTCGGGTTCCGCTTCAGGAAGTCGAAGATCATCGTGCGGCCGGGTGAGAGACCGGTTGAGAACGTCGACCACGACACCGGCGTCTGGGCCGGGATCGTAGGGTTCAGAGCCGAGAAGCCGCCCTTCGCGGCGAGCGCCGCGAGGTTTGGCAGGCGCCCTTCGGCGATGCCCTTCTCGACGAGGGCATGGTCCGCGCCGTCGAAGCCGAGCACGATGACCCGGGGAGGGGGGGCGGCCCACGATGCCAGAGGAAACGCGCCGAAAAAGACCGCGGTCAGAACGGCGAAGCGAACGGATTTCTTGTGTTCAGGCACGACGCATTCTAGCGCCCACGATCGTCCGGCCCGCGACGGCGACGAGCACGATCGCGCCCCCGAGGAGAGCCCACGCCGACGGCCTCTCGCCGAGGCCGAGGAACGCCCAGAGCGGGTTGAACATCGGCTCGAGCATGCCGATCAGCGAGGCTTCCGCCGCCGCGACGACCCTCAGGCCGCGCACGAAGAGGACGTAGCTGATGCCCATCTGCACGACGCCGAGGAAGAGGACGAGGCCGACGCCCCGCGAGTCGAGCGCGAGGTGGCCCCACGCGAAGGGCAGCGCAAGCGCGGCCGCGGCGAGGTTCCCCGCGATCACGGACGGGATCGCGTCGCCCGAGGCGTCGCGGCGGAGAAGCAGGATCGTGAGCCCGAAGAAGAGGCCGGAGAGGACCGCGACGACGTTGCCGAGGAGCGCGCCCGGGTCGAGCCTGCCGACGAAGAAGAGAGACATGCCGGCGAGAGCGACGCCGACCGCCACCGCGTCGGCTTTTCGGAACCGCTCCTTGAGGAGGAACGGGGCGAGCGCGAGGACGTAGAGCGGCCCGGTGTACTGCAGGAAAATCGCGTTCGCGGCCGTCGTCATCTTCGTCGCGGACACGAACGTCAGGGTCATGAGTGCGTAGACGACGACCGTGGACGGCGCCGCGTGCCGCCAGCGCGCTCGCGATGGGCGGAACACGACGAGCAGGAAGATCGCCGACACGAACGACCGCCAGAAGACGACGCCGAACGCCGACAGCGGGACGAGCTTGATCGCGAGCCCGCCCGAGGACCACAGGAGCGCGGCCGCCGCGACGAGGAGCCGCCCCCGCCCGGGGGAAAGCGGCGCCGGGGATGCCCTCACGCGGTCTTGTGCCTGATCGCCGCGATCGAGACGTCGTCGTCGCAAGCGGCGCGGCCGAGGAACCGGTCGAGCTCCCGCACGAGCGAGGAAACCACTTCGGAGGGCGCGGCACCCGCCTTCCGGAAGAGGAAGTGCTCGATGCGCGCGTCGCCGAACTCCTCGCCGCTCGCCCCGCGGGCCTCGGGGAGCCCGTCGGAATGGAAGAGCAGCGTCTCGCCGGGCGCGAGAACCGTGAACTCGGACGCGTAGACGGCGTTCTTCTTGATCCCGAGGGGATACGAGCCCGAGCCGAGGCGCTTCACGACCCGCCCCTCGGCGTCCACCTTGAGGACCGGCGGATGACCCGCCACGTAGGCCGTCACGACGCCCCCGGGCTCGAGCAGGGCGTAGACGCCCGCGAAGAACGAGCGGGAGTTCCCGGTCTCGCAGAGCACGCGGTTGAGGGCCTCGATCATCGCGCCCGGCGACGGGTCGACCGGAAGCTGCGTGCGGAATACCGCGTGCGTGACCGCCATGACGAGCCCCGCGGCCATCCCGTGCCCCGACGCGTCGCCGAACAGGACCGCGAGACGCCCGCCGGAAAGCGGCTCGAACGCGTAGAGGTCGCCCCCCACGGTGTTCGCGATCCGGTTGAAGCCGCCGAGCTCGAAGGCCCCGATCTCGGGCAGGACGCGGGGCACGAGTTGAGCCTGGAGCTCGCGCGCCATGACGAGCTCGTCCTTGAAGTGGAGCTTGTCGACGAGCTCCATGGCGAGCAGGAACGCGAGCGCGAGGACCGACACGAAAAGGGCGAAGAAGGCCCACGAGGCCTGACCGGACCAGGAATCGCCGCCAAAGCTCTCGACGAAGGCGAGCAACGTGAGCAGGAGGACGAAGGCGAAGACCAGCCGACGCGGAGGTGCGAGCCGCTTCGCGAGCCCGAAGACGATCGCGTTCGTCTTCCGGAGGACTTTCTTCCAGCGGCGGGGCTCGGCGGCGATCTCGGCCTCGTGGTCGGCGAGAAAAACGCTCCTCGCCCGCTGCCAGTCCACGTCCCACATGCCGCGCACCTCGTCGGCATCGAAGGAGTGAACCGTCTCCTTCGCCAGGCTCTTCCAGTCCGTCGTCATGAGAATTCTCTTACGAAATCCCGGGGCTGAGGGTTCTCGTCTATCCGGATCGCGAGGATGTCCTTCAGGGACTCGATCCTCGAGGTCGCCCCCAGCCGGTAGCCCCGGAACGCCACGGGCGCGCGGCGGGCCGCCTCGGCGTCGTATTTCGAGTCCCCGACGAAGAGGCATTCCGCGAGAGGCACGAGGACCCGTTCAGCCGCGAGGCGCACAACCGCGGGGTCCGGCTTTCCCGCGCCCGCCTCGTTCGCGCAGGCGACCGCGTCGAGGAGCGGGGCCAACCCCGCGCGGGCGAGGATCAGGTCCGCGAGCGGCCGGTTCGTGTTCGTCGCGACGGCCGTCCGCACCCCGGCGGCGCGGAGAGCCCGGAGGACCCCGGCGGACTCGGGATTCACGCAAATCGCATCGAGGCGCTCCGCGAAGAAACGCGCGTAGGCCGCGTCGATCTCCGGTACGGAGCGCTCCTTCATGTACGTCGCCCGGTCGGCCTCCGTGCCGTTCCCGTAGATGGCGTCGAAATCCTCGCGGGAGATGGCGGCGTGGCCGAACCCGGCGAGCGTGGCGTTGTAGACGGCGAACCACGCGTCCTCGGAAAAGACGAGGACTCCGTCCATGTCGAAAAGAACGGCCCGCATCGCACTAGTCGAGCGCGGCCCCGAAGCCGCGCACGATCTCCCCCGCCGGCTCGACGGACGTGATCGTCGCGACGCTCTTCCCCGCCTGCCAGCAGTCCCCCGACGTCGCGCCCTTCATCGACGCGTCCTTCAGCCGGAATGCCGACCGCAGCGAGTACCACGCGCGGATCCAGTGCTTCGTCGTCCGGCCCTTGAGCATGAGGCGGCCGATCGGACCGGCCTTCGTCCCCATCCGCTCGATGAACGGCGTCTTGATAACGGCCAGCGGGACGCCCGTGACGCGCTCGGTCGGGACGATGTCCTCCTCGTCGGCATCGAGGATCGCCTTCTTGTAGTCGTCGTGCGCCGTGCACTCCGTCGCCGCGATGAAGCGCGTCCCGCACTGGACGCCCGCGTACCCGAGATCGAGCATCGCGCGGAATTCCTTCGCGCTGCCGACGCCGCCCGCGCAGACGAGAGGAAGCTTGAGATCGACGAGCTCGGCGTAGAGCTCCTCGGGGCTCTTCTTCCCGAGGTGCCCGCCCGCCCGCCGGTTCACGCAGATGAGCCCGTCGACGCCCTCCGCCGCGGCCTTCTCGGCCCAGCGCCGGTCCACGACGTCGTGGTAGACGACGCCCCCCGCACTCTTCACGCGATCCACGACCCAGCGCGGGTTCCCGAGGGCCGTGACGAAGAACCGGACGCCCTCCTCGAGCGCGACATCGACGTACTGCGACATGCGCTTGGCGTAGACGGACGAGAGGGACTTCTCCGTGAGCACATTGAGCCCCACGGGCTTCTTCGTGAGGGAGCGGATCTCCCTCATCCCGGCGCGGAAGTCACGTTTGTGGACGAAGACGAGGGAGAGCGGCTGGACGACGCCGATCCCGCCCGCCTCCGAGACGGCGGCGACGAGCTCGGGGTTGGAGCAGGGATACATCGCGCCGCAGATGAGCGGCACCTCGATGTTCGCCGCTTCGGTGAAGGCGGTCTTCATCGCGCGTTCGATCTTAGAGGAAGCGTGCTTCCCCCGGAGGACACGCAGAGTGGCATGCTTCGTGAGAGAACTCCCGCATGCGACGCTCGCTTCTGCGCTCCACCGCGCGCCTCCTCCTCGTCGTCCTCGCGCCGCTCGCCCTCGATGGCTGCGTCTCGATCGGCGTCTCGCGCGCACCGCTCGACGTACGGTCCGACGCTCGAAACGCCTCCGCGCCAGGAGCGGGCGCTCTCGCCGTTTCCATTTTCGAGACGGCCGGCGAGCGGGACGCCGGGCGCGTGGCCTCCTTTCCCGTCCTCTCCGAGCTCGCGCGGGTGACCGGCACGGGCGAGGAGACCGTGGGTCGCTCGATGGCCCCCGCCTGGGGCCTTCCCGATCTCTCGCCAGGGAAATACCGCCTCCGGGTGACCCGGCGTCTCACGCCCGAGGGAGACATCGAGCCCCTCGAGAACCCGGGCGACAAGACGTTCGAGGTGAAGGCCGGCGAGAAGACGACGCTGAGCGTCGTCCTGAAGAAGGTGCCGGTCTTCTGGATCGTCCTTGCGGCCGTGACGATCGTCGCCCTCGTCGTGCTCGCGATCGCCGGCGCCCGCCACCTGCCTCCTCCCCCGCCGCTGCCGCCCCTCCCGCCCGTCTTCGTCGTGATCCCGCTCGGCGGTCCCGGCGGGTCCGGCGGCCCCGTTCCCGATGCTGCCGACGTGTTTCCCGCGAAAGGGTCCGTCGTGTCCGCACGGCGCCTGACCGTCACGTTTCTCCTTTCCGCGCCGCTCGCGCCGGACGGCGTGGGCGAGAACGCGGTTCTCGCGCTCGGGTCGAAGTCGGGCGAAATCGCGGGAACCGTCTCCTATCTCGAGCGCGATGGCCTCCTGAGGTTCTCCCCGTCACGCGACTTCGCGCCGGGCGAGACGGTGACCGTCACCCTGGACCTCGCGAAGCTTCGCGGCGCGGGCGGCAATTCGGGCAGCGGCAAGGTCTCGACGAGTTTCCTCGTGCCCGTCGCCAGGGAGTAGCGAAGCGGCGGCGGCTGAGTCCGGGCTTGACAATGACCGGCCGGTCAGTACAAATAACACAGTGGTCATTTTCTTGAACTGACAATTCAACGTTTATGCAGACGAAGAAACAGGTGGTCGGGGAGTTTCGTTGCCGCGCGATCTGCGAGGCCGCGATGCGCGTGGTGGGCCGCACGGGGCTCTCGAAGGCGACGGTCGAGGAGATCGCCCGCGAGGCGGGAGTCGCCAAGGGGACGGTCTACCTGTACTTTCCCTCCCGGGACGCGATCCTCGAGAAGACCGTCGAGGCGGCGGTCGGCCAGCTCCTCGAGCGCCTGCGATGCGCGGAAGACAAAGGTCGGACGTTCGCGGACTCGCTCGAGCTCATTCTCGCCGCGCAGTTCGCCTTTTTCGACGAGAACCGGGACTTCTTCCGACTCTATTTCGCCTCGGGAGAGTCTTCAGAGGACCGCAGGTTGCGCCAGAGCCGGAACTACCGGGATCACATCGAGCATCTCGCCGAGATCATCCGGAGAGGCCGGCGGCGCGGCGAGGTGAAGAGCGCCGATCCCGAACGCGCGGCCATCGCGATCGCGGGCGCGGCCCGGGACCTCATCCTCCGGCGCATCAACGAGAAGAAGCCGCCGGCTCCCGAAGCCGACGCCCACTTCCTGCGGGAGCTCGTGTTCCGGGGCCTCGAAGCGCCCGGGAGAGACCGCTGATGTCCGGCCCCCTCCTGTGCGCCGTCGACCTCACGGATCTCGCGGGGGGCGCGGCGCACTTCGCGGCGACGCTCGCCCGCGCCACGGGCGCCTCCGTCACGCTGCTGCACGCGACCGAGCGAGGCGAGACGGAGACCGATTCGACTCGCCTCGCGGCGCTGGCCGGCCCGCTCCTCGAGGCCGGCCTCACCGTCCACACCGAGCTCGCCGCGGGCGATCCCGCCACGGCCATCGTCCGGCGGGCTGCGGCGCTTCGGGCTTCGGCCATCGTGATGGGCACCCATGGCGGCCGGGGCGTCGAGCGACTTATGCTCGGCTCCGTCGCCGAGAGCGTGCTGCACCGGGCCGGGCGGCCCGTGGCGACCGTGCGCGGCACCGGGCATGCCGAGGGCCCGATCAAGAGGATCGTCTGCGGCGCCGACCTCGAAGATTCCGCGCCGCTCCGTTACGCGGCGGCGCTCGCGCGCCGGACCGGAGCGGAGCTCCTCGTCGTTCACGCCGTCGAGGATCTGCCGGAAGAGGGCGGACACGGCCTCGTTCCCGCGTCCTACCGCCCTGCTCTCCTCGAGGAGGCGCGCAAGAGCCTAAGGCGGGCGGTCGCCTGCCTCGACCTCCCTTCGGGACACGTCTCGACCCGGGTCGTTCCGGGCTCGGCTTCGCACGCCCTTCTGCGGAGCGCCGACGACGAATCCGCCGACCTTCTCGTGGTCGGCATCCGTCCTCACGTCCTCGGCTCAACCACGCACCCGATCGTGCGCGGCGCCTCCTGTCCCGTCCTCACCGTTCCCGGCGGAGCCGGCGGAGAAGAAATCGAATGACCAGACGCTTCCTCGTCCTTGCCTTCCCTCTCGCGGCCTTCGCCTGTTCCCGCGCGAAGGCCCCGGCGCCCGCTCCTCCTCCGAAGGTCGTCGTGACGCCGGCGATCCAACGCGACGAGCCGATCCTCCGGGAGTGGATCGGCACGACGGAGGGGGATGTGAACGCGGACATCCGCCCGCGCGTGGAGGGTTACCTTCTGAGGCGCGTTTACAAGGAAGGGAGTTTCGTCCCGCAGGGCGAGCTCCTGTTCGAGATCGATCCCCGCCAGTTCGAGGCCCAGCACCAGCAGGCGGAGGCCAACCTCGAGCAGGCGAAGGCGGCGCTCGCGAAGGCGGACCTCGACGTCTCCCGCGCCGAGCCTCTGGCGGTCCAGCGGGCCGTCAGCCAGCAGGAGCTCGACAACGCCCGCTCCGCGCGGCGCGGCGCCCGGGCTACGGTCGGCGCCCTCGAGGCGGCCGTCGCGCAGGCACGGCTCAACCTGTCGTGGACCCGCGTCACGTCCCCGATTCCGGGCATCACCGGAATCGCGCAGCAGCAGGTCGGCGACCTCGTCAACGGGCAGACCGTGCTCACGACCGTTTCGCAGGTCGACCCCCTACGCGTGCTCTACCAGCTCGGCGAGCAGGAGTACCTCGAGCTCGTGCGCGACCCCGCCATGCGGAACACGGAGCTCGAGCTCGTCCTCTCGGACGGCACCGTGTTTCCCCACAAGGGGCACGTGCTCCTCACGGGGCGCAACATCGACGTGCGGACCGGCACGATCGCGGCCATCGGACTCTTCCCGAACCCCGGCAACGTTCTGCGCCCCGGCCAGTATGCAAAAGTGCGCGCCGTCGTGAAGGTGCGGAAGGGCGCGATCCTCGTCCCCCAACGCGCGGTCAACGAGATGCAGGGCGCGTATCAGGTCGCCGTCATCGGCCCCGACGACAAGGCCCAGGTCCGGACGGTCAAGGCGGCCGAACGCATCGGGAGCCTGTGGGTGATCGAAGAGGGCCTCCGCCCCGGCGAGCGCGTCGTCGTGGAGGGGTTCTCACGCGTGAAGACGGGGACGCTCGTTTCGCCCGTCGACGCCACGGCCGCGGCGGCTTCCACGACTTCGGCGACGGCGGCGCCTCTCACCTCGGCCGCGGGGAAGTGACGCCGTGGCCCGCTTCTTCATAAACCGGCCCATCGTCGCGATCGTCATCGCGATCGTGACGGTCCTCGGGGGACTCATCGCCATGCTCGGGCTCCCCGTCGCGCAGTTCCCGGACATCGTCCCGCCGCTCATCCAGATCCAGGCCTCCTATCCGGGCGCCGACGCGCTCACGATCGAGCAGTCCGTCGCGACGCCGATCGAGCAGCAGATGAACGGCGTCGAGGACATGCTGTACCTCCAATCCGTGAACGCGAACGACGGTACGATCACCGTCCGGGTCACGTTCGACGTCGGCACCGACCGCAACGCCGACCAGGTCAACGCCCAGAACCGCGTCGCGCAGGCCCTGCCCAGCATTCCCGTCGAGGTGAACCAGTTCGGGCTCACCTACCGCAAGACGCAGGGCACGCCGCTCCTGCTCATCTCGCTCTACTCGCCCAAGGCCACGTATGACGGCCTGTTCCTCGGGAACTACGCGCTCATCAACGTCAACGACGCGCTCTACCGCGTCAACGGCGTCGGGCAGGTCCTCAACTTCGGCGCGTCCGAATACGCGATGCGGATCTGGATCCATCCGGACCAGCTCGCGAAGCTCGGCCTCACGGTGAGCGACCTCACGCGCGCGGTCCAGCAGCAGAGCACCGTGAACCCCGCCGGCCAGGTCGGCGCCGAGCCGGCCCCGAAGGGGCAGGAGTTCACGTATGCGGTGAGGTCCCAGGGAAGGCTCCTGACCCCCGAGCAGTTCGCGAAGATCGTCGTGCGCCTCAATCCGGACGGCTCCGCCGTGCGCCTCGGCGACGTCGCGCGGATCGAGCTTGGCGCGCTCACGTACAAACAGGTCGCCCGGGTGAACGGGAAGGCCGCCTCCGTCATCGGCATCTACCAGGCCCCCGGATCGAACGCGCTCGCCGTCTCCAAGGCCATCCGCAAGGCGATGGAGGAGCTCAAGCAGCGCTTCCCGGAGGATATCGACTACGCGGTCTCGGTGGACACGACGGCGCCGGTCACCGAAGGCATCCGGGAGATCGTCATCACGCTCGGCGAGGCGATGCTCCTCGTCCTCCTCGTCGTGTTCCTGTTCCTCCAGAACTGGCGGGCGACGCTCATCCCGCTCGTCGCGGTGCCCGTGTCGCTCATCGGCACGTTCGCCGTCTTTCCCCTCCTCGGCTTCTCGATCAACACGCTCTCGCTCTTCGGGCTCGTCCTCGCGATCGGGCTCGTGGTCGACGACGCGATCGTCGTCGTCGAGGCCGTGGAGCACCACATCGAGGAGGGGATGACGCCCCGCGAGGCGACGCTGCAGGCCATGCGCGAGGTGTCGGGTCCGGTCGTCGCGATCGCGCTCATCCTGTCGTCGGTCTTCCTGCCGGTCGCGTTCCTCGGCGGCATCCAGGGACGACTGAACAAGCAGTTCGCCGTGACGATCGCGATCTCGGTCCTGATCTCCGCGTTCAACGCGCTCAGCCTGGCCCCCGCGCTCTCGGCGCTGCTCCTGCGCCCGCGAAAGGAGAGCAAGGGCCTCTTCGCGCGCTTTTTCGGCGGCTTCAACCGCATCTTCGAGCGCGCCACGAGGGGCTACATCTCGGTTTCCAGCCTCCTCATCCGCCGCTCGCTCATCGCTCTCCTGATCCTCGGCGGCTTCGCCCTTCTCGCGGGGGGGCTCGGCAAGAGGATCCCGGGAAGCTTCGTCCCCGAGGAAGACCAGGGTTATTTCTACCTGAACGTCCAGCTCCCCGATGCGGCCTCGCTTCAGCGCACGGACGACGTGTGCCGCAAGGTCGAGAAGATCCTCGCCGAGACGAAGGGCGTGAAGTACTACAACACCGTCGCGGGCTTCAGCCTCCTGTCCTTCGTTTCGGCGACGTACAACGGTTTCTATTTCGTGTCGCTCCAGCCCTGGCACGAGCGCGACAAGGACGGCCTCGACGCCAAGACGCTCATCGACCGCCTGAACAAACGCTTCCGCTCCGAGATCCCCGAAGGAGCGGTCTTCGGGTTCATGCCGCCGGCGATTCCCGGCCTCGGGGCGTCCGGGGGCTTTTCCCTGTGGCTCCAGGATCGAACGGGCGGCACCGTCGAGTTCCTGAACGACAACCTGCAGAAGTTCCTCGAGGCCGCACGCAAGAGGCCCGAGATCGGAAGCGTGAACAGCACGTTTCGCGCCGCGGTCCCGCAGGTGTTCGTCGACGTCGACCGGGACAAGGCGCTCAAGCAGGGCGTCCCCGTGGCCGACGTGTACCAGAGTCTCCAGACATTTCTCGGCGGCACCTACGTGAACCAGTTCAACCGCTTCGGCCGGCAGTACCGCGTCTTCATGCAGGCGGACGCCCCGGACCGCGTGAAGCCCGAGGACATCGGCTCGTTTTACGTGCGAAATACGCAGGGAGGCATGGTGCCGCTCTCGGCTCTCACGACAATCCGGCAGACCGCGGGGCCCGAGTACACGCAGCGGTTCAACCTCTACCGCGCGGCGCAGATCACGGGAAGCGCGGCCGCGGGCTACAGCTCCGGCCAGGCGATGGCGGCGCTCGAGCAGGTCGCCGCGCAGACTCTCCCGCGTGAGATCGGCTACGACTGGTCCGATCTCTCGTACCAGGAGAAGAAGGCCGCGGGGACGACCGGGCGAGTCTTCGGTCTCTCGCTCGTCTTCGTCTTTCTCATCCTCGCGGCCCTCTACGAAAGTTGGTCCCTCCCCCTGAGCGTGCTTCTCTCGGTGCCCGTCGCGGTCTTCGGCGGTTTTCTCGGACTCGTCCTTCGCCACTATGACTTCGACGTCTACGGGCAGATCGGCCTCATCGTCCTCATCGGCCTCGCGGCCAAGAACGCGATCCTGATCGTCGAATTCGCGAAAACGGAGCTCGAGAAGGGCAAAGACCTCATCCAGGCCGCGCTCCAGGGCGCGCAGCTCCGCCTTCGCCCCATCCTCATGACGTCCTTCGCGTTCATCCTCGGGTGCGTGCCGCTGTGGATCGCGCAGGGCGCGGGCGCGGCCTCGCGGCGCATTCTCGGGACGGTCGTCGTCGCGGGAATGCTCACGGCCACGTGTCTCGCGATCTTTCTCATCCCGGTTCTCTTCGTCGTCGTCGAGCGAAGGCTCGGGAGCATGCGTGGGAAGACGCACCTGGCTCCCGCCTTCGCTTTCGCCCTCGCCGCGGCCGGCGCGCTCTCAGGCTGCGCCGTGGGTCCGAACTACCAGCGGCCCGCGCTTCCCGCGCCGGAGAACTTCTACGGATCGTCTCGGCCCGCGTCGGATGCGTCGCTCGCAGACACCCAATGGTGGAATGTCTTCGCGGACCCGGTGCTGCGCTCGCTCATCGAGGAAGCGCTCCGGAACGGTTACGACGTCCGCCTCGCCGCCGCCAGGGTCGAGGAATCCCGCGCGCGCTATGGGATCGCCGGCTCGCTTTATTACCCCGATCTCGGGTATTCGGCGGGGGCCGGCCGTTCCCATACATCCGCCTACGCGACCCCCAGCGACGCCACCGGCAATCTCGTCACCGCAAATGCTTCGGTTTCCTGGGAGCTCGACGTCTGGGGACGCGTGCGGCGCCTCAACGAGGCCGCCCGGGCTCAGTATCTGGCGACCGAAGAAGGCCGGAGGGCCGTCGTTCTGTCGCTCGTCGCGGACGTCGCGTCCGCGTACTTCGACCTCCGGGACCTGGACGCCGAGCTCGAGATCTCGCGGCGCACGCGCGCGACCTTCCAGGACACGTACGACCTCTTCAGCCGCCGGCTCGCGGGCGGCGCCGCCTCGGCCCTCGAAACGGCGCGCGCCGAGGCTCTCCTCGCGAACGCGTCGGCCCAGATTCCCGCCCTCGAACAGCGCATCGTGGCGCGTGAGAACCAGATCACGCTCCTCCTCGGGCGCGCGCCCGGGCCCGTGCCGCGCGGCGGCGCGCTGACGGAGCAGTCGATGCCTCCGGTCGTGCCCGCGGGCCTGCCGTCGGCGCTCCTCCTGAGGCGGCCGGACGTGCGGGCCGCCGAGCAGAGTCTCGTCGCCGCGAACGCGAACGTGGGCGTGGCGCGCGCGGCGTTCTACCCCACGCTGAGCCTGACCGGGTTCTTCGGCGGGCAGAGCGCGGACCTCACCGATCTCTTCACGGCGGGCCGAACGTGGTCGATCGGCGCGAACCTCCTCGGTCCGCTGTTCAAAGGGGGCCGCCTCAGGGCCGAGGAACGCGTCGCCCGCGCGCTGTTCGACCAGGCCCTCGTCTCCTACGAGCGGGCTTTCACGCGCGCCTTGGGAGAGGTCTCGAGCAACCTCGTCGCGATCGAGAAGCTCGCCGCCGAGGAGACGGAGCGCGACCGTTCCGTCCACGCGACGCGCGAGGCCGTCCGCCTCGCCACGCTGCGGTACGAGTCGGGCCTCTCGGCGTACTTCGAGGTCCTGGACGCGCTTCAGTTGCTCCTGCCCGCCGAAACCGCCCTCGTTCAGACGCGCCGCGATCGGCTCACGGCTTTCGTCTCGTTTTATCGCGCGCTCGGCGGGGGATGGAGCGACGCCCCACCTCCGCCGCCATCGGCGGCGTCCGGCGGGGCGGAAAAGCCCTGAGCGGGGTCATCCGCTCACCTGTAAACTTCCCTTCGCACATGGCCCACTGGGAGCGCAACGAGATCGTCCTCCGCACGAATGCCGTCGGCCAGCCGATGACCGCGCCGGTCTTCTGGTGCCATGGGCGCAACCCGCGCCCGCTCGCGTACGTCCAGGCCAACGTGCACGGAGGCGAGCTGCAGGGGAATGCCGCCATCCTCGCGCTCTTCGACCTCCTCGAGAAGGAGCCGCCGCGCGGAAGCCTCATCCTCGTGCCGCGCGTCAACCCGATCGCCGCGAACCAGCAGATCGGCGACTACGTCGCCGGCGTCTACGATCTCGCGACCGGCGTCAATTTCAACCGGGGCTACATCAACCTGACCGGTCCCTCGCGCGGAAGCTCCGCCTGCTACGTCGACGTGGACGCCTTCGCCGCGGTCCACCGCGACGCGACCCTCTCCGAGATCCGGGACGGCTTCCGCGAAGCCCTGAAGGCCGCGCTCGGCGCCGTGCGCGACGCGGCCGGCCCGTGGGGGATGGAGGCGCGCCTGGAGTTCGCTCTCGCGATCCAGGAGGTCGCGATCGAAGCCGACGTCGTCCTCGACCTCCACACGGGCGACCGCGCCCCGCGCTACGTCTATGCGCCCGAGGGCGCGACCGCGGCGACGCGCGCCTTGGGGTTCCCGTTCGTCCTCGAGGTGCCGCCCCGCTTCGCCGGCGCGCTCGACGAGGCGTCTTGGGTGCCGTGGAACGACCTCGCCGAGGCCTTCCGTCGCCTGAATCGCACGGACGTGCGGCGCTTCGTGGACGGATTCACCGTCGAGCTGGGCTCGATGAACGCCTTCTCGATGGCGCAGGGCGTCGAAGACGCCAAGCGCATCGCTTCGGCGCTGCGCTATTACGGGGTCCTCGACGGCGAGCCCGACGATCCCGCGTACCGGATCGTGGCGTGCAGCGTGAACGACTACAAGTCGATCTACGCCCCGGCCTCGGGTCTTGTGGACGCCACGCTTTCCCCCGGCACGCCCGTGAGAAAAGGCGACCTCATCGCCCGCATGGTGGACCCGACACGCTGCACTCTTCCGCCCCGGGCGCAGGATGCGTTCGTGGAAGTGCGCGCGCCCGAAGACGGCGTCGTCCTCCTCTTCCACGCCTTCTCGTCGATCCCGAAGGGCCTCAGGCTCCTCTCGATGATGACGAATACCCGGTCGCTCTGACCGGCCCCGCGGCACGGGGCGTCCGTCACCTCAAATAGCCGAGCGAACGCAGGTTCTCGACGTACTCCTTCGGGTCGATGGGCAACTGCGCGGCCACGCGCCTCCGGCCCCACGACGCCACGGTCTCGCCGTCGACGGCTCCCTTTGCGAGGAGATCGCCCCGCACGCGCCCCGCGATCTCCCGCGAGGCGGGGACACCGAGCACGGAGAGGACCGTCGGGGCGAGATCCGCGGGGGCGAGCGTGGCCTCGGCTCCCGCGCGCGCCAGGGGCCCGGATAGCCGGACGATGCCGCCCTCCTCGCGTCTTCCGGCGTCGAGGACGTCGACGAGAAGGTCGGGCGCGGGCGCGAGGCCCGGGTCGAGGAGGAACGCGCGGAGCTTCGCCGTCTCCTCGGTCAGGGCCGCGGCGAGCGCGACGCGGTCCGCCGCGCCGCGCTCGGGGTCGGCGAGGGCGGACGAGAGGATGTCGGGCCCCGGCAGGTAGAGAAGAGCGAGCCGCGGGCCCTCGCGCCGCCAGGCGTCCCGAAACGCCGCCAGCGCGAAATCGTCGAGTCCCCCCGCGTCCGCCACGAGGCGCTCGAGCGAGCCGGGCTCCGGCGCTACGCGCGGGGCGAGGCGCGCCGCGCGTTCCGCCGCGTCGGCCGGCCAGCCCTCCCCCGCGAGCGCTCCCCCCGAGCGGGCAGCGAAGAAGAGATGGTTCCCGAGAATCGTCCCGCCCCCCTCCTCGGAGGGGTACGTCGTCCACCAGTTCACCGTGAGGGACGGGATTCCTCCGCGGCTCGCGACCTCCCAGAGGGCCGGCACGCGCCGGGCGCTCGCCGTGACCGATTCGCGCCGCGCGAGGCGCAAAGCCGGAAGGACGCTTCGGAGGTACCACCTGGCGCCCGCCAGAGGGCGCACGGGCGCGCCGACGCCCGCGACGCGCACGAGATCCAGCGAGCCGATTCCGTGGCGTTTCACGCTTTCCCCGGTCGCGACCGTCGTCCAGAAGGCCGCCGGATCCCGCGCCTCCTTGACGTAGGACGCTCGCGCGCCCTCTCCCGAAAGCGAAGCGGTCCATCCGTCCACGCCGACCACGACGACGCGGCGGCCGTTCGCCGCCACGACGAGGGGGGCGTCTCCGACCACCGGAACGCGGAAGAGGACCGCTGAGATCCCCACGAGGACGAGCGTTCCGCCCGCGAGCGCCCACGCGAGGAACGTGCGTGAGGGACGCGTCACGAAGAGCCGCCCCGAGGCCGCGAGCACCGTGAACGCGAGGCCGCGCGCGACGCGCACGGCGATGAGCACCGCGAACGCGACGGCGGTGAGCACGGCGGCCGCAGCCGGCACGCCGGCGCTTTCGAGCGCGGGCCGCGCGGCGAGGATGCCCGCGACGCCGGCGAGAACGCCGAAGGCCACGGCGATCTCGGTCGAACCCTCTTCCGCATCACCCCGCACGCGGGCCCGGAGCAGGGCCAGGAGGACGAGCGCGAGGACGACGAGGGAGGCGACGGCGGCCGCGCCCGCGAAGAGCCAGAGGAAGAGCACGGCCGCGTCGCGGAGCGGCAGCGCCGAAGACACCGCGTGCAACACGGTCTGGGCGAGAGCCACCGCCCCGGCGAGGAACGCGGCCCCCGTGGACGCGCCGAGGAGGAACGCTCGTGTGCGTGTCCGAGCAGCCAGCGCGCCCTTGAGGACCGCGCCCTCGACCCCCCTCTCGAGATAACCCCGCTCCCTCAGCCTCTCGCGGGCGGCGTCGAGCGAAATCATTTCTTCCGGTCCCGCAGCATCGCCGCAAACTCGCGCAGCAGGTCCGCCCTCTTCCCGAAGGGCTTCAGGGAGTCGAGCGCGTGCTGCGTCAGCTCGGCGACGAGCGTACGGGCGCCCGCCTCGCCGACGTGCCGCACGAACGTGGGTGCGGGCGCGCGGCGGGCGGACTTGCCGGTCTCGCCCGCGTCGCCGCGCGTCTCGAGGAGGTCGTCGACGATCTGGAATGCGAGTCCGACGTTGCGCGCGTAAGAGCGAACGGCCCCCAGCTCCTTCTCACGCGCGCCGCCCAGCACGGCGCCGAACTCGGCAGAGGCCACGAAGAGGGCCCCCGTCTTGCGCGCATGAATCGTCTCGAGGCGGTCGAACGTCGCGCCGGTCTCGTCCGTCGCGAGATCGAGCGCCTGGCCGGAGGCGAGCCCGAAGAGCCCCGAGGCGTCCGCGAGGCGTGAGACGAGGTCGAGCGCGAGAGAACCAGGGATGCCGCCGCGGCGCGCATGCAGTCCCGCCTCCGCCAGCAGGCCGAAGGCGCGCGCGAGAAGCGTGACGGCGGCGAGAATCGCGTTCCCTTCTCCGTGCGCCACGTGCAGCGCCGGCCTGCCGCGCCGCAGCGTCGCGTCGTCCATCGACGGCAGGTCGTCGAGGACGAGGGAAGCCGCGTGCACCATTTCGATCGCGCATCCGGCGTCGATGAGGCGCGGGCGGGACGCCTCGAACAGGTCTCCCGCGAGAACGACGAGCGCCGGTCTCACCCGTTTCCCCGGCGACAGAAGCGCCTCTCGCGTGGCGGACGGGAGAGGATCCCGCGGATCGGGGACGTGCGCCTCGCCGGCGAGAAGGGCCGGAAGCCGCGCGTCGACCGCGGCGCGCACCTCGGCGAGGAGACGCGAAAGGGCGAGAGAGGAAGCGGGAGAAGCAGCGGGCGCGGCCACGTCGTTCACCTAGGAGGGAAGACGGGTACCGCGCCCTCTCCCGAACATCAGAAGCTCGCGAGCGCGTCCTTCTCGTTCGTGAACACGTCGAACACCGTGATGAGTTGCGTCACCGTGAGGACGTCGCTGATCTTGGGGGGAAGGTTCACGAGCTTCAGTTTCGCGCCCTTGTGCGTGGCGGTCGTGTAGCAACCCACGAGCTCGCCGACGCCCGAGGAGTCGATGGTCGTGACGTCCTTCATGTCGATGAGGAGCTTCGTCGCACCGGCGCTCACGGCCGTGTGGATCGCCTCCCGCATCTGCAGGTCGCCGGCCCCGATCGTGATCTTGCCGTGGAGCTCGACGATCTTGACGTCACCGACATCGCGCGTGGTCACCGTGGTCTTCATCGTGCTTGTACTCCCTTCTTCTGGTCTCCGCCGAGGTGTTTTCTCATCGTGAGGATGGTGCCGCCGCGCGCGCCGCGCGAGAAGGTCACGTCGTCCATGAACGTCTTCATGTAGAAGATGCCGCGCCCCGAAGTCTTCATCTGGTTCTCGGGCGCAAGCGGATCCGCGACTGCGGCCGTCTCGAAACCTTCGCCCTCGTCGCCGACGACGATCTCGAGGTCGTCCGTCGAGCCTCCGAGGGTGAGCATGACGCGACGCGACGGATCCTGGCGGTTCCCGTGTTTGATCGCGTTCGCAAGGGCTTCGCGGAGCGCGACCCCGATCCAGTGCTCGGCGTCGTTCTCGATGCCCCGCACGCGGCAGACGTATTCGAGCACGGCCTGGCCGAGCTCGAGGTTCTCGTACCGGCTGGAGAGCCACAGCACGATCGGTCCCGGCGAAGCGGACGATTCCGTCATTGCAGATGAACGAGGAGACGCGCTGCTAAGCTCGACCCTCGATGGTTACCTCCCCCGTCATCCCGAAAGGCGGGCGCATGATACGCGAGCGCGCCGCGGGCCGTCCATCGCTCCGGCTTCCCGCCTTCGCGCTCCTGGCCGCCCTCCTCGTTCCGGTCGCGCCCGCGGCGGCCGAGCGCCCGATCGCCGAACGCCTCCCCGAAGCGGTAGCGGGCGCCCAGAAGCTCGTCGAGAGAGTCCGGGGCGTGCCGTTTCCCGGGACGGTCGCTTCGGCGATCCTGCACGAGAAGGACCTCGCCCGCGTGCTCGCGAGGAAGCTCGTCGAGGACCTGCCGGCGCCGTTTCCCCGCTACGCCGCCTCTCTCGCGGCCGCCGGCTTTTTCGACCCCGAGCCGGGCCTCGAGCAGAAGCTCACGGCGCTCTACGCACGACAGGTCGCCGGCTTCTACGATCCCGCCGAGAAGAAGTTCTTCATCGTGCCGGAGCGGACGGCCGAGACGGCCGTGGCCGGGGCCCCCGCCCTGGGCCTCTCGGCCGAAACCCTGCTCGAGGACACGCTCCTGGCCCACGAACTGACGCACGCGTTGCAGGACCGCCGCCTCGACCTCGTGCCACGACTCAAGGCGCTCCAGGATTCGTCCGACGGCCTCCTCGCACTCGAGGCCTTCCTCGAGGGAGAAGCCACCGTCGTGATGATGGACGCGCTCCTGACCCGGCTGCCGGACGAGGCGAAAACACTCTTCGGCGAGGAGACCCTTGCCACGATGATGTCCGGCCTCGCCAAGGGCGCTGCCGTGGAGGGCGCCGAGGGCGTGCCGCCGTTCTTCGTCAAGGAAATGCTCTTTCCGTACGTGGGGGGAACGGCGTGGATCCAGGCGCGGAAGAAGACCGGCGGCTGGCCCGCGGTCGACGCCACCTATGCCCGGCCGCCCCGGACGACATCCGAAATCCTCCACCCGGAACGCGCCAGCGCTGCGCACGTTTTCCTCAACGCCGGCGATCGCCCGTCGTCCGCTAGCGTTCCCCCCGGAATGCGCCTTCTCTACGAGGACACCTTCGGGGAGTGGATGCTCGGAACGCTCCTCGAGCGCGCGGGGGCCACGAACGCCGCTGCGCTCGCCGCCGAGTGGCAGGACGATCGCGTCGTCTTCTTCGAGCCGAAGGAGTCGCTGGGCGCCGGCACGCTGCCGGTCGGATTCGTGTGGCGCCTGCGCGCGACGTCGCCGGCCGCGGCGAAACGAATCGCGACTGCGCTGGAATCGCTCTACGCCCGCCCGGACGGCCGCTTCGCCGCGACGGTGACCACGGTGGCCGATCGCGTCGAGGTCGTGCGCGGCCGGACCGCGGCACACGCCTCCGCGCCGGAAAGGACCCTCAGTTCTCCGCTATCAGCTTCAGCGCCACGGGAAGGAAAATGAAGAGCTGAACGGCGTCGAACGTGCCGTGCGCGAAGATCGACGCGACGGCGTTTCCGGTCTTGCGGAAGGCCGCCGCGAGGACGGTCGTGATCGCGAGCAGTCCGACGAAGAAGAACGGCTCGCCGTAGCCGGCGTGCGCGAGCAGGAACAGGATCGACGCCGGGACGGCCCCCAGGCGGCGCTGAAGGAAGGCCCGGAAGTGAAATTCCTCGAGCGTCATTGCAAGGAGGACGAGGAGGCCCCTCTGCGCGGCGGGACGGGAGGCGAGCCAGCCCACGAGGGGAGGCACGGTGTGGTGCGGGTCGTAGTCGAAGGCGCGAAAGAGCACGGCCGCCGAGACGCCCACCACGATCGTCAGCGTCCAGCCGATGAGGCCCAGCGCGACGCCGGCGCCCGCCTCCGCGAGAGGGCGCTTCGAGTCGAGCCCGAGAAAGGAGCGCAGCGGCGGCCTTCCGCTGAGCAGCCACCAGCCGAGAAGGAAGCCCGCGAGAATGGCCTGCACGGCAAACACCTGGAAGAAGCGGAGCGTCGAGACGTCCGGGGCGCGCCCCCCGGCGGCCGCGGGCAGCAGCGTCGTCGCGATCAGGACGAGAACGAGGAGGAGAAGCGCGGCGCGCTTCCGGGAGGGCGACGAGAACGCGTCGTGCCGGAAGGCCCCCTTGCGGTCGGCCACGAACACGATCGCGAGCACGAGCGGGAGGCCGGCGCCGAGGAGAAGGGATCGGTCGAGAGCAGTCACAAGGGAATCCGGCCGCATTGGACTCTAGCAGAGCGCTACACTCAGACCCCCGGGAGACACCTTGATGCGAGCGGAACTCACACAGATCGACCTGTCCCCCATAGGCGAGCTCGTCCGAATCCGTAAGGAGGAGACGGTTCTCGAGGAACGCCTCGCGAAAATGGAGGCGAAGAACGAAAACGTCTCGCCGGTCGTGTACGCGCGCGTCAAGAGCGACTACGAAGCGCGCAAGAGCGAACTCGCGCGCGGGTCGCAGCCCCTCAAGGAGAAGGCCCTCCGCGAGTACCAGCGCCTCAAGGTCCTGCGCGTCGAGGTCGAGCTCGCCGTGCAACAGGTCTCGCTCGAGAAGGAAGAGCTCGAATTCCGTAAGGGCCTCGGGGAATTTCCCGACGACGAATTCACGAAGCGCCTCGCCGACTGCGAGAAACGCCTCGCGGAGGAGCACCGACAGCTCGAGGACGTGCTCCAGATGCGCAGCACCTTCGCAGCCGCATTCCGCTCGGAAGAGGAGCTCGAGGCCGGAACGCTCCAGTCCGGGCCTCCCCCGCCCGCACCGCCCGCACCGCACGCGCCGCACGCGCCCGTGCCTCCCCCGCCCGCACCGCACGCACCTCCCGCGCCTCCCGCGCCTCCCGCGGCGCACCCGGCGGGAGACGACCTCACGCCCGACGGGACAGTGATCACCGCCGTGCGGCCAACATCTCCCGGCGCCAAAATCCTCTCCAGTCCGGGGGTGCCCGCCGACGGGACACCGGTGGCGACGCCGTCTCACAGTGCGACGATCGTCCTTCCGCGCGCCCGGCTTTCACTTCTCGAGGGCGACGAGCCCGTGAGGGAATTCCTCCTGAAACCGGGCGCTTCGGTGATCGGCCGTCTCGCGCAGAGCGACATCCAGCTCCCCTCCCCCGATGTTTCGCGCCGGCACGCGCAGGTCACCGTCGGGCCCGACGGATGCTTCGTCTCCGATCTCGGCTCCGAAAACGGCGTGGCCGTGAACGGCCACCGCGTCGAGCGCCACCGGCTCGAGGACGGCGACGTCATCGTGCTCGGCAAGCAGCGGCTGATCTTCCGGGCGTGACGGCCGGCGCTCGGATGCGCCGCGCCAACCTCCCCTCGTTCTGCCCGCCTTCTTGACGGCGCCCCGGGGAAATCCGATCATCCTGAACAGTGCAGGAGCCTGGAGAGATCGAGACCGTGCGACTTCTGCCGCCGGCCGTTGCGAATGCTCCTTTCGGCCTGCACGTCGTCCTCGATGCCCCGGACCCCGGCGGTGCGCGTAGCCCCTGGGTGCGGCTTTCGGAGGCTGACGACTTCGCACGCGTTTACTTGGCCGCGGTCAAGGGGGACCACGGCACCCTCCTCGAGCTCTGCGCGCTGAAGTTGATGCCGGACGTCTGGCCGGACGGCGCGACACCGGCGGCCCTCGGCGTGACGAACCGCGACCTCGAGGACCGGTGGGAGAGGGAGAATGCGCGCCTCGTCGAGCTGCGCGCGCTGTCGCCGCACTTCCCGCGCCTCGTCGGCATCGACGCCTCCGCCGGTGAAATCGCCCGCCGCCTTCCCCCTCTTCTCTATTCGCATCCAGGGCGTTCGTTCTTCGTTCCACCCTGCCCGCGCTGCCGGAATCCGCTCTCGCTCTGCCGCGACGAGGCATGGCTGGCCGGTGCAGGACTCCCGTCCTTCGCCACGACACTGGACCGCTTCGTCTGGTGCGAACACTGCGCCCGCGGACCCGAGGCGCCCACGGTCTACACGACGTCGCGGATCAGCGCGCCGCACACCGCCGTCCGTTCCGCCACCGACCTCCTCGACGATCTGGGCCACGCGCTCCGCGAGGTCTGGACGCAGGATGAGGCAACCGCTCTGGTCGGCGCGGAAACCGCAAATGCAGTGCGCTCGTTTACCGCGACCGCGGCCGGCGGCGCGAGTGTCCGGGACCTCTTCACGCCTCTGACCTTTTATGGGTCGCCGTTCCTCCTGACCGTGGCGGCGCCCTTCGACCTCGAAGCGCTCGCCGACGCCCTCGGCGGCAGGCACTGGGAGGAGCTCCCGGTTTCCAGCCCGAGAGCAGGCAGCGTCTTCCCCCCACGCTGGGCGTGGCTCGTCCGTCCGCCGGCGCCGACGCGACGGCTGCTCTTTCCGTCCGAGAGCTCGGGCCTCGACGCCGTCGAGATCTTCTTCCTGAAGCTGACCGCCTTCCGGCAGATCCTCGAAGGACTCATCGACTACTACCGGGCCACGGGACGACCGCACCTCGACCTCCACCCGCGCCACCTCCTTTTCGAGCTCTCGGGAGCCGGAGACGGTCTTCCCGTCTTCTGGACACTTCAGGCGCGGATACACGGCCTCGCCGCGGCCGCGGTGCCGCTCCCGGCCCCGGGATCACCGACGGTCGTCCTGCCCGGACAGGGGCTGGCCGTTCCATACGCGGCCCCCGAGGTCCAGGAATTCCGCCTTGCCGGGTACCGGCCGGGCGAGTTCGTCTTCACCGACCTCGACGAGGAAGGGACCGCCGCGCGACGCTTCCGCCTCCGCGGCCGCCTGTCCGACCCGTACGGTCTCTATCCCGCGCCGCGACCGCGCGACACGATCTTCCTGTCGCTCCCGGATCCGACTCTCGGCTTCGGTTTCACGGGCCTCGCCGTCAGGGCGACGCCCGGAGACATTCGCTCCGACGAGGCGGTTTTTGCGAGCGACCTTCTCGAGCTCGAGGAGAGCGGCCTTCGCCGCCTCCGCCTCGCGCTCGGCACGAAGCTTCCCGGCGCCCGCTATCGTGTCTTCCCGGATTTCGGCACGCCAACCGATCTGCACGCCCTCGGCGTTTCCCTGCTCCGTCTGCTGCTCCGAAACGATGAGCAGGATCTGGCCGCCGTGCTCAAGGCCACCGACAGGCTCGGGCGAGAGGTGGCGGTGTGGGCGCCGGAGGCCCGGCGAGACGTCACGCTCGCGGCCCTTCTCAAGCGCGCTCCCGACGCGGCACCCGCCTTTTCGAAGACACAGATTCTCTGGGGCAAGGACGACCGCCGCGGGAGCCGGCCGAATGCCGTTCCGGACGGACTCTGGGAGCGGGCACTTCTCCTCGCCCTCCGCCTCGTCACCCGCGTGACGGGCTTCTCGGTCGCGGCCGGCCCCGCCGACTTCGATCCGCTCTTCCGGGAAGAGAAGCTCGAGCGGATCCTGCCTGAAATCGTGGGCATCCTCGCCGAGCTGCAGTCGCTCCTCTTCGAGCGGCAGCCGCTCCACCTCGAGATCCAGCAGGTCCTCGCCGAGATCCGTGAGGACGAGCGCTCTTCCGGGGCGCTGCCGTGAGCCGCCCGACCTTTGTCGCCGTCGAGGTCTGGCTCGGACCGATGGAAGGGCTTCGTCACGTGACCCCGGCCGGGGACGCGCCCGCCACCGTCCATATCGGCCGGGTCTCGGTGGACAAGAAGACGAACACGAGGAACGAGTTCGTGCTGTCTTACGGCTACGGCGTTTCGTCGGCCCACGCCGAGGTTCGCTTCGAAAGAGGGCGGCTCTTCCTGAAGGACAACGGGAGCACGAACGGGACCTCCGTCCAGTCCGGGCAGGTCACCGGGGAGGTCGAGATCCACTCGGGTGACGTCTTCCTCGTGTCTTCGACACCGGTCCGGGTCCGCTTCGTCGACGCGCCGCTCCCGGAGATGCCCTTCCCGCGCGTTCTCCGGGGAGAAGCGTGGCCGGACCCGGCCGTCCAGAGCATCGTGCGCGGCGCCCGCGAGGCCGCCACCCAGCGCGGCGAGCTCTTCACCGACACGCGCCACCTCTGCGACGCGCTCCTCCGCTCGCGCAGCGCGAGCGTTCAACGGATTCTGAGGGACGCGAACTGGTCGCGGGAGCAAGCGCTGACGGAGCTCTGGGAAGGACATCTCTTCGCGGGGCCCTACGAGTGGCTGAATGACCTCTTCCTGCAGCCGCTCGGCCTCAAGACCGGCTCCGACGAGCTGATCTTGTCGCCGAAGGTCGGCTTTCTTCTCGAGGAGTGCCAGCGCCGGTCCATCGAATCTTCGGCGATGGACCTCGAGACGACGCTCCGCCACGAGTTGTTGAAGCTGCTGCGGCAGGACGAGGAGAGCGCCGTCGGCTCGTGGCTCGCCCGGCGGCTTCCGGGCTTCACACCAAGGGAAGAGCCGCCGCCGCCAGCGCCGGCACCTCGGCCCTCGCGGCCTGCCGCCGCCGTCCTTCCCGGGCCCGAGGCGATGCCGAAAGCGGGCGCCGCGCGCCGCCCAGAAGCGTCCAGGCGCGACCCGGTGCCCGAAGCCGCCGCTCCCCGGGCCGGAATAGCCGGCTCTCCGCTCACGGAGGTCGAGATCGCCCTCGACCGGAAGGCGCGTGAGCTGGCCGACGGGCTGCTTCGGGAGTGTGCCGCTTACCGCTTTTCGACGCCGGCCGACCGGCGTGAGGCGCTCAAATCGCTCGTCGTCCGGGAGCTTCACGCTCTCGCGCCGGACAAGAGGCCACGCGTCCTGGAGCAGCTCCGGCTGCAATTTCCCGTCGCCGTGTCCGGCGACGTTCCGAACCCCGAGGAGCTCCGGCTCCGGCGCCGCGTGGCCGAGCTGGAGCGGCGCCTCGCCGAGGCGGCCTCAAAGCCGGCCGCGGCCGCCCCGAAAACGGCCGCCGGCGCGGCCCTGCCGTGGCGGATCTTGCTGACGCCGGAGGACGGCAAGGCCTCGACCCTCGAGCCCCGGCTCGCTGTCCTCCGCGATGTCCTCCGCTTCGCCCAGGACGTCGAGACGTTCACCCTCGGCCTCGTCGAAGCGATGACGATGCCGGGCGCCGAGACCGCGAGCTTCCGCCTGCCTAACTTCCGCTACCGTTTGAGCGGCTTCCTCGCCGCGGCAGCCGAGGGGAAGGACGTGAACCCGAACGACGTGCGGGACTACCTCAACGAGCTGCGGCGCTGGCAGATCGCCATTTCGGCGGGGCATCACGAGGCGCCGAAGTTGTGGTTCAACAGGCTCTGGAAGAGAATCAGCCCGGCAGTCATCGAAGCGGGAAAACCGGAAGCGGGGTGGAAGCTCCGCGGGGAGACGGCGGAATGGTGGAACCAGTATCGCGACCTCGTGAAGGACCTCAACCCCGATCTCGTCCAGGATCAGGTTCTCCAAGCGGCGGCGCACTTCTCGCAGACGGAATTCCAGAAGCTCAACAAAAGGAAGTAAACGCGATGCCGACCTTCGACGGAAAGCCCGACCGGCGCCTCCTACTCGCCGTCCTCGCCCTTGCGGCCTGCGGTGCCGCGTTTGCCGGAGGGTGCGGCTCTTCCGCGGCGACGGTCGCATTCCGCTGCGCACCCGAAATCAACGGCGGGACGCTCCTCACGGTCGACGTCGTTCGGGCCACCGAGCCCGAAGTCGAGAGGATCCGTGCCCTCGGCGAAAAGTGGTTCTACGACCCGCTCCGGGATTCCCTCAGGGACCGGACGCGGACCGCCACCTTTTCGCAGGCCGAGGGGCGCTGCGAGAAGGAGCTGACCGTACCGGCGAGCAAGGATGACAAGTTTCTCGTGATCGTCGCGGACTATCGGTTCCAGAGCGCCGACCCGGGACGCCACCTCGTCGTCCTGCGCAGGGATCAGTGGAAGGGCCGGACGATTCGGGTCCAGGTTCGCGACCGGGAATTCTCGATCGTCCAGCCGTGAAGAAAAGCCGGCCTGTCCTCTGGGCCGAGGGGATGTTCCTTCGGCCGCATCACCTGCAGGCGGCGGAGCGATTCCGGGAGGAAGCGCTCCACGACGAGGTGCGGCGCATCCAGCCCTTTTTCTGGGGCGTCACGCGGATGGACGTCGCAGCGGATCAGATGGAAAACTTCGTCTTCGAGCTGCGCGACATCGAGGCGAAGCTGAAGGACGGATCCGTCCTCTCGGCCGGCTCGAACCTCCGGATTTTCCCGCGCCCGTTCAAGGCCGAGCTCGAGCAGGCGGGGGGGCGGATGGACGTTTTTCTCGGTGTTCCGGTGCTCCGCGAGGACGCACCGAACACGTTCTTTCCCGGCGAGGACAGGCGAGGCCAGGACCGCCGCCTGACCTCTGAGGTCCTCGAGATGCCGGACGAGAACACCGGGACGAACCGCCAGCCCGTCGAGACACGCCTCGTGAACGGGCGCCTCTTCTTCGGGAACGAGAACCGGGACGGCTACGAGTGCTTGCCTCTCGCCATCGTGGAGCGCTCGGGCCAGGGGAAGAACTTCCCCGTCCTGTCGAAGGACTTCATTCCACCGGTGACGGAGATCGGAGCGTCCGCGGCACTCCAGACCCTCTGCGAGTCGGTCACGAACCGGCTCGAGGCCAAGCATCGGCTCGTCCTGACCGAGGTGGCCTCGGGACGCCTGGCCATCGAGTCGGAAGGGACGTCCGGCTGGCAGACGCTGATGAAGCTGAAGATCCTCGGCAGCTTCGTCTACCTTCTCCAGCAGCTCACGCGGATCCCGCGCGTGCATCCGTTCCCGGTCTACTGCGAGTTCGCGCGCCTTCTCGGAGATCTCGCCATCTTCGACGAGGGGCGCCGGCCTCTGAAGGTGCCGCTCTACGACCACGACCGTCTCGGCCCCTGCTTCTTCGACCTCTGCCACAACATAGAGCTGCTCACGGAGAAAGTCGTCGCTTCGCGCTTCATCCGGGTCGAGTTCGTCCTGAGGGACGACCTTCTCGTCGCGGACCTGCAGCCCGAATGGTTCACGAGCGAGGCGGAGTTCTTCCTCTCGGTGGAAACGGATCTGCCCGAGCGCGATCTGAAGGAGCGGCTCAACACGATGAAGGTCGGCGCCGTGCACGACATTCCGCTGCTCCGGCAGCGGCGCCTCTTCGGCCTCGACCTCGAGATGCTCAAGCGCATCCCTTCGGGGCTTCCGGCCGGGGACGACCACTACTACTTCACGATCGAGAAGGAAGGAATCTACTGGGCCAACGTCGTGAAGGATCACATGATGGCGGTCTCGGGCATGCTCGACCCGAAGCTCAAGTTCTTCCTGTACGTCGTCTCCAAGCCGCTGAGCGCGACCCGTGGATAGCACGAGCACGACCGACCTGTTCCGGGTCTGCTCCCGCCTCTTCCTGTTCCTCACCTCGTTCCGGCAGAAGGTCCGCCGCGGCGTCCGGCTCGAGCCCGACGCAGTTACCGCCGATCTCGAGGAGATCTTCGACGAGCAGGCGCGCGCCGTGAGGAGCGACCCGCGGCTCGACGCGCTCTACGAGAAGGCGCGGTACCCGCTCGTCGTCGTCGCGGACGAGATCCTCCTCCATTCCGGCTGGGACCACAGCGCCGAGTGGGAGCAGCGCATCTTCGAGGAGAAGTACTTCAAGACGAACATCGGCGGCGACCAGTTCTTCTCGATCGCCAAGGACCTCCGTCCCGACGACGTGGAGCTCGCGGCGATCGTTTTCACCGGGTTGGCGCTCGGTTTCCGCGGCAAGTACCGCGAGCGCCCCGAGAAAGCCGTCGAGGTCAAGAACCGCGTCTACCGCCTCCTGGCGGAATATCTCGCGGACGTGGGCGAGAAGATCACGCCCGAGGCGTATCACGTCACGGCGGCGCCGGCGCGCAAGCTTTCTCCCGCGGTCACCCTTGCGCGCGTGGCGATCGTCGGCGTGGGCATCCTCTTTCTCTACTATGCGATCACGTGGCTCATGTGGGCCCGCTCGGTCGACGAGCTCCGGACCGTCGTGCAGGCGATGGGGCTGATGTAGACGTCATGCAAGAATTCCTCTCGCTGCTCCAGGGGCTTCCGAAGCCGCTCAAGTACCTCGCCGGCGCCGTCCTCCTCATTCCCCTCGGCTACTTCCTCATCCGCCTTCTCGGGCTCGAGAAATACTGGTGGCTCTTCCTGCTCGGACTGCTCGTCGTCGTGGCGGCCGTCGTCCTCTTCGAACAGCTGCGCAAGGGCCGGGAGAAGCAGAAGGGCAAAGCCTTCGAGGGCGAGCTCCGGAAGGACTCGCAAACCGCCGGCGCGTCGAAGGAGGAGGTGCGCGAGGCGCTGAAGGACCTCTCCGTCAAGTGGCTGGAGGCGGTGCAGAACCTGAAGGGGGCCGGGCTCGACATCTACTCGCTGCCCTGGTACCTCCTCATCGGGGAGCCGCAGTCGGGAAAGAGCACGACCCTCAAGAACTCGGGGCTCGAGTTCCCCGTCGGGGGAGACGCGCTCTCGGGCGCCGGCGGGACGCGCAATTGCGACTGGTGGTTCGCGAACGAGGCCGTCATCCTCGACACGGCCGGGCGCTTCACGTTCCAGGAGGAAGCGGCTCCCGACGCGTCGGAGTGGTCGAGCTTCCTCAAGCTCCTGAAAAAGCACCGGCCCTACTGCCCCATCAACGGCGTCCTCGTGGTCATTCCGTGCACGTCGCTCCTCGAGGACTCCCCGGAAGAGCAGGACAAGAAGGCGCAGAACATCCGGGCGAAGCTGATCCACATCCAGCGCCTCCTCGACATCCGGTTCCCGATCTTCTTCCTGCTCACCAAGGCCGACCGCGCGCTCGGCTTCTCGGAGTTCTTCACGAAGCTCGACCCGGTCGAGCAGCGCCAGCTTTTCGGCTGGTCGAATCCCGCCGGCCCCGAGAAGCCATACGACCCGAACGTCGTGGATGCGGCCTGGGACCAGATCGTCACACGCGTCCACAAGCTCCGGCTGAAGTTCCTGTCGGGCGAGGAGAACGTCGCGAACGCCGACCGGTTCTTCGTCTTCCCCGAGGAGCTGCGTGCCCTGAAGGACCCGGTCCGGCGCTATCTCGACGGCATCCTGACGCAGAGCCGCTACGACGAGCCGTTCGTCTTCCGCGGGTTCTACATCTCGAGCGGCGTGCAGCAGGGCAAGCCGATCGCGCGGGCCACGCGCGACCTCCTGAAGGGCCCGTCGGGCTCCCAAGGCGACATCATCGAGAGCCTCGAGAACATCTTCAAGAAATCGCGAGCCTTCTTCATCAAAGACTTCTACGAGAAGAAGGTCTTCCCCGAGCAGGGCCTCGTCGCGAGGACCCGCGCGGCGGCCGAACGCGAGAAGAAGACCACGCTCGCTTTCCGGATCCTGACGTGGGCGATCCTGCCGCTGATCGTCCTCACGATGATTCCCGCGTTCCTCTCGCTCCGGCGCATCCTGAACCCGATCCGCACGCACGCCGCGCAGGCACAGGCCTGCATGAAGCAGCCCTGCACGATCGGTCAGAAGTACGAGCTGACCCGACTGCTCTATGAAGACCGTGTCGAGCTCGGCAGGCACCCCTTCCTTCTCGGCCTCTTTCTGAGGGGCGCGAAGTCGAACGAGATCCAGGGCCTCCTCGCGACCGTCCAGCAGAAGCTCTTCTTCGACGGGGTAGTCCGGCCGCTCCTGAAGGAGTCCGAGGCGCGGATGGCCACGTTGAACTGGGAGACCTTCTCCGACTACCCGGCGTTTTTCGGCGGTCTTCAGAGCTTCCTGGCGTGGCGCGGCTTCGACCTTTCCCTCAAGAAGGCGGACGGCACGGACGCCTTCCGTGCGGAGGACCTCCGCCTCCTCGGCCTCGTCAACTTCGCCCAGAAAACGAAGGGGATCGCGGGGAGCGAGTATGCGGCCGAGATCGACGAGTGGGTGGCTCAGATCACGTCGGCGGACCCGCGGCCGGATCAGTTCGTCACGCAGCTCGCCCGTGGGCGGAACGCGGGCGACCTCAAGGCGAGCGTCCCCGACCCGAGCCGTCCCATCGACACGTTCGAGCGGTACTGGACCGTGGCGAACCTCGCGCGCTGGGATTGGAAGCTCATGAAGGGGCTGGAAGAATGGGTCCGGCTCTACACGTCGCTCACGGGGATCGTCGATCCGCAGCAGGCGAGCTACCTGAAGCGCACCGCCGACACGGCGAAGCAGTTCAAGGCGAACTTCGATACCTTGACCAAGCACCTCGAGACGCCGCGTGCCGGAGAAAAGGGGTTCCCGGGCACAAACGTCGAGCAGTGGCAGCGCTACCTGAACGAGTCCTACGCGCAGCTCCTCACGGTTGGGCCGCCCTCAGCGCCCGCACCGGCGTCTCCCGCAGCGACGGTTCCCGCGGCGGCCCCCGCGACGGCCGCCGGCGCCACCGCGCCGCCGCCTCTCCCGGCGCCTCCCCCGCCTTCGCTCCCTGGCGCGACGATTGCCCCGACCTTCCACCCGGCGGCGCAGGCGCGCGTCAACACGTCGCGGCTCCAGGAGCTGATCGGGCGCCTCCAGGTCGACTCCGCGAACCTGGGCGCGCAGAAGAGCGGCTTCGCCTTTCTCCTCGACGAGACGTCCACGCCCGGAAAGACGAAGTTCGCGAACGGGACGGTTCTCGTCAGCGGGCTCCTCGCCGACGTCGGCGCGTACGCGGACCTCGATGCCTTCCGGGCCAGCGACGATGGAAAGATCCTGACCCAGGTGAACACGATCTCGTCCCTGGACGGCAAGAAGCAGAAGCTCGAGGAGTGGCAGAAGCGACAGGAAGATCTGAAGAACGCGTCCGTCGCGAAGGGCACGGATTTCGAGAAGACCGTTCCGGACGGGCGCTTCCGCTGGAGCGACGTGGGCCCCTTCGCGCGCCGTACCGCGGAGCTCGCGCTTCTCGCGCGCGTGCTTCCCCCGGTGCAGGAGTTCCTGACCGCGTCCATCGGCCCGGGCTGCAACCCATCCATCTGCTTCCAGAAGCCATTCACGCAGATGATGATTCCCTACGGCAACGGGGTCGTCTCGCTCGCCGAACGGCAGACGAACGCGCTCTCGCGCGACGACGCGCGGAACGACGTCAAGGCGCTTTCGCAGGGAGAGATCGACTACCTGCAGCGCTTCCTCGACGCCACGGGCGCCCCCGTGAGGTCCGGAGGCGGCGGGTTCTCGATCCCGGGATCGGCGCTGACGGCCCGCGCCTGGCGCACGTTCCAGATCGCCGTCGGAACCTGGACTCCAGCCGGAGGAGGAGGCGGAGGCGGCGCGCCCGACCAGGCCGGGCAGCTGACGCTCGCCGATCTGCAGGGCTTCGTCCAGACGAACGCGAACCTCAACCCCGTCATCGGGTACTACAAAAAGCGTTTTGAGGTCCGCGTTTCGGCCAAGCCGGCCGTGATCCCCGACTACCTCATCGCCGCCGCCGAGACTTTCAAGAGAACCGTCGGCGCTCTCGGCGACAAGGACGAGCTGAAGTCGTGGAAGCAGCTCGCGACGGGAGCCGAGGGGGCGACGCTCCGAGGGTGGCACGCGTTCACGGGCGACGTCCGTATCAAGGGAGGGTCTTACGGGCGGTCGCTGAAGAGCCTCGAGGAACGGGGCGCAAGCCTGATCAAGACCGCGGTCGAGCCGCAGTTCAACCCCAAGTGGGACGCCGTCTACCAGCGGCTTGCGTCCTGTTGCTCCGGACAGTTTCCGTTCGTCACCGAGAGCCGCATCAAGCAGCAGCGCGCCGAGTACGCTGCCGAGGTTGTCTCCGGCGGGTTGTCGCTCCGCCGGAACCTCCCCACAATCGGGCAGGCCGACGTCCTCGGCGTCCTGACCGAAGTCGGCGTCCTCTCCGATGAGTACGCCGTCGACCCGCTCCTCGGCGGCGGCGAGCCGTCCTTCAACTTCATCCAGCAGAACCGGAGCTCCCTCATGGTCGCCCGCCTCTGGCAGCGCTTCATCAGCGGCGCCAGCTCCGCGGCATCCGCCTCGCTCGCCGGCAAGCCGGGGGGCACAGGCGGGCGCGAGGTCAGCGTCCTCGCCCTCGACCGCGGACCCGGCTCGGGACGCCGTCCGCTGAAAGACCGCGTCTCGCAGATCACGCTTTTCGACCGGGGCGTGATCCTGCGCCCCTCGACGGACATCAAGTCCCAGCGGATTCCGCCTCCGTTCGTCTGGCGACTCAGCTCGGCCGATGCCCTTCTCACGATCAGCGGCCGGAACGAGCAGTCCGGGGAAGGGGGTTGGACAAGCACCTACGAGGTGACCGGCGGGCCGTTGAAGCTCTTCTATTTCATCCGGCTCGCCAGCGAGACGCGAACCGAGCTCTCGGATCCGAAGGTCTGGACCATTCGCGTTCAGATCCCGGACGGGAAGAACCCGCGAGAGCTTCTCGAAGGAGCGTTCGAGCTCCGCCTCGACGAGCCGCTGCCGCCCATCCTTCCAAACTGAAGGCGGGCGGAAGCACGCCGTGGGCTTCGACCTCCTGTCCCGATTCCGGAAGCGGTCGGCGGACGATCCGCCCCCGACCGAGTCATGGCCTCTCTTCGCGTTCGGAAAGCTTCCCGTCTACAAGGACTTCATCTCCGCGGGGCTCACCGACGACGTCTCGCGCGAGTTCCGCGACTGGCTGTCCAACGGATTCAGCCGCCACTGGTCGTTGCGCGACGACTGCCGTCCGACCGAGATCCCGCTCCACGCCTTTCTGATCCGCCTGCCCGAGAGCCGCAAGATGGCCGTGGGCGCCCTCTGGGGGAGCACGGATCAGGGAGGCCTCCGGAAGTTTCCATTTGCTCTCTTCACGATTCTGCCCGCCGGAAAGCCGGTGGCCTCCGTGCTGACGGCGCTCGATTACCTCCCCGTCTTCGAAAGCCGCGCCAGGGAAATCCGGCGGAAATACGACGCGGGGGGCTCTCTCGCGGCGGTCTACCAGGAGCTCCGTGGAGCCAGAATCGAGATTCCTGTCCGGACCGAGGAGCAGATCCGGGCGCGGCTCGCCGAGGCGCTCGCACGCTCACGCGTCGGACCTCTCGCGAGGGCCCTTTTCGGAAACGACGCGACGACGCAATGGGCCGCGCTCCTCTCCGGCCTCGACGCGGGTGCCCGACGCCCCAACGCGGGAGCGGCGGCGTTCCGCCTTCCGCTCGATGAAGAGACGGCTCCTCTTGATCAGCTGAAGCTCTGGACCGTCAGGCTCACGAAGGCCTCCCCGGCGGGAGCGGGTCCGACCGGCGTTCTCTACCGGACCGGAGGCGCGGCGCCTTGCGGCGTGATTTTCTTCCGCGACGCGAGAGCGGAAGACATCCTCCTCTTCCATCCGGCGGCGATTCCGACCGACTTCGTCGAGGAGATTCCGCCACCCGCCCGGACAACGGCGAAGCCGGCGGAGGCGGCGACCGAACCGGCGGCGATCGAACCGGCAGCAGCCGGGGTGCAGCCACCCCTCGAGCCCGGACCTCCCGTGGAAATGATTCTGCCTTCCGAAGCCGCCCCACCAGCCGGGACTCCGCCCGTGGACGAGATCCTCCGGCTCGGAGCGGCATCTGGAACCGCCGAAGTCCGGCCGGTCGGTCTTCCCGCCGGGCCAGCGCACGATGCCGCTCCGGAGGCGCCCGCCGTTTCGGAAAACCCGGCTGTCCTGGAACCACCCGCTGCTCCGGAACCGCCCGCCGCTCCGGCCGCCGACGCATTTCCACCTGCACCGTCGCCGCCCGTGCCCCTTCCTCAGGCAGAGCCCGCCGGCTGGGACCTCCCGCTCGCCTCGCTCCTCGAAACCGACTGAGCCCAGCCGCCGGCGGGCCCGGCGCGAAGTTGTCCCTGCTCACGTTTCCGCAATGCTCGACCCACTGTCATATGATCCGCATCGAATCCTCCGGGGCGAAAGGTAAGGAAAGGAAACGGCTATGGCGCTCGTTGACATGTTCCTGAAGCTCGACGGAGTCGACGGCGAAAGCCCCGATCCCCAGCACAAGGGCGAGATCCAGATCGACGGTTTTCGCCTGAATGCGGTCAGCCCCCGCGATGCCTTCACGAGCCAGGCCGCCGGCGCGGTCCGAATGTCGCACATGACGATCCGCGCGAAGGTCGACAAGTCGACTCCGAAGCTCTTCACGAAGATCGCGAAGAACGAAAAGATCCCGTCCGCGGTCCTGACGTGCCGCAAGGCGGGCAAGGAGCAGTTCGAATACTTCAAGGTGACGCTCTCCGAGGTTCTCGTCGTGAAGGTTCAGGCCGGCGACCTCGAAGCTGGTCAAGGTGACGTGATCCCGCAGTGCGAATTCGACCTTGCGTACGGGAGGCTCGAGATGAGCGCCAAGGAGCAGACGACCCAGGGTCCGACGTCGGGTCCTGTCATGTTCATGTTCAACCTGATGTCGAACTCGTGAGAGACGTTCGTGAGGAGCCTCGACATGATGATCGCCGTCACGCGTCTGTCGGGATGAGCTTGAATTCCGTCGTGCACGGCCTATGTTTGCAAGCGAGATCGAGCGACGAGAGAACGTCATCAACGGAGAAGGGCGAGAAACCACTACCATTACGAACATCCACCTAGCCGGGTGAAAGGAGCAGTTTATGGCAGTAGACTTTTTTCTAAAGATCGACGGGATCAAAGGCGAGAGCATGGACTCCACGCACAAGGACGAAATCGACCTCCAGTCCTGGTCGTGGGGCGAGACGCAGACGGGCTCGCACGCGTTTGGAGGAGGCGGCGGCTCCGGGAAGGTCAGCATGCAGGACTTCCACTTCGTCATGAATGCCAACCTTGCCTCGCCGAAGCTGTTGCTCGCCTGTGCCAGCGGCGAGCACATCAAGGCGGCGTCGTTGGTCTGCCGCAAGGCGGGCAAGGAGCAGCAGGAGTACCTGAAGATCAAGTTCACCGACCTCCTCGTGTCCAGCTTCCAGACGGGTGGCTCGTCGGGGGGCGAAGTCCCAATGGATCAGATCTCGTTGAACTACGCGAAGATTGAGTATTCGTACGCGAAGCAGAAACCAGATGGCACTCTTGACGGCCCCGTGACGGCGGGCTACGACATCAAGATAAATAAGGCTATCTGAGTCGCTCGACCTACTCCTGGCCCACTCTCGAAGGCCCTCACCGCCCGGTGAGGGCCTTCACTTTCCCGCGTTCATGCCACGGCGGCGGGAGATGACGGCCGGAACTCGAGCTGGCGGGCCTCGAAGAGCGCCACGTCGCCTTCGTCCACCTGAAATGTCTTGAGCCCGGCCCCACGAGACAGGTCGTCGGCCAGCGGGACCCAGGCCGTCATCCTCCCGAGCCGGAGCTGGTCGTCCGCGTTCCGGCATGTTCCCTCGTATAGAGCCGGCACGTACACGTCGCCGACCGTGCCGTCCAGGGCCTCGACCTTCGCGCGGGCCCAGACGAGGTCCCGGAGCTTGGACGGGGGGCTGATCTCCACGCGGCGGATCTGCTCGAACGGAAGCCACGTGTACTTGTCCTTCACGATCAGCTCCAGGACGGGCCCGATCACGTCGTCGCAATCGCGGAAGTCGGCGAAGGGCCGTCCGTTCAGCGTCCCCTGCAGCGCGGGACGCTCTTCTTCTGCCCGGTCGAGGACGATCCTGGCCTCGGCGAAGCTCCCCTCGCGGATCCGGTTGATGGCTTCCAGGTGCCGGTCAACATACGGGGGTGGCTCGTTCAGGAAGTGGGGATGGAGGCCCTCCGAGAAGAGGCGTTCCCGCGCGCGCTCGGCCTGGATGTTCGCCAGGTACACCTGAACCGCGAGGGCCTCGTTCGGGCCCGCTTGCCCGAGGACGTCTATCTGCTTCTCCGCGCGGTCCCATTCGCCGGCGAACGACAGGAGCTCGAACAGGAAGATGCGCTTTGGGCCGTCGGCCGGGTTCGCCCTGACCTCGGCCGTGAGGGCCTGGATTGCCGCCTGGAGTTGACCGGCCTGATAAAGTTCGCGTGGTGTCGGCATGGTCTCTCCTCGCTTCCGCACTAGTTCTTGACCGGAGTACGCGCCGTCGCTATCCTTTCCACATTCTAACTGTTGACGCTTGGATGGCATAAGCATCTCTCGCTAGCCGGAGGAAATCGTCGCGATGCCGTCAGCTCCCGTTTTCAACTTGGACGCCCTGCTCGCGCCGATCGCGGGGGAAAACCCGAGTGGAGAGAACCTTCAGTACTCGGGGCTCCACGACGAGATCCGCGAGGCGCGTCGCGCCGACGACGACGTTCCCCAGGGGGACTGGGTTCGCGAGCTGAAGGTCGCGGACTGGGAGAAAGTGGCCGAGCTTGCCGGTGAGAGCCTGAGCGGCAAGACGAAGGACCTCCAGATCGTCGCCTGGCTTTCCGAAGCCGCCGTGAACATGAACGGATTCCCCGGCCTGAGGGACTCGCTGAAGCTCGCGGAAGGCCTTCTCGAGAACTTCTGGGACACGTTGTATCCCGAGATCGACGAGGGGAACGATCTCGAAGCGCGGGCCAACGCGCTCGCGTGGATGGACCGCCAGGCCGCGGATGCCGCCCGGAAGATCCTGCTGACGAAACGCTCCGGCGCGAACTACAACTTCTTCCAGTGGGAAGAGGCCCTGCAGTACGACTTTCCAGCCGACACGTCGAAGCTCTCCGGCGACGCGCTTCAGCAGCTCGAAGAGAAGCGCGCACGCGCCCAGATGGACGGGAAGATCACGGGCGAGGAGGTCCGGAAAGCGAAGAGCGAGACGCGCCGCGCCTTCTACGAGGAGCTCTACGCGGACGTCGCCGAGAGCTGGGCGGCTCTGAAGGCCCTCGACAAGCAGATGGACGTCCGCTTTTCGCGCCAGACCCCGGGGCTCGGCAGCCTCACGAAGACTCTCGAGGGAATCCGGAACCTGCTCGAGAGGATCGTCAAGGAAAAGAGGATCGAGGAGCCGGACCCGTCCGACATGGCGGAAGGGGCGGAGGGCGAAACATCGGGAAGCGGCGCGGGCGGGCCAGGCGGGTCCATCCGGGCGCGGGACCAGGCGCTCGCGCAGCTCGCGCAGGTCGCCGATTACTTCCGGCGGACCGAGCCGCACAGCCCGGTCTCGTACCTCGTTCAGCGCGCCATCGCGTGGGGGCAGATGCCGCTCGAAGCCTGGCTCGTCGATGTGATCAAGGACAACAACGTTCTCGCCGGTCTGCGCGAAACTCTCGGCCTAAAGGGCGAGTCCGGCAGCACGGGAACCTGAGGGAGGGAACCATGCCGAAGAAGGAAAGTATCCAGCAGAAACTGAAGAGGATTCGCCCTCCCCGCGTCCAGATCACGTATGACGTGGAGATCGGCGGGGCCATCGAGATGAAGGAGCTGCCGTTCGTCGTCGGCGTCCTCGGCGACTTCTCCGGCCAGCCCGTCGAACAGCTCCCGAGGCTGAAAGATCGGAAGCTGATCGAGATCGACCGCGACAACTTCGATCAGGTGCTCGCGGCGCAGGCGCCGCGCCTGGCGCTTCGCGTCGACAACAAGCTGTCCGACGACGGCAGCAAGATGAACGTCGAGATGAAGTTCAACAATATGACGGACTTCGAGCCCGATCAGGTGGTCCAGCAGGTCGAGCCCCTCCGAAAGCTCGTCGAAGCGCGCCAGAAGCTTCGCGACATCCTGTCCAAGACAGACGGTAACGACAAGCTGGAAGCCATGCTGACGGACCTCCTCAAGGACCCGAACGCCCAGAAGCAGCTCGGAAAGCAGCTCGGCGTCGTGACGGACGAGGAAGAGAAGAAGGAAGAACCCCATGAGTAAGAACCCCGATAAGGATAAGAGGGCCGAGTCCGAATCCGTCGTTCAGGAGCAGGACGGGGGTCTTCTCAACAAGATCCTCGAGAGTGGGCGTCTGGCGCTTCGCGAGGACCAGGTCGACAACGCCAAGAACATGCTGGCCGAGTTCGTCCAGCAGGCCCTTCAGGGGCAGGTCGTCCTCTCCAAGGACCTCGAACACACGATCAACGCGCGCATCGCGGCGATCGACAAGCTCCTGTCGGCTCAGCTCAACGAGGTCATGCACCACCCGGACTTCCAGAAGCTCGAGGGAAGCTGGCGCGGCTTGAAGCATCTCGTGTTCGAGAGCGAGACCTCGACGATGCTCAAGATCCGCGTGCTGAACGTGTCCAAGAAGGACCTCCTGAAGGACCTCGAGCGGGCCGCGGAATTCGACCAGTCCGCGCTCTTCAAGAAGGTCTACGAAGAAGAGTACGGAACGTTCGGCGGCGCCCCGTTCGGCGCGCTGATCGGGGACTACGAGTTCGGCAACCACCCGCAGGACATGTCGCTCCTCGAGAAAATCTCGGGCGTTGCCGCCGCGGCCAACGCGCCCTTCATCTCGGCGGCCTCGGCTGAGATGTTCGGCTGGCAGTCCTATACCGAGCTGACCGAGGTGCGCGACCTCGCGAAGATCTTCGACCGGACCGAGTATGCGAAGTGGCGCTCGTTCCGCGACTCGGAGGACTCCCGCTACGTGGGGCTCACCCTCCCCCACACGCTCATGCGTCTCCCGTATGGCGCGAACACCGTCCCGACCGAGTCCTTCAATTTCGAGGAGGACGTGGACGGCAAGGACCACAAGAAGTACCTTTGGGGAAACGCCGCCTACTCGTTCGGGACGCGCCTGACCGAGGCCTTCGCGCTCTATAACTGGACCGTCGCGATCCGCGGCGTGGAGGGGGGCGGGCTCGTACAGGGGCTTCCGGCGCACACCTTCCAGACCGACGAAGGCGACGTGGCGCTGAAGTGTCCGACCGAGATCGCGATCACCGACCGCCGCGAGAAGGAGTTCTCGGACCTCGGCTTCATCTCGCTCGTTCACTGCAAGAACACCGACTACGCGGCGTTCTTCGGCGGGCAGTCGGCCCAGAAGGCGAAGAAGTACGACACCGATTTCGCGAACGCGAACGCGCGTCTCTCGACGCAGCTCCCCTACATCTTCGCGGTGTCCCGTTTCGCCCACTACCTCAAGGCGATCATGCGGGACAAGATCGGCAGCTTCGCCTCGCGCAAAGACGTCGAATTCTTCCTCAACAAGTGGATCTCGAACTACATCACGCCCGACGACACGGCCTCGCCGGCCGTCAAGGCGCAGTTCCCCCTCCGCGAGGCCCGTATCGAGGTCGCGGAAGTTGCCGGCAAGCCCGGCGTCTACAAGGCGATCGCCTTCTTGAGGCCGCACTTTCAGCTCGACGAGCTGTCGGTCTCCCTGCGGCTCGTGGCCGAATTGCCGAAGTCGATCGGGGGGTAAGGGACGGGACGGCCGAAGGCCGGCGAAACGTCGCCGGCCCCGGCACCCGCCCCGGCGACGCACCATGCCGAGGATCGACGACGAGATCCGCATCAACCTGTCGGTCCTCGACCGCCTCGTCGATTTCGAGCCCGAGGCGAAGGCCGAGCCGCCGGCCTCGCGCTCGAAGGCCCTTCGCCAGGTCAAGCAGGCCCTCAAACGGGACCTCGAGTGGCTCCTCAACACGCGCCGGGTGCTCGAGGTGCCCGACGAGCTGCCGCTCCTCGCCGATTCTCTGCTCGCGTACGGCCTTCCGGACTTTTCCAACTCCAGCGTAAAGAGCGCCGAGGACCAGCACGACCTCACGCTCGCGCTCGAATCCACGCTCAAGCGGTTCGAGCCCCGCCTCGAGGATATCGTCGTCAGCGTCGTGAACGCATCCGTGCTCGAGCGCGCCTTCCGCTTCAAGATCGAGGCGCGGCTGCGCATCGATCCGGTCCCCGAACCGATCTCATTCGACACGACGCTTCAGATCGGGAGCGGCAACTTCGCGGTCAAGGGCGACTGATGCGCAGCGATCTCCTGGAGTACTACGAGCGCGAGCTGAGCTTCCTTCGCCAGATGGGGGCCGAGTTCGCCGACAAGTACCCAAAGGTCGCGTCCCGCCTGCAGCTCGAACCGGACAAGTGCGAGGACCCGCACGTCGAACGGCTTCTCGAGGCCTTCGCGTTCCTCGCGGCGCGCGTGCGCCTCAAGATCGACGACGAGTTTCCCGAGATCACGGAATCGCTCCTCGGAATCCTGTACCCCACGTTTCTCGCGCCCGTGCCCTCGATGTCCGTGGTCCAGTTCGTCCTCAATTCCGAGCAGGTGAGCGTGCAAACGGGGCAGACGATTCCGAAAGGCTCGACGCTCGCGTCCGCCCCCGTCGACGGAATCCCGTGCCGCTTCCGAACCGCTTATCCGGTCACGATCTGGCCCGTCGAGGTGAGGGCCGCCCGCTTCGAACAGGCGCCCGCGGTCACGATCGAGGGCCGCGATGCGCGGACGATGCTCCACCTCGACCTGCGCATCATGGGAGGCGCCGCGCTGTCCGAGCTCAAGGAGAAGTCGTCCGACGGCACCGAGCGCCCACTCTCTCGCCTTCGTTTCTACCTGCAGGGCGAAGGCAAGGTCGTCCACTCACTCTACGAGCTGCTCTTCAACGACGCTCTCGCCGTCGAGCTTCGGCCTCAAGCCTCGGCGCCCGACTCCGCCGCGGTTTCCCTGGGGCCGGAGGCTCTCCGGCCGGTCGGCTTCGGCAACGACGAGACGCTCCTGCCGACGCCGGATAGGCTCTTCCGGGGGTACCGCGTCCTTCAGGAGTACTTCTCCTTCCCGGAGAAGTTTCTTTTCGTGGATCTCGACGGCCTCGACCGGCTCAAAGGGCTGGCCTTCACGGACACGCTCGACGTGCGAATCCTCCTGGGACGTCCCTTCGCCGCGGAACGGAGCGTCTCGGCGCAGACCTTCCGCCTGCACGCCACTCCGGTGGTCAACCTTTTCACGCAGATGGCAGAGCCCATCCGGGTGACCCATCTGAGCCACGAGTACCGTGTCATCCCGAACCTGAGGCGACCGGGGGCGCACGAGGTCTGGTCGGTCGACAGCGTGACGAGCACGGGTGCCGACCTCGAGACCGTGCGGACGTATCAGCCGTTCTTCGCGTTCCGCCACGACGCTGAGCGCGTAGGCCAGCAAGCCCTCTGGCACGCGAGCCGGCGCCCGTCGGAGCGCAAGGACGACGAAGGGACCGAGGTCTTCCTCACGCTCGTCGACATGAACTTCGATCCGACCGTGCCCGACACCGACACCCTCACCGTGCACGTGACCAGCTCGAACCGCGACCTTCCCGGCCGCCTCCCGTTCGGCAATCCCGAGGGGGACTTCCAGCTCGAGGGGCCCGGGGTTTTCACCGCGATCCGAAGCCTCGTGAAGCCGACCGCGAGCCTCCGGCCGCCGCTCCGGCGCGGGGCGCACTGGAGGCTCATCTCGCACCTCGCCCTGAACGTCCTTTCGCTCGTCGAGCGCGAGGGAGAGAAGGGCCCGGAGGCGTTGCGGGAAATCCTGCGGCTCTACGACATCTCCGATTCGTCGGTCACCCGGCAGCAGATCGACGGGATCTCGAAGCTCTCCGCGCGCCGGGTCGTCCGGCCGCTCCGCGACACACACCCGGGGTTCGTGAGGGGACTCGAGGTTTCGATCGACTTCGACGAGCAGAACTTCGTCGGCTCGGGCGTCTACCTCTTCGCGTCCGTGCTCGAGCGCTTTCTCTCGCTCTACGCCTCCGTGAACTCCTTCAGCCAGCTCGTTGCGTCGACGAAGCAGCGCGAGGGGGTCATGCGCCGCTGGCCGCCGCGCACCGGCGACCAGATCGTGCTTTGAGCGAGCGGCTGCGGACGCGCCCCGAGCACTTTGGGTTCTTTCAGGCTGTCCGGCTGCTGGCGCGGCTCTCGCCGTCGCGTACCCCGGTCGGCCACGACGGACCGCCCGCGCGCGAGACCGCGCGATTCAGGACCCGCGCCACCCTGGAGTTTCCGCCGAGCGAGATTTACGACCTCACCATCGATCCCGACGACCCCGATCGTCCCCCAGAGCTCACCGTCGCGATCGGCGGGACGACCGGGCCGCTCGGCGTTCTCCCCATCCCGTACACCGAGCTCCTCATCGAGCGGATCCGCTACAAGGACTACGCGCTCTGGGAGTTCCTCGACCTCTTCAACCACCGCTTCCTGTCGCTGTTCCACCGCGCCTGGCAGAAGTACCGCTTTCCCGTGGTGTACGAGAGCGGCGGCGACGATCCCTTCACCGCAGGCCTCTTCGCGCTGATCGGCCTCGGCACGGGCGGGCTCCGCGAGCGGCAGAGCGTCTCCGACGACTCGCTCCTTCTTTACGCCGGTCTCGTCGCGCAGCGCCCGCACTCGGCGAGCGCGATCGAGGGAATCCTCCGCGATTACTTCGGGGTCCCGACCGCGACACGGCAGTTCGTCGGGCAGTGGCTCGACCTCGAGCCGGAAGATCGGTCTCGTCTGGGGTCCCGCAACAGCCGCCTCGGCGTCGACCTCGTCTGCGGCGACCAGGTCTGGAACAACCAGTCCCGCTTCCGGATCCGGCTCGGCCCGCTGGGCTTCACCTCCTTCCAGGTCTTTCTGCCGCGCGGAAGCGGCTGGACGCCGCTGAACGATCTCGTCCGATTCCTCGTCGGCGTCGAGTACGACTTCGACGTGCAGCTCGTCCTGAAGAAAGAGGAGATCCCCGAGTGCCACCTGAGGTCCGGCGCCGCCGCCCCGCCGATGCTCGGCTGGACGACGTGGCTCAAGAGCGCCCCCTCGCCCGACGATGCCTCGGACCTGATTCTCGAGTCCATGAACTAGGATAAGAGCCCGTCCAAAAGCGCGAGAAGAGGAAGGAAGCGTCCATGAGCGCGAATCTGAAATCCCTTATCGGCCGACTGAACGATACCTGCCGGAATGCCCTCGAGGGGGCTGCCGGACTCTGCCTGTCGCGGACGAACTACGACGTCGACGTCGAGCACCTGCTGGTCAAGCTGGGCGAAACGCCGGACACGGACTTTCACCGGATCCTGCGCCGGTTCGAGATCGACGAGTCCCGGCTCGCGAAGGACCTCGTGCGATCGCTCGACCGGCTCAAGACCGGGAACAGCCGCACGCCGGCTCTCTCCCCCCGACTTCCGAAGCTCGTCGAAGAAGCCTGGCTCGTCGGCTCGATCGATTTTGGCGCCTCCCGAGTCCGCTCCGCGCACATTCTCCTCGCTCTCCTCGAGAAGGACGAATTCGCCCGTCTCGCGCGCGAGATCTCCAAGGAGTTCGCGGCGATCTCCGTCGAGACGCTCCGAAAAGAGCTCGACAAGATCGTCTCCGGCTCGGTCGAAGACCGCGACGCCTCTTCGCTCGGCGAGGCGCCGGCCGACGACGCGGCGGGCGGTGCGACGGGCGTCCCCGGCCGGACGAAGGCGCTGGATCAGTACACCGTCGACCTGACGGCTCGCGCGAAGGCCGGCCACATCGACCCGATCCTCGGGCGAGACTTCGAGATCCGGCAGATCATCGACATCCTCATGCGCCGCCGCCAGAACAACCCCATCCTCACCGGAGAGGCCGGCGTCGGGAAGACGGCCGTCGTCGAGGGGTTCGCGCTCCGCATCGCCCAGGGAGACGTTCCCGGCCCGCTGAAGAACGTCGCCGTGAGAACCCTCGACCTCGGGCTCCTTCAGGCGGGAGCCGGAATCAAGGGGGAGTTCGAGAACCGCTTGAAGACGGTCATCGAGGAGGTGAAGGCCTCGCCCCAGCCGATCGTCGTCTTCATCGACGAAGCGCACACGATGATCGGCGCGGGCGGACAGGCGGGCCAGAATGACGCCGCGAACCTCCTCAAGCCCGCCCTCGCGCGCGGCGAGCTGCGGACGATCGCCGCGACGACCTGGGCCGAGTACAAGAAATACTTCGAGAAGGACGCCGCTCTCGCGCGGCGTTTCCAGGTCGTCAAGGTCGAGGAGCCGACCGAGGCGGTCGGCATCATCATGATGCGAGGCCTCACGGAGCCTCTCGAGAACCACCACAAGGTCCGGATCCTCGACGAGGCGGTGGAGGACTCCGTTCGGCTGTCGCACCGCTACATCTCGGGTCGCCAGCTTCCGGACAAGTCCGTCTCCGTTCTGGACACGGCCTGCGCCCGCGTGGCGATCGGCCAGGCGGCGACGCCCCCCGCGGTCGAGGACGCGCAGCGGGCAATCGACCACGGCGCCGCCGAGATCGAGGCCCTCGCGCGCGAGGAGGCGACCGGCGTCGACCACAAGGAGCGCCTCGGCGAGCTCGCGGCAAAGAAGGCGGCCGAAGAGGAGAAGCTCGCCGGCCTGAAGGCGCAGTGGGACAAGGAGCGGGACCTGATCGGGAAGATCCGCGAGGTGAGGTCGAAGCTGGAGGATCTGGCCGCCCCGAAAAAGAAGGGGGCCGGGTCAACGGGCGCAAAGTCCGCGGGACCTGAGGCAAAGTCCGCGGCGGCCGACGCGGCACCCGCCCCGCCCGCGCCGCCGCCCCCGGACCCCGCGGCGCTCCGGGCCGAGCTCGAGACCCTCAACAGGGAGCTCGAGAAGGTGCAGGGCGAAACGCCCCTCATGCAGGCTTGCGTCAACTCGCAGACCATCGCCGAGGTCATCTCCGGGTGGACCGGGATCCCGGTCGGGAAGATGCTGACGGACGAGATCCACACGGTCCTCACGCTGAAGGACCGGCTCGAGCAGCGCGTCATCGGCCAGTCGCACGCCCTCGAGGCGATCGCGAGTCGGATCCGGACTGCCCGCGCGAACCTCACGGATCCGCGCCGGCCCATCGGCGTCTTTCTGCTCGTCGGGCCGAGCGGCGTCGGCAAGACCGAAACCGCCATCACGCTGGCCGAGGCGCTCTACGGCGGGGAGCGGAACCTCATCACGATCAACATGAGCGAGTACCAGGAGGCGCACACGGTCTCGTCGCTCAAGGGCTCGCCGCCGGGCTATGTCGGCTACGGCGAGGGGGGCGTCCTGACCGAGGCGGTTCGACGCCGCCCGTACTCCGTCGTCCTCCTCGACGAGGTCGAGAAGGCGCACCCCGACGTCATGGAGCTCTTCTACCAGGTCTTCGACAAGGGGATTCTCGAGGACGGCGAAGGGCGGGAGATCGACTTCAAGAACACCGTCATCATCCTGACCACCAATGCCACAACCGACACGATGATGAAGCTCTGCGCCGATCCCGAGACCGCCCCGGAGCCCGAAAAGCTCGTGGAGACGATCAAACCGGAGCTGAACAAGATCTTCAAGCCGGCCCTCCTCGGGCGGATGGTCATCGTCCCCTTCTACCCGATCTCGGACAAGGTCATGCGGCAGATCATCAAACTCCAGCTCGGGCGGATCGGGAGCCGGCTCCAGGAGAACCACAGCGCCTCGTTCAGCTACGACGACTCCGTCATCAACGAGATCCTGGGGCGCTGCAAGGAGGTCGAAAGCGGCGCACGCAACGTGGATCACATCCTGACGCGGACGGTCCTCCCCGAGATGTCGGGCGAGTTCCTCTCCCGGATGGCCGAGGGCCGGACGATGTCGCGCGTGCGCGTAACCGTCGGCGACGGCGGAAACTTCCTCTACGGGTTCGACTGATGCCATGCTCGAACCCGAGTCTCGGTCGCGGACACCCCGCTGGGGTATTCTTGGGCGTCGTCCGGAAGAGAACCAGGGGGTGCTGAGTGGCCTACACGCAGGCGGGTCGCAGGCTCGTGGTCAAGACGCCGCTCGGGAAGGACGACCTTCTCCTGAGCGGCTTCTCGGGACACGAAGCGATATCCCAGCCCTTCTTTTTTCAACTCGAGTGTGTCGCCGAGAACGCCAAGACGATCCCCTTCGACGGCCTCCTCGGACAGAAGGTTACGGTCGAGATCAGTCTGCCCGGAGGCTCCAAGCGCTTCATTAATGGTTCCTGCCTGAGAGTCGCACAGGGCGCGCGAGACGCCACGTTCACGCGATATCTCCTGGACCTCGTGCCGGAAGCCTTCCTCCTGTCCCGGAAAACACAGAGCCGGATCTTCCAGCATCTCTCGATTCCCGACATCCTGAAGAAGGTCCTGAAAGGCTTCCCCGTCACTTGGGAGATCCAGGGAACGTTCCATCCGCGCGACTATTGCGTGCAGTACCGCGAGTCCGACTTCGCGTTCGCGAGCCGGCTGATGGAAGAGGAGGGGATCTACTACTTCTTCAAGCACAGCGACGGCAGTCACACGATGGTCGTCGCGAATTCGCCGGGAAGCCATTCGGATGTTTCTCCGGGCCCGAGCAATCTCATCTTCGAAGCCGTCGGGGGGGGGACCCGCGAGGAGGACCGCGTCAATGCCTGGGAGAAGGCCCAGGAGCTCAAGTCCTCGAAGGTCGTGCTGTGGGACCACTGCTTCGAGCTGCCACACAAGCACCTCGAAGCCCCGTCGCCCATCCAGGGGTCCGTCGCCGCAGGCAAGTCAAGCCACAAGCTGCAGCTCGGAGCCAATGCCCCGCTCGAGCTCTACGATTTCCCCGGCGCCTACGCACAGCGCTTTGACGGAATCAACAAGGGAGGCGGCGAGCAGCCGGCGGAGATCCAGAAGATCTTTCAGGACAACTCCCGAACCGCGGACCTGAGGATGCAGTCAGAGGCGGCCGCCAGCGTCCTCGTGCACGCCGCGAGCAACTGCCGCCAGATCGTCTCGGGCCACAAGTTCACGCTCCAGCGCCATTTCGAGGGGGACGGTTCCTGGGTCGTCTACCAGGTCGGCCACACCGCGTCCGAGGCCGCCGACGTGCGTTCCGGCGGAGGCGGGTTCACCTATCAGAACCACTTCTCCTGCTTCCCGGTCGCCCTGCCCTTCCGCCCGCCCCGCGTCACTCCCATTCCCACGGTCAGGGGATCGCAGACCGCCGTCGTCGTCGGGCCTCCCGGCGAAGAAATATTCACGGACAAGTACGGCCGCGTCAAGGTGCAGTTTCACTGGGACCGCGAGGGCAAGAGCGACACCGACAGCTCGTGCTGGGTCCGAGTCGGGCAGCCCATCGCGGGGCGCCGCTGGGGCGCCTCCTTCTGGCCGCGGATTGGCCAGGAGGTGATCGTCGATTTCCTGGAAGGGGACCCGGACCAGCCGATCATCGTCGGGAGCGTCTACAACGCCGACCAGATGCCGCCTTACCTCGGCGACGGCCCGGATTCGAAACACAAGAACGACAACAAGCTGACCGGGGTCAAGTCAAACACGACGATGGGGGGCGAAGGGTACAACGAGTGGCGCTTCGACGACGCGAAGGGCAAGGAGCAGATCTTCCTCCACGCCGAACGGAACATGGACACCCGGGTGAAGGGCGACTCGATGGAGAGCGTGGGGGGCAGCAAGCACCTGACCGTCGGCGGAGAGAAGGACGGGCAGACGTGGGGCGACTACAACGAGCTCGTCTACAAGAACGTGCGCCTTCACAACAAGGGCGGCTTGCAGCAGACCGTCGGCGCCGGCATGTTTCTCACGATCGGGGGAGAATCGGAGGACCCGGGAGACCTGCAAACCGTCGTTAAAGGCGATCGGGCGGCGCTCGTGGAACAGAACGAGCACCTTCACGTCAAAGGCTCGGCGAAGGAGGCGATCGACGGGGGTCTCGGCCTGACGGTCGGAGGCGATCTCGACGCGAAGGTCGAAATGAAGCTCGCCGCCGAGGCCGGCCAGGAGATCCACTTGAAGGCCGGGATGAAAGTCATCATCGAGGCGGGAATGCAGCTCACCCTGAAGGGCCCCGGCGGCTTTATTGACATCGGCCCGACCGGCGTCGCGATCCAGGGGACGACGGTCCTGATCAACTCCGGCGGCTCGGCCGGCTCCGGAAGCGGCGCGAGCCCGGCCTCGCCCGAAGACGCCAAGGAGACCAAGCGAAAGGACCCGACCGTCGCCGACAACGCGAAGACGGGCTACAAGTCATGTTAGTAGTGAAGGGCTCGACCCGGGGATCGCAAGGAAAAGAGGCTGGATAACAGATGCCGATGGCCGCCAGTTTGACGAGTACGACGGGCCACGGCACGCCACTCGGCCCCGGGCCCGGCTGTCCCACCGTCCTGATCGGTGGTTTTCCCGCCTGGCGGGCCTTGCCAGCGGCGATGGCGAGCGCAGTCCAGGGGTCCTCGAACGTGATGAAGTCGTTCATGGTGAGGCCGCAGATGACGCCGGCCGACGGGACGGCCAGCATCGTCCAGATCTCCCAGTCACTCGTTCAGGGCGGGGCCGCCGCGGCCGCTGCCGGTGCACCCGCCGCGGCGGCGACCGCCGTCAGCATGGTGGCCGTGCTGAACGCGACGAACGTGGCGCTGACGGCGGTCTGGACGGCGGCCTCCGTCGTTCCGGGAGGCCAGCCCGCCGCCAACATCGCTTACACGGAGGGGATCAAGGCGGCGGCGGCCGCTGCCGCCAGCGCCGTCATGGCGTCTATGGCGGGCCTCTCCGACATGCACATCTGTCCTATTCCCGTGCCGATCCCGCCGCACGGACCGGGCTTCGTCACGATGGGGAGTTCGACGGTCGTGATCGGGAATCTCTCCGCCGCCCGCCAGGGAGACCAGGTGTTCGAAGCCTGCGGCGGCCCCGATCCGATCGCGATGGGCTGTCCGACAGTCATGATCGGGGACTAGCCGTACATTCCCTCCCTGGACGCGATCGCCAACGTCGTCAACCCAGCGGGGACCGTGATCAACTGCGGCAACATCGTCGACGCGGTGCAGGCGGGCGGTCCCGGCACGACCGCGATCGTGGGGACCGACTACTCGGGCAGGACGGCGTCGCACATCGTGGTCATGACCAACGAGGGCGGCAACGTGGCGATCGTCGAGGGACAGGACTGGGGCGCCGGGAACTCCCGCGAGGTGATCGGCAGCTCGGAGCGCGCCAACGAGCGCTACAACTCGGACGCCGGAAGCGATATCGGGTATGGGATCGTGCCCGGCATGGGCGGTGGTGGCCATTGAGCGGCTCCGACGTGAAGACACCGCCGACAGGCCCCGTCGACAAGGCGCAGGCAACCGCTATCGCTCGCCGGACCATCGCGACGAGCCCTCCCCACAGCCCGGGTCTCGTCCTCGAGGAGGAGAAGACCGTAGAGCGGGAGTTCGGCTGGGTCTTCTTCTACACGACACGGAAGTTCCTCGAGACCCGCGACAAGAAGCACCTCATGCCCGGCAACGCCCCGCTGGTCGTGCTGAAGGAGGACGGGAGCACGCATTACCTGGGAACGTCGCTCCCGCCGCCGAAGAACTACGCGCTTGTCGCCGCGAGGAGCGCCATCGAGCAGCGGGTCGACCTGACAGGGTGCTTCGATCTTTCTGATGCCGGTGCCTATCAGCTCGTGGCCCATTACTGCGACGGAAACGAAACGCCTCCAGCGCCTCCGGGCGGTTCCGTCCCGCTTGTTGGTGAAGTCGTCTCGGATCCCGCACGGATCGAAATCCTCGCGAACCGCTGAGACGTGATTTCCTTGCCCGAATAGGCATCGAAGAAATTCGCCATGACGACCCTTGGCCAGCGCTCCTCCTGGACCGGCGACCCGACACCTACCGCCTGCGGAGAAACTCCAGGACGTCCAACTTGATCATGACCTCGTAGTCGGGGTGGCTCGCGTCCCCGGGGAACTGGAGCCGGGTGGATCCGGAGAAGCCGTGACCGAGGGGAACGGTGACGGAGCCCCCGCGATCGAGGATCTGGAAGGAGAGCCCGTCGACGCCCGGGATTGGAATATCCCGGCCCTTGATGAGATCGAACGCGGCCTGGCGCGTGGGCTGGTTCGCCACGATGATTCCGATGCTCGATCCGACCACGATGCTGGTCATGGTGACCATGACCGCGCGCTCTCCCGGCGAGGCGCGATTCCATTCGGCGCGCAAGAGGCGGAGCCGGCGCAGGCCCTCGTCGTGGGCCTGTTCGACCAGGCGTTGAACGGGGGGAAGCTGGTAGACCGTGCCGATGACGTCGGAGAAATCGCCTGGCCGCGGGGTGGAAGGTCCGGCGCCTGGAGTGAACAGAGGCCCGGCGGGGCGCTGAAGGGGCTGGGACATGATGGTCTGCCAGGTGGTCAGGAGCGTGCTCCAGTCGGGCCGAAGCCAGAGCCCGACGATCTGTCGGGCAGCCATCCGCGTTTCGAGCTCCCGGGCCATTCGTTGGATGTCCGGGTCGAGGTGGAGTTCCTGATCGAGGAGGTGGAAGCGAGGAGGGCGGTAACCGAATCCGGACGAATCCATTACAGTACCTCCTTCTAACCTAGGGATTTGTCAATCCTACTCCTGACCAATGGTCGAAACCACCAGAGCCTCGATGAGGCGAACTCCTGTTCCACGGAAGGTTGCCGAGTTCCTGGAGGGAAGGCGCATCGCGGTCGCGGGAATGTTGCGCGACACGAACTGACCCCACCTTCCCATGCGCGGGCCGCGCGGATGACGGCGCTCCCCCAAAGAAGATGAACCGCGCCAACCGAGACCGTCAAGACCCAGATGGCCACGACGACGCTTTTTCTCTGGGGCAGGGCCTCCTTCGAGACGAGATACGCGGCAAGCGTCGCCAGAGCGAGACCGATGCACCAGAGGGCGGGCGATGCCCACAACCGTCCTAGGACGACCCAGACGAACCACGGAACGAACGGCACGACGAGGTCTCGCCTCGCCGCCAGCCGCCATAGGACGGTTGCCGGCAGCACCCAGGTCCACAGAACCACGACGAGCGGCACCCCGTCCACGACGCGCCGCCCCGCCCCCTGCCGAGCCATCAGGAACTCCCGGCCCCATCCCGACGGGAGCGCAGTGCCGCCACCGCGGTCCCCTACTCGGCGGCCTTCCCGAGGGCATCGACCAGGTACGGGTCGGCGGGTAATCTCGTGCTCTTGATCTTCCTCGGTAGCAAGAACACATCGACGGGTGCGTAGCTCGGTATTTCGTCGACTCTCTCTCTGAAGGCCTCTCTGCAAGGGACGACACGTGCACATTCGAGCAACCGGCCTGATGTTTGCACGGGGATGGAAATGCTGACGTCGATTATCAACAGACACCCCCGGTGCGTGCTCGCCGCGTTGATGGCCGTCGTGCCACTCAGTTTCGGTCTGTGGATCGGCGTAGGGCTTTATCGGCCTGTCGTCCATCCTTATTGGCTCTTCGCTTTTTGGGCGCTGGTGTTTGTCTTCTTCGCCATGGTGAAGAAGCATGTGGCGAAACCCGCTGTGGCGCGACTGGCGGCAGAACTCTGCGAGGCCGGCTCCTGGAAGGCGTCAGGACCCGGATTCTCTGGGAGGATTGGCGCTTACACCATCGCCGACGTGTGGGCTCGGGAGGGCGGCCGCCCGTTCAACTGCCTGATGCTCGAATGTCCTCGTCGGATCGGTTTCCTGCTCGAGCGAACGTCAAAGGGGGGTGTCGTTGAGTTGGCCGGGGGACGAACGCTTTTTGGCGTGGGTCAGTTCGGCCTCTTCCCTAAGTGTCCATATCCTTTTGATCATGGCGATAGGTTAGCCCTACAGACCGACGACATCGGCGCGTTCACCGCGCTCACGGAGAACGCGCGCTTCGTGGGCGCGCTGGCGGCGCTCGAAAAGATCCCGGCGTTTCGGTGTCTCATCTCTCTCCGTGTTCCAGGTCGGCTCAAAGTCGTATTGAGGGCATGGATGCTCAGCCCTCTTTCGGGAAGGGAGGGGCTCGTTCTCGTCCGAATGGTCGATTCGCCCCGGGAGGCCGCGGCGATTCGGCAAGACCTGGCACTGCTCGGCGAGATTCGAGACGCGATGGCCGAGGTCGTCCCGTGAGCAGCAGGATTCGGAC
>Ga0097691_1000093_pt1 | contig 81604 bp, 81 predicted proteins | sample NGESurdeep072012_8_FD_72858 | JGI IMG/M metagenome (GOLD analysis project Ga0097691, IMG submission 72858) | Arctic peat soil microbial communities from Barrow, Alaska - NGEE Surface sample 210-1 deep-072012 | ecosystem: Environmental > Terrestrial > Soil > Wetlands > Peat ...
GATCGGCTGGAAATCTTCAGCTCTCCAAACCGATCGTGGGTATGGCCGCCTGACATCCGCCGTCACTCTGACCGGGGGTGGCGGGGGAGTGGCGCCGACCAGATGACCAGTCGGAGTCAGTGAGTTCGACTTACACCCTGATGCATCGGTACCTGTCGGTGCCCCAGTTGGAGATAGAGGCGGCTGGACCGCCGAGGCCGTTGAACGAATTGACCACCAAGCGCCCCGGTCATGGAAGCTGGCCGAGTGACCATCCGTCATTGCGCTGGAGCCAGGCCCGGGATGTCGTCGGGAAGACGAGCTGGTAGACGCATCGGATGACCGCCGGACCCTGGCCGACCCGTCCCACGGCCGGTTAAGCGCCAAACAGGAGATACGCCTAAGGCCGCACTGCATAAAGGTGCCGTTGCAACTGGAGGAGACACCAGTTGCTGCGACCCGGGCATCCGAGGACCGGGATCAGGTGGTGATGCCGGCCACGTTGCCGAAGCCCAGGCCGCCGAGGCTCCCGTAGAAGGGTGCGTCGCCGAAGGCGAAGACCCCTCCGTCACCGCCGACCAACCAATAGCCCTTTCCATCAGAGGTGGACTGCATCCCGACGATCGGATTGTCCAGCGGTATGTTCCCGGTCGAACCGAAAAACGCGGCATCGCCGAAGGAGAAGATGCCACCGTCAGCCGCGACCATCCAGTATCCGTGGCCGCCAGGCGTGGCCGTCATGCTCACGATCGCCTGGTTGAGCGGAGTCCCGCCCATCGAACCGTAGAAGGGGGCGCCGCCAAAGGCGAAGATCCCGCCGTCGGATGCGACGAGTCGGTAGCCGCCGCCGGGGGAGGGGGTCATGCCTACGATCGGCTGATTGAGCGGTGTGCCGCCCATCGAGCCTTGGAATGCCGCATCACCGAAGGCGAAGATTCCGCCATCGGAGGCCACCAGCCAATAACCCTCGCCGACCGTGGTCGTGGCCATACCGACGATCGGCTGGTTGAGCGGAGTGGCTCCCATGGAGCCGTAGTAGCCGGCATCACCGAAGGCGAAGATCCCGCCGTCCGCTCCGACCAGCCAGTAGCCGCCCCCATCTGGCGTGGTTGCCATCCCCACGATCGGGGCGTTGAGCGCAGTTGCGCCCAGATTCCCGAGGTAGATGAGGTAGCTGTCGTTGCCGAAACCGCTGATCGTCCCGTCCGAGCCGAAGGTGTAGTAACCCTGTTTCGGCGTGGTGGGCACCACGTTATTGGCCACGGCCCCTTCGACGATGCCTGCGGACGAGAAGCAGAGGAACTGGACAGCGTAGGCAGTGGTCGCTCCGCCGCCGCTGCGGGTCAGCTGGTTGACCTCGAAAGTGGCGAGACTGCCGATGCCGGAGCTGGCACAACCGCCTCCGAGCCACGAGACAACGATGCTCGCCGAGTCAGTGACCGACGTGTACTGGTGGTTCAGCTGGATGGTCTGACCCAAAGGAAGCGACACCTGCACCGTGTACAGGCCGTGCGCACCGGTCATCGAGGCCTGAAGAACATTGGGACCGGTGGTTCCACCCGGACCCGTCGGCCCCGAGTCGATCACAGGCTCCGGAGTGTTCAGCGAGATGATGTCGGAGATGTTGATTGCGGCGATCCACCCGTGGTTGAGCGGGGCGACCGATGCGGCTCGAGCGGTCGACGGCGCAGGTGTACCGACGTGGGTGGCGCTGAGACCGGGAAGCAGGGGTCCGGCACCGGCCACCCCGTCTCCCAACGGCCCCATGAGGGCGGCCCCTAAGGACACACCGGCCACCAGGAGCATTCCGAGGTTACGTCGCATGGGTCGACCGTAGTGCATGACGCGGTTCGGCAACGCCCGATTTACGAGCCTCCGGAAACCGGTGGTGCACGACCAGCGGACCTCCGGAGTTCCGTTCCGGAAGGTGGCGGCGGCCACCGCAGAGAGTGCCGAGAGTGAGCTGGCTGCACTGGACGCGCCCCTTACGGAGACCGGGGTCACGGAGCCATCACCGGGATGGATCATCCGACACGACGGATATCAACGGGGCCTGATGATCGGGAGGAGATTTCGGGTGGACCGATATTGCGCATGTCGCCGGCCGGAATAGGCATGCAATACCCGGTCTGGCCGCAGGTCGGACCCCTAACCTCAGCATGACCACGACACTCAGCCAGATGTGATCGGGCTACATTGCCCCGATGGAGGATGGTTCGCCGTCGGCAACGGCGAGAGCGGTGGCCCGAGTGCGGGCCACGATGGACCGACCGGTGACCGCGGATGGTGACGGCGAGATCGAGCAACGGCTCGTCGAGCGCTTCCATAGCCACGGCTCTAGCCCGATGGCCGACGTGCTCAAGCGCCGCACACGATGGTTCGACGACGTCACGCTTCGATGCATTGACGAAGACATCCGGCAAGTTGTGGTCATCGCATCCGGCTACGACTGCCGAGCCTTCCGGTTCCGCACTCCAGGCGTCCGCTTCATCGAGCTCGACCATCCGGCCACCCACGCCGACAAGCAACGCATTCTCGAAGAGATGGGTGTCGACGTGACCGACATTTCGTTCGCCGCGGCCGACTTCATCGTCGACGACGTGGGCGCAGCGCTTGCCGCCGCCGGACATGACGCCAGTTGGGCAACGCTCTTCCTCGTGGAAGGGCTGCTCATCTACCTCCAAGAAGACGTCATCGTCTCATTGCTCACGGCGCTCCGAACAAGGGCGACGCCGGAGAGCCGGATGGCGGTGTCGATCTCCCGCGACCAATCGCACGAATTCTGTGCCCGCGTCGCCGCCTTTGGCGAGCACACGCAATCGTGCTTCAGTGAGGACGAGGCAGGCGCTTTGCTGCAGCGGTGTGGCTGGCACGGCGACACCGCCGGGTCGTTCGTCCTTGCATCGCCCACCTGAACGCACACATGCTCTTCGGGCACATCCAGTGACCCCACAGTTCCGGCTTCAGGCTGGCAGCAGGGCTACCCGGGATGAAGTCCATGGGATGTCAGGCGTTCTGCCCGTCAATCTGAGCCATGACGTGAACATGCGCTGTGGTCGGGGCAGTCGAGGGCGGGCACCTTCTCCGAAAAGGCACCTCTTACCTCGATGTACCATCTTCTCTACCTGACATAATATACAGCGGTGGCGTTTGACCTGGTGTTTCACCCTGAGACGGTAGGCAGCCTGCCTGCAAGCAGAAGAGCAGTAGACCGCCCGTGGGCCCAGCAGTCTCCACTCGCCACACTCAGCGCACTGCTTGAGTGGCTCTGCCCCATGCCGAGTCCGCCTCACCGCTTGTTACAGCCCGTGACGGTGAGCGTTACGCTTCCGTTACGATCGACGAACCCGCCGGTTAGGTTCACGTCGGCTCACCGAAGTAGATGTTCCTGCCGAGCCCAGGGTCTTGCTTCCGACCGATGATGTCAGCCCGATCAAGCTTCTCTCCGAACTTGGCGACCTTCTGCACGTAACACCCGACATCATCTGCCACCCGTCGGGCTACCAGTTGGTCATCTTCCGATGCCATTCTAATGGTCCCCAAGATCTTGATCTCCTCTTCTGTGAATCTCCGCTCCGAACTCACACTCTGAGCCTTCTCGAGGTTTGATCGATCCTTTGGACAGAAGTGTAGGAATGCCGAGCCGACTTGCAACTCTGCATCCGTGTAAATAGTTCCACAGGTCGGGCAAATATAGCCAACTTCGACCTGAGTCTTGAAGAAGTTGTCGAACTCAGACAGAGAATCATCATAGGCAAACCGTTGTTGGCGTATTACATTCTTATCGTCACCCCACCGAAGATTGTTCTCTAGACAGATGCCGTAATCAAACGCATATAGGCTGCGGGATTCTTTCTCTTTCTTAGTCGTTCGCCCTTCCGTCAGCAAATGAATCAGGAAGAACATATTCAGGTACTTCAGGCGTAGTTCATTTCGAGGGAGCACCATGAAGTGACTGGATGGGCCTTTGGACTTGCCCCGCTCCCTTAACGCCCTCCCGAGCAACGAGTCCCAGATCTCGGGGATGTAAGCCGGGATTCCCAGACCATCAATTGAAGAGCCCAACATCTGATCAAGATACGTCTTCGACGCATACCGAATCCCTGCGTCAATGTCTCGCCTTCCGATCCTCGGACGATCGCCCGCCTCGGACCTGTACCACGCCTGCTTCAAAACGATTCCTAGCGTGCGTGGCACACCCATGGCAGACCTGCTCAATGCAAACCATGCATCGTCCGGGTTGTCTATAACCTCTTCGGCGCTGAATCCCCCGTAAACTTTGAATCGCTCCCTCACAATCTTCTCAGTTAGCAACTCAAGTTCAGTCATCGCAGCACCCAGAGAACCGCTCAACTCGACGAAAGCATCCAAATCGAGCGATAGTTTGAACAAATCTCGCTGCAGGATTATGGATGACCCCAGTCGATAGTTATCCGTAATTGCCCCGAGTTTTACAAACACGCCTGAATGATTGCCAAGGATCTTCTTCAGCAAAGTACTGAACTTGCCTTGTAGCTCGTCGGAAAGAGCGGAAAACTCATCGACAAACAACAGCACACAAGGGATACCAGCTGCTTTTCGGAGATCACCCAAAATCTTGAGGATGTCAGAGATTGTCAGTCGATAGCTTACGTTGCTACTACTGCGAACCTCGTCCTCAGTTTCGTAGCTATCATCCTCCCCGATATCTGCGGAGATAGATGGGTTTACAGGCGAAAGAGTGCCCTTCACACCTGAATGCGTGGAAACCTTTTGCTTCGTCGCTTTTCGCTGTTTCACCGGTCCTGATTTGTCGACAAAACGAGGAACGCCGGAAGTCAACACTGAAACCAATCGATCGAGGTGCTTCTTAACATCTGAAGCCTTTTTCTGTTCTGCCGACTTGAACAGTTTGCCAAATACGTTGGGCGTCTCAGAGAAAGCCGGCCAAGATCGAGAGAGTTCCGCCGTCAGTGCCTCGCAGAGCTCCGATACGAATGCGTGCTCAAAGTGTTCGAAGTCGGAATCTGTCTGCTGGCTAAGGGACTGGCACTTCTCAAGATCAATATAGATACCAAGGGTGCGAGGCTTCGCTCTTGAAGACTCGGGATCACCCCACGAGCGCATGCACTCCACAAGAGCCCGGTAGAGAAGGGTCGTCTTGCCAGTACCCCTTCGCCCTACGATAAGTTGATCATTATCCCCAAGAACCTGCCCCAGGTATCCAAAATAGTCGATGTAGTAATCGGCGAGCAGACGCAGCTTGTCTGTCGCATCCAGCGGAATATAGTCGGTACGAAGCATCGAATTCAGTGCGTTTTCAAGGTCCCGCTTTTCCATGCTGCCTCTTTCGCATACCGAGTCCCACCGTCTCTCTGCAACTCTAATCGAACGGCACCTTCCTGATCCGAGTTCCCGAGACAGACCTCGCTGATTCCACCCTCACCAATCCCGTAGCCCGCCACGGCCGCCCTTCCTGGGGTGCCCCAGCCAGTCGATGCATTCAGTCGGTCGACGACGCAGGTCATCGGCCGGGCGTCCGGCCGCAACCCGCCGAGCTGCCGCCCGCTGTCGTGCCTTTGCCTTGCGCTGCCGGTCACGAGTCTGGTGCGGATGCTCAAATTGCCACTTCGCTACTCGGCAGACGTCGCTGCAAAACAAGGCATGCGATCGGCGACCCGCAAGGCTCTTCCCACACCACCGACAGTCCGGTTCACCTCTAGTAGCAGCCACTTCTCACCGTGCCGTTCCGTAGTGACGCCGTAGGTGGACACGTCCAGTTCAGCGCCACCAGGAAAAATCCACCTACGGGTTTAAGTTATTTCCTTACTTACCAAGGAGCGGGGCCGTTCCGGCCCCGCTTGGCACCCCAGGCGCCGCCGTGCCACGAACGAAGCCGACTGATGGAAGCCCCCGTCCGCCGACAGTCGGCCCACGTCGCTCCGCTCCGTTGGGCCGCAGCCGTCCGCCCGGTCGTGGGCCTCCATCCAGCCCGGACTGCGCAGGCAAAAGGCGGCACAGAAGGGAGGAGGGGTCGCAGTGGCCTCACGAGCATCAGTACCCACGAGCCCCGCTAGAACCGGTCTGAGAGCCAAGCAAGGCGGCATATGGCTACGGCTCCGCCTCCACCAGCACTTCGCCAAGCTGCCTCTACGCAACGTCTGACGCCGCCTCATTCGAGGCCGGCGTCAGAACGGCGCCGAAATGCCGGTACAGGCTCGCTCGTGAGATCCCGAGCACGAAAGCAACTGACGAGCGATCAGCGCCGGCAGCGAGAACACGCCGGACCGCATCATCAATCTCTGCGTCCAGCACACCCCGGACATGCACCAATGCTCGAAGCTCTTCGAGCGGGGTCACTGGGTCGACCGCCAGGCGTTCTCGGCTCGCTCTTCCCGCTCAGCCCTGTTGAACCGGGGGAGGGGCAGTCGATCGGCGATTTCCAGCCCGTGGGTCTTTGCGACTCGCTTGGCTACGGCAGCGGCGCCAATCGCCGTGGCCGATGGCCTGCGGGCGAATTCGTCCAGCTCCCAGAGCAAATCACGATAGAAGCGTTCCAGAGCGACAACAGTAGGGTCCACCATCCGAGCGTCCTCCGAGGAGAAGTGACCCGACTCGCCGACTGGCGAGTCCGGTACTGCGCTTCGGACACCCGCTATACGGATCCCAACTAGCTGCCGGGACGAATTTCTCGCGGTCCTACTGAGGTCAGCGTATGTCTCATCGGGGGACAGGGACAACCCGTGTGAATCGGTGTCGCAGTCTGACTTAACATAATGTTCGACCTGACATAATATACATTATCGGCGTTTGAACCCACGACGACGGCACTGCGGCGCGCCAGCCACCTTGCCCAATCTGGTCACTACCCGCTCGTATTGGCCGGCGGATTCGACCAGATCACTTGCGTCGCTCACGGAGCCAATGACCTCATGCATGGGCCCAGGGATCAGCAACTGGAGCAATCCGAGAGCTCGCCGATCAATCCGGACGGCCACGCACGAAGAATTGCTCCGTGATTCCCAAGGGTCGGTTACCCCGTCATTACGTCACTGTGACGTAAGCCGGGTCGATTCGCCATTTCGAACTCTCGATCCGCCAAGAGTTGTACCGCGGAGATGGCTCGGATGTTCGACGTCCTCCCCACCGGATGCGAAATTTTCCGGCACAGGGTCCAACCTGGTGGTCCAGGCGTATCCTTACGACATGCCTGATAAGGCCGTGCTAGACCGCATTCGGGCAGTCTTGGATTCGGGGGAAATCGACAGCTTCGCGGCTCTGCTCGCTTCGGATGTCACCTGGGGGGCGCCAGGATCGACCAACCCGCCGTGCAAGAGCGATCGCGACGTTCTGAAGTCGTACCAGCGAGGTTTCGACCGGGGCGTTCGCGGGCGGGTGGTTGAGGTCAGCCCATTCGGCGACAATGTCCTCGTCGGCATGATGGTGTCCGGCAGTTCCTCGGCGGGAACCAGAGGTGAGGTGGAGGGCTGGCAAGTACTCGCTCTGTCCGAAGGACTCGTCAAGGATATCCGCGGCTACGAAAGTCGAGCGTCGGCCGTTGCCGCGGCAGAACGCTCCTCATGAGGCGGACCGCCCCCAAATCGCACCACCGATGGACCGTGCACATCACATTCGCCTGCGTGCATGGTCGAACGTAACGGAGCGTGGAAACCCCCTTCCGTTGATCTGTGCTTCAGGCGGCGTCTCCCTTCAGGCCGCTGACGACTTGACCAGGGCTGCTTGGATCCCCTGCAACTGCCTGATCTGCCAAGCCTGGTAGGTCGCACTGGCAGGCTGCAGCGTCTCGGTGATCGTGGCTACGGGTATGCGCTCAGCGTTGACTTCGTTGAGCTGGGCCTGGACATCGGGCGTCACATTCTGACTGTTGTAGACGTAGATCCGGATCAGGTGATTCTTGATCTGGTTGTCGATCGTCTCCTTATCGGCGACGGTCACATCTTCGCCTTCGCTGATGGCCCGGAGGAAGGTGGGCGGCGTGATGAGATCGAGTCCGAGCGAGGGTGCGAGCATGGCGACGATCGATTCCGATGCACCGATCGGCGTGTCGGCGAACCGCGCCTTGATCGCCGCGATCAGCGCGTTGTACGACGCCAGGGCCACGGAGTTGAACCGCGTGGCCTGAGCGGTGAAGTAGGTCCCATCTGCTGGATCCAGCGCGCTGAGGTCATGCACGACCTGGCCGATCACGATCTGGACGTCGGCCGGGTTGTACCACCGGTGGGGGTTGTCCCCCACATTGGCTCCGACGGCCGTTCCAACGTCGAGCACGGTCGGATGCCCTTGATCGCTGGCCAGCAACTTCGGCACCCACGGGTCGTAGCCGACGCCGTTCTCGACGACGAACTGCGCCTCGGCCATGATCCGCGCGTCATTGGCGGAAGGCTCGTAGGAGTGTGGATCCGTGTTCGGATTGGTGATGATGCTGGTCACCACTACGTGCTTGCCTCCGATTTGGCTGACGATGCTGCCCCAGAAGTTCTCGGCGGCCACCACGCTCACCCGTCCCTGGGACCCGGTGCGAACCTGTGGCGCAGCCGAACTGCTGCAGCCAGCCAGCCCCGACGACACCACGACGCAGGCAATGCAGAGACCTATCCAGCTCGAGTGACGGTGATGGTTGGTGGTCGTGGAAAACATGTGATGACTCCTTCCTGATTCCGTTTCCAGCACCATAACAGAGAATGATTCTCATTCCTGGCACTAACCGACAGGGTGTTGGCGGGATCCTGTCGCGTTCGGCGCGTGGCTTCGGGCACTTGGTCGGTGATGGCCCAGGGGTACCGTGATTCCCGGTACACGGAGCCGACCAGGAGGCATCCCGTCATGCGCATGGTCCTGACCGGTAACTCGGTCTCCGACCAGGAACACACCCTCCGCTTCTCTACCGAGCTGCTCGGGTTTGTAGAGCGGGCCGACTTCCCGGAAGGCGAGTTCCGCTGGTCGTCGGTCGTTTCCGCCGAAGCAACCTGATCCAGATGGCCCGGCGCGGCTCGGGAAGCTGACCCATGGAGAGGAACCCGTGGCCGTCAGTCCGCCGCGAGGCCTTCGAATGACGCCAGCACTTCGGCGGCGATCTGCTCAGCCGGGGGCAGGCCGGGGACGTCGCCCATGCCGGTCGGGTTCTGCCCCTCGGCCACGGTTCGCCACCGCAACTCGGCCAGATCGATGAAGTCCGGATGTGGGAAGACCCAGAACTTCTCTGCGACGATGGCGTCGGCCACCAGGTCGGCCACCACCTCCGGCGTCAGTCCCTCGTCGACCGCCCGTCGGACGTGGTTGCTCACGATGTCGGCCCCGAACCCGTCCGGTGGGACCTCGCCCAGGTGAGCGGGCCAGTTCCGTTCGGCGTCCATGATGCCGGTGCGGACCCAGCCCGGACAGAGGACGCTCACGCCGACGGGAATGCCGATCCGGTTCATGGTCACGTAGAGGTCCTCGGTGAGGGCCACCACCGCGTGCTTACTGGCGTCGTACGAGGGGGCGAGGCCCGGCAACAGTCCGGCGATCGACGCCGTATTGACGATGTGGCCGCCGCCACCGGCGACGAGGAACGGCAGGAAGGCCCGCACCCCGTAGATGACGCCCCACATGTTGACGCCGATCACCCACTCCCAGGCTGACAGCGGTCCGAACCAGGGATCGGCCTGGGTCGCCACCCCGGCGTTGTTGCACACCAGGTGCACGGCGTTGAAGCGATCCATGGTGGCTGCGGCCAGGGCTTGAACGGAGGCTTCGACGCTGACGTCGGTTGGCACCACCAGGACCTCGACCCCGTGGGCACCCACCACCTCGGCCGCGCCGGCCAGGGCGTCCTCGTCGACGTCGGCAAGGACGAGGTGCAACCCCGCACGGGCGAAGCGTTCGGCCATCGCCAGTCCGATGCCGCTTGCTGCCCCGGTGACCACGGCGATCCTGCCAGCTGTCAGCTCCATGACGACTCCCGTGCTCTGCCGCGTGTTCCCCGTCGGCCACCGGTCACCCTACCGGTGGCCGAGGTCCGGGCCCCTCCCCTCCCCTACCCAGTCCGGGTACTTCTTGCCGTGGGCTCAGTCGCTCCTGCCACGTCCCTCGCGCAGGTCGAGCTACCCGACAAGTCCGTCGACACCGGACAGCACGACCTCCCGGTCCTGGGCGGGCAGGTAGGCAACCACGGATCCTTTGACCACGTTGACCGCCACCGCCACGGCACCTCCAGGATCGAGGCACCACGAGGGCTGGGCTCCAGGGGTGGTGGCCGGCTCGTAGTGCCAACCACCTCGGATCTGCAAGGCCGCGCCGACTTCGTCGAACAGCTCGTCGTCCGTCATGCCTCCACCCTTTTCGTCGCGGGTCGCCAGTCTGTCATCGGGCGCCGGGCCGAGCCCGGAACCAGGTGGTGCGCTCCGGTACGCTACGGCCGTTGCGGCCCGCTCACACCACCGATTTGGCCGGCGCCACGCCGGCCTCAGACACCAAATCCACGCCTACATTAGTTGCAATTGCTTTCTAGGATCGGTTTTCTGGTATTTACTTGCTAGTGTGGTCGGTGTGCAGCAGTTCGCCTTCATCACGAATCATGGTCGTGTCCTCCTGTACATCGCCGCGGAACCGGACGCACGACTCCGCGACATCGGTGCCAAGCTCGGCATCACCGAGCGAAGGGTCTACGACATCGTCACCGATCTGGTGCTGGGCGGCTACGTGATCAAGACCAAGGTCGGCCGGCGGAACACCTACGAGGTCCAGGACCTCCTGGGCACGCCGGAGTCCATCGAACAGGCACGGGCTATCGGCGACCTGGTTCATATCCTGACGGGACACCGGGGGAAATTGCCGGTGTGACCCGGTCGCTTCCGTGGTGCGGGCGTGGACCTGATGACGCCCTCAAGCCACCATGGCCGACCGGAGCACCTCCACATTGGACGATGCCATCGGCCTTGCCAACAGGAACCCTTGGCCGGTCTCGACGCCCTCCATCCGGAGCATGGCCAACTGCGCTTCGGTCTCGATTCCCTCAGCGACGGCTTCCAGGCCCAAGGCCTTGCCCAGCTCGACGAGTGCGTGCACCAGAGCCGCCGATTCTCGGGACTCCGTCATCCGTCCCACGAACGTCTGGTCGATCTTGATCACGTCGATCGGGAACCTCTGCAGGTAGGCGATCGACGAGTAGCCGGTACCGAAGTCGTCAACAGCCAACCGGACGCCCGTCGCCTTCAGGCTCTCGAGACGTCCGATGGTCCGCTGCACATCCTGCATCAGGACTGTCTCGGTGATCTCCAGCGACAGGAGGTGCGGGTCGAGCCCACTGGCCTTCAGCTGTTCTGCGACCTCGGCGACGAATCCGTCAAGCTCGAGCTGGTGCCCCGAGACGTTGACCGCCATCACCAGCTTGTCGCCGCCGCAATTCCACTTGGCAGCCTGGGCACAGGCCTGTTCGAGCACCCAGCGACCCACTGGCACGATCAGTCCGGTGGACTCGAGCGACGGGATGAACTGGTCAGGCATCACCAGACCCCGGACGGGGTGCCGCCAACGCAGTAGCGCCTCGACCCCGGTGATCCTCCCGGAACTGAGCGAGAACGTCGGCTGGAAGTGCAGAAAGAACTGCTCGCAAGCCAGAGCGTCGACGAGATCGGACTCGAGCGCCCGTCGCTGATCGGCGGCGGTCTGCATGGACTGGGTAAACCTGACAGCTCGGGCCTTGCCCGTGCACTTCGCCCGCGACAGGGCGACGTCTGCATCATGCAGGAGCGCTTCGGGAGATTCCCGCCAGCCCTCGGCGATCCCGAGGCTCACACCGACCGATACCGCCGATCGGCTGGAGGACACCGGGAACGGCGCCTGCATCCGGGACAGCACGCGCGCCGCCAACTGGAGACATCCTGGCTGCTCCGTTGCCGCACCGGTGACAATGGTGAACTCGTCGCTGCTGGTTCGTCCGACGATGCCGTCGGTCCCTACGGCGGCGGCCAGACGCGCCCCGAACTCGACCAGCAGATCATCGCCGGCACCATGGCCCCTCGTGTCGTTGATGTCCTTGAAGTCGTCGATGTCGAGGTGGATCACCCCCAACGGTGTGCCAATGACCTCATTGCCGGCCAGCCGTCGACCGATCTCCTTGACGATGGCGTCCCGATTCAGCAGCCCGGTCAACAGATCGACACCGGAGTACCGGTAGAGCGCGATGCGCTGACGATGGGTGGCGGTGACGGCACTGTGCCCGAACTTTCGACCGATCACGACCCATGTCGCGATGATCGAGAGGGGTATCAAGGCTCCGATGAGGAGCAGCGCGGTCCCGTTCAGGCCCGACATTGGTGTCCCCTGGCCCGGCCGCCACACCATCCACGTATGGCCAGCATTCCGGTCGTACAGCGCTGGGTGTGACCTCGGATTGAGGAACCCCGGCATGGTCTAGGAAACCCGCGAAAGCCGGGTATCTCCTGCTTGGCCACCCGCCGGCCGGCACGCATCCGACACGTTTCCGACGTAGCCACGTCGGCCTCCTTGTTGCCGATCCCCCGCCGTCAGAGCGTCTCTACTCCGGGAATCCCTCCGTTGCCGACTTTACACTGGACGTCGATCACTAGCAATAGAGTTCTAGCTATGTCGGCACCACGTGTAGCCGAGCGCCATCGTCCGTGCCACGGGGATCAACTCCTGACCGGCTCGATGACCGTCCCCACCAGGTCAGCCACCGCCTCCATCAGGTGCTCGTAGGCCAGGCGGTAGGCAGGTACTCCTGAGTCCGCCGCCAGGTCGGCCGTCACGTCGTCCACCGCCGCTTCGAGTCGGTAAAGGTGGTCGTGGAGACGGGCGATGTCGGCTGCTGACACGATGCACTGGTCGCCGGGGAGGTGCAGCTCGTCGGCCCGACGACGTGCCTCGTAGGCACGCTGACGGTGGGACGGACTGCAGAACAGCCGCGGCCGCCCGGCTCCTGGGCGTACGGCGATCGGTCGATGGCACCAGCCGCACCGTGCCCCGTCGGAGGTCGTCACGTCACCGACCGTAGGCCGGGTGGACCGGTCAGGTGGGTGACGCCACGCCGCCCGCTCAGCTGCGTACGAGTCGGACCATCGGAATGACACGGTCGGTGCCGGCCTGGTACTCGGCGAAGTTCGCAAACTGCTCGGCCTGGGCGGCATACACCCGGTCCCGGTCCTCCCCCTCCAGTACCTCGGCCCTGGCCGCGAACGTCTCGCTGCCGAGCTCGGCCGTGACCGACGGCTCGGCCACCAGGTTGTGATACCAGTCGGGATTGGTCGGTGCCCCGGCCTTGGAGGCGAACACGTACACGTTGTCGCCCTCCAACCGGGCGACCACCGGGTTGACCCGCACCAGGCCGGACTTGGCGCCGGTGGTGGTCAACAACAGGATGGTGGCACCCTCGAACGGTCCGCCGACCACCCCGCTATTGGCCCGGAACTCGTCGATGATCTGGGTGTTGAAGTCGTTCATGTCGGACATCGGGAATTCCTTCTCCGTCGCGCCCACGGCATGTCGGCACGTCCCGCCCAGGGTACGGGATCCGGTGGGTTCGGGCACTGACCTCCCGGTACAGAGCAGCGCGGTGCGCGGCCACCCACCGACTATGGCGGACCCGTCCGCCGGACCTCCCCCGGTATCCTCACCACAGAGCGACCACCATGGACTACGACACCGACGACTTCTCCTTCGAGGACATGTACGACGCCGACGACGTCTACTTCCGCACGTGCGGCAAGTGTGGCGCCCGGACCCAGCCCCGGTGGTCCGAGTCGGCCTGCCTCGAGGAGGCCCGTCGTTACGGCTGGCGCCGCGTGGCTGCTTCGGACCGGCCCGGCGCCCGGCGGATGGACCTGTGCGGGGTGTGTGCCGACGAGGCCGGGCTCGGCCCGCCTTTGGCCCGCCTCGGCTGGTAACCGGACCGACCCCGACGCCACCTTCAGGCTCAACTGTCGAGGCGGAACACCCGACCTTCGAGCGGGGCGACCCGGTCGACGGCCGCCACCTTCTTGCGCCCGAGCGGCGCCGGCGTACCGAGGTTGACCCACCCGAGCAGCGACTCGTTCACGGTGAGGTCGAACAGCGACCGCACGGGGGTGGTGCCCAACACTCCGGCACTCTTCCACACCGCCCCGTAGCCTAGTCCGGTGGCGGCCAGCACCATCGCGTACCCGGTGCACGACGCCGACGCCACCTGTTCCCAGATCTCGACATTGCTGGTCGGGTCGGGCGAGGCGATCAACACCACCGAACACGGTGCCGCATAGGCCTTGTTGCGCATCTTGGCCACCACAACAGGGGGTTGGTCCGGGCCCTTCGCCTCGACCAGCCCGGCCACCAGTGCATCGGCGAAGCGGTCCCGACCCGGTCCTACGCTGACGGCGAACCGCCAGGGGTGGAGATCGCCGTGGTCGGGCACCGTCATCGCGGTGACCAGGATCTGGTCGAGGTCCACGGCGGTGGGCGCCTGGCCGGCGGGGTCGGGTTCGGGGCGGACGGCGGCCAGGCGGGCCACCCAGGACGGGTCGGCAGCTGGCACGATCAGCGGCTGACCCGCCGCAGCTCCTACCCCCGTGTCGTCTGCCACTGCGTCCATGCGTCCCGTCTTCCCGTCTTCCCGTCTTCCCGACCCCAGCAGCGTAGAGGCTCGGTCGGGCCCGTCGGCCACCGGCGTCCCCGGGGGGTGAGCAGGGCAAACCCGCCCCGCCTGCGGGAGCCGGTGCGCTGGCACAGGGGCACCGTGGGCCACCGTTCGTGTGGGGGTGGCTTCGGCAGTAGCCTGTCGCCCGGTATGGGCCATCGCATTGAAGTCGAACTCACCAGTCAGTCGGACGAGTCCACGTGGACGTGGCGCGCCGCAGGGGCCAAGTTGCCCCGCGGCACGGTGTCCTCCGACCTCGTCCCCACAGGCACCGCGGTGGGGTCCGTGCTGCGCGCCGAGGTGGAGACGACGCTGGACGGCACCACCGTCACCGCGCTGCTCGCCCCCAAGGGCAAGGCCGAGCCCCGGCCGGTCGAACGGATCGAGATTATCGGCACTCCACAGAAGGGACCGGACGTCAACGTGGTCCTGGCCGGCAAGGGTAAGCGCCGTCGCGATGACTACGGCGACGACGGGCGTGACGGCTCTCGCCGACCCTCGGGTCGCGGTCCGCGCACCGAGGCGGGCCGTGGCCCGCGCCCCGATGGCGACGTCAAGCCCCGTGGCCCGCGTGGCGACGGCAAGCTCCGCGAGGGCGCCCCTGCGGGTTCCGGCGGACCCGGTGGCGCACGCCGCACCGGACCGGCCCGACCTGGTGGCCGCGACGGCGCCGGTCGTGACCGGGGCGACCGTCGTCCGGCCACGTCGAGCGTCTTCCGCAACGCCGCGCTGGCTGAGCTCCCGCCCGAGCAGATCCCAGTCGCTGAACAGTTGATCAAGGGCGGGATCCCGTCGGTCCGTCAGGCCATCCAGGAGCAGAACACCCGGGCTCGGGCCGAGGGCCGCCCCGAAGTGACCGAGGGCCCGCTCATGGCCATGGCCGAGGAGCTCCGTCCCGTCATCAGCCTGGCCACATGGAAGGACCGCGCCTCCGTTGCCCGCAACGCCGGCAAGGACACCCCGTTGCGCGAACTGCGGTCCATCGTCGCATCCGCCTCGACGGTCACCCTCGACGAGGAGGGCTCCCAGATGCTCGCCTCGCTGCGAACCAGCCTGACCGAGCGGGTGACCGCCCTGCGCGAGCGCTGGGTCGAGCGCATCACCACCTCCCTCGACGAGGGCCGGGTACTCGATGCGGTCCGAGCTTCCATCCGCGCCCCGGAACCGTCGGCCCGTCTCTCCGCCGAGCTGGCGGTCCGGCTGGCCGATGCCGCCGGGCAGGCCATGTCGGCCGACATCACCCCCGAGGCGTGGCTCGCCCTCCTCGAGGTGGTGGTCGAGTGCCCGGTGCGGCGCACGGTCAAGCCGGCCGGCATCCCCACCGGAGCCGATGAGGCACTGTTGACCGAGGCCCGCAAGGCCGCCGGTCACGTGCCCGCGCTGGCCCGGCTCCTCGGTATCCCGATTCCCCCGCCCCCGGGACCCCGTCGTCCCGTCCCGGCCCGTCCGGCCGGGCGGCGCGCCTCCTAACAGCAGGAGTCGGACCGCCCCGCGGGGCGTTCACCCGAGCGGTCGGTGCATCACCAGCAGCCGCGCTTTGAAGCCGGACGACTCGAAGAAGTTCTTGGCCTCGCGGTCGCCCGGGAACGCGGTACCGTCGACGCCGGTACACCCCTGGGTCGAGAACCACCCGAGGGACTGCTCGAGCAGGAGACGGCCGAGGCCGACTTCGCGTGCCCCCGGCTCGACGAAACACAGGTCGAGCACGCCCCGACGCTCCACTCCCTCGTCGTCGATCCGGCACAGGGCCAGTGCAGCCACCCAGTCGTCCAGGGTGCCCACCAGGGCCGTCCGGTCCGGTCCAGTGACGTAAGCGGCCAATGACTCCCGGATCGGCTCCGCGGCGACCCACCCGCCGTCCGAGGATCGGGTCAGGTCGGCACCCCGCCGGTCGGCCCGGTCGGCGACGTAGTCGGCCACCAGTTCCATGAGGCGGTCGGTGTCCTCAGTCGAGGCCTGGCGGACCTGCTCCATGCGGCCGTGCCTACTACCGGCTCAGGACCGCTCGTCCATCAGCTGGTCGACCCGGCTGAGGATGGTGCGTCGGCCCCGTGATGAGGTCTCGTAGGCCCGCACGGCCACCAGCTCGCCACGGCTCAACCCGTCGAGGCGCTGGACCACCTGCGAGGCGGACAGGGCGTCGAAGCCGGGGATGGCCAACGAGGCGACGTCGGGGACGTGGGGATCGATCCTGGGGACGGCCACGACAACCGGCGCGGCGGGCTTCACGGGCGGTTCGGCTGTGGTCGCCCCCGGCGCCCCCCTGCCCGGTGGATACGGGATGGTGCGCAGCCGGGACGGACCACTCGGCGCGGGTCCTGTCGGGTCTGGTGCCGTCGGCGGCGTCGACTGTCCGTCCCCGGTCCGCTTCAGTCCTGCCGAGCGCCTCTTCAACTCCTTGTGGCCGACCTTGACGGCCAGATGGCCGACGGCCCGGGCAGAGTTCACCCGGACGCCGAAGCGCTCGCGACCCCGCTCGGCCAACTTCGGCAGCTCGTCGACCATAGTGAGGGCCAGCCCCGTGGGGAGGAACACGAACACGTCGAGGAATCGATCGCTCAACGACTGTTCGTCGGCCGGCCCATCGAGCTTCCCGTCGGGGGTGTCACCCATGTCGGCTCCGCTCAGACGCAGTCGCGGCAGAGCATCTTCTTCTTGTCCGCCAGCTGATTCGAATGTTTTACGAGGAAGCACGACCGGCAGACGAACTCCCCCGGCTGCTTGGGGAGCACCCGCTCCACTCCGTCGCCGGTGCGGTCCTCGGGCTCGGGGGTCTCCTCGTCGTCCTCTACCTCCTCGACGACCAGGCGCTCCTTCAGGATGGTGTCGAGGCTCGCTTCGACGTCCTCGTCGTCGGGCTCCTCTTCCTCCTCGTCGTCGGTCTCTTCGCCTGCGGCCTTTGCCACCGCCTTGGCGGTGCCGGCCGGCACGTCCTCTTCGACTGCGGCGTCGACCTCGATCACGACAACGGCGTCGTCGTCATCGTCGTCCAGTGCCAGCGTGTCGTCCGCAATCAGGTCGTCGTCAGCCAGCTCCTCGAGGTCCTCCTCGATGAGCTCCTCGGGTGCTTCGACTTCGTCAATGTCTTCTGCCATGTGCGTGGTGTTCGGTCTTTCGGTCGTGAGTTGGCCGGGAGCATAGACGGCCCGGCCGTCCGTTCGAACGTCGTGCCCGGGCGGGCCGATTCCCCGGTGTGGGTTCCCTCCCACAGCGCTGCTCGATGGGGATCATGCCAGGAATGCGAGGCCCCGTGGTGCATCTGGCCGCCGGGACGGTCCCGAAGCCACCCGCCGTCGGGTGTCCCCCGCCGATACCCGATCCGCCGGTGAGGCCTGTCGCCAGGCGTCCGGCGATGCCGTGCTCCGTCATGGGTCGACTTGGCGCTCGCCGGGCGGCGGACCAGGCGGTAGGGCCCAAGGGATCTTTGGCACCACCTCCCCGCTACCTCCGGCTCGCGCCGTCGGCCTCGGGGAGGTGTTTTCTACTCGACCCCCTGGGCCTTCCTCCGCCTCTCACAGCATCCCCCCCGGGCCCGCTCCGGTGGTCGAAACCACTGCTTGCATGGACTCGGGGCGACTGGGACTGGGCGCACCCTACGCCATGGCACCGGTACTTCGTCAAATGGTTTTGCTAGGGCCTGACCTGGGGGTTCGAAAACAATCCCTGTTCAGGGCATCGCAGGATTTGTCACTGCCGGTATCGAATTCCTGCGCTGCTCGGCGCGTCGTTCTGCCTCCAACCGTTCCAGGTCCTCGGCCCCGTAGTCCACGTGGGACATGGCTTCGGCGAGCAGCCGGTGACCGGCCCGCTCGGCGATCTGGCGGTGCATCTCCTGGGCGACCCAGCGGTAGCTAGGATGGCCCTGGGGCCCGGACCGCAGCTCCAGCAGGTGCATGGCCTCCCGGGCGTTCATCTGCATCGTGTAACGGATCCGGTAGGCCAGGGCCACCGCATAGGCAGCCTGGTCGGGGAAGGCCGGGGCGAGGACGTCGTGCAGCTCCCGCGAACGCTCCAGGGAGGCCACGTACCGGTCGCTCATGCCCGATTCGGCGACCACGTCGGGGAGGTCGTAGCCGAGGGCCGCGCCGAGCGGCTGCCACTCGATGGTGAGGATCCGGTGGCGCTGCAGGTCGCGGAAGGCGCCGTAGTCGGTGACTACGTCGAAGCGGTAGTCGGTGCGCTCGAACGCCCGGCCTGGTCGGTGGCGCCGGTTGGCCCGCTCCCCCACGTAGGCCGTCAGGATCGAACGTTTCTCCTCGGCGCCGAGGTGCCGGACCCGGTCGAGCACCTCGGCTTCGGGACGGGCCGTGCGAGGTCCGACGATGGCTGCGATGACCTTGTCCTCGCCATCGGGATCGAAGTCGAGCAGGTCGACCGTGGCCGCCCCCGACGGGCCGCCCGCGCCCACGGCGGGGAGGCCGACCAGGTCGGGAAAGAGCTCCTCCACCACCTGTCCGGTCCGCTCCCGGGTGTCGACGAGGTAGTCGGACCACGCCCCACCCCGGTCGGCCCGGTCGACCCGTTGGAGGAACGAGGGGATGACCTTGCGCAGCTCCTCCAGCATCATGTCGGCGTAGACCCTGGCCTCGGGCAGCGGGTGGGAGCGCATCCGCACCAGCAGCATCTCGTAGGACTGGCCGGAGCCGTAGATGCCGACGTTGGACAGCGAGCCGGCAGGCAACAACCCGCGCAGGGCATCCAGACCCTTGGCCCGCACGGCCTGTCGGTGGACGAAATCGGAGTCGCCGTCCTGGCGGGGGTGGCGGGCCGCCAGCCAGGCCTGAGCCTCTTCGAGGAGTTCGCCGTAGGTGTCGAACATCCGGTCCATGTCGCCCACGTAGCGGGCGCCAAGCGGCGAGTCGAGCAGGCCGGGATCGCGGAAATACCGGTAGTGGCCGGTCGACAGGCGTTGGTTGTAGGCGATGTAACGCGTGGACTGCTCGAGGTAGGCCATCAGTCGCCCCCACTCGAGCACTTTGGTCAGGACGTTCGACGCCTGCTCGCAGGCCAGGTGCACACCGCCCAGCTGCGCTACTGAGTCGTCGCCGTACTCGAAGAAGACCTTCTCGTAGAGTTCCTCGGCCCGCTTCAGTCCGACGGTGGCGTCGACGGAGGCGTCGCCGCTGATATCGAGCTCACCGACGAACTCGTCCAGGAACAGCCGTCGCAGGCTCTTGTGGGAGCGCGAGTACCGGGCGAAGAGGGCCCCCTTGACCACCTCGGGCAGGTTGACGAGCGCGAAGACCGGCTGATCGAGATTGGTGACATAGCGCCGCAAGATGTCGGCTTCCTCGGCACTGAACGATTCCACGGCGTAGGGGAACATGCCTGTCTGACACTAGGACGGGGACGGGCCGTCAAGCGCGGACCCCATGGCGGCCGGATCGTCGGCCCCCACCACGCCCCGCCGGAGCAAGGACACGGCCAGATCGGCGTTGTCCCGGGTGGCGGCGGACTCGGCCACCTGACCGACCTGGCGGACCAGGTCGATGACCTGGCGCACGTTGCGCACGAAGTCGCCCGGAGCCACCTCGGCGTCACGCAGCACCGTGTCGAGGGTCCCGCCGGATGCCCAGGCGACCACAGCCCGGGCCAGTCCCCCGTCGGGCCGACGGGTGCGGCGCAGGCCCACCCGGCGCTCGTCGGCCCGCAGGCCGGCGGCCAGGGCCTCGACGGCGGCCAGCCGCTCGACCACCCGGGCCTGGCGGGGCACCGGCGGGTCGTCGCCGGCCCGACGGGCCTCGAAGGTCAGCGCCGAGGCCACACCGGCCACGTGGGCAGGCTCCAGGTCGTCGAGCAGCCCGCCACGCAGTATCTCGGCCACCAGGAGGTCCGACTCGTGGTAGATCCCGGCCAGTCGGAGGCCGTCCTCGGTGAGCTCCCATCCGTCGACGAAGCGACGGTCGCCCAGGATGGCCAGGCGCCGGTCCAACTGTGCGACCAGCGACTCGGAGCCCGGCGGAGCCTGCCACTGCCCGTAGGAGGACTCGAGGAGCCCGTGGGCCTCCTCTCGGCTCCACCTGCGGACGAGGTTGACGGCCAGGTTGTAGGTTGGGTGGAACGACGACACCAGGTCCGGCGGGGGCGCCACCGCAGTGCGGGCCACCAGTCCGAAGGTCGTGGCCTGGTTCCACAGCACAAAGGCGTGGCCCACCGTGTCGATGCCGCGTCGGCCGGCCCGGCCGGTCAACTGCTGGTACTCCCCCGAGGTCAGGGCCGACGTGTCCGAGCCCCGGAACTTGGCGAACCGCTCGACCACCACGGTGCGCGCCGGCATGTTGATGCCCAGCGCCAGCGTCTCGGTGGCGAACACGACCTTGAGCAACCCCTCCGAGAAGCACCGTTCGACGGCCTGGCGGAAGGCCGGGACCAGCCCAGCGTGGTGGGGCGCCACCCCGGCCTCGAGCGCGTCCGACCATGCCCCGTACCCGAGGGTGCGTAGGTCGTCATCGCTCAGCCGTTCGACCGAGGATTCGACCAGGGCCCGGATCCGGATGCGCTCCTCGTCGGTCGTGAGCCGAACGCCCTCGGTAACCACCTGGCGGGTGGCGTCGTCGCAGGCCGCCCGCGAGAAGATGAAGGTGATGGCGGGCAGCATGCCGGCGTCGTGGAGATACTCGACGACCTCGGTACGCCGCGGGGCGCGGAACCGCTGGTGGCTCGACCGTCGACGCCGGTCGTCGAGCTTCAGCCCGTCCGGGTTTGCAGCACCGTTGCGGAGCAGAGGCAGCACCGACACCCCGTCGCGGCCTCGTTCTGCCACCGCGTAGTGGTGGTGCAGCGTCACCGGCCGGTGGGTCTCGACCACCACCCGGGTGGTGCCGCGCACCGAGGTCAGCCACCGACCGAAGTCCTTGGCGTTGTTGACGGTGGCCGACAGGCTGACGAATGCCACGCCCGGTGGGGTGAGGACCAGGACCTCCTCCCACACCGACCCCCGGTACGGGTCCTGGAGGTAGTGCACCTCGTCGAGTACCACCACCTGCAGATCGTCGAGGAGGGCCGAGCGGGCGAACAGCATGTTGCGCAGCACCTCGGTGGTCATCACCACGACCGGCGCCCACGGCTGGTGGGAGATGTCGCCGGTCAACAACCCCACCCGGTCGGCCCCGTATCTGGCCCCGAGCTCTGCGAACTTCTGGTTGGACAACGCCTTGATGGGCGTCGTGTAGAAGGCCTTGCCGCCGGCCTCGAGGGCCCTGGACACCGCGTAGTCGGCCACCAGCGTCTTGCCCGAGCCGGTCGGCGCGCTCACCAGGACCGACTCACCCCGGTCGATGGCGTCCATGGCCCGGTGCTGGAACGGGTCGAGGGTGACGCCGGTGCTCCGCTCGAAGCGCGCCCTCGAGCCTTCGTCCGACCTCAGGTCGGGCGGTGTCACTCGGGCGATCGTCGGAGGAGCTTGCCGATGATGATCGAAAGCTCGTAGAAGATGTAGAGCGGGATGGCCATGGCCAGCATGGAGAACGGATCCGAGCTCGGTGTGATCACCCCGGCCAGCACCACGATCCCGACAATGGCCCAGCGGCGCCACGAACTGAGTTGCTGAGGCGACAGCACGCCGGCCATCTCCAAGGACACCAGCAGCACCGGGAACTCGAAGGTCACCCCGAAGGCGACCATCAACAGCGTGATGAGGTTCAGATACTTGATCGGGTCGAGGATCTGGGTGAGGGACGGGCCACCGATGGAGTTGAGCCACTGCAGTGCGTGCGGGAAGATCACGAAAGCGACCGTGGCGCCGAGTGTGAACAGTCCGATGGTGGCCACGATGAAGGGGATGGCGTAGCGCTTTTCTTTGGGATTGAGGCCCGGGGTGATGAATCGCCAAAGTTCCCATAGCCAGACCGGCGACGCCAGGAAGATTCCCCCGTAGGCGGCGATCTTCACCCGCAGGGCCAGCCCATCGAGCGGGCCCGTCACGTAGAACCCGCAGTGGGTCGGGGCCACCTCGCAGTAGGGGTGGCGCAGGAAGTTGAGGATCCACGGGTAGATCAGGAAGGCCACGACCCCCATGACGAGGAAGGCGGCCACCGAGATGAGCACCCGACGGCGTAGCTCGGTCAGGTGCTCGACCAGCGTCATGGCGTCCGGGGCCGGCCTGTCGGTGCGGCGCTTCAGCGAGATGGCCACGGTCAACGCACCACGGTGGAGGTCGTACGTGACACGACGCTCAATTCATCGAGGGGTCGTCCGGCACGCCGCGGGTGTCACCCCGGACGGTGTGGACGGTGCCCTGGGGGTCACTGATCGACACCCCGGGTACGGCTGTGGCCTCGTCGGCCTGGACCGCCCCGATCGGGCGGTTGGCGCCCCCCGATGCCACGATGCCGTCGCCCACCGGGTCCGGTGGTCGTTCACCGGTTGGGGCCGGAGGCGTCGCCTCGTTGTCGGCGGCGTGGGAGTCGGCCAGGGAGTCGAGGAAGGTGAGCGGCGAACGCACGGCCTGGGTGATCTTCTCGGTGGACGGCAGGTCTGGGAAGTTGCCCCGGACATCGGTCTCGAGCCGCTCGCGCAACCGCCGCAAGTCACCCCACAGCGACCCGACCTGGCGCGCCACCTTGGGCAGCTTGTCCGGGCCGAGCACCACGATGGCGACGACCAGGACGACCAGGAGCTTGGCCGGGCTCAGGAAGGGCACGTGCCGAGTGTACCGGGGGTGGCCGCGATCATCGCTGCGCCACGCCTGCACCCGGGCTGACGTCCACTCCCGGCCCGTCCGGAGCCTTGACCTGCTGGTCAGGCAGAGGCCGTACCGGAGGTCCGGCTCCGCTGTCGTGGGGTCGGTTCAGATCCCCTTGGCCTGGCTGAGGGGCCACACCACGGCGACGGCGCGGCCTACGATCAACGACTTGGGGATCGGGCCGAAGAACCGGCTGTCCTCGGAGTCGATCCGGTTGTCGCCCATGACGTAGTACTCGCCGGCCGGGATCTTGACCGGGCCAGGCATGTCGAACTGTTGATGCAGGTCGTCGGGCAGCGCGCCGGTGTAGCTCGACGAGATCTTCGGCAACCACGGCTCGGGCAGCAGCTTGTTGTTGATGTACACGTGGCCGTTCCGGCTGGAGATGGTGTCACCGGGTAGGCCGATGACCCGCTTGACGAGGTCCGGGAAGTCCTGCTGTTCGAGCGGCGGGCGCTTGAACACGACGATGTCACCGCGGTGGACGTCGTGGAGGTCGTAGCTGAGTTTGTTGACCATGATCCGATCGCCCACCTGGAGGGTGGGGACCATGGAGGGCGACGGGATGAAGAACGACTGGACCACATAGGTCCGCAACAGGACCGTGCACAGGAGGACGGCCATCAGAATCACGGCCCACTCGATCACCCAGCGGTAGCCGCCACCCTTGGACCCGCCTTCGCCGAGGGCCCCCGGCTGCTCGGTGTCGGTGTCAGGGGCCTCGGTCACCACAGTGGTGCCGACCCCGAGATCGGGGCTGGGTCCGGCAGGGGGGAAGTCGGTCGGATCGGTCGGCACAGTGCAACGACGCTAGCCGACACGGGTACGCGTTCCCGAGCGGGTGGGAGTACCGGTCACAGCCCGGCGATGAGTTTCTCGACCCGCTCGTCCTTCGACTTGAACGGGTCCTTCAAGAGCACGGTCCGCTGGGCCTGGTCATTGAGCTTGAGGTGCACCCAGTCGACGGTGAAGTCCCGGCGCTTCTCCTTGGCCCGCTTGACGAACTCGCCCCGCAGGCGGGCCCGGGTGGTCTGGGGTGGCGTCGTCATGGCCTCGGCGATGTCCATGTCGCGGCACACCCGATCCAGCTGGTCGTGGCTCTGCAACCGGTAGTAGAGACCCCGGCTGCGGTCCACGTCGTGGTACTGCAGGTCGAGCAGGGCAACAGTCGGACTGTGGAGTGGCAGCGAGTGGCGGTCGCGGTAGCCCTCGATGAGCCGGTACTTGGCCACCCAGTCACACTCGCGGTGGAGTGACAACGGGTCGGCCTCCAGGCCCTTCAGACAGTGCTCCCACATCCCGAGTGCCCGGTCCTCCTGGACCGACAGGCCGTGGCGATCGCGGAACTTGACGGCCCGCTGGAGGTACTCCCCCTGGATTTCGAGGGCACTCATCTCCCGGCCGTTGGCCAGTCGCACCGGCCGGCGACAGGTGATGTCGTGGCTGATCTCGCGGATGGCCCGGATCGGATTCTCCAGCGTCAGGTCCCGCATGACCGTCGAGGGGTCCTCCAGCATCCGCAGCACGATGCTGGTGGCCCCGATCTTCAAGAAGGTGGCGTACTCACTCATGTTGGAGTCGCCGACGATGACGTGCAGACGCCGGAACTTCTCGGCGTCGGCGTGGGGCTCGTCGCGGGTGTTGATGATCGGCCGGCTTCGCGTCGTGGCCGACGAGACGCCCTCCCAGATGTGCTCGGCCCGCTGACTGAGGCAGAACACCGCACCCCGTGCCGTCTGGAGGACTTTGCCGGCGCCGGCGTAGACCTGGCGGCTGACCAGGAACGGGATCAGCACCTCGGTGTAATGGGTGAAGTCGTCCCTCCGGCTGGTCAGGTAGTTCTCGTGGCAGCCGTAGGAATTGCCGGCCGAGTCGGTGTTGTTCTTGAACAGGTAGATGTCGCCGCGGATGCCCTCCTCACGCATGCGAGCCTCGGCCCCCTCGACCAGCGAGGAGAGGATCCACTCCCCCGCCTTGTCATGGGCGACGAGCTCGGCGATGTCGTCGCACTCGGGCGTGGCGTACTCCGGATGGCTGCCGACATCGAGGTACAGGCGTGCCCCGTTCTCCAGGAACACGTTCGAGGAGCGGCCCCAGCTCACCACCCGGCGAAACAGGTAGCGGGCCACCTCGTCCGGACTGAGGCGCCGCTGCCCGCGCAGGGTGCAGGTCACCCCGTACTCGTTCTCCAAGCCGTAGATGCGCTTGTCCATTACCGGCACGGTACCGTGCCGCAGCCCCGGATCGGCGCCAGCGGGCGTTCCGTCACCGAGTGTTCACCCCCGTAGCCCGCTCGCCGGGGCCCACAGCCAGTCCACCGCACCAGGGCGGAGTCAGGCCAGAAGGGCGACGAGCTCCTCGTCGACGAGGCGCCGGAAGGCCCGTCGCCCGTTGCCGTCGGCCAGCACCGCGACCTCCAGGTCGTCCGCCCCCAACGTCCGCTCGGTGCCGGCCAGGGCGCCCACCGCAGAGCGCAGAGCTTCGGGCAGAAGCCACGTGGCCGACCACTCGGCGTCGAGCTTGGTCACGATGGCCTCGGTCTCACCACCGAGGACGGCGAATCGGTCCTCGTCGGTGATGGTCCCCTCGTAGGCGATGTGGTACAGCTGCGGAGGTCGGAGCCCGCTGCCCAACTCCGCCACCAGGATCTCCACCTCGAGCGGCTTCATCTCGTGGGTGAAGACCTGACCGAGGTACTGGGCGTAGAGGTTGGCCAGTGACCGGGCCTCGACATCCTCGCGGCTGTAGGCGTATCCCTTGGTGTCGGCATGGCGGATGCCCGACACCCGCAGCTGGTCGAACTCGTTGTACTTCCCCACCCCGGCGAAGGCGATGCGGTCGTAGATCTCGCTGATCTTGTGCAGCGACCGCGACGGGTTGTCGGCCACGATGACGATGCCCTGGTCGTAGGTGGCAGCCACCAGGGACCGACCTCTGGCGATGCCTTTTTGGGCGTACTCGGCCCGGTCCTTCATCACCTGCTCGGGGGCTACGTAGTAGGGCATGGTCATGGCTGATGACCTTCCGTCCGGCGACGCTCGATGAGGCTGGCGAACCGCTCGGCCACCTCGTCCTCGGGCACCGCGCTGAAACCCTCGGCGGTGACCGTGGCCACCAGCGGGTAGATGCCCCGGATGAGGTCGGGGCCACCGGTAGCCGAGTCCTCGTCGGCCGCCTCGTAGAGCGACTGGATGGCAAGTTCAACGGCTACGTCACGTTCCAACCCGTCACGGAAGCCCAGCTTGATGGTGGTGCGGGCGTCCCGTCCACCGGAGCCTGTGGCGTTGAACTCCGTCTCCTCGTAGTGGCCACCGGTCACGTCGTAGGTGAAGATCCGACCGGTCCGGCGGGCCAGGTCGTACCCGGCAAAGAGGGGCACCACGGCCAACCCCTGCATGGCCATGGGCAGGTGCTCGCGCACCATCTGGCCGAGCTGGTTGGCCTTGCCCTCGAGGCTCAGGACCACGCCTTCAACCTTCTCATAGTGCTCGAGCTGGGTCTGGAACAGCCGGACCATCTCGACGGCCGGCCCGGCGGCACCGGCGATGGCCACCGCCGAGAAGCGGTCGGCCGGGAACACCTTCTCCATGGCACGGTGGGCGATGGCGTGCCCTTCGGTGGCCCGGCGGTCGCCAGCCATGACCACGCCGTCGGCGAAGCGCAAGGCGACCACCGTCGTTCCGTGGCGGTATCCCTCGGCTGGGGTGACAGGCGCACCGCTGATGAGGGGGTGGGTAGGTACGCGGAGCCGGCGGATCAGTCCGGCGAAGTCGGGACCGGGATCCTCGGTGGTCGTGAACAGGGGCAGGCTCACCGGGGCTACTCTCCACCCTTCTGCACGTAGTTGCGCACGAACTCCTCGGCGTTGTCCTCCAGGACCTCGTCGATCTCGTCGAGCAGGTCGTCCAGCTCAGCCTTCAGCTTCTCGCCCGCCGCCGAGTTGGCCGGAACCTCCTCGACGGCCTCGTCGGTCCGCTCGGTTGTCTGCTGCTTCTTCTTCAGTTCTCGCTCTGCCATCGCTCCACTCCTCGTGATCCTCGTCGGCGTCTCGGTCTCAACTGCTCAGTCGGTCGACGAGTTCGGCCGGACTCGCGCAACTGTCCAGTAGTGCTTCGACACCTTCCGCCGTTCCCTTCAGCGGATCCATCATAGGGACGCGCCGGAGGGGGTCCGATCCGAGGTCGAACACTAGGGAATCCCAGTTGGCGGTGGCCACCGACGCCGGCCAGCGCTTGAGGCACTCCCCCCGGAACCAGGCCCTCGTCGACCTCGGCGGGTCCACGACGGCGGAGGTCACCGAGGCCTCGTCGACCAGCCGTTCGGTGTCGAGACGGGTGAACAGCGACCGCGCCGGACGAAGGTCGTGGTACTGCAGGTCGACGGCGGCCAGCCTGGGTGCGTCCCACCCGAGGCCGTGCCGGTCACGGTATGCCTCCAGCAACTGCAGCTTGGCCACCCAGTCGACCTGGCGGGACAGGGTCCACGGATCGGTCTCCAATCCGTTCAGCACGAACTCCCACCGGTCCAGTACGTCGGCGCCGATGGTGTCAGCACCCAGGCACTCGAGCCCGCGGTCGTCGGCGTACTTGCGGGCCGTCGAGTAAATCTCCCATTGGATGGCCAACGCGGTCGCCGTCGAGCCGTCGGCCATCAGTAGTGGCTGGGTGAAGCTCCGGTCCACCGCCACCGCATGGATGGCCCGCACCGGATCGGCCAGTACCAGGTCGCGGCTGGGCCGTATGTCGTCCTCGATCATGGCCAACACCAACGATGTCGTCCCGAGCTTGAGGAAGGTGGCCACCTCGGCCAGGTTGGCGTCGCCCACGATGACGTGCAGGCGGCGGTAGCGGTGGGGGTCGGCATGGGGTTCGTCGCGGGTGTTGACGATGGGCCGCTTCAGGGTCGTCTCCAGACCCACCTGCTCCTCGAAGAACTCGGCCCGCTGGGACAACTGGAAGTCGACCGAGCCACCCTCGTGGAACGGGGTCTCACTGCCGACCTTTCCGGCCCCGCAGTACAGCTGTCGGGTGACGAAGTGGGGCGTGATGCCGGCCACGATGCGGCTGAACGGGGTTTCGCGGTCCATCAGGTAGTTCTCGTGACAGCCGTAGGAGTTGCCCTTGCCGTCGGAGTTGTTCTTGTAGACAACCAGTCGCGAGCCGTCGTGGGACGACGCGTCGGCCGCCTCCATCGAACGGATGACGATGGCCTCGCCCGCCCGGTCGTAGCGCACGGCCTCGAGGGCATCGCGGCACTCCGGCGAAGAGAACTCGGGATGGGCGTGGTCGACGTAGTACCGGGCGCCGTTGGTCAGGACCGTGTTCACCAGATGGGTTTCGACCATCGGGGGCATCGAGCCCTCCTTGGCCGCTCCCCGGGCATCGTTGCCGGGAGCCTCGTCCTCGAAGTCCCAGCCGATCTGCTGGCGGGCCACGTCGTGTGCGTAGGCGTTGATGAGGACTGACGAGGCCGCGATCGGGTTCGGATCGCCGTTGACCACCTGGATGCCGTATTCGGTCTCGATACCGCAGACCTTGGGAATGGCCATGCGCGTGACCCTACCCTCGCACCGGGGGCAAGTGGCACCCCCACGGCGTCAGAGGTACTGGCCCGTTCCCACCCGCTCGATCGAGCGACCGCCGGTCGTCTCCTCCCGGTCGCTGATCAGGGTGCGGATATAGACGATGCGTTCGCCCTTCTTGCCTGAGATCTTGGCCCAGTCGTCCGGGTTGGTGGTGTTCGGGAGGTCCTCGTTCTCCTTGTACTCCTGGCGGATCGAGTCGAGCAGGTCCTGGGTGCGGATGCCCCGCCCCTCCTCGGCGATCGCCCGCTTGATGGCCAGCTTCTTGGCCCGGCGGACGATGTTCTCGATCATGGCCCCCGAGCTGAAGTCCCGGTAGTACAGGACCTCCTTGTCACCGTTCTGGTAGGTCACCTCGAGGAACCGGTTCTCCTCGTCGTCCCGGTACATCTCGGCGACAGTGGTTTCGATCATGGCCTGGGTCGCCTTGGCCGGGTCGCCGCCCCCGAGGGTGCGGACCTCGTCTGCGTCGAGCGGCAGGTCGGCGGTGAGGTACCGGGAAAAGATCTGGGTGGCGGCCGCCTCGTTGGGCCGTTCGATGCGGATCTTCACGTCGAGCCGGCCGGGGCGCAGAATGGCAGGATCGATGAGATCCTCGCGGTTGGAGGCACCGATCACGATGACGTCCTTCAGAGTCTCCACACCGTCGATCTCGGCCAGCAGCTGGGGCACGATGGTCGACTCCATGTCCGAGCTGATGCCGGTGCCCCGGGTGCGGAAGAGCGAGTCCATCTCGTCGAAGAAGACGATCACGGGCACGCCCTCCTCCGACTTCTCCCGGGCCCGCTGGAAGACCAGGCGAATCTGGCGTTCGGTCTCGCCCACGTACTTGTTGAGCAGCTCGGGACCCTTGATGTTGAGGAAGTAACTGCGGGTGTTGGTGTTGCCGGTCACCTCGGCGACCTTCTTGGCCAGCGAGTTGGCCACCGCTTTGGCGATCAGCGTCTTGCCGCAGCCCGGGGGCCCGTAGAGCAGGATGCCCTTCGGCGCCGGGAGCTTGTGTTCGGTGTAGAGCTCCCGGTAGAGGTACGGCAGTTCGACCGCGTCGGTAATGGCCTCGATCTGGTCGTCGAGCCCGCCCACATCGGCGTAGGTGACGTCGGGCACCTCCTCGAGGACGAGCTCCTCGACCTCGGGGCGGGCCAGCTTCTCGATCAACAGTCCGGTGCGCGACTCCATCAGGATGGTGTCGCCGGCCCGAAGTTTGGTGCCGATGAGGGCGTCGGACAGGTCGGCCACCCGCTCCTCGTCGGCCCGGCCGAAGACCAGGGCGCGGGTTCCGCCCTCCAGCAGCTCCTTCAGGACCACGACTTCGCCCTGGCCCTCGCCCTCCCGGGCCAGGATGACGTTGAGCGACTCGTTGAGAACGACCTCATTGCCACGCCGGAGCTCCGATGGGTCGATGTCGGGATGGAGGGATACCCGCATCTTCCGGCCGCCCGAGAAGACGTCGACGGTGCCGTCGTCGTTGGCGCCCAGGTAGGTCCCGTAGGCCGACGGTGGCTGGGTCAGTTTCTCCACTTCGTCGCGCAGGTTTGCGACGTGCTCCTTGGCCGTCTGGAGGGTGAAGGTGAGTTTCTCGTTCTGGGACACGGCCTGGGCCAGCTGACCCTTGGTCTCGAGGAGCTTCTCCTCCAGGGTCTGCACCCGGCGCGGGCTCTCCTGCAGCCGGCGGCGGAGGACGGTGACCTCCTCTTCGGCGGTCAGCGCCCGGGCACGGAGCGTCTCGAGATCCTCTTCGTCCGCCGCCCGGCGCTGGCCGTCGGTATCGTCGAAATCAACCGTTGCAATCACCTCATTCGAGCAGGGGAGACTCCCTTGGGACCCTACACCGGCGGAACTCCGGGACAGACGACGCCGAGCCCCGCCGGAGCCGGTCGCCGGGATCGACCTCCAGTTCGGATGACCGTCTGTCGATGCAGTGGTTGCAGCAGATAGCATGGCGCGAGCAACGGGCCCGGAACCCTTGTTAGGAGTGCGCCGGGATTGACCCGCCGGCCGCCGGGAACCCGAGGATACGGGTCGTGCGCGTTTGAGCCGAGAGACATGTAGGAGAGACACAGCTGATGAAGGTCTGGATCGACCAAGATCTCTGCACGGGAGATGGCCTCTGTGAGGAGATCGCGCCTGCGGTATTCACCCTGCTCGACGACGGCCTGGCCTACGTCAAAGAAGGTGCAGACGTACGGAACGAGCCGGGCGGTTCGGCCGGCATGGCCGCCGTGCCTGCCGACCTCGAAGACTCCGTGGTCGAGGCGTCCGAGGAGTGTCCCGGCGAGTGCATCTTCATCGAGCAGAGCTGACCGCTCCCGACATCGGGCACCCGGCCCGGTAATCGCCAGATCCTCCTACTCGGGAACTCCTGATCGGTCGACGAAACTGCGCTTCGAACTGGGTGCGAAGTACCCCGTCTCACGCACCCCCGGCACTCCACGGAGCCGCCCGTCGAGTTCGGCGGTGATCGCCCGGCCCTCGGAGATCTCGAGATCAGCCAGGACACCGCCCGACTCGCTCAGCACCGGACCGTCCTTTCCCGAGCTCGTGCGCACCCTGATCGGGGCATCGGCCAGGTCCTCGACGACGCGCACCGTCTCGAAGATCCCGGACGGGTCGAGGTCCAACGGGAGCGGGTGCCCACCGAGCGTCGCGACCCGCTTGGTGGCGTCGGCGGCGATCAGTTCGGTGCCGGCCGCAGCCAGAACGGCGCGCTCCCGGTGCATCGCCCCACCCCGCCCTTTGACCATGGCCCCGGACGGGTCGACCTGGTCGGCCCCGTCGAACGCCACCTCCACGCCGTCACTGTCGAGTGCCACCACGGTGAAGCCGGCGGCCGCAGCGTACCACTCCATCTCGTAGCTGGTGGCAACGATGACCACGCCGACCGGGAGTTCGTCCCGCATCCCGGCCAGGGTGAGCAACGTCAGGAACGACGTCGAGCCCGATCCGAGTCCCATCCGGGGCGCATCGGCAGCAGATGCGGCCAAGGCACGACAGACGAGCGCTGCGGTCGTGGCGGCGAGCGCCTGTTTGGCGTCGCGTTCGGCGATCTCGGACGGCCATCGCAGACTGGCGAATGGCTCGACAGGACTCACGGCATCCTTGCTAGCCCATCCGACCCGTCCCGGGCTACTGGTCCCTAGCCGCGGTGGAGCCCCCATTGTCGCCTCCAACGCCTGCGTCGGTGGCGGGATCGACGTCGATCCCGTCGAACCCGTCGATCCCGTCGATGTCCACCGCCACCGGCGGTACCCAGCCGACCGGGCCACCGGGACGGCTGCCCTGGTCCTCGGGGCGAAGCAGGCGGGCGGTAGTCAAGAAGCCGGTGTGACCGACCATGCGGTGGTCGGGCCGGACCGAGCGGTCCTCGATGTGCCAGGTCCTGTGCAGCACCTCGAGGGTGCCCGGCATGCCGAAGGCGCTGTCTTCGAGCACCCCGCGGAACTGGGCCGTCTGGTTGATGGTCGGCAGGTAGGCGCAGATGATGCCGCCCGACCGCAGCGCCACCTCGGCATGGAGGACAACGCGCCAGGGCTCGGGAAGGTCGAGGACGATCCGGTCCAGTCCCCGCTCGGCGATCCCCTCGTAGACGTCACGCAACTCGACCCGGTAGTCGGCATCCTCGCCGACCATGGCCACCACATTGTTCTGCGCCCGGTTGGCGAAGTCCTCGCGCAGCTCGTACCCGACGACCGAGGCGCCGGCCCGCAGTAGGGCCATCGACAGGGCGCCCGACCCGACACCCGCCTCCAGCACCCGCATGCCGGGGGCGATGTCGGCCTCCATCAGGATGGCGGCCAGATCCTTCGGGTAGATGACCTGGGCCCCCCGGGGCATCTTCAGCACCATGTCGGACAGGGTCGGACGGACTACCAGGAAGCGCCGCCCGGTGCTGCCGTACACCGTCGACCCCTCGTATGCACCGATCAGGTCGTCGTGGGCGACGAGGCCGACGTGCGTGTGGAAGCTGGACCCGGACCGGAGCGTGAGCAGGTAGCGCCGCTGCTTGGCATCGACCAGCAGGATCTTCTCGCCCGCCTGCAACAGGCTCCTGTCGGACTCGTCGGACACGTGCCCGCCTGACGCGCCCGCATCGTCGGATCGTCCGTCTTCTCCCCCGTCGGGGCCCACCGCGCTCAGGAGCCGGAATCCGGCGTCGGACCGGACCGGCCCGCGTCGATCAGCAGGCGCTCCCCCGGCAACAGCTTCGTGCGGTAGACCACGTCTTCGCTCCGTCGGGCCCGCAGCAGCATCCACAGCGCGGCTCCGACCACGAACCACGCGGTGTTGCGGCCGCGCATCCCCCGGCCGAACGCCCGGACCTGGAAGTAGTGGAGCACGGTTTCCATCGGTTCAGATCCGGCGGACTTCGACGATGGTCGAGCGCTTGCGGCCCGCCCGTCGGCCGAACAGGAAGACGACGGCCACCGACACGACCACGACGGCGAGTCCGATGGCCAGGGCCTGGGAGCGGACTCCCTCGACCTCTTCGGACACCCCACCGGTCACTTCGCGGAACTTGGCCTCGATCTGGTCACGGGTGATTTTCTCGGCGGGCGCGCTCATGCCTGCTCCTTGTCGGACTGGGTGTCGGGTGTTTGGCCCCTGCTGATCGCCTTGACGGCAAGGAAGGCGATGAGGACGACCAGGACGGTGCAGATGACATAGGGGATCCAGGACAGGTTGCCGGTAAATGTGCTACCGGTCTCGCCCTGCAGAAGGCGGAGGAAGCCGACCGCCAGAATGGCCACGCCGATCGAAAGGGCCACGGAGCCGGCCACGCCGAACACGACGTAGCGCCCGAGTCCCTTGACCGGGTCGAGTGTCTCCTGCTTGATGTAGTCGACAACGAGTTTGACGACTTCCTGGCTCTCACCCCGCAGGCCACTGAGCCCTCGACTGCCGTCTTTTCGGGCTGGCGCCACGTTCCTCCTCGGATGCTCCACCGGTGCCCGACGGATGCCGGCGCCACCTCCGACCGTCTTCCCGGGCACCTCCGGGTGGAGACACCCGGCGACCGGACGGCACAACTCTAGCCAGCCAGGCCCCCTACCTGGCTCAACCCCGCTCGGTGAACAGGTACGTCGAGCTGGCCCGCGACACCACGCGCCCGGCGTCGTCGACCACCTCCGCCTCGGCGAAGGCGACCCGGGTCCCACCCGACACGATCCGGGCCGTGCACTCGAGGACGCTGCCCACCCTGGCGGCGGCCAGGAAGCTCGTCTTCATCTCGACGTTTGAAGCGAACACCTTGCGACCGGCGCCGATGGCGTAGGTGACGGCGGCCGAGCCCATCGCCGAGTCGGCCATGGCCCCGAGGAAGCCACCTTGCACGATGCCGGCGGGATTGGCGAAGCGCTCGTCGGCCCGCATCTGCCAGACCGTCCGACCGGGCACCGACTTGTCGACACAGGTCATGCCCAACGTGAGCTCGCAGTTGGGGGGTACCTGGATGCGGGAGTCGGCCACCGCGTGACGTTAGCCCCAGTGGGCCATGCGGCCCCAGGTGGCCACGCCCCCTGCCGACCCGGGTGCTGGCTGTCCGGCCACCGTGGTGCGGGGTCTGTCGCCGACCGGCGATACTGGGCCCATGGCCATCGATGCGCACGACGGCCCGGCTCCGGTCGTCCTGGTAGGTGAAGCCACCGAGGACTGGAGCGGGGACGCCCGCTTCCACGAGTACTCGACCGCCGCCGACCCGGTGGGCTCGGGCGCTATCTCCCGGGTGCCCATCGAGCGGTTCCCGGCCGCCGTCCATGCAGGCCCGGGCACGCGCCTCGTCCCCCTCGACCTGTCGGACACGTTGGGTGTTCCCTATCTGGCCACCAGCCCGGCGCTGCTGGCCGCCTTCGTCGTTCTCGACCCCGGCGACTCGCTCACGACCACACCAGACGCCACCAGTGAGCTCCTCTACGTGCTCGAGGGCACGGGCCGCACCGAATTCACCCGGACAGTGGTGGTCGGCGACGTCCCCCAACCGCGGCCGTCGGGAGGCACCATCGTCTGGGGCCCCGGTGACGTGGTGACGCTGCCCGCCGGGTGCACATGCACCCACAGGGCGGATCCCGACGCACGGACCCTCCTCTACCGGGTCACCGATGCCCCGCTCCTCGCCTACCTGGGAGTGACTGCCGGACCGGCCCGCTTCGCCCCCACCCGCCATGACGCTGCCACCTCCCGGGCCCGCCTGTCCGAGGTCGAGTCCCACCCCGACGCGGCCAACCGCAGCCGGGTGTCGATCCTGCTGGGCAATGCCGCCCAGGCACAGACCCTCACTGTCACCCCGACCTTGTGGGCCATGGTCGGCGTGCTGCCGGCCGATCGGGTGCAGCGCCCCCACCGCCACCAGAGCGTGGCCCTCGACCTCATCACCGAGTGCGCCCCGGGCTGTTTCACCCTGGTCGGGGCCGAGATCGACGCACGGGGCGACATCGTCGACCCCGTCCGGGTCGACTGGGAAGCCACCGGGGCCTTCGTCACCCCTCCCGGGCTCTGGCACAGCCACCACAACGAGTCCGGCCAGCCGGCCCACCTGGTCCCCATCCAGGACGCCGGTCTCCACACCTACCTGCGGTCGCTCGACATCCGGTTCACGTCGTCGGCCGGGTGAGCCCGGTGGCGTTCGCCAGCGCCCTCTCCCGCCACCCGGTCACCAGTCAGGCGACAGGCGAGGTCGTCGGGGCCGTGCTGGAGGAGATCGGGGAACGGCCCGATCTGGTCGTGGTCACCGTCACCCGTCCCCACGCCGGGGCTCTCGAGGACGTGGTGGCCACCATTGACACACTGCTCCACCCCCTGGCCCTCATCGGCTGCGCCGCCGAATCGGTGGTCGGCCGTGAGGCCGAGGTCGAGGAGCTGCCCGGGATCAGCCTGTGGGCCGGCCAGCTCGGACCCCTGGTCGCCTTCCCCCTCTCGGCCACCCGACGGGGCGATGACTCGTGGGAGTTCGATGGCTGGCCGGACCCCGTCGGCTTCGCCCCGTCGGCGGTGCTCATGCTGGCCGACCCCTTCACCTTCCCGGCCACCGAGTTCGTCGCCGACCTCGGAGAGGCCCGGCCCGGCCTGCCGGTTGTCGGCGGCTACGCATCGGACGCGTCGGGTCCGGGTGGGACCCGCCTGGCCCTGGGCGACCGGGTCCTGGACCACGGAGCGGTGGCTGTCCTGCTCGGTCCGGCCACCGAGATGGTGCCGGTGCTGTCCCAGGGCTGCCGGCCCTTCGGGCGGCTGCTGACCGTGACCCGGGTGGAGCGGAACCTCGTCCTCGAGATCGCCGGTCGACCGGCCATGGAGTGCATGGTCGACCAGATCGCCGAACACCTCGGCCGGGTCGAGATCGCAGGCATCGAGGGCAACGGGCTCCTGCTCGGCCGCTGCGTCGACTCCGGTGTCCTCGACCCCGGACCAGGCGATCTCCTCTTCCGCCCGCTGCAGGGTGTCGAGCGGGCCACCGGGGCGCTGGACATCGAGGATCGAGTGCCACTTGGCGCCGCGGTGCAGTTCGCCCTGCGGGACGCGGCCACCGCGTCGCACGACCTGGCCACCGCCCTGGCCGGCCGGCCGGCCGATGCCGCCCTGCTGTTCACGTGCAACGGCCGCGGCACCCGACTCTTCGACGTCGCCGACCACGACGCCACGGCAATCGCCCGCTCCCTCGGCCCGGTTCCCTTGGGCGGTCTCTTCGCGGCCGGCGAGTTCGGCCCGGTCGGTGGGTCGAACTTCGTGCACACCTTTGCGGCATCTGTGGCGCTCTTCCGGGAGCGGTAGTCCAGGTGATCGCCGTGCCCACGTCCTCGCACACGACCGGTAGGGTTTGACAGATGCCCACGCCGCCCCCGTCACCACTGGTCCCCGCCCCGAACGGCGAGCTCGAGCAGCGTGGCATCGACGTCATCCGCGGCCTCGCCATCGATGCCCCGAGGGCGGCGAATTCGGGCCATCCGGGCACGGCCATGGCCCTCGCTCCGCTGGCCCACGTCCTGTTCACCCGGGTCCTGCGCCACGATCCGTCCGACCCGACCTGGCCGGACCGTGACCGGTTCGTGTTGTCCAACGGGCACGCCTCGATCCTGCTCTACTCGATGCTCCACCTGACCGGATACGGCCTCACGCTGGACGACCTGCGGGCCTTCCGATCGTGGGGCAGTGCCACACCGGGCCACCCCGAGCGGCACCACACCGCCGGGGTCGAGGTAACGACCGGGCCGCTCGGTCAGGGCTTCGCCAACGGTGTCGGCATGGGCATCGCCGAGCGCTGGCTGCGGGCCCACTTCTCCGCCGAGCTGTGCGACCACCACACCTACGTGGTGGCCGGCGACGGCTGCCTGGAGGAGGGCATCTCCCACGAGTCGGCGTCGCTGGCCGGCCACCTGGGACTGGGTCGGCTGGTGTACGTGTACGACGACAACCACATCACCATCGACGGACCCACCGAGCTGAGCCTCGACGACAACCCGGCCGAGCGGTTCGCCGCCTACGGGTGGTCGGTCGACGACATCGGCGAGTCGGCCAACGACCTCGACGCCCTCGAGGCCGCCCTTCTGCGGGCCCGGGCCGACGAGGACCGCCCGTCACTCATCATCCTGCGCAGCCACATCGGCTACCCGGCCCCTCACATCACGGACTCGGCCAAGGCCCACGGCGATCCGTTGAGCGACGACGAGGCCAGGCTCACCAAGGAGATTCTCGGACTCCCCACGGAGGAGACCTTCTGGGTGCCCGAGGACGTGCTGGACATGTACCGCTCGACCATCCCCCGCGGCCAGGCCATGCGGGCCGAGTGGGAGGCGAAGCTAGCCGCATGGAGCGGCGACCGGGCCCGATGGGACGCCGCCCAACGCGGCCACGGACTACCCGGGTGGGAGGTGAAACTGCCAACCTTCTCCCCCGACGACGGCCCCATGGCCACCCGCAAGGCCATCAAGGCGTCGCTGGATGCCACCCACGACCTGCTGCCCGGCCTCATCTCGGGCAGTGCCGACTTGACCGGCAACACCGGGATGGCACTGGCCGGCGCCTCGGCCCAGTCGGTCGACGATCCGGGCGGCAGCCTCATCCACTACGGCATCCGCGAGCACGCCATGGGTGGGGTCATGACCGGCATGGCCGCGCACGGCGGAGTCCTCCCGGTGGGCGGAACCTTCTTCGCGTTCTCCGACTACATGCGGGGCGCAGTCCGGGTGGCGGCCATCTCGGGTGTCCACGTGGTCTACTCGTGGACCCACGACTCGGTCGGCCTCGGCCAGGACGGTCCCACCCACCAGCCGATCGAGCAGCTGGCGGCCCTGCGGGCCATGCCGGGCCTGCGGGTCATCCGGCCGGCCGACGCCAACGAAACCGCCCAGGCGTGGCGGACCGCCGTCGACGCCGATGGCCCCACCGCCCTCATCCTCACCCGCCAGGAGATACCGATCCTGGCCGAGACGGCCGAACTGGCCCCGGCCGGGGTGCCCAGGGGCGCCTACGTACTCTCCGACCCGGGGGACGGCCCGGCCCAGGTCGTGCTCATCGGTACTGGAAGCGAGGTGTGGCTGTGTCTCGACGCCGCCCGCCTGCTGGCCGAGGCCGGCACCCGGGCCCGAGTGGTCTCCCTCCCCTCGTGGGAGCTGTTCGCCGAGCAGGGCGACAGCTACCGGAACGAGGTCCTGCCTCCCGGGGTCCCCACCCTGTCGGTCGAGGCGGCCAGCACCTTCGGCTGGGAACGGTACGCGGACGACTCGCTGGGCATCGACCACTTCGGCGCCTCGGCCCCCGGCGAGGTCGTGCTACGCGAGTTCGGCTTCGACCCGGTCCACGTGGCCGCCCGGGCGACCGAACTCCTCAGCCACAACTCCTGACCCGAACGCACCACCGGTCAGGACCATTCCACTACGTACACTCCCCCACCGGACCCCCGAGAGGATCACCGATGACCACACTGCACGACCTCTACGTCAAGCAAGGCCAGAGTCCCTGGCTCGACAACCTCCGGCGCGACTGGCTGCAGGACGGGACCCTGGCCGGCTTGGTCGACCAGGGCATCCGCGGGGTGACCTCCAACCCCACCATCTTCGCCAAGGCCATCAGCGGCCAGGACACCTACGATGAGCAGTTCAGTTCGCTGATCGCCACCACCTCGGTCGAGGACGCCTACTGGGACCTGGTGGTCGACGACATCCTGGCCGCCCTGGCCATCCTGCGGCCCGTCTTCGACAGCTCGGGCGGGAGTGACGGCTTCGTGTCGGTCGAGGTGGCGCCGTCGCTGGCCCACGACACCGAAGGGACCATCACGGCCGCCCGGGGCCTGCACGCCCGGATCGGCCGGCCCAACGTGCTCGTCAAGATCCCGGCCACCCCCGAGTGTGTACCGTCGATCCGCCAGATGATCGCCGAGGGGCGGAGCATCAACGTCACCCTCATCTTCTCCCTCACCCGCTACGCCGAAGTGATCGAGGCCTATCTGTCCGGTCTCGAGGCCCTGGCCGCTTCCGGGGTGGACGACCTGTCCAGCGTGGCCAGCGTGGCCTCCTTCTTCATCAGCCGGGTGGACACCGAGGTCGACAAGCGGATCGAAGCGGCCGGCGGCGGCACCGCCGGACCCACCCTCCTCGAGCTACGGGGTACGGCGGCCGTGGCCCAGGCCCGCCTGGCCTACTGGCTGTTCACCGACCAGTTCTCTGGCCCCCGGTGGGACGCCCTGGCGGCCAAGGGAGCCAGGGTGCAGCGTCCCCTGTGGGCTTCCACCTCGACCAAGAATCCGGCCTACCGCGACCTCGCCTACGTCGACACCCTGATCGGGCCGGATACGGTCAACACCATGCCGGACGGGACCGTCACCGACTTCCTCGACCACGGCACGGTGGCCCGGACGGTCGACGCCGACCCCGACGGGGCCCGATCGGTGATCGACCGCCTGGCCGCGGCGGGCATCGACATGGAGGATGTGGCCGCCGTGCTCGAGACCGAAGGTGTCGCCTCCTTTGCGGCCTCGTTCGACGACCTCATGGCTTCACTCACCACGAAGGCGGCCGAACTCACCGCGCGCTGACCTTGGCCGACGGGTCGGGGACGGCGGCGAGGCGCCCCGGCCCCCTTGCCGACCTGCCACCCGCCAGGCACCGCCACGACACCAGCCACCAACCAGGAGGAACACCCATGAAGATCGCAATGGTCGGACTCGGGAAGATGGGCGCCAACATGTCCCAGCGGCTCATCGAACACGGACACCAGGTGGTGGCGTTCGACCTCAACGAGGCCGCACGCACCGGTGCGGCGGCGTTCGGCGCGCAGCCCGTCGCCACCCTGGAGGAGCTGGCCGCCGCCCTCGAGCCACCCCGGGTGGCCTGGGTCATGGTGCCGGCCGGCAAGCCGACCAACGACACCATCACCACGCTAGCCGGGCTGTTCGCACCCGGCGACGTGGTGATCGACGGAGGCAACTCCAACTACAAGGAGACTGCACCGCTCGTCGGCGAACTGGCCGCCAACGGTATCGCCCTGGTGGACGCCGGGACTTCGGGTGGCATCTGGGGCCTGAAGGAGGGCTACTGCCTGATGGTGGGCGGCACGAAGGAGGCGGTGGCGGTGTGCGAGCCCGCCTTTGTCGCCCTGGCCCCCGAAGGCGGCTACGCCCACGTGGGTCCGCCAGGGGCCGGGCACTTCGTGAAGATGATCCACAACGGCATCGAATACGGCCTGATGCAGGCCTACGCCGAGGGCTTCGAAATCATGTCCGAGGCTCCCGAGTTCGACCTCGACCTCCATGAGATCGCCGCCATCTGGCGCTACGGCTCGGTGGTCCGGTCCTGGCTGCTGGAGTTGGCCGAGCGGGCACTGCGGCCCGAGTCGGGCTTCGACCAGATCGAAGGAGTGGTGATCGACTCGGGCGAGGGCCGGTGGACCGTCGAGGAGGCCATCGACCGGGGGGTGTCGGCCCCCGTCATCTCCTCGGCCCTCTTCGCCCGGTTCGCCTCCCAGAAGCCGAACGCCTTCGGCCTCCGCCTCGTGTCGGCCCTGCGGAACCAGTTCGGTGGCCATGCCGTCACCACTACGGCCGGCACCCTCGGCGGCGAGACGGGGACACCGAAGTGACCACAGACCCCGCCTCCATCGCCGCCGCCATGGACGCCGAGCGCGACCCGGGCTCGGGTACGACGAGCGCGGCCGAAGGCGAGCGGCGCTCCCTGCCCCCCGTCCTCTCGAAGGCCCCGCCCGTGGCCATGGTGATCTTCGGCGCCTCCGGCGACCTCACCGGTCGCAAGATCCTGCCGGCCCTGGCCCGACTGGCCGACCGGGGCGTGCTCGACGACGGGTTCACGGTGATCGGCGTTGCCCGCACGGTGTGGAGCGACGAGGAGTTCCGCTCCCATATCACCGAGTCCACCCCCGACGGAGGGCCCAAGTGGCGGGCCCTCACCGAGCGGTTCAAGTACGTGGCCGGCGAATATGACCACCCGGACACCTTCGACCAGTTGAAGACCCACCTCGACGAGGCCGACAAGATCGACGGCACCGACGGCAACCGCCTGTACTACCTCGCCACCATTCCGAGCGTCTTCGGTCTGGTCGCCCAGGCCCTGGCCAAACACGGATGCTGTGGGCCGGGCGAAGGGGGAACGTTCTCCCGGGTGGTGGTGGAGAAGCCCTTCGGCCGCGACCTCGACAGTGCCCTCAAGCTGAACGACCAGATGCACTCCGCCTTCGACGAGAGCCAGATCTACCGGATCGACCACTACATGGGGAAAGAGACGGTCCAGAACGTCCTGGCCCTGCGGTTCGCCAACGCCATCTTCGAGCCGATCTGGAACCGGCGCTACGTCGAGCAGATCCAGGTGACGGTGGCCGAGAGTCTCGGCGTCGAACACCGGGGAGGCTTCTACGAAACCGCCGGCGCACTGCGCGACATCGTGCAGAACCACGTCATGCAGGTCCTGGCATTGACGCTCATGGAGTCGCCCACCAGCACCGATGCCGACCGGGTCCGTGACGAAAAGGTCAAGCTCCTCCAGGCCATCTACATCCCGTCGCCCGACGAGGCTGTGGACAAGGCGGTCCGGGGCCAATATACGGCGGGCACCATCGACGGCCAGCCGGTACCCGGGTACCGCGAGGAGGAGGACGTCGCCCCCGACAGCCAGATCGAGACCTATCTGGCCGTGCGCCTGCGGGTGGAGAACTGGAGGTGGGCCGGCGTCCCCGTCTATGTGCGCACCGGCAAACGGCTGCCCGCCCGGGTCACCGAGGTGGCCCTCACCTTCCGCCAGGTGCCGTTCCTGCTCTTCGACCACCGGTCGAGTCGCGACCTGCGTCCGAACACCTTGATCCTGCGGATCCAGCCCGACGAGGGGATCAGCCTCGAGTTCGGAGCCAAGATCCCGGGCGAAAAGTTCCACCTCCGGTCGGTCGCCATGGATTTCTCCTACGACGAGGCCTTCGCCGGGAACGACGCAGCCGACGGGTATGAGCGGCTCATTCACGACGCCATGGTGGGTGACGCCACCCTGTTCATCCGGTCCGACGAGGTCGAGCAGGCGTGGCGCATCGTCGACCCCTACCTGAAGGCGTGGTCGGAGCCGGGAGGCGGATTCCACTACTACGAGGCGGGGACCTGGGGGCCCCACATGGCCGATCTGCTGGTCGAGCGGTCCGGCGACGAGTGGCGGAATCCGGTGGTCGACCTCGAACTGAGCGGCGGCCGCCAGACCAATCTCGAACAGTGACCCGATCCCGAGATCTGACCCCACGACGAGGAGCCACGTCGTGAACGGGATCGTCCGCCTGGTCCCCTCGGTGCCCGAGGCTTTCGCCGACCTGGTGGTGACCGAACTGTCGACGGCCTCCGCCGGGTATGCGCTCTTCCTCTCCGGTGGCGGGACCGCGGTCGAGTGCTATCGGACGCTTGCCACCCGACCGGCGGTCGCGTGGGGAGGCGTCGACGTCTACCTCGGCGACGAGCGGTGCGTCCCGCCCGACGACCCCGACTCCAACCACCGCGTGATCGTCGAGACCCTGCTCGATGTGGTGGGCCCGGTCCGGTCCGACCACCCCATGTACACCTCGGGGGCACCCGCCGAGGCGGCCGCCGCCTACCAGGAGCTGGTGGTTGCCGTCATCCCCGACCTCGTGCACCTCGGACTCGGTCCGGACGGGCATACGGCATCGCTGTTCCCGGGTTCGGTCGCCCTCGACGACACCGATGCCACCCACCTGGTGGTGGCCACTACCGACCCCAACGGGGTGAACATCCACGAGCGGATCACCCTGACGTACGCCGGCATCGCACGGGCCCGTCGGACGGTCGTCACCGTGGCCGGCGCCTCCAAGCGCGACGCCCTGGGCCGCCTGCTGGCCGGCGAGGACCTGCCGGCGGGCCGACTGACCGGAAACGACCTCCTCTGGCTGGTCGACGCCGATGCCCTCGGCGATGCCTCGCCTGACGCTGCCTGACACCGCTCTCCACCAGGCCACGACGTGCGGGCGCCTGGTCACGCCATGTGACGGGCCTTCCCAATCGGACGTCCGTGGGATACCGTCTTGGTTCCGCCGACGCAGCATGCCGCGGACGGATACCGGGGGTGCAGGCTCATGACGCGTTTCTTCAGCGGCGGATTCCATCGACTGGCGCGACTGGTGGCCGCCGGGGTCATCCTGGGGGCGGCTGCGACCACCCTGTCGTCGTCGCCCGCTGAGGCGACGTCGCCCACCGGCCCCTTGTACGCCTACGCCGGTGGTACCGCGGCGTCACCGACCTCGTGCCCCGCCGACGCGACCCACACTCCGTCCGTGGAGTGCTCGCTCGACGATGCGTTGACCGTTGCCGCAGGATTGCCCGCGGCGAACCAGATCATCGACCTGGCCACCGCGGGCGCCTCCGCCCACTACGTCGGCAACTGGACGACCGATCTGAACCGCACCACCTCGGCCGGTCCGCTGACGATCCAACCGGCGCCCGGACTGACCTCGGTACCGGTCCTGGACGGCAATAACGGCTTATCGACCAACTGCACGACGGGCAGTTGCACCGACGCCATCCTCAGCGTCACCGGTACGGGGTACCTCTCACTGGCCGGCTTCACCATGGAGGACGGCAACAACACCACGACGACGACAGGCGGGGCCATCGACAACGAGGCCGGCCGCGTGACCGTGACCTCGATGGCGTTCCTGAGCAACTCGGCGGGCAGTAGCTTGACGGGCGGTGACGGCGGGGCCATCGACAACGGGGACGGCGCCACCGGGACCCTCACCGTGACCAATTCGACTTTCACGTCCAACACCGCAGGCGCCGACGGCGGGGCCGTCGACAGCGCTGATGTCGGGTCGGGCACCCTGACCGTGACCGGTTCAACCTTCACGTCCAACACTGCAGGCACCGACGGCGGGGCCGTCGACAACGCCGATGCCGGAACGGGCAACCTGACCGTGACCGGTTCGACCTTCATCACCAACTCAGCCGGCACCGACGGCGGGGCCGTCGACAACGCCGATGCCGGAACAGGCACCTTCACCGTCGCCAGTTCGACCTTCACGTCCAACACGGCAAGTGGCGACGGAGGCGGCGTCGACTGTGCCGACAACGGCAAGGGTGTCCTGACCGTTACCGGTTCGACCTTCTCGTCCAACCATGCAACCTCCGATGGGGGCGCCATCGACCATGGCGACAGCGCCTCCGGCACAGGCTCCGGTGCAGCATCGGTCGGCACCACGACCTTCACCCAGAACACGGCAGGCAGTGACGGCGGGGCGGTCGACAACGCTGATGCCAGCACGGGCAATCTGACCGTGACCGGGTCGACCTTCACGACGGACACGGCAGGGACCGACGGTGGGGCAGTCGCCAGTGCCGATGGCGGTACGGGTAACCTGACCGTCACCAGCTCGATCTTCAACACCAACTCGGCAAGCAACGACGGTGGGGCCGTCGCCAGTGCCGATGCCGGGACAGGCAACCTGACAGTGACCGGCTCGACCTTCGGTTCCGACACGGCTGACAACGACGGTGGGGCCGTCGCCAGTGCCACCTCCGGAACGGGCACACTGGCCGTCACCAGTTCGAACTTCACGACAAACTCGGCAGGCACCGACGGCGGGGCCGTCGACAACGCCGATGGCGGTACGGGAAACATGACCGTGACAGGATCGACCCTCACCTCCAACTCGGCCAGCAACGACGGCGGGGCCATTGACAGCGCTGATGCCGGGACGGGAAACCTGACCACGGCCGGATTGACCTTCACTACCAACTCGGCGGCTACCAATGGAGGCGCCATCGACCACGCCGATGGTGGCTCCGGCACCGCGTCGGTCGGCACCTCGACCTTCACCTCCAACACGGCTGCCAACGACGGCGGGGCCATCGACAGCGGGGACGACCACTCGGTGGGCCCGGTGGCACTGGTCGTCACCTCCTCGGCGTTGGTGGGCAACGCCGCCACGCAATTCGACGGCGGGGCCATCGACAGTGGGGATACCGGGGCCGGAACCATCACTGCGTCGATCAGCCGCTCCACCTTCGCTCAGGACACCGCCGGTACCGACGGCGGGGCCATCGACAACGGCGACGGGTCCACCTCCTCGAGCACCGTGACACTGGCCGACTCGACCTTGACCGCCAATACCGCGCCCAGCGGGGACGGAGGGGCACTCGACAATGCAGATCAGTCGGGGATCGCGTCCGCCATCGTCTCGAGCACGACCGTGTCGGCCAACAGCGCGGCCTCCGCGCCCGGCATCGACAACGCCGGCGGCACCGGGACGGTTGACGCGGCCGCCGACCTCCTGGCCGACGCCTGTGCGAAGGGTGCGTCCGGCTGGACCGACGCCGGCTACAGCGCCGGCGACGCCACCTGCATCGCCGGAGGGACCGGAAGCGTCGTCAGCGCCACCGTCGGCACGCTCCTCGGCCCGCTGGCAGGCAACGGCGGAGCGACCAAGACCCTCCTGCCTCTGACCGGCAATGCCGGCATCGCCCGTATCCCCGCCCCGACGACGGTGAACCTCGGATCGACCCATGTCGCACTCTGTCCCACGACCGACCAGCGTGGTGTGGCAAGTCTCGCCGGCGTGGCCTGCACCGTCGGGGCCGTCCAGGTGAGTCCCCCCGCCTTCACATCGGCTGCCCACACCACATTCACCGCGGGTTCTCCGGGAAGCTTCACCATCCATGCCACCGGACTGCCGGCTCCTACCTACACCACGACGAGCGCACTCCCGTCGGGTGTGACGCTCAACTCGACCACCGGCGTGCTGTCCGGCACGGCACATGGATCAGGGACCTTCCTGCTGACCATCACTGCCCACAACTCCAGCGGTGCCGACGCCCACCAGGCGTTCACCCTGACAGTGAAAAGCGCGGTACAGAGCCAGGGCTACTGGCTGGTCGGCGGTGACGGTGGGATCTTCACTTTCGGGACCGCCGCGTTCTATGGCTCCATGGGATCGACACCTCTCCAACGGCCGGTCGTTGCCATCACACCGACAGCTGACCGCCATGGCTACTGGCTTGTCGCCTCGGACGGTGGGATCTTCGCCTTCGGCGACTCCGGGTTCTACGGGTCCATCCCCGGCATCGGCCTGGCACCAGCCGGGAGCCCGGGCGGGGTCAAGCAGCTGAATGCCCCGATCGTCGGCATGGTGCCGTCGGTCGACGGTGGTGGGTACTTCATGGTGGCTTCCGACGGTGGCGTCTTCGCCTTCGGTGACGCCCAATTCAGCGGCTCGTGCCCCGGCATCGGCGGGTGCTCCGGGGCGGCGGTCGCCGTCATGCCCGACGCCACCGGCAGGGGCTACTGGGTCGTGACCGTGACCGGCAATGTCTATGCCTTCGGCGATGCCCCTCAACTCGCCCAGCCGGGGCCCCGGTCCTCGCCGGTCACCTCTGCTGTGCGGACCCCTGACGGCAAGGGCTACTGGATCCTCTACGCCGACGGGCACGTGGCCGACTCGGGCACCGCGGCCAACTACGGGAGCCCGACCGGCCTCGGCGGGTCGAACTCGGCGACGGCCATCTTCGCCACCTCGGACGGCGGCGGCTACTGGGTGGCCACCGCCAACGGAACCGTCGACCACTTCGGGGACGCCGCCTTCCAGGGCGACATGTCCGGCTCACCGCTCAACGCCCCGATCATCGCGGCCAGCGGATTCTGAGGCCCGCCCGGCACCGGGTTCAGGAAGTCTGAGCCTGCGTCGGAGCCGGTAAGGTGGCGCCGATGCCTGCCGACCTCGGATCCAACCAGACGGGTCCGCAACGCGGGATCGAGCGCGCCGACCTCATGGGCGCGTCGCTCGCCGAACTCATGGGCGCAGCGTCCGCAGTCCGCGACGCAGCGTTCGGAACCCGGATGACCTTCTCGCCCAAGGTATTCATCCCCCTCACCATGCTGTGCCGCGACAGGTGCGGCTACTGCACCTTCGCCAAAGCACCGGCCCGCCTCGAGTCGCCCTACCTCTCCCTCGACGAGGTCCTCGACATCGCCCGGGCCGGACGGACCGCCGGCTGCCACGAAGCGCTGTTCACCCTTGGCGAGGGTCCCGAGGACCGCTACCCGGCTGCTGCAGGATGGCTGGCCGACCATGGCTACTCCTCGACGGTCGACTACCTGGCCGCAGCCTGCGCCGCAGTGCTCGAGGAGACCGGGTTGCTCCCCCACGCCAACGCCGGAGCCCTGCCTGCAGACGACCTCGCCACCCTTCGGACAGTCTCGGCCAGCCAGGGGATGATGATCGAGTCGACCAACCCCGACCTCGACGCCCACCGTTCGGCCCCCGACAAGGTGCCGGCCCGCCGGCTGGCCACCCTCGAGGCGGCCGGCGAACTGGCCATCCCCTTCACCACCGGCCTGCTGGTCGGGATCGGCGAGTCACGCCAGGATCGCATCGACACGCTCGTGGCCATCGCCGCCAGCCACGCCCGCCACGGCCACGTCCAGGAGGTGATCGTCCAGAACTTCCTCCCGAAGGCCGACACCTCGATGCACCGCCATCCTCCCTGTCCGACCGACGAGTTCCTGTGGACCATTGCCGCCGCGCGACTGCTCCTCCCTACCGACATCCACCTCCAGGCGCCACCTAATCTGTCCGACGAACTCGGCCCGCTGGTCGAGGCCGGCATCGACGACTGGGGCGGCGTGTCCCCGGTCACCGCCGACCACGTCAACCCGGAACGGGCCTGGCCGGCACTCGGGATCCTGCGGGCTGCCACCGAGGCCGCCGGCCATGTGCTGGCTCCCCGGCTCACCTTGTACCCTGAGTTCGCTCTCTCCCCTGGCACCTGGCTCGACCCCGCCCTCCGGTTCCCGGTGCTCGACGCGTCCGACGCTGAGGGGCTCGGGCGCGACCACCCGTGGGCCTCGGGCGGCGAGTTCCCTCCGCCCGAGCTGCTCCCTCCGTTCGTGCCCCCACCCGCCCCCACCCGCCCCGAGGTGGTCACCCTGGCCACGACCGGCGGAGCGGTCGCCGAGGTGTTGGCCGGCGTGCTGGCCGGACAGACCGTGGACGAGGACCAGATCGTCACCCTGTTCGGTGCTCGAGGCCCCGAGGTGCGGGCCGTGGCCGAGGTCGCCGACCAGCTCCGCTACGACATCGTGGGCGACGAGGTCACCTACGTGGCCAACCGCAACATCAACTACACCAACGTCTGCACGTTCAAGTGCAAGTTCTGCGCCTTCTCCAAGGGGCCGCTCTCGCTCAACCTGCGGGGGACGCCGTACCTGCTGGAGCTCAGTGACATCACCGACCGGGTGGCCGAGGCCGAGGCCATGGGAGCCACCGAGGTCTGCCTCCAGGGTGGCATCCACCCCAAGTTCGACGGCGACTACTATCTCGAGGTCATCCGGGCCGTCCGCCAGGCTTCGCCGACCATCCACATCCACGGGTTCACCGCCCTCGAGGTGACCGAGGGGGCCCGACGCTCGCAGATGCCGCTGACCGACTACCTCGTCTTGTTGCGCGACGCCGGACTGCGCACACTGCCGGGCACCGCCGCCGAGGTCCTCGACGACGACGTCCGGGCCGTCATCTGCCCCGACAAGATCAACACCGAGGAGTGGTTGGAGGCCCACCGGGCCGCCCATTCCGTCGGCCTCAACTCGAACGTGACCATCATGTTCGGCTCTGTCGAGCAACCCCGTTCCTGGGCCCGCCACCTGGTGCGCACCCGGGCCCTGCAACTCGAGACAGGTGGGTTCACCGAGTTCGTGCCACTTCCCTTCGTACACATGGCCACCCCGATCTACCTCCAGAAGAAGGCCCGGCGGGGTCCGACGTTCCGCGAAACGGTGCTCATGCACGCGGTTGGCCGTCTCGCCTACCGGGGTGCCATCGACAACATCCAGCTGAGCTGGGTGAAGATGGGTGCCGCCGGCGCCCGCCAGTTGCTGCGATCGGGTGTCAACGATCTGGGTGGCACCCTGATCGACGAGAACATCTCGCGGGCCGCTGGCGCCAGCCACGGCCAGATGATGGACGCAGACGGATTCCGGGCGCTGGTGACCCCGCTCGGTCGCACCCTGGCCCAGCGGACCACCCTGTACGGCCGGGTCGTCCATCCCGACGGACACGACTCCGTGCTGGCCGGCGTCCACTGACATGACCCCGTCCTCCTTCGAGGAAGGGGAGCTCGCAGCGGCCACCGACGGATCGGGCGACGGCGTGCTGCCAGGCTCGGTCCCGTCCCTCGAGGAACTCATCGCCGCGGCACCCACCGCGACCCAACGACGCCTGTACCGCTCGATGCTCGACACCGTGGCCGCCCTGGCCCGCGAGGGCACCGACATCATCGACCTGAAGGTGGCCGACACCGCGCTGGCCGAGATGACCGAGGCCTTCCGGGTCTTCGCTCCACTGCGCAAGCGGCTGAAGGTCACCATCTTCGGCTCGGCCCGGACCGAGCCCGACCATCCCGCCTACCGCCAGGCCCGGACCCTGGCCGCGGCCGTGGCCGACGCCGGGTGGATGGTGGTCACCGGAGCCGGCCCCGGAATCATGGCCGCCGGGATGGAAGGGGCCGGCCGCGACCAGTCGGTCGGGGTGAACATCCGACTGCCCCACGAGCAGGGGGCCAACCGGTTCATCGCCCAGGACCCGAAGCTCATCGAGATGCGCTACTTCTTCACCCGCAAGCTCATGCTGCTGAAGGAGTCCGACGGCTTTATCGTGCTGCCCGGCGGGTTCGGCACCCTGGACGAGTCGTTCGAGCTGCTGACCCTCCTCCAGACCGGCAAGGCCGAACCGGCTCCGATGGTGCTACTCGACGTCCCCGGCGGGACCTTCTGGCAGGGGTGGAACCGGTTCCTTACCGACAATGTCGAACCGGCGGGCCTGGTGTCCCCGGACGACCGCTCCTTCTTCCGGATCACCGACGACGTCCCGGTGGCGATGGCCGAGGTGCTCGGCTTCTACCGGAACTACCGGTCGTGCCGATGGGTGGGCGACCTACTAGTGCTGCGGATGGCCGTCCACCCGACCGCCTCCACGTTGGCCGACCTCAACCGCCGGTTCGCCGACATCGTGACGTCAGGGGTCATCCGCAAGGTGGACCCGCTACCGCCCGAGCGGGCCGACGGCGACGTGCTGGATCTCCCGCGCCTGGCCCTGCGCTTCGACAAATCCCACTACGGGCGGCTGCGCCAGCTGATCGACGCCATCAACGAACTCGTTGACGCCTGAGGCCGGCCCGGTGCCGGTGGTCCTGCCGCTGGCCACGGGCAGGTGACCCCGACGGGGCGGAGTTCGGTGCCGGGGGGAGGCTCGTCCACAAGCGGTCGGCGAAGGCGGTCTCGGGGGGTGGATCCTGGGACTCGACCCCGTCATCGCGCACCAGGGCCGTCGGGTTCCCTTGGGAGAACCACCGGGCCTCATGGCGACCGTATGGGTCGACGCACCAGTTCTGTGCTCTTCCTGGTGTGAAATTCATACCGGGGAGTTTACCCTACGTTCACCGTAGGTTCATGCACCGAACATGTTGCGTTCATGTATGTCACCTGTAGGACATGTCTGGGACCGATCCACCAGAAAGCGGCAGGAATGGGTCGCACTTCCCGATTGCAACCATCTGTGCCACCGGTAGCCGGCGGAAAAGACCTGCTGACCTGCCCAGGAGTACGTTTGCCATGCATCCGCTGAAGGAGGTCCCCCATGCCTACATACCGCCGGATGACACTGGTCCTCCTCATCGCCCTGGCCGGAGCTGGCGTGTGGGCGCCGGGCCCAGCCCAGGCTCGACCGGCGTCCGGCGGCTACTGGCTGGCCGGTGCCGACGGTGGGGTGTTCTCCTACGCCGCACCGTTCTACGGTTCCGGGGTTCCGGTGCCGGGAGGTCCGGCGCCGTGCATGTTCACTCCCCAACCGCCCAGCACGCTCACTGCGTCCCAAGGGTGCACCGCCATCGGCGGGGTGGCTGACGGGAGTGGCTACTGGCTGCTCAATCTGGCCCGCCAGCCCACACCGTTCGGCGGGGCCGGGTTCAGCGGTGCCGACACCGGATGCACCTCGTTGAACGGGGCCGAGGGAACCTGGGTAGGCATGGCCTCATCCCTCGACGGAGCCGGTTACAGGATGGTCGCCTCGAACGGCGGAGTGATGGGCTGCGGCGACGCGCCTCCCCCTTACGGCGGCCTGACCTCCGAGACAGTGGCCGCACCCGTCGTCGGGATGGCCGCCACCCCGGACGGCCTCGGCTACTGGCTGGTGGCCGCCGACGGCGGGGTATTCGCCTTCGGTGACGCCGCATTCGTCGGGTCGCTCGGGGGAACGCCGCTCAACGCACCCATCGTCGGCATGAGCCGCACCGGCGACGGCCTGGGATATTGGCTGGTGGCTGCAGACGGCGGGGTGTTCGCCTTCGGCGACGCGACATTCGTTGGGTCGCTCGGCGGTACCCAGCTCAACGCACCGGTTGTCGGCATCGCCACTGCACCCAGTGGACAGGGCTATTGGCTGGCTGCCGCCGACGGCGGGGTGTTCGCCTTCGGCACGGCACCATTCCTCGGCTCCATGGCGGCCAAGCCGCTCAGCGCTCCGATCGTGGGGATCGCCCCCGAACTTGCCCCGTTCATCGGGTGTCCGTTGCTGTTCGCCGCCTGCTGAGTCGTCACGCTCGGCGGGTGAAGGCATCGACCCGGAGGGCCGTCGGACCCGGGTCGAACGTTGCCAACAGACCGCTACTCCCCCGGACCAGTCCCATCCGGTTCGGCTGAACTCTCGGTTTCGGCCTCGGCCTCGACCGACTCGTGACGGGTTTCCCGCTGGACGTCCTCGACCTCGAGCAGCGTCTCCTTCGGCGCCTCCTCGAGCATCATCAGCGAAGCCGCCGCCCCCGGCACAGCCCGGAGAAGCTCGTCGAGTTTGCGCTGGGTGGCTGCCTGCTCACGACTCTGGGTGTGCTGGATGGTGAACACCATCATCAAGGTGAGCGCGGCCACCGTCACCTCGAAGGCCACCACCCACTGGCTCGGGAACCCGATTACGCCGCCGACCACGAGGAAGACGACCAGGAGGAGCACGCCGGTGATGGCCACGGCCGGCATCGAACTGTAGTGGTCGATGCGGTAGAGCACCTTGCTCACCAGCGGCAGCTGGGCGGTGCGCCGAGAGATATGCCGGCGCGGCGCCGGTACCTCTTCCGATTCACGGTCGTGCATCTGGTTACAGGTTACCTGCCGATCCCCAAGTCCTCGAACGGCAGCCGCCAGCGGACCATACCGCCGGACATCGCTACGCTGCCTCTGTGCCGGACCGTCATCTTCGCTGGCCCCCGGGTCCGACGCCGTGATCCACGACCCGCGGCGGGCCCTCCCCGAAGGTTGGGTGCCTGCGACGTCCCGGGGCTTCGGACCGTTCACCACCGAACAGGTCATGGAGGGGCGCGACGGCAGCCGTGCCGTCTGGAGTTCGCGCCACCACCGCAAGCGGTCCCCGTCACCGGGCGGATCCACCTGGTGGGCGCCCCGGGCCTTGGGCTGGTGGATGGGGGTGTTGTTCGCCATCGGATCCGCTTGCTTCGCCGTGGCCGCCGTCCCCACCTTTGCCCACCACATCGGGGCAACGGCCGACGACGCCATCTACTTCGTGGGCTCGATCTTCTTCACCTCTGCCGGCCTGCTGCAGTATGGGCAAGTGGCGGGAGCCGACGACGCGGCGATCTCGGGGGTCGGCGCCCGACTCCGCCGCCTGGCCACGTGGTCGCCCCACCGGATCGACTGGTTGGCCGCCGCCGTCCAGTCGGTCGGCACCGTCTTCTTCAACGTCAGTACCGCCCACGCGCTCACCACCTCGGCCACCACGACGGCGGACCTCAACCACGCGATCTGGCGCCCCGACGCCCTCGGTTCCATCTGCTTCCTCGTCTCCAGCTACCTCTCCTTCGCCGAGGTGTGCCACGGGTCCTGGCGGATGCCCCAGGACCTGTCCTGGTGGATCACCGTGGGCAACCTGCTCGGGTCGGTGGCCTTTGGCGTGTCGGCCGTCGCCTCCCGGTTCGTTGCACCGGGCCAAGTCCGCAACCTGGACTGGACCACACTCGGGACCTTCGTCGGCGGCCTCTGCTTCCTCAGCGCCTCGATCCTGCTGCTACCCGAGCGCACCCAGGTCGGCCAAGAGGCGGAATCGACAGCCACCGGCGTCCTGTCGAGTACCTCCGCCGCGGTCTGAGCCGACCGGTGACGTCGCCTTCGCGGTTGGATTTCTTGCGTTGCGTGACGTCGTTCCGACTCTGGGTGACCGAGGTGACTGGCCTCGACTCAACGTGGCTGTAAGGCTCCAGGGGGGACGGAACCAGTCGATACTCTCCCTACTGCGACGGCCGGTGGTCGTATGCCGGTGGTCGCCGATCCGTTGTGACACGATGCCTCATCGAGCGATAGGTAGAGCGACGTGAAAGATTCCGTCGAACGGGATGGTGGAGAGGTCGCACGGCTGCGCGTCGGCGACGCCCAGTCCTGGGAGGCGCTGTACAGACGGGTGTACCCAGCCATGCTTGCCTACGCCGAACGCCGTCTCGGTTCCAAGGAAGAGGCACAGGATGCCGTTTCCGAGTCCATGACCCGCACGGTCTCCGGCATGGATCGCCTGGCCGAAACCGGAGCAACACCCGAGTCGTGGCTCTTCGGTGTGCTCCGTCACGTCGTGCTCGACCGCCAGCGCAGCTCGTACCGGCGTCGGGACCTCCCGGTCCACCGTGACCTCACCCCGGACGGACCTCTCGAGTCGGTGGTGGTCGGCGACGAGCGGGACGCCGTGCGGGCCGCCTTCGACAACCTACCCGACCGCGACCGCGAGCTCCTCGAGCTGCGGGTGGTCGCTGGACTGAGCTCCGAGGAAGTGGCCTCCATCCTCGACATGCAGCCCGGTGCCGTCCGCACTGCCCAGGCCCGTGCTCTCGACAAGCTCCGGTCGGTCCTCGCCTGGTCCGAGGAGGTGGTGTCGTGACCCTCACGTTCGACGACGACATCCTCCTCGCCGCCCTCGGCGACGCGCTCACCCCCGAGGCGGTCGAGCCCGGGGCCCACGAGTTGGCCGCCCTGCACCGGGCCCTCGAGGCCTGGCCGGCAGACGCCGATGACAACGATGACGTCCGGCTGGCCCCGGTGATCCCGATGTTCACGCCGACAAATCGATCGGTCACTTGGGCCCGCATCCACCGGTTGCGCCATCCCGTGGCCGCCGCCGTGGCCGTAGGCATCCTGGCCACCAGCGGTGTGGCCGCCGCCGGTGTCGCCACCGACCGACTCCCCGGTCCGGCCCGTAACGTCGCCTATGCCCTCGGTCTCCCGGTGACCTCGCCGGCGCTCGAGTCGGCCAGGGGCACCATGGTCCAACTGGAGGCCGCCCTGGCCGACCACGATGCCGTGCAGGTCCGGGCCTCGGCCACCCTGCTCCACACCCAGATGGCCGTACTGTCGGCCACCGACCTGACTCAGATCCAGACACCGGCGACCGACCTGTTGGTCCAGGCATACGTCTTCCTGGTGGCCGCCGCCGCGTCCCAGGGCACGGCAGCGGGCGCCGCAGGAACGTCGGGCGGCAGCGGTCAATCGCAATCGACGGGCTCGGGGTCGTCGGCCGGGCCCGTCTCGTCCAACAGCCCGATCTCGGGCGGCACCACCTCGCAGCAGAGTCCGGCGAATGTCGGTTCCGGTCGGCTGCCCGCCGTGCCTCCAATCGCAACCACGCCCGTCACTTCCCCACCGACCAGTGGCGGGATTGGCGGAACCACATCGGGCACCGGATCGCCGGGCACGACGGTGGCGCCGCCGTCGATGACGCCAGGACCCACCCCCACGACCACCACAACCACCAAACCGGATGACGGCGGATCCGATGACGTCGGGTCCGACGACCACACGTCCGAAGACCACGTGTCCAATGACGGCTCCCTTGCGAAATCGTCGGCCGACACCATCCGCAAGTGGCGTCCCCACCGCTCGTCGCGCGACTGAGGGACCAGCAACCCCGTCCCTACGTCAGCGGGCGCCCGTCACCCCGAGGAGCCCGAGAGCGGCAACCATGGCCAGCGGGGCCGACACCAGGCCGAGTACGACGGCCCTGATGACCGGAGGCCGGCAGCCGGCTACCCGTGTGGTGCGGACCCAGAGCACCCAGGCCAGCGACCCGGTCACGAACAGGTTGGGACCGACGTCCAGACCGATCAAGAGCGCGAAGGGGTGGGGCGGCGTGCGTGCGGCGAGCAGTGCCGCGGCGGGGAGATTGTTCACGACCACGCTGGCCACTGCGGCGAACGCGGTCGTAGCCGGCGCACCCAGGTGGGACAGGATCGTGGACGGACCCGACCACGATCGGCCCAGGGTGCCGAGCGCCACGGCCAGGCCGAACAGCCCGACCAGGACGGGCACGCCGAGGATCTCACCGACGTGGCCGATCCGCTGCTTGCCGCCCACGACCCGAACGGTCACCGCCCCGAGCCCGACGAGTGCCACCGGCACGGCGGCGTTGCGGAGTACCACGACGCAGACGACCGCCACGATGACGGCTGCGACCCCCAGTCCGACGACCATGGGCTCGCGGGGAAGTGTCGGCCGGATGGCCGTCGTCCGTAGCTCACGGTGCTCGACGATGCCGACCACCACCGCAGTCACCAGGAACGAGCCCAGCCAAGGAAGCACCATCCGCGCCGCGAACCCACCTCCTGACAGGTGCAGGTGGCCGAGCACGATGAGGTTGCTGAGATTCGACCCGGGAAGGAGCAGGCTCCCGGCATTCGATATCAGGATGCAGACGATGAGCAGCGAGGTCGGGACCGAACCGCGGCTCCGGGCGGCGTAGACGAGCACCGGGGTCAAAAAGACCACGGAGGTGTCGAGGTTCAGCACCGCGGTCACCCCGGCGACGAGCACCGCGGCGGCGCCGAACAGGGCGGGTCCGTTCGGAGCCAACGAAGCCAGTCATTGTCCGAGGGCGGCGAACAGGCCGTCCTCGTCGGCCACCAGGCCGATGAGAATCAGCCCGGCAACGAGGACGAAGGGCGACCACACCTGGGCGGTCGCCGCCCGCGCCGTCGAGGGGTCGGCAATGAACGACGCCACCACCAGCACCATTCCGGCGCCGGCGGCCGCCCAGCCGGCGAGAGCGGTGCTCCGTCCCGATCGATCATCCGGTGTCCGGGCACGGTCGTCGTGGGCAGGCATCTGCCTACATCCTGCCGGATCGTTGCCCACGCCCACCGAACGCTGACCGTTCCGCGTCCGCAGGACATGTCGTGGTCAGAACGCCTTGGGCACGAACAGGTACCTCCAGGCGTAGGCCGGACCGTCGTCATCCAATACGTAGACGCCGCCGGGTTCTTCCACCTCGAGCGGTGGTGGGAACGTCTCCAGGCGGCTGATCGAGGGTCCGTCGACGCAACGGATCAGCATCTGGTCGCCCATCCGGACGGCACCGGCCTCGAGCAACGGCCGTTACCACTCGGGCGAGTGGGTGGCACGGGGCCCATCCGCGTCATCCACGGTTCGGTGCGTCCCCTGCTCCGTTCCAGTCTGGGGTCCGGGCGGGCACGGTCAGGCAGTCATCGTCAGGCAGTGGCACCGGGCTCGGCGACGTAGGTGGCATGTCCCTCGGCCACCAATCCACCGACAAAGGTCAGGACCTCGCAGACGAGCCCACCACGCTGGTTCCGGTAGTGGATCACCAAGGTGTCGACGCCCACGTAGAGATCCACCAGATCGAACCGCAGATCGGCGTTCCGCTCCAGGCCCACCTCCCAGTACGAGCGGAGCTGGTCCTTGCCGCGGATCACTCCCCCGCTGCCTTCCACCAGCATGGCGGCCAGGGGCGAGGTGAAGACCACGTCCTCGGCGAAGTGCCCGAGAACGGCCTCAAGATCACGCTGGTTCCACGACTCGAGCCAGTGACGGGTGAAGGCCTGTGCCTGCGCGGTCTCCATGACGGCAAGGTACCCGAACCACGGGGCGGGGACACCGGGCGCTGCCGTCGGTCCCCTCCGCCCCCGGGCTCGGCAGGTACCCGTTCCACGCGGTGGTCGTCGACAGCCGTCGGATCCGGCGGGAGGCTCGAGCCGAGCGCGGGACATTCAGGGAGGACGTGGCATGCCGACCGATCAGATCGCCGACGACCGGGTTCGGCCTGACATCCTGTTCTCCGGTGTACCTGTCAGCGACTACGCCACGGCACTCGACTGGTACTCCCGACTCTTCGGAAGGGATCCGACCTGGTGACGAACGACGACGAGGTCCTCTGGCAGGTTGTCGGACCGGCGTGGACCTACGTGGTGCGGGACCACGCACGCGCCGGACGGTCGCTGGTCAGCCTGGCCGTCACCGACCTCGACCGGATGATCGACGAGCTGGCCGGGTGGTGGATCATCGCCGGTCCGGTCGAGGAGGTGGGTGCAGCAGGCAGGAAGGCGCCGTGCACCGATCCGGACGGCAACCGGATCACCTTCGTCGAGGTGCTCGAGCCCTGACCTGATGTAGAGGCCGGCGACGCGATCGATCATCCGGTGGGGTGGGCCCGCGGATCAGGATCGACCGGCAGGGTCGTCCTCCCGGTCGTTGATCACGATCGACCCGGCCACCTTGTCGTGGAGGCACTGTCGGTGGTCGTCCCACAGGCACCACAGCGGATCGAGCAGGCCGATCCAACCGAGGAATCCGGCGAGCCAGAAGATCAGGGCGCGGGTGAAGGCGTGTCCCCAACCGAGTGGCGTACCGTCCAACCGGACCGGGCGGAGGTCGAGACTGGCCTGGCCCAGCGTGCGGCCGTAGGCGCCCACGGCGATGGTCTGATAGGCGAGCATCACCAGCCCCGACACGATGAGGCACCCGATCACCACCAGGTACAACCAGAAGAATCCCGGCACCTGCCCGTTGGTCGTGGTGCCGTTGGTCCCCTGGTTGGCGGCAGGAAACCACGGCCCGAAGTGGGGCGCGGCGATCAGGAGGGTGACGATCAGCAGTATCACGAAGACTGGGGCCACGACCAGGATGTCGATCATCCGCCCGCCGAGGCGCCGACCCGGTTCGGCGAGAGATCCTGGACCGAAGGCCGGCAGCCCGAGGTCGGCACCCTTCCACGGCGGCTTTCCCCAACTCCCGGGTGGTCCGTAGTAGGGATGGAAGGGTGCGGGCGGCGGTGTCCGGTGCACCGTCCATTCGTACCCGTCCCAATAGCGGAGCCCGCCCAGGACCTCGGGGTCGGGATACCAGTTGGCCGGAGGCGGATACGTCGTCACCCGGTCAGGGCCCCTCGTCGAAGGTGGACACCGTGATGCCCCCCAACAGGGTGGCTGCCTTCTCCACGGCCCGGCGGGCCCGGGTGATCCGCTTCTCTTCTGCCGTCAGGTCAGGGTCGGGCTCGCCCCCGGCTCGCACCGAGTCGGCGTTCTGGCGGAGTCGGTCGAGAGCGGCGTCCGCCAGGTCCTCGGCGATCGATCCCAGGCGCTCGGCGATGTCGTCGAGATCGGGCACCCTCAGCTGCCGACGATCTCTACTTCGATGACCTCGAGGTCGCCCTCGGCATGGCGGGCCCGGAGGACCTTCTTGTCGAACTTGCCCACGCTGGTCTTCGGGACCTCGGTGATGATCGACCACCGCTCAGGCAGCCACCACCGGGAGACCCGTGGGGTGAGAAAAGCCAGAAGATCGTCGGGGGTGGTGGACGAGCCTTCCTCCAATACCACCGCTACCAGCGGCCGCTCGCTCCATCGCTCGTCAGGTACTGCGATCACGGCCGCCTCCACTACATCGGGGTGGGCCATCACCTCGTTCTCGAGCTCCACCGAGGAGATCCACTCGCCTCCGGACTTGATGACGTCCTTGCTGCGGTCGCTGATCTGCATGTATCCCATCGGGTCGAGTGACCCGATGTCCCCTGTGCGGAGCCAGCCGTCGTGGAACCGGTCCGGTGACGGATCGCCGTAGTAGGACCCGGTAATCCACGGACCCCGGACCTCGAACTCCCCCACCGCCTCGCCATCGTTGGGAAGCACGGTGCCGTCGTCAGCGCAGATACGCAGCTCGACGCCGGGCACGATCCGCCCCGTCTTGGCCCGCCACTCGATCTCCTCGTCCGGAGCCGCCTGGCGGGGCGGGGTGGCCAGTGAGCACAGCGGACTCGTCTCGGTCATGCCCCAACCCTGGACCATCTGGACCCCGAGTTCGTCGCGGAACCGCTCGATCAGCTGGCGGGGCACCGCGGCACCTCCCGCGGTGATCATCCGCAGGCTGGAAAAGTCCACGGGTGTGGACTGGGCATATCGCAGGAGATCAGTCCAGATGGTGGGCACCCCGGCGGAGATGGTCGGCCGGAAGCGTTCGATGATGGCGGCCAGGGGGGCAGCCTGGAGAAACTGCTGGGGCATGATCAGGTCAGCCCCCGTCATGAACCCGCCATAGGGGGTGCCCCACGCGTTGGCGTGGAACATCGGGACGATCGAGAGTACGCGGTCCCTTTCGTTGATCCCGAGTGAGCTGCCCGACGTAATGGCCATCGTGTGCAGGAAGGTCGACCGGTGGCTGTAGACCACGCCTTTGGGATTGCCGGTGGTCCCCGACGTGTAGCACATGGCCGCGGCCTGACGCTCGTCGAGTCGAGGCCAGTCGTAGCCCGTCTCCTCGGCGGCCAGCAGCGTGTCGTAGTCGAGGGTTGCACCGAGCGCCGTGGTGTCGCCCTCCCCCACCACGACGATGTGGCGGACCGTCGGGATCTGGTCGCGCACCCGGGCAAGGATGCCGGCGATGGAGGCATCGCAGATGATCAACTGGTCCTCGGCGTGATTGATCACGTAGGCCAGCTGCTCGGGGAAGAGCCGGAGATTCAAGGTGTGGAGCACCGCGCCCATGGCCGGCACCGCCAGGTAGGCCTCCAGGTGGGTCTGGTTGTTCCACAGGAACGTGGCGACACGGTCCGAGTCACCGATTCCCAGGCGGCCCAGGGCCTTGGCCAGCTGCTCGGCGCGGCTGGCCACCTCGGCGTAGCTGGCCTCGACCGACTCCCCTTCGGGTCCGATGATGGTGGTCACCCGGCTGGCGCCGTAGACCTGCTGGCCGTGGCGAAGGATGCCGCTGATCAGGAGCGGTCCGTCCTGCATGGTGCTGAGCATGGTGCTTCCTCCCCTTCAACCGCCGCTGGCGGACGCCCGAGTGTACCGACCGGGGGTCGACCGGACCGTGCCCAGCGGCGGCCTCGGGCCCCGTTTGCTGAGTCCGGACCGAACGCCATTCGGCTGCACGGCGCACAGGCACCCCGTGCCGCTCTCCGGATCGCATCTTCCCGAGCGATCCACTAGGGACATTTCCTGTTACACGGATGCCCGTGCGGCGATGTAGGGGGAAAGGAACGGCTCAACGGCAGCCGCTCATCTTCACTGAGGGGCCGTCGGACGTTATGGACACCCGACAACTATGCCCGGTCTTATCACTGTTAGTCGCCACTTCCTTACTTTCAGTGACTATTGGGCAGGACGAGAGGACGGTCTCACCATGCCGTTGCCGACGAGCAACCTTGTGGTCGCCGCACCAGTCGTAGGTGGGTTGGCCACCACTTCCGGAATCTGGGCCGCCTTATCGTGATGACGTCCAGGACGGTAGAGCCAGTAAGTGTCCTGGGGACGGTCCGAGCCATGTCCTCGGACATCACCCTGTATGGGCGATCGACTGTCGACCCCACTGAGCCCGACCCCGTGGTCGACCAGGCGCTGGCCGTCTTCACGTCGGTCCACGAAGCCTGCACCCTGGTCGACCCGGACAGCCCGCTGATGCAGGCAAACGCCCGGCCCGACCAGTGGCACGTGGTGCCGCTGGTCCTGCTCGCCGCGGTACGAGAGGCCCATCGGGCCTACCAGCGCACAGGCGGCCGGTTCGATCCGCGCATCGTGGGCGATCAGATGCGGCTCGGCTACGACGGCAGCCCTCCCTTCACTGACGGCGGGGTCGCCAACGGCTCCGGCGGCGTCGCCCGGGGACCGCTACCCCGCTGGACGCCCCGGTTCCGCTACGGACGCCGCCTGGAACTCCATCTGGGCGGGCTCCCGATCGGCCTCGGGGGCATCGGCAAGTCGCTGGCCGTCCGGTGGGCCTCCGAGGAGCTCCAGGAGCACTTCGAGGACTTTCTCCTCGATGCCGGAGGCGACTGCTACTGCGAGGGAACCGGCCCCGAGGAGGATGGCTGGCGGGTGGGCGTCGACGATCCATTCGGCGGCGATCTGCCTCTGGCCGTCCTGGCCGTGACCGACAAGGGCTGTGCCACCTCCTCGGTTCTGTCCCGCAACCGGCCGGCCGGCTCGTCCGACGCCCGCCGACTGATCGACCCGACCACCGGACTCCCCGGCGGCGACGGACTGATGGTCGTCGTCGTCCTCGACGACGATCCGACCCGTGCCGAGGTCGCCACCAAGGACCTCTTCCTGGGAGGTGCGGACGAGATCGAGTCGGCCGCACGCGCCCAGCGGATGGCCGCCCTGTGGGTCACCACCGAAGGTGACGTCGGTACGAGTCAGCTGTTGGAGTCGTTCGTCGTCTGGCGGGCCCGCTGACCAGTTCGTCGATGACCCGGTCGACCCGACCCGACCGCTGAAGCGCGCCTGCCCTACCGGTGCCTCCCTCATCGGGGAGGGCACCGGGACCAACGCCTGAACGTACGTCGCGGCCGACCAGGGCACGAAGCGCTACATCGCCCCTTGTCCACGGTCCATCGTCGTGGTGGACTGGTACAGCATCCAATGTACGGCCGTCGAGCCACCTTGCCGGTTGCCAACTCTGAGCGAACCGCTCACCACCTACCCTCTGATCGAGGAGCCCCATGGGCAAGCTGGTGGGCGCTGTCGCCCTGTTCTGCGTAGTCATCGCCCTCAGCGTTGCCGTCCTGGTGTCGGCGGTCATCGGAGGCGCGGCCGCCCCGACGGATAGTCCGACCCCGGCGACGTCGGGGTCCCCGGCTGACCGGACCCCGGCACTGCCGGCCGGTTGGGCGGACCTGGATCGAGCGGCCGCCGCCACCTGTTCCGGGCTGTCCTGGTCGGTGTTGGCCGCCATCGGCACCGTCGAGTCCGACAGCGGGCAGTCAACGGCGTCCGGTGTGGCCTCGGGCGCCAACTCTGCGGGGGCTGAGGGCCCGATGCAGTTCGAACCGACCACGTTCGCGGCTTACGCCACCAGTGGTCCGGGCGGCGTCCGACCGCCTACCCCCTACGATCCGGTCGACGCCGTCTACACGGCGGCCACCTACCTGTGTGCCAATGGCGGCGGGGCGACCACGGGACTCCGGGGTGCCGTATTCGCCTACAACCATGACGCCACCTATGTCGACACGGTGCTGACCTTGTCCCTGGCCTTCGGCGACGACACGACGGTCGACGGCACCGTGGTGACCGCACTCATCTTCGCCGCCCGCCAGCTCGGCACCCCCTACCTCTGGGGCGGGACCGGGTCCGGCGGATTCGACTGCTCGGGGCTGGCCCAGGCCGCCTTCGCCCACGCCGGTGTCACCCTCCCCCGCGTGGCCCAGGACCAGTACACGGCCGGACCACAGCTGGCCGACGGGGCCACGGTGCTCCCGGGGGACCTGGTGTTCTTCGGCACCGGGGCCACAAGCGTCGACCACGTGGGGATCTACGTGGGTTCCGGACTCATGATCGATGCCCCTCACACCGGCGCCCTGACCAGGGTGGAGTCGGCCGGCTGGTCCGGACTGGTCGGTGCGACACGGCCTGCATGACGAGCACAACGCAACAGATGGTTACATTCCCCCACCGTCGAGTCCGGGTCGATCGGTAAGACGTCGCGACCGGCGACGAACTGGGCCCGACGCACGGGTCCGATCTACAGTCCGCGCCAACACGTGTCGACACTTCTCCTGTACCCGCGGGGCACCTCCGTCACGAAATCCTTGCCACCCCAGGTCAAAAACCGTAACATCGAGCCACTGACCCGAGGACAGAGCGCAGGGGTGTTACCCGGGAAACTACCAGCATCAGAGGAGACGGGCCGATGAAGAGCGCACGACGATTGGGCGCGACAGTATGCATGTTCGGGATCGGATTGCTCGCGGCAGGGTCCGTGTTGGCCGTTCCCAGCACTGCTTTCGCAGCCGGCACCGGCTATACACCTGCGGCGCCGGCCCCGGGAGGCACAGCGACCGGCCTGCCCGGAAACGTCATCTCCTCGACCACCATCCAGCCGAGCGGTGGGACAGCGAATGCAACAATCGGCAGCACCTCGATCACGGTCACCGTGCCGGCCGGTGCATTTAGCGGGCCCGTCCAACTGGTGATCACCGACGCCTCGTCGTCGGCCGTCGCCGCCGCCGGAGGGGCGTCCACGGTTGTCACCTTCGGGGTCGGCTTCTATGTCAATGGAACTAAAGTCACCGGGACCTTTCCAGCAGTCACCATCACGGTGTCCTCGCCATCGATCACGGCAGGATCCACCGTCTACTTCGTGACCGCATCCGGCCTCCAGGCGGTGAGCGGCGACTCGGTGACGGCAGGTTCGGCCACCTTCACCATCACCAGCGACCCCGTCGTCGAGGTCGCCACTCCGGTGGCCGTCTCCAAGGCGGCGGGCGCGACCGCAGCCGGAGCGGCCATCACCGGGGCAACCTCCGCGCAGACCGGCAAGCCGTTCTTCCTCGAGAGCCTGATCGCCGCTGGTCTGCTCGCACTCGGAACCCTGCTCCTGGTCGGGCTGCTCGTGCGTCGGCGCACCGCCTGAGTCGTTGCTGACCCGGTGCCGGGTCCTCCGGCAGATTGCGGCACCCGTGGCGACAGCGTTGCTCGTCATGTGCACAGCCTGTGGATCTGGTGGATCCGGCGCGGCCGCAACCACCACGTCGACCACCGGTGTGGTGCCGAGCGAGGTCTTTGCGGGCCCGGCCGGATTGGTCGCCGGGTCGGAGCCCCAGCCGAACGGGTTCATGTGGCTGCTGGCCCGGACCAACGGCACGGCCAATCTGCAGGAACTCAACTTGACCACCGGTCACGTCACTCTCGTGGTGCCCGCGACGTCGAGCTCGACGACGATCTCGCAGTCCCCCTCGGGTGTCATCGGGGTCGGCCTCGCCACCGCGTCGAGCGGTGCCCTCGAACTCCTGAATGGCGCCTCTGGGGCTTTGGTGGCGACGGTGCCCCTGGGAGCCCCCGTCAAGGCGGTAAGTGCCGGTGCCGACGGGACGACGTTCTACGTGCTCAATGGCAATGCCAACTCAATGAGCGTCTCACTGGTGAACTCCCAGACCGACAACGTGTCGGTCACGGTTCCCGCCCCGCTCGACACCGTGGCCATCGCCGTCGACCCGCAGGGCCAGAATCTCTTCGCCCTCCGGGCTGACGGCCGCGTCGACCAGATCACCGTCGCCACCGGGGCGGTGACGGGGAGCTTCCTGGTCGGGTCGAACCCCCTGCAGCTCACCACGTCCGACACCGGCGGCATGCTGTACGTGCTGAAGTCCTCACAAGGCGGGGCGACAGGAAATGTCAGCGTGATCGACCTCGCCACCGAGGCACAGATCAAGGCGCTTCCCGCTCCAGCCCACAGTGTCGGACTGCAGCTTTCGCCCGACGGCCGAAGTCTCTACCTCGTCGTCGGCACGCCGACCCTCGGGAACGTCCAGCAATTCGCGCTCCGGACCTAGAGGCAGTGGCCCCACGTCACCGACGGGGTAGCACCGGATGACCATCGACCGGGAGGTTGTCCACGACACTCCGACGGTCGACGTCCCACCACTGAGTATTCCAGAAGCGATTACGCCGCCCTCGGGCAGGCCGACGACCGGACTCGACGGACGACGGATCTGGTGGACGGTGGCGGGCGTGACGGTGCTGCTGTGGGGACTCCAGCTATTCGGTTATGTCGATCTCTACCCGGTCCTCAGTGCCGCCGTGGTCGTCCTGGTGCTCTGGGGCCTCGGGACCATCGTGGCCGTGTGGCAGCCCCGTCAGGCGCCGCCGTGGGTACACCGACTCCTCGCCGGCATCACGGTGGCGCTTTCGGTCGGTGCTTTTCTCGTCTGGAGTTTCCTCCAGATCTTGGCCAGACCGGCTTACGGTACCGATGAGGTCGCCTTCGACCAGTACGCCGCCCAGCTGCTCCGGCACGGGATGAATCCCTACACCCACTCGATGGCCCCGGCCTTCGCCCTCTTCCACGTCTCGCCCGACGGCTACACCTTTCTGCTGAACGGACACACGGTGACCGCGCTCTCCTACCCGGCGCTCTCCTTTCTGCTCTACGTCCCTTTCCTCGCCGCGGGATGGTCGACCGAACTGGCCGTTGCTGTGAATGTGCTGGCCTGGGCGGCCGGCATCGTCCTCACCTATTTCGTCCTCCCCCGACCCATCCGCCCGCTGGCCATCGTCGTCGGTAGCTTCAGCGTGTACATCGGCTATGCCGTCGGGGGCGTGACCGACGCCCTCTTCGTCCCCCTGCTGATCGGTGCCGTCTATCGCTGGGACCGGTTCACCTGGACACGCGGGCCGATGGCCTGGCTCGGTCCGGCGCTCCTCGGGTTGGCCATGGCTGTCAAACAGACGCCTTGGCTCCTATTGCCATTCCTGGTCGCCGGTGTCGCACTCGAAGCCCGACGCCTAGGAGCCCCGCGGGCCGGTCTCCTCGTGGCCGGGCGCTATCTGGCCATCGCCCTTGCCGCCTTTGCCGTACCGAACCTGCCATTCCTCGTTGCCGACCCCCACGCCTGGTTGTCCGGGGTCTTGACGCCTATCGCCAGCCATACGATCCCGGCTGGACAGGGCCTCGTCGGGCTCAGCCTCTTCCTCGGGTTGGGTGGCGGTTCGCTGGCCTCGTACACCATCGCCCTCGTCGTCGTGGCGGCCGCCCTATGGGTCATCTTCGTCGTCACCTATCCGACACTTCGGGCCTGGGCCGTGATCGCCCCGGCCCTCGTCCTCTTCTTTTCCGCCCGGTCGTTCGGCAGCTACCTCGTGACCCTCCTACCGGTCGCACTGGTGGCCGCCGCCACACTTGGCATCGATGCACCCGAGCCCGCCGTCGACTCCGTCCGCCTGGTGTCCCGGCGAACGCTTCGAGTCACGGTGGCCGGCGCCATCCTGCTGTCGGCCGTCGCTGTCGGAGCCATCTTCACGCAGTCCGCGCCGTTGGCGGTGCGGGTCACCTCCGTGCGCACCACCGGACAGTTGGCCACCGTGGTACAGGTCGGCGTCGAGGTGACCAACACCTCGGGACGGACCGATCAGCCGTCCTTCACCGTCGAGAGCGGAGGCCAGATCACGGCATTCTGGCTGTCCAGCGGCGGCCCGTCCTCCCTGGCACCCGGGCAGCAGGCGCACTACACCTTGTATGCCCCCAACTTCTTCGCCCAGCCGCCGATCACTGGAGGTTTCCAGGTCGTGGCGTTCGGGTCCTCGCCGGCCAGCGTGAGCCGGTCCTCGTCGTATCTGCCGACGACGCTCCACCTAGGCATCGACCCTGCCGGCGTGAGCGGAGTCATCCCGCTCGACCAGCCCGTCGTGCTTCGGGTGGCACTGCTCGACCACCTCGACCGGCCCGTCAACGAGGCCGGGGTGCCCGTCTACCTGGGCCAGGTCATCTACGGCCAGCAGGGCCTCGTCTTCGGCCAGGCCATCATCAACCAGGGCCAGGTGGGCCAGACCCCGGTGGTCGCCTACACCGACGCCGACGGGGTGGCCACCTTCACCGTCCGGGGCACGCAGCGGTCGGTCGATCCCGTGTACTTCGAGGCAAACCTGGTCGACGGTCGCCAGTACTACCCCTACGGGTATTCGGACATCGTCCCCATCAGGTTCGGCGCACCGTGACCACCGTGGCGGTCGACGACTGCCCACCCGATGCTCCACCCGCGTCCGGTGATCTGGGCCAACCGCAACCCGACCGACGCGATGCCGATCGGACTCTGCGGGCGGTCCGGTGGGCCTGGGCCATCTTCGGTATCCAGCTCGTGGCCCTTCTGTCGTGGAGCGCGCTGCTGTACAGCCGGTGGGGGATGACCTGGGACTACGCCATCCGTTACCAGGGGTGGTGGAGCATCGCCCACGGCAACATCGATCCCTACTCCACCCTTACCTCGTACTACTTCTGGCAGGACCACTTCGAGCTCATCAACTGGCCTCTGGCTCCACTCTCTCTCCTCTGGCCGGGCGGCCTGTGGGCAGTCCTCATCCAGGACGTCATGATCGTGGGCGGCGAGCTCGGCGCCCTCTACCTGGTGGTTGACGCCGTGCGCAGGCCCGGCTGGACCTCCCGCCTGCCCGGATGGGTCGCCATCGGGCTGGTGACCGTACTCCTGGTGGCCAACCCCTGGATCTATCAGAGTGCGTCGTTCGACTTCCACTACCAATCGGTGGGAGCCGCCTGCTTCGCCATGCTGGCCTGCCGGGAGATGATTCGAGGGAGGATGCGCCTACTCATCTTCTGGGTGGTCCTCTGCCTGGCGTGCGGTGACATCGCCGGCACCTATCTCGCCGCGGTGGGCGTCGGGGGCATACTGGCAGGTCGGTCCGCCCGATTACGAGGAGCGGCCCTCTTGGCCGTCGGTATCGCCTGGTTCCTGGGGGTGACCTCCCTTGGCGGCGGCCGTGGATCGAGTCTCACCGGCCACTACGGGTATCTCTCCCCGCACAACGGTGACGCATCCCGTGGCAAAGTCGGCGCCCTCACACTCGTGGCCGGCGCCTTGGCACATCCGACTGCGGTCCTCGGGCACCTGTGGCAAGCCCGCCTCAACATCTGGGCATACGCGAGTAGTTCGGGCGGCATCGGGATCTTCTCTCCGCTCGCCGTCTTACCGGCTCTCATTCTCTTCGAGAGCGGCGCGGGAACCGGCGGTGGCCTGCGGTCCATCGCCTACGAGAACTTCGGTGCGGTTCTGTTCCTGGTCCCCCTATCCGTACTCACGTTGGCATGGATCGCCCGTCAGCTCCACCACGGACCGGTGGCCTCCAGGCTGCGGCGGAACGGTGTCCGGTGGCTGCGCTCGTCCTGGGTTCCCATCGCCATCTCCGGCGTCCTCGCCGCCAACACGGTGGCCTGGGCCATCGTATGGCTCCCTCAGGTGCCCGCCCAGTGGTTACTCACGTCCTCCTCCACGGCGGCGGCACTTGATCACGCCGCTAGCATAATTCCCCCTGACGCCGAGGTCGTGGCCTCTCAGGGGGTGGCGGGCCGATTCTGCGGCAGGCCGAACTGTTACAGCATCTTCGGTCCGTCGACGTTCCCGCTGCGCACGGCGGACACTTACTTCGTCATCACTCCCTACTCGGGCATCGAACCCGCGCCCTTGCAGTCGGAGCTCAGCATGATCGGCACCCTGGCCGGTCCGCTGCATGCGACGCTGCTGCTCGGTCAGGACGGTGTCTGGCTGTTCCGCCTCCACGCCGCGCCCGGCCAGCGGTCGGTCTCGCTCGCCACGATGCCGACGCTTCCGGCCTGGGCTGCACAGTCGGCCACCGGACGACCATCGTTGTCCGGACCTCCCCAACAGTGGGCGATGACACTGACCGCCACCAAACCCGGCTACCTGGTCTACGGGGCGAGCTGGAACCTCGCGCCCGGCCGCTATCAGGAGACCGTCACGCTCGCCACCACAATCCCGACCGACGTAGAGGTCTGGGATGCATCGACCGATACGCTGCTCTCCCGCCGCCTCATCCCGGCCTCGAACGGCAACATCGCCGTCCAGGCGCCCGTGACGATCGCCACACAGGGCGCCGTCGTGCCGTTCGGGGGGTGGGGTCCGTTCCGCTACCAGCCACTGTCCCCAGCCACGTCGGCCGACCGCATCGAACTTCGGGTCTGGACGCCGGGTTCGGGAGCGGTCCGGATCTACAACCTCGAGATTCAGCCACTCCCGGTAACCGGACCCTGAACATCCCCGTCAACCCCTTCGATCCCACCTCCGGGAATCGACCGTCGCAGGTTCACCCCCGGGCCATGATCCATCCGGTGACTTCGAGTACGCCGCCCGTGTCCGTGGCCGTCATGGTTATCCGGTACCGACCAGGATCGGGCCCACCGACGAGTTCGGGCATTGTGGTCAGCGAGGCCCCCGTGAAGGTGACCCCGGTGACGTCGAGAACCGGGTCGAAGGTCGAGTCGTTATGGGCGACGGTCGCCCCGACGAGCGCCTTGGTCACGTCCAAGGGAACCGAAGGCGCCACCGCGGACCACCACAACGGTTGGTGCTGCTCGGCTGAGCGAAGGGCGGCGAAGTACAGGGCGACGACTGCGTTCTCGTCGTCGAGTGGCGCAGAGCTCTGTTGCCATGCCGCGGTCGGCGTACCGGAAATCGAGAGCGTTCCCATCGGCGCCGGGTTGTGGGCCAGGTCTAGGCCCTGGTCGGCGAGGGCCGCAGGAGCGGGCACGACCGGCGCGGTCGGCGCCGCCACCGATCCCGGCTTGGCTCCATGGTCGACGATCGACGTGAGGCCCGCCGTCACCACAAGACGCTGCGTGGTGAGAGACAGGGCGTCCAGCGGGTAGCACGTCACGAGCAGCAGCTGAGATGCCACCGTCTGCAGCACCGGCGTACCGGCGGCAACCACGTGACTCGAACCGACGGTGTAGGTGAATGTGTGACAGGGCGTCTTCACGATCATCGCATCGCCGAACTTGAGCTGGTCCAGATGGTTGAACCAGGTCACATCGTGAGCCTCGAGCACCGTGGTTCCCGTCGGTCCGGGCCACGAACTCGCCTTGACATGACCCACGGCCACACTCAGCTCGGCCTCGCCCGTGCCATCGACGACGGGCGCCACCAGGCCGACCGCCGGGACCTGGAGGAGGGCATCCACGTTCGGCTGACTTCCGGTCGCAACCGGAGCGGACGTTGCCGCCAGACCGTCGGTGGGCACGTTCAGGTTGCCGGCGCCTGCGGCAGTGACCGGATCCGTGCACGCCTTGGACTCACCGGCCGCAGCGAGTGCCCGCTGCTCACGTCGGATGAGCTCGGTGCCGACCCGGTCGGTGTGGACGTGGTAGCGGTAGATCTGCACCCCGATGACGGCACCGACGACGATGCTAGCCACACCGATGATCGCCACCAGGCGCCGGGGCCAGTGGCCCACCCTCTTCCGGGAGTGGACGTGTCGCCGGGGCCGCATGCGCATGTACTTTTGCCGGCTCATCCCACCGGCAGCGTTCCCGACCTGCATCCCTGCATTCTCCACCATCAGACAGCCGGTCCGAGGCGATCCACCGGCACCCACGGTTCGCCTCGGGATCGTTCGATGGAACCCTCACTTCACCGGATCGGCCGGATGGGGTCAGGCAGGAGTCGCCCGTTTGGTCAGGACTGGTCGGTGGCACCCAGCCCGGCCCGCAGGACGGTGGCCGATCAGGTGTCCCAGACGCAACACCCGTGGGGATGTATCGATGTCGACCGTCCATGGTCGGTGGGATGATGGCGGAACAATCGGGTACCGGGTGACGTTGAATCGTTGGCGGTCGCGGGGAAGGCTGCTGGCCAGCCAGGACGAGCACGACGGAGAGCTGATGACGTCTACAGAGCCCACGGCGGAATCATCGGCCGCGTCAGATTCGGGGCTCGACCCGGTGCCGGCGCTGACCCAGGAGCAGGCCAACCGCGAGCGCCGGTGGTGGATCCTCGCCGTATTGGGAGTGGCCCAGCTGATGGTGATCCTGGACAACACCATCGTCAACATCGCGCTGCCCACGGCGCAGCACTCCCTCGGCTTCTCCAATGCTGACCGCCAGTGGGTCGTCACCGCCTACTCCCTTGCTTTCGGCAGCCTGCTCCTTCTCGGTGGTTGGATCGGCGACTTCATCGGCCGCAAGCGCGCCTTAATGATCGGGCTGGTCGGTTTCGCCTGTGCCTCCGCTCTCGGGGGCGCCGCCACCGGGTTCGCCATGCTGGTCATCGCCCGGACCATCCAAGGCGCATTCGGGGCGCTGCTCGCCCCCTCAGTGCTGGCCCTCTTGGCCACGACGTTCTCCAATCCGGTCGAACGGGGCAAGGCCTTCGCCATCTACGGTGGGATCGCCGGGGCCGGCGGGGCCATCGGACTCCTTCTCGGCGGGATCCTCACGTCCTATGCATCCTGGAGGTGGACACTCTTCGTCAACCTCGGCTTTGCCGCCATCGCCACAACAGGCGCCGTGCTGTGGCTGAAGAACGACCGGGCCACCGACCACGACCCGCTGGACATCCCCGGGCTGCTGGTCGTGACCTCCGGCCTCTTCTGCCTGGTCTTCGGGTTGTCCCATGCCGAAACGACAACGTGGAGCAATGCCTTCACGATCGCCTTCTTGGCGGGCGGGGCAGTGTTGCTGGCCGTCTTCGCCCTGGTCGAGCACAAGGTCCGGCATCCGCTCCTCCCGCCCCGGGTGGTCCGCAACCGGACCCGCGGCGGCTCCATGCTGGCCATGCTTTTCGCCAGCATCGGCATCTTCGGAGTGTTCTTGTTCCTCACCTACTACCTCCAGGGCACGCTCGGCTTCAGCCCGGTAAAGACCGGCGTCGCCTTCCTCCCGATGGTCGTCGCGCTGGCTCTCACCGCACAGGTGTCCAACCGGATCCTGCTTCCCAAGGTCGGCCCGAAGGTCATCGTGCCCATCGGCCTACTGTGCGATGCGCTGACCATGTTCATGCTTCATCGGGTCGGTCTGCATAGCGCTTACATCAGCCATGTGTTCCCCTACCTGGTCCTGGCCGGTCTCGGCTTCGGCCTGAGCCTCGCCCCGTCCTTCAGCACCGGGACCCTCGGGCTCCAGCCCCATGACGCCGGTGTCGGCTCGGCCACCCTCAACACCAGTCAGCAGGTCGGTGGTTCCATCGGCACGGCCCTACTCAACACTCTGGCCGCCGGCGCGATCTCGGCCTACCTGGTCGGCAAAGCGATCACCCCCCAGAACATCCGGGAGGCCACGCTCCACAGCTACACGACGGCGTTCGGCTGGTCAGCCATCATCTTCGTGATCGGCGCCGTGGTCGCCGGTCTCGTGCTCGAGCGGGGCAACATGGCGGCACTCTCCGGTGGGCCCAACGAGCATTCTGGACCTGTTGTGGTGCACGCCTGACGATGGGCGGGGCACGGGGAAACGAGGTCGGGCAGGCATCAGATGAGATGAGCGTTGCATGGACCGCGACGCTTCCTGGCGAGAACGTTCTGCAAGTGGCTGAGTGCCCCACCTACCCAGTAGGGGGTACTCCTCGACGCGTTCGAGTCGATTCTCGGAGCAACCCGTCTCTGAACGTCGTAGGGTCGGATGGCTGCCACTTGATGTGGCATGCAACTGGAGGATCAATATGGCTCACGCAGTAGTGATGCAGGTAAAACTTCCTCAAGACGGAAGTCCTGATGACGCTCAGCGCATGCTGGAGGACATTGTGATTCCCCTGGCAAAGTCTCAGGCGGGGTTTACGAACGGCACTTGGCTGCACGACGGCAAGGGCAATGGGATGGGTGTGATCGTGTTCGCCACCGCGGAGGATGCCGAATCGGCGCAAGGAGCCCTCAAGCCGCCGCCTGGAGGGCCGCAATTGGTTTCGAGTGAACTCTACGAGGTCGGTGGTCAGGCCTAGGAGCCTGGCCTGCAGCTGTTCCCGGATCATCGGGCGGGATTGGAGCATTTCCTGCGCAGGCCATTCGGTCAAATCGGGATCGATCGTGCGATCCAAACGAGAGGTTGTCGTCAGTGAGTGGCGACGATTATCTCGACCCCAGGGACGCGGGCCACCAGCCCCGGGTATCGTGATATCATGATGTCATGACAAAGCAGACGACCGTTCGGCTCCCCGAGGAGCTGGCTGAAGAGGCGGAAGCAGTGGCACGCGTCAAAGGCACGAGCGTCAATGCACTCATCATCGAATCACTGTCCACGGAGATCGCCCGTGTCCGCTCCGATTCGGACTTCACCGAGCGGGCCGGCAAGCTCCTCGAGCGCGACAAGGAGTTGCTGGACCGGCTCGCTCGTTGACCCGGTTCATCAGCCTGCCGGAGTTCCTTTGGCTGGCCGAGCAGGTAATTGGGATCAAAGCCGAAATCATCGAGAGAACGTGCAGGCTCGACTTGGCTGATTCCGCAGTCCACGCTCCACAGGGGAGTTTTGGCGGTCAGGACTTCTACCCCGATCTCATCGACAAGGCAGCAGTGCTCGCCTGTCATGTTGCGTGGAACCATTCGCTGCTCGATGGCAACAATCGCTCGAGCTGGGCTTGCCTCGTCATGTTCCTCGAATTGAATGACATCGTCTGGGACCCGGACCCGCCCGACGTTGACGAAGCCGAATCGGCCATGCTCTCTGTGGCTGCGCATACCGTCGATGAGGCGTGGTTTGCCAATTGGATTCGAGAGAGGACACGCCCCTCCGACAGATGGCCCCTTCCCGGCGTTATCTGGGACACGTCGCGAATTAGTGCCGTTCGGCCCTTGCCAACGCTGTACGTAGTCCCGACGATGGAGTCGGGTGTCACAGTAGGGAAGGTGGGCGAGTATGAGAGCGACGGTAGGCGACCAACTCGTAGGGCCGGGAGTCAGGCTCGGATTCGGCGAAATCATTGGAGTAGTCATCGAGGTTCACGGGCGGGATGGTGAGCCGCCCTACATGATTCACTGGTACTCGGACGATCACGAGGCACTCTTCTCCCCAGATCCTGAGCACTACTGGGTTCGCTCTCACAAGATTCCCCATGAGGTGCGCGTGACCAGTGGGGCGCTCCACAGGATTGAATCTGCACGCCACTAGCCTCGATCATTCGTCCGACCCCTTGGTGACGGCGGAGTCGCCAGCGAGTTGATGGTGGCGATCGATCTTGTCGAGCGAACCACATCGCGGGCGTGAAGTGCCCCGGTGTTGTCATTCAGTTTCGGATGTCACGCCCCGCAGTAGTGCTTTCGGGTCGGGCGTAGTGACCCGCCCGGTCAGGGGATGGCCGCCCGAAGTTTGACGAAGGCGTTGGCGAGGTCGTCCACCCATGGCCAGGTCTGGTCGAGCCGCAGCACGAGTCCCCTGGACTTGTGCACGAGCAGTGCGGCCACGTGGAGGACCCGGTAGCGCATGGTCTTCGGCTCGGCCTTGGCCAGTGCCCCGTCGAAGCAGACCATCTGGCTCCAGGCCAGCAGTGCACCGGCGATGAGGGAGGTTGCCACCCAGGCCTCGTTGCGGACGAAGGAGTCGAAGGGAAGGTTGGCCATGCCGCAGTCCTTCCAGTTCCGGATCCGGTCTTCCACCCGGGCGTGTCCCCGGTGACGAAGCTCGAGGGCGGCGATGTCCCTTCCCTCGGTGTTGGTGATGAAGCAGGTGTGGCGGAAGCCCTCTGCCGTGTCAAAGAGTGTCAGCTGGGCTCCGGGGTGGGGACGCTCCCGGCGCATGAGCAACCGGGCGTCCTCCGGCCAGGCCGACAGAGGGATGAGTTCGGTCAGCTCGACCACCCAGGCCCCGTCCCGGACCGAGCCGTCGGTCTCTCGGGCCGGGACCCAGTCCTCCTCTTGGACGAGGACCAGGGCGTCACGTACTCCCTGGTCGATGGGGAATCCGATGGAGAAGTCGCAGTTGGCCGCAACGATGGCGTCGACGAATCCGTGGGTGGCGCCGGCCGAGTCGGCCCGGACCAGGATCGGGTGTTCGACCAGGGCCGGATGGTCGCCTGTGAAGTGGCCGGTCTGGTACTCCTCGGGCAGTCCCGACAGTGACCGGTGGAGGAGCTCGATGTGGTCGTCGGCGTCATTGGCTCCGGCGTTCCCCCGACGCAGCATGGCGGCCAGGGGCTCGTTCGTCGTGTCGCACCACACCCCCAACGGGAAGAAGCCGAAGCCCTTCTTGTAGGTGGGGGTGGCGTCTTGTTTCTCCGAGGACGAGTTGACCAGGGTGGCGTCGAAGTCCAACACCAGCGACTCCCCGGGAGGAACAGCGGCCCACACCTTGGCTCGGGCGGCGGCGATGGCCTCGGGAATGGCCCGCAACTCGAAGGCCGTCGTCGCCTCCACCGCCCGCCAGGCGGTGGCGATCGACGCCACCGGACCGAACAGCTCCGCTTGTTCACGAAGTGCCGCCAGGTCGGCCAGGCAGTCGGCACCATCGGCGATGGCCACGGCCAGGTGGGTGAGGACGACGCCCGGATCGTGGGTGTGCCAGTTGATCCCGCACGCCGACATGGCCTGCGACATCGCTTCGGTCAGGCCGCTGCGATCGGCCAGTTCGGACAACAACGCGGTGCCGGCGTGGGACACCAGATTCTTCCCGTCGGTGGTCACCCTCATCGGCCGGGTGGCGCGACTATCGTGCACCTTCAAGGAGCCCTCCTGGTTCTGGTGATTGTGTAGTTCAGCGACTCACATTCTCCCAGGACAGGAGGGCTTTTACGCGGACGCGCGCACCGCCGAATCAGAGGCGGGATGAATTTTCGAGGCTAAACGCACCTGAACATCAGACTCCAGGTCAGGGACTGAGGGGCCGTAGGCGACGTCAACGGCGACCAGGCGTGACAGGATGAGGAATAGTGCGACGTTTGACGGGATGGGTGGTATCGACGGTCGCCTTGGTCGTCTGCTGCTGCTCGTTATCGGCGTGCAGTTCAGAATCGGTGGCCCGCCCCACGGGCCAGACTGCCGTGCAAACTGTAGAGGGATAGATCCATGCAGTGAATGCCAAGAACATCCCCAAGGTGCTCTCTTACTTCTCCGGCCCCACCGCTGTTGCCGAATTGAAATACATAGACAAAAGCGCCCCTTCCTCCAAGTGGCCCAAATGGACCAGCGTGCGTTGTCAACAGGTCAATCCCAGCGGGACGTTCGTTCCCGCTCCTGAGGCAGCAGTTGCGTGCACGCACACGCTGACTCCGAATCCCACTCCTAGTCTGACAACTACATCCACCTTTAGTTTGGCTCATGACCATGCGGGGCAATGGGTCATTGCATTCATGGGCAGTACTTCATTCCCGACCCATCTGGGGGATTGAGACGCGACATATCAGGCAAGGCGAGTCCCAGTCGGTGATAACTGGGGTGGTGTCGGGGTGCCCCACTCGTGCCGGTCAGCCACGGTTGATCAATGACCTCGACCCGGCGTTCGGTGCGAGGGGAGTGCCGGGTGACAGACCGGGGTTATGGGGCGGTCTGTCCTGCTCGCGAGGCTCGGTGCACTCGCTCCATGACAAGCGGGATGTCCATACCGTGGATGGCGATCACGTCCACTGACTGGCCACCCCCCGGCCACGGGTTACGCCGGTGTAGAGGGCGTCGACCGGCACCGGGTAGATCGACCCTGATCTCCGCTCGCCCGGATCGGGCTTCAAGGTGTGGGGTTGGGATCCTTGGGGCGCCGCCCGAGCAGCCACAGCAGGGCCTTGCCGGCCCGGCCGGGATCCTGTGAGTGTTGGTGGTCGCCCCCGTAGCCCGCAGGGCCGGTCGTCGCCCCGCCGACCAGCCCCGGGAGGGGGAGGGTGTTGGGCTCCTCGCCCTTGGGCACCTTCGGCAGTGGGTGCTTCGGCTTGCGTGGCTTGTCGCCCTTGGATCCCACGGCGACACCATACGCGATCTAGGTCGAGTTACCAGGGACCGAGCTCCGGCGCCGCCGCCCGCCCAATCGTCCAGGCCAGCAGGCAGGATCCTCTTGGGGTTGACGCACGAGCACTCTTCGAAGTCTGAGAGCGTCATCAACCCGGTGTTCTGGGGCAGGTACCTACCGGGCCAGGAATGGAAGTAACTCGGCGAGGAATGCGTCCGGGCGACTGGTGTGAACGTTGTGGCCAGCGTTGATTGTCACCAGCTTCGCATCGGGGATGCGGTCAGCGAGGGCAGCGATCTGGTCTTGTGGAAGATGGCTGTCGGTTCCACCGGCAATGACCAGCGTGCGTGCGGTGATGAGGTTCAGGTCCTCCCACCAGGCAGGGTCCGGGTGATTGCGTTGGCGGGCAATGGCGCCCAGGACCCGCCAGTCAAACGGCATCGGTTCCGATGGCTTGCTCGGCACCACTCTCGGTGGAATAGCAGGAAGAGGTGGTGGTGGTTCTTCCAGTACCAGCTGCCTGACCCGTCCCGGTTCGGCCTCCGCAACCAGGTAGGCCACCGCTGCACCGAGGGAGTGTCCGACCAAGGTCACCTCTTCGAGTTTGAGAGTGCGAAGGAATCCCAGCACGTCCGAGCGCATCAACTCCAGCGAGTAGTCCCCCGGCTGGGAACTGCCTCCGTGCCCACGCAAGTCGACTGCGTACACCCGACACCTGGGAGTCAGTGCTTCGAGCACCGTGCCCCAGGCATTGCTGTCCTCGCCAAGAGCATGGAGAAGTACGGCAGGAGGGAGTCCGGCGTCTCCTGCGACGGCATATGCCAACCCAACACCATTCACTTCGACGCTTGACATCTCCCTCACCACAGGGAGGCTACGACGATCTGAACGATGCCGAGGGTGTGTCCCCCACGTGCCGGAGCGTGACACTCACCCGGTGTTCGGGGGCAGGCGAAGCTCAAACCGCCACGTCGATTCGACCGGTCGATGTCTATTGCAGATGGGACTGGCGAGAAAACACTGACCGCCGGATTCCCAGCTTGACCAATGCGGAGACATCTGAGGCTCTGCGGATCGAGATCATGGCGACGGTGGCGCAGACAAGGCTGATGATCGCCATCGGCAGTGGGACCGCAACGAACCTTGCGATGCCGAAGATGTAGGCGACCATCCATAGCAATGTGCACACGGCCGCAGCCCCCACAAGCTGGCCGGAACGTGCTCGCACGGGAAGCCGCCGCCTCGGGGTGTAGATGCCAAATGCCAAGTTCACTGCGAGCGTCGTCACCACGCCCAATGCGATGAACATGGTGGGCGCCAACCAAGGATGGCCACTTGCTCCATTCTTGATCTGAACTGCCGCCACGAGCGAGAAGGCGATGAAGGCGACGATTGCGTCAGGAATGCTCCATGCCGTCCGACGGGACGCCGCTTTCCGGTACGGCAGAGAGCGGCTGTCCGGTGTGAACGTCGACATCGGATCACCCTCCTTGGTGTCGCCCAACCAGGCTCCCCAGTGTAGGTGCAGCGGGTGGATTCTTGTTGCGCCCGGATACCCCACTCGTGCCGGAGCGTGACGCTCTCCCGGTGATCGGGGACATCATCTCCCGCACACAACTCGTGCCCGACCAATGCACGGCACACGGGATACCGGGTCGTCTGGCTGAAGCCCGTTACCCTTCCTCCATGACCTGGTACCAGTCCCAGTGGATCCGATCACCCTCAATGAATCCCCTGGCTATTACTTGAGTGACATTGAGCCACAAATACTTGAGATCTGTGGCACCAAAGACAGGTGAGGCAATGCCGAGCGACTTCTCAAATCCGTTGGTGATGTCCGCGCGACCTTCGTAGTGGACGGGGATCACCATTCCATCGTCGGTCTCGATGTTGGCGATCACGCGCACAGTACCGATACCAGGGGGACCCGACATCCAGTCGTAGGAGCTTGTTCCTCGCAGGTTGCCGCTCAGCCTCTTCCCTCTGACTGTTCCCGTCACCGGATAGGACTTCTGGACTACACCACCGCCCCGGTCAACCACCTTGGGTGGGGTGATTGGGCCGTCGACAGTACAAAGTGGAATGAAGCTGAGGTCCGCCATCTCATAGAGGCTAGTGCTCCGCATCTCCGGAAATCGATCATGTCCGGCATCGGTGGCTCCACGGAGAATGCGTGATGCTGACCCGTTTCCGGGTGCCCATTCGTACCGGAGCGTGACACTCTCCCGGTGGTCGGGGGCACCCCGAACTGGTACCGAGGTACCTTTAGTTCGGTGTCCGTGCATCTCGCAGATGATGGCCCGGAGGGCGTAAAGCGCTTCGACTCCAACGGCCCTGTTGCGCATGGCTGGGTAGTCGAGGTGTTATTTCGCCCACCCCGGCGCTCCAATCCAGGGCGGCCTCTCTATTGGCACGGACCGCCAACTTGCGAGGCCTCGAACCGCAACGAGTCCGTGGCCGTCTTTCCCGACGCGGACTCAGCTAGTCACTCCTTTCAGCGCTGTTGCCTACCGTTGCCGATGTGGATCACCGGATGGGAGGCGATCAGCGTTCACGAGGCGCTGACTCGGTACTCGCCGCTCCCGGCCACTCTCGAATGGGCATCTGGGCGACAGACTTCAAGATAGGGCCTGCTTTAGGCCATCTAGCCGGTGTTGTGGGTCACCCCCGTGCATCAGTCGTCGAAGGCCAATGGATCGAACGGAACCTTGTCCGGGAGGCGCTCTGCAAGGCAGGTACCGTGGCACCAGATCTGTTGGCTTGGAGCGTCGGGGTCGCCGAGCCTGGAGGCGGCAAGGATGAGCAGGTTCAGGGAACCTGGCTGCGACTGATCGAATGGGCGGGAGCAAAAACAGCATTCGTGCACACCATCGAGGGTGCCACACGATGCGGACCGGCGCAGGTGGTCGCCAATGCCAGAGGATCTCTTCGTTCGGCCATGCCGTCCCACCGACCCGGCATGGGATAGCCGTCTCAAGGTCCCGTAGCCTTTCTCCGTGACATCAGACCGGACTGACGATCATGTCGCGGGGCTCCACACTCGACTCGTGCTGATCTGCGGACTACCAGCGTCGGGCAAGTCGACACTCGCTCGTCAGCTCGCACCCAAGATCCCTGCCATCCGGTTGGACAAAGACGGGTGGGTCAATCAACTAGGCGCCGACGTGTGGGATCACGAGTTTCGAGTGCGCATCGAGCGTCAGCTGTGGGATCTCACCCAGGACCTCCTCGCCAAAGGTCAGAGCGTGATTCTGGAGTGGGGCCACTGGGCCCGGGTCGAACGAGACGAGAAACGGCTCGGGGCACGCGCATTGGGGGTGGGGGTCGAACTTCACTACCTCGCTGCACCCTTGGATCAGTTGATCGAGCGAGCTGATCGTCGCACTGCGTCGGGCGAGTGGACGGCTTCACCAATGACGCGGGCTCACTTTGAGGAGTGGGCAACGATCATTCAGCCTCCCGACGAGGAGGAGTTCCTGTTGTTCGACAAGCCCGTCGTCGAAGGTTGATTTCGTCATCCCCGCATTGCCCAGAATCAAAGGTATTTCACTCGTGCCGTAGTGTGACTCCCACCCGGCGTTTAGGGACAGGCGCCTCACCTTGCTGGTGTCGGTGTTGTCCTGTTGGGACTCGCTCGGCTTACGTCAAACACAAGTCCGCTCCGACTCTTCGGGCTATCGACGGCGATGAAGCCCAAGGGCGCCCCTGTCGCCGTGCTCAGCTTCCAGGAGGTCATGTCTGCGCCGGTTGATCCGCAGGCAGCGTCGTCGCTGAAGGACCTCCCCGGATTGATCACGGAGGGAAGCAGATCGCTATGGCAGTAGGTACCGGGGCAGTCGCTCAAGACAACGGGCCTTGGTGTGTCATTCACGATGGTTACCGGGCTGTAGTTCGCCGGATCGGTGGGGTCTACCGAACCGCATCCAGACGCAACGTCCACGCCTTCGGCGATGACCAGCAATGCGATGAGCAGTGTCGTGACAGCGATCGCCAGTGCGATGAGAACAGACTTTCCCTTTGACCGAGGCGGCTTCTTCCACCATTGCCAGTTCTTCGGCGCTGGTGGCCAGCTTGGATCTGGCGCCCATCCCGGAGGCGGAGTCCATCCGATTGGAGGTGTCGGCCAACCAGGGGGTGCTTGCCATTCAGGAAGCGCCACTTTCAGGTCAGCAGCCATGCTCAATAATGCCTCAGAGGGTGCCACACATGTGCCGTTCTGCCACGGTTGATAATCGACCCGCACCCGGTGTTCGGGGATAGGCGCTGACCTCTTCAGTTCGGGTAAGACTCTCATCATGAGAAGGACTGAGCAGCAATGGTGCTAGGCGTCCCTTGGTGGAGCATCGTCGTGGGGCTCCTCCTGGGAGTAGCGGTCCTCGCTGGGTTTAGCTGGGTTCTGCTGAAGTGGATCTTTACCCCTGAGGTGCGCCGTCAAATGCAGGACTACAACGACGAACGGCGGAGGACTCTGGGAAAAGGAAGGCGATAGGACTTCGCTGCCTCGCCCCACCTGCGATAGTGGGCAGCCCTAACCTGTGGCGACTCCAAAGACGATCAGGGCCGTTCCGATCGCTACGAATGCCGCTGCGGCGGGCCAGGCCCTGGTCCAACCGTCAAGGAAGCGCTGCATCTGAGCGTTTTGCTCTCGCTCGCTTTGCTTGTAGGCCTCGCCGTGTTTCCACATGTTGCCGCCGACCGACAGGACCTCGGGACTCGGCATGATCAGCTTCATGATCAACCAGAACGCTGCGAGAGCCAGAAAGCCGGAGCCGAGGTACACATACGCCGACGAAGTCACTGATTGTCCGACCCAATCATGGTTGGTACTCTACCCAGCCGTGTTTATCCACACGCCAGGA
>Ga0097691_1000094_pt1 | contig 81454 bp, 82 predicted proteins | sample NGESurdeep072012_8_FD_72858 | JGI IMG/M metagenome (GOLD analysis project Ga0097691, IMG submission 72858) | Arctic peat soil microbial communities from Barrow, Alaska - NGEE Surface sample 210-1 deep-072012 | ecosystem: Environmental > Terrestrial > Soil > Wetlands > Peat ...
CCAGCGTCAAGCCGATGTGTGAGAAGTGCAAAGTGATCCGCCGGCACCGGCGGGTCATCGTGATCTGCGACAACCCCCGCCACAAGCAGCGGCAGGGTTGACGCCGACCGGCACCGAGTAGAGAGAAAGAAGAACACGTGGCCCGTATCTCCGGCGTGGACATCCCCCGCGAAAAGCGGTTGGAGATCTCCCTGACCTACATCTTCGGCATCGGCCGGACGACCGCGCAGAAGGTCTGTGCGGCCACCGAGACGAGCCCCGACACCCGTGTCCGGGACCTGACCGACGAAGAGGTCACCCGACTCCGCAACTACATCGACGCCAACCTGCAGGTCGAGGGCGACCTGCGCCGTGATATCTCCCAGGACATCAAGCGGAAGATGGAGATCGGCTGCTACCAGGGCATCCGTCACCGCAAGGGCCTGCCGGTCCACGGCCAGCGCACCCACACCAACGCCCGTACCCGCAAGGGCCCGAAGAAGACCGTCGCCGGTAAGAAGAAGGTACGCAAGTAATGGCCAAGGCAACCAAGCCAGGGGCGGCACGCCGACCCCGCAAGCGCGAACGGAAGAACATCACCTTCGGCGTCGCCCACATCAAGAGCTCGTTCAACAACACGATCATCTCCATCGCCGACCCCGAGGGCAACGTCCTCGCCTGGGCATCGGCCGGAAACGTCGGCTTCAAAGGCTCCCGCAAGTCCACCCCGTTCGCCGCCCAGCTGGCCGCCGAGCAGTGCGCCAAGCGGGCCATGGAGCACGGTGTGCGCCGGGTCGATGTGCTCGTCCGCGGCCCGGGCTCAGGTCGTGAGACCGCCATCCGTTCACTCGCCGCCGCCGGCATCGAGGTCGCCGGCATCAAGGACGTCACCCCCATCCCACACAACGGCTGCCGCCCCAAGAAGCGGCGGCGGGTGTAGGGACGGGTACGAAGGGAACTAGGGAATTCAATGGCTCGATACACCGGACCCGTCTGCAGGCTCTGCCGCCGGGAGCGCACCAAGCTCTTCTTGAAGGGCGAGCGCTGCTACTCGATGAAGTGCCCCGTCTCCGAGGCGGTCACCGACCGTCACAGCCGCGCCTACCCGCCCGGCGAGCACGGGCGCGACCGCATGCGGCAGGGGTCGGAGTACCTCGGCCAGTTGCGCGAGAAGCAGAAGGCCCGCCGCATCTACGGACTGCTCGAGAAGCAGTTCCACAACCTCTACGTGGAGGCCAGCCGGGCACCGGGCATCACCGGTGAGAACCTGCTGGTCATGCTTGAGCTCCGGCTCGACAACGTTGCCTTCCGGGCCGGGTGGGGCGCCAGCCGCTCCCAGGCCCGCCAGTTCGTGCGCCACGGCCATGTCCTGGTGAACGGCAAGCGGGTCACCATCCCCAGCTACCGGTTGCGCCAGGGCGACACCGTGGCCCTCAAGCCGGCTTCGCGGGAGCTCTTCCACGTCCGCCGCAACATGGACACCCTCGACCGTCAGCTGCCGCCGTGGCTCGAGACGGTGGGGGACCGCTTCGAAGTCAAGGTGTTCTCGTTGCCACTGCGCGAGCACATCGACGAGCCGGTCCAGGAGCAGCTCATCGTGGAGCTCTACTCCAAGTAGCCGGACCGGCCACGCCGACCCAACCACCGATCCACCGAGACACCGACCCAGACCAAACCTGCGCACCACCTGCCGAGGAGTCACACACGCATGCTCATCATCCAGCGACCCACCGTCGAAGCAATCGGCGAAGAAGAGGACAACCGCCAGAAGTTCGCGGTCGGCCCGCTCGACCCGGGCTTCGGCCACACACTCGGCAACTCGCTGAGACGGACGCTGCTGTCGTCCATCCCGGGTGCCGCCGTGACCCAGGTCCGCTTCGACGAGGCCCTCCACGAGTTCACGACCCTGCCGGGCGTGAAGGAGGACGTGACCGACATCATCCTCAACTTGAAGGACCTGCTGTTCAAGGTGCACGCCGACGAGCCGGTGACCATCCGCCTAGACAAGCGGGGCCCGGGTGCCGTCACCGCCGGCGACATCCAGCTCACCTCGGACGTCGAGGTCCTGAGCCCGGACCAGCACATCGCCTCGCTCAACACCAAGGGCCACATCGCCGTCGACCTCACCGTCGAGCGCGGCCGGGGCTACCTGTCGGCCGACAAGAACAAGGGAACCGGTGCCATCGGGGTCATCCCGATCGACGCCATCTTCTCGCCCGTGCGCCGGGTGGCGTTCACCGTCGAGCCCGTGCGCGTCGAGCAGTCCACCGACTTCGACCGCCTGGTCATCGAGATCGAGACCGACGGCTCCCTCAACCCCCGTGAGGCCCTGGCCTCGGCGGGCGACACCCTGCGGACCCTCGTCGGCCTGGTGGCCGACCTCGAGGACGAGCCCCAGGGACTCGAGCTGAGCACGACCGGCCCGCAGTCCTCGGCCTCGCCCGACCTCGACCTGCGCATCGAGGATCTCGACCTCACCGAGCGTCCCCGCAACTGTCTCAAGCGGGCGCAGATCAACACCATCGGCGAGCTGGTCGACCGCACCCTCGACGATCTCCTCAACATCACCAACTTCGGGCAGAAGTCGCTCGACGAGGTGCTCCAGAAGCTCGACGAGCGGGGCCTGGCCCTGCGTGTCAAGGACTGAGGTCCACCCATGCTCGGAACACCCAAGAAGGGCCGCCGATTCGGCGGTGGCGCCGCCCACCAGAAGGCGATGATGGGCAACCTCGTCGCGTCGCTCATCGCTGCCGAGTACCTGGTCACCACCGAGGCCAAGGCCAAGGCGCTGCGTCCGGTGGCCGAGAAGGTGATCACTGCCGCCGCCAAGGGCGGTGTGGCCCGTCAGCGCCACGTCGTCGCCTTCATCCGTGACAAGGACATGGCCAACAAGCTCTTCGCCGAGATCGGCCCCCGTTATGCGGAGCGCCCGGGTGGCTACACCCGCATTCTCAAGTTGGGCAACCGTCAGGGCGACAACGCCCCGATGGCTCGCATCGAACTGGTGTGAGCACGCCCCCCGATCCCGGGGGGAGCGACCGAGGAACCGTCCGGTGGCGCCTGCGGGTTGCCTATGACGGCACCGGCTTCCACGGATTTGCCGCGCAGGAGGGGCAGTCCACCGTGGCCGGCACGCTGTCCGCCGCGCTGTCCCGAGTAGCCCGCACCCCGGTCGTCCTGACGTGTGCTGGCCGCACCGACACCGGGGTGCACGCCCTCGACCAGGTCGTCCACTTTGACGTACCCGGCGAACAGTCCGACGCCTTGGAGCCGTCCGCCCTGGTCAAGTCGTGCAACAGCCAGACCGGGCCCGCCATCGTGGTCCGCTCGGCGGAGATCGCCCCCGAAGGCTTCGACGCCCGGCACTCGGCAACCGCCCGTCGTTACCGCTACCTGGTGGTCAACGCCCCGGTGGCCGATCCGCTCCTGGCCGGGCTCACCTGGCATGTGGCCGAGCCCCTCGAGCTGCGGGCCATGGCCGCGGCGGCCGACGCGCTCCTCGGCGAGCACGATTTCCGGGCCTTCTGCCGCCGGGTACCCGGCACGACGCCTGACGACCCGATCACCCGACGGGTCCTCGACGCCCGCTGGACCAGGCTGGACGGCCGCCCGACCGCGGCCCGCTCGGCCGGGACCTCGGACATCGGTGCCGACGAGCGGGGTGTGATCGCGGGTGCCTCGCTGGCCCCGGTGGTGGGGGACCTGCTGGCCTTCGAGATCGAGGCCAACGCCTTCTGTCACCAGATGGTGCGCTCGCTGGTCGGGACCCTGGTCGAGGTGGGCCGGGGCCGCAAGCGCCCCTCGGACATCCTCCACATCCTCCGCTCGGCCGATCGGGCCCAGGCAGGCCAACCCGCCCCGCCCCAGGGCCTCACCCTGATGGCTGTCCGTTACTGACCACCCGCCCTACCCGGCCACTGCCTCCGCGGCTTGCCCGCCGGCCCCCATCCGACCTAGTGTGGGAGGTCGCCGGGTCGGGCCCCGGCCGTTGGAGAGCGGGTTCCCGCCCCCACCGGCCGCCCACTCCCGAGGCCCCGCACCAGCAGGTGCCCGGACACCCGACACCACCGAACAAGGAACTCCGTTGCGCACGTACTCCCCGAAGCCCGATGACATCACCCGCGCCTGGCACATCGTCGACGCCGACGGTCTGGTGCTCGGTCGCCTGGCTACCGAGGTGGCGTCCGTGCTGCGCGGCAAGCACAAGCCCACATTCGCCCCCCACGTCGACACCGGCGACCACGTCATCGTGATCAACGCCGACAAGGTCGTGCTGACCTCGGGCAAGGCCGACTCGAAGATGTCGTACCACCACTCCGGCTACCCGGGCGGCCTGACGGCCACCAGCTACGCCGACCTGATGGTCGACCGGGCCGACGACGTCGTACGCGACGCCATCCGGGGCATGCTGCCGAAGAACCGCCTCGGCCGCCAGATGGGCACCAAGCTCAAGGTCTACCGCGGCGAGGAGCATCCCCACGCCGCTCAGGCCCCCGTCCCGATGGAGATCCCCGGGGCGCGCCGCACGGCATCCGCCCGCAGCGGCGCGTAAGCGGACGCCGGACCTCTCCACCCGCACCTAGCGAAGGAACCACCAGTGACTGCCCCCATCTGCCAGACCACCGGACGCCGCAAGCAGGCCGTCGCCCGGGTGCGTATCCGTCCCGGCCAGGGTGCCATCACCTGCAACGGCCACACGTTCGAGGAGTACTTCACCTCGGCGACCCACCGGATGATCGTGACCGAGCCCCTACGCCTGACCGACACCACCGAGTCGTGGGACATCGACGTCACCATCGACGGCGGCGGCGTGTCCGGTCAGGCCGGTGCCTTCCGCTTGGGCATCGCCCGGGCCCTGTGCGAACTCGACCCCGAGCTGCGCGGCGCGCTCAAGAAGGCGGGGTTCCTCACCCGTGACTCGCGCGAGAAGGAGTCCAAGAAGTACGGCCTGAAGAAGGCCCGTAAGGCTCCCCAGTATTCCAAGCGGTAATCGGGTGGCCCGAACATGGTTCGGCACCGACGGCGTCCGGGGGAGCGCCAATACCGAGCTCACCCCTGAGCTTGTCCTGGCCTTGGGACGCGCCATCGCCCGGACCATCACCGCCACCACGTTCCTGGTAGGCCGCGACACGCGCAAGTCCGGCCCCATGCTGCAGGCCGCCCTCGGGGCGGGCCTGGCCAGCGAGGGGGCCGATGTCGTCGACGTCGGGGTCCTCCCCACACCGGCCCTGGCCTGGCTGGCCGTCAAGCGGGACCTGCCGGCCGTGGTCATCTCGGCCTCCCACAATCCGTTCGGCGACAACGGGATCAAGCTCTTCGGGGCGGGCGGCACCAAGCTCAGCGAGGAACTGGAGCTGGCCATCGAAGACGAGCTCCATCGGGTCCTCGACCCGGTGCTCAAGGGACCCCGACCGCTCGAGGGCCACGGAGTGGGGACCATCCGCAGTGAGACCGACCTCGGGTCCGCCTACGTGGACTACCTGGCGTCAGCCCTCGACGGTCGACGACTGGACGGGCTCCGGGTGGTGGTGGACAGTGCTAACGGCAGCGCATCCGCCCTGGCCGCCGCAGTCTTCGAGCAGCTGGGCGCCGAGGTGGTGGCCATCGGCTGCGACCCGGATGGCACCAATATCAACTCAGGCTGTGGCTCGACGGCCACCGAGCTGTTGAGCCGAGCCGTGGTGGAGCACGGGGCGCATCTCGGCCTCGCCCTCGACGGCGACGCCGACCGGCTGCTCGCCGTCGACGAGACCGGTGCTCTGGTCGACGGCGATTCGCTGTTGGCCCTGTTCGCCCGCGACCTGGCCGATCGCGGCCAGCTGGCCGGCAACACCGTGGTGGTCACCGTGATGACCAACCTCGGGTTCCGCCGGGCCATGGAGCAACGGGGGATCCTCGTCAAGGAGACCGACGTCGGTGACCGCCACGTGCTGTCCGCCATCGACCAGGAGGGCTTCTCGCTCGGGGGTGAACAGTCCGGTCACATCATCTTCCGCCGGCTGGCCACTACGGGCGACGGACTGCTGACCGGACTCGTCCTGGGGGATCTGCTGGCCCGGACCCACTCGTCGCTGTCGGCGCTCCTGGACGGCTTCATCGAGGCCGTTCCCCAGACCCTGGTCAACGTGCGGGGCGTCGACACCTCGCTGTACGGCGAGGTCGAGGCCATCGCCATGGCCGTCGAGCAGGAGCGGGCAGCCATGGGGGACACCGGGCGGTTGCTGGTGCGGCCCAGCGGCACCGAGCCGGTCGTCCGGGTGATGGTAGAGAGCACCAAGCCCGGGGTGGCCGAGGCCACGGCCGGGCGCCTGCATGCCCTCATCGAGCACGAGCTGCTGGAAGCGGCCCGCGTCCGCGACGAGGCCCAAGCGGCCGCCGAAGCCGAGGCCCTCGGCGTAGGCCTCGACTCGGCCGTCTGAGGGACACTCCGGGGCGGTCCGGGGGCGCTCCGGCCTATCGGAGGGGACCGGCGGCAGGTAGCGTGGTCACCCATGTGCGGCATCATCGGGATCACCAGAGGTTCGGGTCCGGACGCGGGTGAGGAGTCCGTCCTGGACGTCCTGGTCGAGGGCCTGGCCCGACTCGAGTACCGCGGCTACGACTCGGCCGGTCTGGCCCTGGTAGGCCCCACCGGCTCCGACGGTATGTGGCGGGTCAGGGCGGCCAACGGCACCCGCTCGCTCGACGACCTGATCAAACGGACCGAGAGCGCACCGCCCGACCCGTCTGCCGGCATCGGGCACACCCGGTGGGCCACCCACGGCCGCCCGAACGAAGGCAACGCCCACCCCCACGCCGACTGCACGGGCGACCTGGCCCTGGTCCACAACGGCATCATCGAGAACCACGTGGAGCTCTCCGACCAGCTCATCGCCGACGGCCACCGGCTCGAGTCGGAGACCGACACCGAGGTCCTGGCCCATCTGATCGAGGCCCACCTGGACGCCCACCCCGACGACGGACTGGCCGGCGCCGTGCGGGCCGCCCTGGGCCAGGTGCGGGGTGCCTTCTCCCTCGCCGTCGTCCACGCCCAGGACCCCGACGTCATCGTGGCCGCCCGCCGGGTCTCGCCTCTCATCATGGGGGTGACCGACGGGGCGGCTTTCCTGGCTTCGGACATCCCGGCCATTCTCGGCCTGACCCACGACTTCTTCATCCTCGATGACGACCGGGTGGCCGAGTTGCGCCCCGGGTCGATCTCGGTCACCACCTTGGAGGGCGAGCCGGTCGAGCCGGCCCCCCTCCACGTCGACTGGGACCTCGACGCGGCCCGCAAGGACGGGTTCGACGACTTCATGGCCAAGGAGATGCACGAGCAGCCCAAGGCGGTCGCCGACACGCTGCTCGACCGGGTGCTACCCGATGGCACTCTGGTCCTCGACGAGGTCCACCTGACCAACGAGGAGTTCCGGGCCATCACCAAGATCTTCGTGGTGGCGTGCGGCTCGAGCTACCACGCCGGCCTCATGGCCAAGTACGCCATCGAGCACTGGGCCCGCCTGCCCGTCGAGATCGACATCGCGTCCGAGTTCCGGTACCGCAATCCGGTGGTCGACGAGCACACCCTGGTCATCGGGGTCAGCCAGTCGGGGGAGACGGTCGACACGTTCCAGGCCGTCCGCGAAGCCAAGGCGCTGGGAGCCAAGGTGCTGGTCATCTCCAACGTGGTCGACTCGTCGATGGCCCGCGAAGCCGACGCCGTGCTCTATACCCGGGCCGGCCCCGAGATCGGTGTGGCCGCCACCAAGACCCACCTCGCCCAGATCACCGCCCTCGAGATCCTGGCCCTCTATCTGGCCCAGGTCCGTGAGACCCTGTCGCCGGCGGAGGCCCGGGGCCTGCTGCAGGCGATGGGCTCGCTTCCCGACAAGGTGGCCCAGGCCATGGAGCGGGCCGACGCTGTGCATGCGGTGGCCAAGCGCTACCGGAACGCGTCGTCGTTCATCTTCCTCGGCCGCCACGTCGGCTACCCGGTGGCCCTCGAGGGGGCGCTCAAGCTGAAGGAGATCTCCTACCTGCGGGCCGAAGGCTTCCCGGCCGGCGAACTCAAGCACGGACCCATCGCCCTGGTCGAACCGGGCACGGTGGTGGTCGGTGTGGCCACCCGCACACCGGTGTGGGAGAAGATGATCGCCAATATCGCCGAGGTCACCAGCCGGGGAGCGTCGGTGGTGCTGGTGGCCAACGATGGCGACGAGGAGACGGCCCGCCACGCCGACGACGTGCTGTGGGTACCCGCCACCGAGCACCTGTTCGCGCCGGTCATCGACGTGGTGCCCCTGCAGATGTTCGCCCACTCGATGGCTCGGCTCCACGGCCTCGACGTCGACCGGCCCCGGAACCTGGCCAAGACGGTCACCGTCGAGTGACGCCGCGTTCCGGCACCGACCTGGCCACAGTGGCGGCCGAGCGGCTGACCGGGGCGGTCGGCCAACGCGTGGTCGGCGTCGGTATCGACGCCGTCGACATCGACCGGCTGCGGGCGATGCTGGCCCGGCGGCGGAACCTGGACCACCGGCTGTTCACCCCCGGTGAGCTGGCCTACGCGGCCCTGGCCCCCGACCCGCTGCCTCGGCTGGCCACCCGCTTCGCCACCAAGGAGGCGGTCATGAAGGCCTTGGGCCTCGGTCTGGGTGCGTTCGGGTTCCACGACGTCGAAGTGGTCCGTGACGGACTGGACGCACCCCGCCTGGTGCTGCACCGGGTGGCCGCTGACCTCGCCCGCGATGCCGGTGCGGTCCGGTGGCACCTGTCGCTGACCCATACCGACGACCTGGCACTGGCCGCGGTTGTGGCCGACGGCGCCGGGGGAGACGGAAGGCCGGCCTGACGGTCGTCCCATCGGCCGATACTGCGGGTCGTAAGGTTCGAAGCGTGCAGCCGGTACTGACCATCGCCGAGATGCAGTCGGTCGACGCCCGTGCGCAGGCGTCCACCCCGATCGCCCAGCTGGTGCAGCGAGCCGGGACGGCGGTGGCCGGGGCTGCGCTCGAGCTCATGGGCGGCGCCTACGGCCGACGGGCCGTACTGATCTGCGGCAAGGGCAACAACGGAGCCGACGGGCGGGTGGCCGCCAAACTGCTAGCGCGGCGCGGCGTGCTCGTAACCGTGGTCGCTCCGGGTGAGGTGGCAGCCATCGGCGAGACGGGACCAGCGGTCGACCTGGTGGTCGACGCGGCCTTCGGAACCGGCTTCCGCGGCACCTACGACGGCCCACGGGTGGCCGCCGGCATCCCGGTGTTGGCCGTCGACATCCCGTCGGGAGTGGAGGGTGACACCGGCCGGGCCACCGGCGCGGTGCTGGCGGCCACGGCCACCGTGACCTTCGTAGCCCTCAAACCCGGCCTGGTCCAGGGGGACGGTGCCCGGCTCGCCGGCGAGGTACGGGTGGTCGACATCGGCCTGCCCACAGACGGGTACGGGATCGCCGTGGTCGGAGACGATGACGTGGCCGCCGAACTCCCGCCCCGCGACCCGGGCGGCAACAAATGGGTTGCCGCCGTCCTGGTCGTCGCCGGCTCACCGGGCATGACCGGGGCCGCCGCCCTGTCGGCGCTCGCCGCCTACCGGGCCGGGGCCGGCATGGTCCGCCTGGGGGTGCCCGGCGGCGACCCCTCGGCGCTGGCGGCGAGCGAAGCGGTAGGCGTCGCCCTACCGGCCACCGGCTGGGCCGAGGTAGCCCTCGAGGGGGCGCAGCGTTGCCACGCAGTGGTCGTCGGCCCCGGGCTCGGTCGGTCCGAGGCGACCGATGACGGGGTTCGCCGATTGGTGGCCTCCTCGCCGGTACCTGTGGTGGTCGACGCCGACGGACTCAACGCCCTCGGCCGGATCGACTCGCCACTGGACGCCCGGTCGGCGGTGGTGCTCACCCCCCACGACGGTGAGTACGTCCGGCTGATGGACGAGGCCCCTGGCCCCGACCGGATCGCCGCCGCCCGCCGACTGGCGGCAGCTTCAGGCGCAGTCGCCCTACTGAAGGGCCCCACCACGGCGGTGGCCGACCCCTCCGGCCGGGTCCTGCTGGCCCGGGCCGGCACACCGTCGCTGGCCACCGCCGGCACCGGCGACGTCCTGTCCGGGGTCATCGGCGCCTTGGTGGCCCGGGGTGTGCCTCCGCTCGAGGCCGCCGCCATCGGGGCCCACGTGCACGGCCGGGCCGGGGGACTCGGCCACCGATCCGGCCTGGTGGCCGGCGACCTGCCCGACCTGGTGGCTCGGGTGCTCGACGCCGCCGGACAAGGCTGAGTCGGCGGCGCGTCCGCCGGGTCGGCGGTCGGGGTCGGGAACTACGATGCCGCCGTGACCACCGGATCCCGCCTCGCCGAACTGGCAGCCATAGCGGCCGGTTGCACCCGGTGTCCGCTGGCCGCCACCCGGACCCAGGTGGTCTACGGCACCGGTGACCCTGACGCCGACCTGATGTTCGTGGGCGAGGCCCCCGGTCGTGACGAGGACCTCCAGGGCATCCCGTTCGTCGGGCGCTCCGGCAAGCTGCTCGACCGGCTGCTGGTCGAAGAGGTGGGAATCTCCCGCGACCAGGTGTACGTCGCCAATGTGGTCAAGTGCCGCCCGCCGGACAACCGGGACCCCAGGCCCGACGAGATCGCCGCCTGCCGCCCCTACCTCGAGGAGCAGGTGGCCGTCATCGCACCGAAGGTGGTCGTGACCCTCGGCAACTTCGCCACCAGGCTGCTGCTCGACACCGACCAGGGCATCACCAAGCTCCGGGGCGCCGCCTACCCGATGGGGGACGCCCAGCTGGTGCCGACCTTCCATCCGGCGGCCGCCCTGCGCGGCGGCGGAGTGGTGCTGGCCCAGATGCGGGCCGACCTGGTCCGGGCCAAGCAGTTGATCGGCCTGGCTTCGTGACGGCACAGGTGTGGTTGTCGACCGACTCGGCCGAGGCCACCCGGGAGGCCGCCGCCGCCCTGGCCTTGTTGTGCGTTCCGGGCGACGTACTCCTGGTGTCCGGTGATCTCGGGGCCGGCAAGACGACCTTCGCCCAGGGCTTCGGCCGCGCATTGGGGGTCGACGAGCAGGTCACCAGCCCCACCTTCACCCTCGTCCGCCAGTACGAGGTGCGCGAAAGTCCGACCGGGGTGCGGACCCTGCTGCACGCTGACGTCTACCGCCTCGACCGCCTGGGCGAGATCGCCGACCTCGGACTGGGCGAGCTCGTCGAGGACGGCGGTGTCGCCCTGGTCGAGTGGGGGGAGGCGGCCGAACCGGTGCTCGGCCGGGGCGCCCTGTCGCTTGAGCTGGTGGCTGACCCCGACGACGAGTCCCGCCGGACCGTCACGGTGACGGCCGCCGGTTCTTCGTGGACCGACCGTTGGGACCGGCTGGTGGCCGCGCTGGTGCCGTGGTCGGTGGCGACGTGAGGCTGCTGGCCGTGGAGACGGCCACCGACCTGGTGGGTGCGGCCGTCCTCACCGACGACGGGAGCGTGGCCGAGCGCTCCCACCTCGGGGGTCGGGCCCACGCCGAGCTGCTGGCCCCGGCGATCGAGGAGGTGTGTGCCCTGGCCGGGTGCCCGCTCGAGGACCTCGACGGATTGGCCGTCGATGTCGGACCAGGGTTGTTCACCGGATTACGGGTGGGGGTGGCCACGGCCAAGGCCCTCGGCCTGGCCCTCGGCCTCGGCGTGGTCGGGGTCACCAGCCTTGACGTGCTGGCCGCCGGGGCCCGCCAGGAGGCCGGCACCGACCGCGCCGCCCGTGTCGTTACCGTGGTCGACGCACGTCGGGGCGAAGTGTTCGCCGCCGACTACGAGTTCACCCGCGCCGGGGTCGGGGACGATCCCGACCCGTCGGCAGTGTGCGACGACCAGTCCGAGGCACTCACCCCCGAGGAGCTGGTGGCGTGGTTGGACGACCTGACCGAGCGCGGGTCAGTGCTGGTGGTGGGCGATGGCGCCGTCCGCTACCTCGAACTGCTCACCCCGCGGCCCGGCCTCGACCTGGGACTGGCGGCCACCGTGGCCGCTCCTTCGCCCGCCACCCTGGCCCGCCTGGCCGCCCGCCGCCTGGCTGGCGGTGCGGTCCCGGTGCCCGCCGCCGAGATCGCCCCTGACTACCGGCGCCACCCTGACGCCACGATCAATTGGGAGGAGCGGGCCCCCCAGCGCACGGCTGTGTCACGGGCGGACGGCGAGCCGTGACCGTCCCGCCGGACGGGACGACACCGGATGGGCGGCTCAAGGTGGTGGTGGCCCCGATGCGGACCCACGACCTGAAGGCCGTTCTCCGGATCGAGAACGAGGTGTTCGACGAGCCGTGGTCGCGTCGCCTGTTCGAAGAGGAGCTGGCCCAACGGACGTCGCGGGCCTACCGGGCGGCTTGGGTGGGCAACGACCTGGTCGGCTACGCCGGGCAGATGTCAGTGGACGACGAGGCCCACGTCAACAACATCGCCATCGCCCCGGCCTGGACCGGTCGACGCATCGGCACCGTGTTGATGACCGATCTGGTGCGTACCGCTCTGGCCAGGGGCGCGGCCCACCTGACCCTCGAGGTGGCGGTGGGCAACGAGCCGGCCCAGGCCCTCTACCGGCGGTTCGGCATGGCCCCGGTCGGGGTGCGGCCCAACTACTACGCCGAAGGCGGAGACGCTCTCGTCATGTGGGTGCGGGACATCGACACCGGGATCTACGCCGAGCGACTGGCAGCCATCGAGTCCTTGCTCGTCCCGGTGGTCGATGTCGAACGCCGCGAGTAGGTGGTCCACCAGGACGGAGCGGGCCGGAACTGAGCCATCGGATCCGGTCGGGATAGCGTCGGGGGATCTTGGACCGTGTGTCGATCCAGTGCGACGACCCCGGGGCCAGCGCGGCCTTCTACGATGCCGTCCTCGCTCCGCTCGGGATCTCCCGGGTGATGGAATTCGGATCGGTGATCGGGTTCGGCACGTCGGGCACCCCCGACTTCTGGATCGGACCGAGCGTGTCCGGCGGTGCCTTCCGCGAGTCCCACCTGGCCTTCGCCGCCGCCCACCGCGACGCCGTCCGGGCCTTCTTCGACGCTGCAGTGGCCCACGGGGCCGAGGTGCTCAACGAGCCGAAGATCTTGCCCGACTACGACCCGGACTACTTCGGAGGAGCATTCGTGCGCGATCCCGATGGCAACAACGTCGAAGCCGTCTGCCGCGCACCCCGATGAGTCCGATCCCGGTCCTGGCCCGTCGGCCCACTCGGTAGTGTCGGCCGTGTGACCGACCGCCACCACACCAGGCGACCCGACTCCCAGGTGGCCATCTCCCGTGTCCTGGGCATCGAGACCTCGTGCGACGAGACCGCGGCCGCCGTCGTAGAGGACGGCACCACCATCGTGTCGTCAGTGGTCAGCAGTCAGATCGACCTGCACGCCCGCTACGGCGGCGTAGTACCCGAGCTGGCCGGCCGGGCCCACGTGGAACTTCTGACCCCGGTCCTGGCCGACGCCCTCGAACAGGCCGGCTCCGACCACACGGGCCGGGGCATCGACGGCATTGCCGTGACCAACGGCCCGGGCCTCATCGGCTCCCTGCTGGTCGGCGTGGCCGAGGCCAAGGCCCTGTCCATGGCGTGGGGTGTCCCCCTGATCGGGGTCAACCACCTGGAGGCCCACCTGTTCGCCTCGCTACTCGAGCAGCCCGACCTGGGCTGGCCGCTGGTGGTCCTGTTGGTGTCCGGTGGTCACACCCTGCTGATCGAGGTGACCGCCCCTGGGGAGTACCGGCTGATGGGAAGCACCATCGACGACGCCGCCGGCGAAGCGTTCGACAAGGTGGCCCGGTTCATCGGTCTCGGCTACCCGGGCGGCCCGGCCATCGACCGGATCGCCCCCGAGGGTGACCCGTCGGCGTTTGCCTTCCCCCGTTCGATGCCGGGCGACGGCTACGACTTCAGCTTCAGCGGGCTCAAGACCTCGGTGGTGAACCGAGTCCGCAAGGAACCTGACGCCTCGACGGCCGACGTGGCCGCCTCGTTCCAGGAGGCCGTCGTCGACATACTCGTCACCCGGGCCCGCCGGGCCGCCGCCGACGTGGGCGCCCGGGCCCTCTGCCTGGCCGGCGGGGTGGCGGCCAACTCGCTATTGCGGGCCCGGATCGACCAGGCCTGCGCGGAGGACGGCATCGGGGCGTTCCTGCCGTCGCGCGCCCTGTGCACGGACAACGCGGCAATGGTGGCCGCTGCCGGGCACTGGCGCCTCGCCCGGGGGGACCGCAGCGGCCTCGATCTCGGGGCCGACCCCAACCTGCGCCTGGTTTCGACGGTCTGAACTGATCGCGCTGACCCTGCACCGGCAGGCGGCGTTCTGGCACTCGCGGGGCGAGGTTGCCAAGCCGGGTCGGGCCGGGTATCGTTGGCACTCTCAACCTTCGACTGCTAACCGTGCCACAGGAGGCCCGAACCATGAGTCTGCACCCCCTTGACGACCGCATCGTCGTCCAGCCCGGCGAGTCCGAGGAGACCACCGCTTCCGGTCTGGTCATCCCCGACACCGCCAAGGAGAAGCCCCAGCAGGGTGAGGTCCTGGCCGTCGGCCCCGGCCGTCGCTCGGAGACCACCGGCGAGCTCATCCCCCTCGACATCAAGGTCGGCGACACCGTCGTCTACTCGAAGTACGGCGGCACCGAGATCACCTCCGACGGCAACGACCTGCTGATCCTGTCGAGCCGCGACATCCTGGCCAAGGTGACCAAGTAATGCCCAAGATCCTCAAGTTCGACGAGTCCGCCCGGCGCGGCCTCGAAGCCGGCGTCAACAAGCTGGCCGATGTCGTCAAGGTCACCCTCGGCCCGAAGGGCCGCAACGTCGTCATCGAGAAGAAGTTCGGTGCGCCCACCATCACGAACGACGGCGTATCCATCGCCCGTGAGGTGGAGCTCGAGGACGTCTTCGAGAACATGGGCGCCCAGCTGGTCAAGGAAGTCGCCACCAAGACGAACGACGTCGCGGGTGACGGCACGACCACCGCCACCGTGCTGGCCCAGGCCCTGATCCGCCAGGGGCTTCGCAACGTGGCCGCTGGCGCCAACCCCCTCGGCCTCCGCAAGGGGATCGACAAGGGCGTGGCCGCCGCGGTGGCATCGATCCAGAAGCAGGCCAAGGAGATCGACTCGAAGACGGAGATCGCCCAGGTGGCCTCCATCTCCGCAGCCGACGCCGCCATCGGCGAGGTCCTGGCCGACGCCATCGACCGGGTCGGCAAGGACGGCACCGTGACCGTCGAAGAGTCCAACACCTTCGGCATCGAGCTCGAGTTCACCGAGGGCATGCAGTTCGACAAGGGCTACCTCTCGCCGTACTTCGTGACTGACGCCGAGCGCCAGGAAGCCGTACTCGACGACCCGCTGATCATCTTCGTCAACGGCAAGATCAGCGCCGTCCACGACCTCGTGCCGGTGCTGGAGAAGGTCATGCAGACCGGCAAGCCGCTGCTGATCATCGCCGAGGATGTCGAGGGCGAGGCCCTGGCCACGCTGGTCGTGAACAAGATCCGCGGCACCTTCACGTCGGTTGCCGTCAAGGCCCCCGGCTTCGGTGAGCGCCGCAAGGCGATGCTCCAGGACATGGCCGTCCTCTCGGGTGCCCAGGTGATCTCCGAGGAGATCGGGCTGAAGCTCGACAGCACCACCATCGACCTGCTCGGCAGTGCCCGCCGAGTCATTGTGACCAAGGACAACACCACCATCGTCGAAGGTGGGGGAAATGCGGATGACGTCAAGGGCCGCATCGCCCAGATCAAGCGGGAGATCGACGAGACGGACTCTGACTGGGACCGCGAAAAGCTGCAGGAGCGGCTGGCCAAGCTGGCCGGCGGCGTGGCTGTCGTCAAGGTCGGCGCCGCCACCGAGGTGGAGCTCAAGGAGAAGAAGCACCGTATCGAGGACGCACTCTCCGCTACCCGGGCTGCCGTCGAAGAGGGCATCGTGGCCGGTGGCGGTACCGCACTGGTCCGCTCCCGTGCCGCCGTGCAGGCCGTGGTCGACTCCCTCGAGGGGGACGAGGCCACCGGCGCCACCATCGTGCTGAAGGCCCTGGCCGCCCCGTTGGAGGCCATTGCCAACAACGCCGGCCTCGAGGGTTCGGTGTTCGTCAAGGAAGTGGAAGCCAAGAAGGGCCACATCGGCCTCAATGCCGCCACCGGCGAGCTCGAGGACCTGGTCAAGGCCGGCGTCATCGACCCGGCCAAGGTGACCCGTTCCGCGCTGCAGAACGCCGCCTCCATTGCCGGACTGCTGCTCACCACCGAGGCGCTCGTGGCCGACAAGCCCGAGAAGGCCGACGCCGGTGCTGCCGCAGCTGCGGCTGCCGCCATGGGCGGCGGCATGGGTGGCATGGGTGGCATGGGCGGGATGATGTAGTCACGCCGCCGATCCCGTTGTCAGGGTCGGCATGCCGCACCAGCGGCAAGCTCTTGTGATCGGAGGTCGGGCCTCAGGGCCCGGCCTCCGTCGCATCCAGGGGCGGGTCAGATCGGGCTGGGCGAAAGTCGGAGTGGAATCAGCCGTTCTGCTCGGGCACGTAGTGGCGCTCGCCGGTCCGGTCCATCCAGACCCGCATCATTCGGTTCGTGCCCGGATCCTTGAAGAGCTCGTCAGTCGGGGTCCATCCGGCGTCAGGTTGGCCTGACTCGCCGTGGCGCCGGACGAAGAGGCTGATCACGACGGCCACGATGACGGCCACTCCCAACAGGCCGAAGACGATCACCACGGCCGCCACCTGGTGGCGGCCGGCCCGGTCACTGTTTGGCGCCGACGACCACCGCAGTGCCGTAGGCGACGATCTCGGTGAGGGACTGACCGATCTCCGAGGAGTCGAAGCGGAACTGGATCACGGCGTTGGCTCCCATCACCTGGGCGTTCTCGATCATCCTGTCAAGGGCGTGGCGGCGTGTGTCCTCCAACAGCTTGGTGTACTGCTTCACCTCGCCACCAGCCAGCGCCTTGAATCCGGCGGTGAACCCCTTGGCCGCCCCCATGGAGCGGACCACCAGACCGAAGACCAGACCGAGGTTGCGCTCCACCGTCCACTCGGGGAACTCGAGGGCCGTGGTGATGGGGAACTGTGGTGCAGCACTGGCCCCACTTGGATCGGTCACGGGTTGCCTCCTGTCTGCGCGCCGTGATGCGGCGCGGCGTGGTCGTCTCCCGATGGTACCCAGGCGTCCCGGGCCGCCCCTGGATGGTGTGGACCGCACTGCTCCACGCCCGCCGCCCCTAGTCTCATTCCCGATGTCGTCCACTGAGCCCAAGCATCGCACCGGGCCCCAGATCATCCCCCGGCCGCAGAGCCACCGCTCGGGTGGCCCTGCGCCGTGGACGCACCTCGCCGCCGACGTCCGGGCATCGCTGCCGCTCGCCCCAGTGGTTGACGCAGTGGCCCGGCGCGACCGGACCTGGGACGCCGACGTGACCGCCGCCGAAATCTCCGCCTTCGTGCGCACCTACGCGGACGTCGTTCCTGACGCCAACCCGGCGGCCGTGCTGGTGGCCTTGTTCGAGGAGGCGGGGGAGTGCCGGGTGCTGCTGACCGTACGGTCGTCCCGGCTGCGGTCCCACCAGGGCGAGGTCGCCTTCCCGGGAGGCAAGCTCGATCCCGACGAGGGGATCGAGGAAGGTGCCGTCCGCGAAGCCGAGGAGGAGGTGGGGCTCGACCCGGCCACCGTCACCGTGGCCGGTCATCTCACGGCCATGCCCACGGTCTCGTCCAACACCTTGATGACCCCGGTGGTGGCAGTCCTCCCGGGCCGGCCGGTCACCGCGCCGGCCCCCGACGAGGTGGCCCGGGTGTTCGACGTGGCACTTGTCGACCTGCTTGCCGAAGGGGTGTGGGCCGAAGAGCTTTGGGCCGTCCCCGGTCGACCGGGGATCGGCGGTGAGTCGGGGGGCGAGTTCCCGGTCTGGTTCTTCAGCGTGGCCGGTGAGACCGTCTGGGGGGCCACCGCCCGGGTCCTGACCGAGCTGCTCTGCCTGGTGCTCGGGGTGCCGGAGCCGCCGTCCACCCGGAGGAGCTGAACCGGGCCCGGATCGGCCCGGAATACCCCTCGGACCGGGATACGGCCCCCGTGCGCAGGCGGTATCGTGGAGGTAGGTCGGTGGGCGCAGTGTCGGAGCTGCCGCCGCCCCGGAGGTACGTCCAACTGCAACCAGGGTCCGGAGGGCAATTCAGTGGCTGAGCTAGAGATCGGCATCTTCAAGTCGGGGCGGAGGGCCTACGGGTTCGATGACATCGCCATCGTCCCGAGCCGTCGGACCCGCGACCCAGAAGACGTCGACATCAGCTGGCAGATCGACGCATACCAGTTCGAACTGCCCCTGATGGCCTCGGCCATGGACGGCGTGGTCAGCCCCACCACCGCCATCGAGATCGGTCGCCTGGGCGGTCTCGGCGTCCTCAACCTCGAAGGTCTGTGGACCCGCTACGAGGACCCGACGAAGCTCTTCGACGAGATCCGCGAGCTACCGACCGAAAAGGCCACCGCCCGCATGCAGCAGATGTACGCCGAGCCCGTCCAGATGGAGCTGGTGACCCAGCGGATCAAGGAGATGAAGGCCGCCGGCATCACCACGGCCGCCTCCGTCACCCCGCAGAAGACCCAGGAGTTCGCCGCCGCCCTCCTTGCCGCCGAACTCGACATCCTGGTGATCCAAGGCACCGTGGTGTCGGCAGAGCACGTGTCGAAGACGGTCGAGCCCCTCAACCTCAAGCGCTTCATCCGTGAGTTCGAGGTCCCGGTGGTCGTGGGTGGTTGTGCCTCCTACCAGGCCGGTCTCCACCTCATGCGGACAGGCGCGGTCGGCGTGCTGGTCGGTGTCGGTCCGGGCAACGCCTGTACCACCCGCGGCGTGCTCGGCATCGGCGTCCCCCAGGCCACCGCCATCGCCGACGTTGCGGGGGCCCGTATGCGCCATCTCGACGAGACGGGTGTCTACTGTCACGTGATCGCCGACGGCGGCATGTCCAAAGGCGGCGACATCGCCAAGGCCGTGGCCTGTGGTGCCGACGCGGTCATGCTCGGCTCGCCCCTGTCGTCGGCTGTCGAGGCCCCGGCCCGCGGCTTCCATTGGGGGATGGCCACCTTCCACCCGACCCTTCCGCGGGGCGCCCGCGTCAAGACCACGACCCGGGGCACGCTGCAGGAGATCCTCCTCGGCCCAGCCCATGAGAACGACGGCCGCATGAACCTGTTCGGCGCTCTGCGCACGGCCATGGCCACCTGCGGCTACCAGACCGTCAAGGAGTTCCAGAAGGCCGAGGTCATGGTGGCCCCGGCACTCCAGACCGAGGGCAAGGACCTGCAGCGCTCGCAAGGCGTCGGCATGGGCCATTGAGCCCGTCGTCGCCCACTGACGACCCCCGCGAGGGGCCGGTCCTGGTCGTCGACTTCGGCGCCCAGTACGCCCAGCTGATCGCCCGCCGGGTCCGCGAGGCCCACGTCTACTCCGAAATCGTCTCGCACACCGCGTCGGCCGCCGATCTGGCCGCCCGGCGCCCGGCCGGGATCATCCTGTCGGGCGGGCCCAAATCGGTAAACGAAACTCCGGCGCCCTCCATCGACCCGGCCGTCTACGACCTCGGGGTCCCGATCCTGGGCATCTGTTACGGCGCCCAACTGCTGACCCAGCAACTCGGCGGTCTCGTCGACCGCACCGGGCGCGGCGAATACGGCCGCACTCCCCTGACCGTCACCGCGGCCTCGCCGCTGTTCCAGGACTGGCCGGGGGCGGCGGAGGTTTGGATGAGCCACGGTGATGCCATCACCGAGGTTCCGGCCGGGTTCGTGGCCACCGCCACCAGCCCGGACGCTCCCGTGGCCGCCCTCCACGATCCCGACCGGGGCATCTTCGGCGTGCAGTTCCACCCCGAGGTGGTCCACACCGAGCACGGCCGGGAACTGCTCGAGCGATTCCTCTACGACATCTGCCACTGCCCTCCATCGTGGACCCACACCTCGATCATCGAGAGTCAGGTGGCCGCGGTACGGGCCCAGGTCGGATCGTCGCCGGTGCTGTGCGCGCTGTCCGGCGGGGTCGATTCGGCGGTGGCCGCGGCCCTCGTCCACAAGGCCATCGGCGAGCAGCTGACCTGTGTCTACGTCGACACCGGCCTCATGCGGGCGAACGAATCCGAGCAGGTCGAAGACACCTTCCGCCGTCAGTTCCACGTCGACCTGGTCCACGTGAAGGCGGCCGACCGCTTCTTCGAGGCCCTGGCCGGGGTGACCGATCCCGAGGCCAAGCGCAAGATCATCGGCGAGTTGTTCATCCGCATCTTCGAAGAGGTGGCCCGCGACCTCGTCGTCGAGAAAGGCCGCCTCGACGAGGGCCCGGACGATGAGCCGGCCGGCTACCTGGTCCAGGGCACCCTGTACCCGGACGTCATCGAGTCCGGTTCGGGCACGGCGGCCACCATCAAGTCGCACCACAATGTGGGCGGACTGCCTGAGGATCTGGCCTTCGATCTGGTCGAGCCGCTCCGGCTCCTGTTCAAGGACGAGGTGCGCGCCGTCGGCGAGGAGCTGGGCCTGCCGCACGAGATCGTGTGGCGCCAGCCGTTCCCGGGGCCGGGCCTGGCCGTCCGGATCGTGGGCGAGGTGACACCTGAACGGGCCAGCATCCTGCGCGCCGCCGACGCCATCGTGGTCGAGGAGGTCCGCAAAGCAGGCCTTTACCGCGAACTGTGGCAGAGCTTCGCCGTCCTGCCCGCCGTGCGCACCGTCGGTGTGATGGGCGACGGCCGCACCTACGCCTATCCGGTGGTCATCCGGGCCGTCACCTCCGACGACGCCATGACCGCCGACTGGGCCCGGCTGCCCTACGACCTCCTCGAGCGCCTGAGCTCGCGCATCATCAACGAGGTGGAGGGCGTCAACCGGGTGGCACTGGACATCACGTCCAAGCCGCCTGGCACCATCGAGTGGGAATGACCGCATGGGGCGGGGGCCCGGGCGACCACCCCGACGGCGGTCGATCGACCGCTGACGTGTCCTCCCGGTTCGTGGCCGTGAGCCCGGACGAGCTGGTCGAGGGCCTGACGCCGTCCCAGGTGGCCGCCGTGACCCACCGGGGCGGTCCACTGCTGATCGTGGCAGGCGCCGGCTCCGGCAAGACCCGGGTGCTGACCCGGCGGATCGCCCACCTCATCGCCACCGGCGAGGCCGCCCCCTGGCAGATCCTGGCCATCACCTTCACCAACAAGGCGGCCGACGAGATGCGCTCCCGGGTGGCCGAACTGGTCGGGCCCCGGGCCGCGCGCATGTGGGTCTCGACCTTCCACTCCGCCTGTGTGCGGATCCTGCGGGCCCATGGCGACCGGCTGGGTTACAAGGGCTCGTTCACCATCTACGACGACGCCGACTCCCGCCGCCTGGTGGAGATCATCGCCCGCGAGCTCGACATCGACATCAAGAAGATGTCGCCACGCTCGATGCTCGGCCAGATCAGCCAGGCCAAATCACGCCGGCAGGGACCAGCCGAGTTCCGGGCCGCCGCCATTTCCATCTTCGACCGCCGGATCGCAGATGTCTTCGACCTCTACCAGCAGCGCATGCTGGCGGCCAACGCCATGGACTTCGACGACCTGCTGCTCAACGCGGTCCGCTTGTTCGACGAGCACCCCGACGTCCTCCTGCACTACCGGAACCGCTTCACCCACGTGCTGATCGACGAGTACCAGGACACCAACGCCGTGCAGAACGCATTGGCCGTCCAACTGGCCGGCGGCCACCGCAATATCGTGGTGGTGGGGGACAGCGACCAGTCTGTCTACCGGTTCCGCGGCGCGGACATCTCGAACATCCTCGACTTCGAGAAGGCCTTTCCGGATGCCACGGCCATCACCCTCGACCAGAACTTCCGGTCGACCCAGACCATCCTCGACGCCGCCAACGCAGTGATCACCAACAACGTGTCCCGCAAGCCGAAGTCGCTCTGGACCGACCAGGGGGCCGGCGAGCTGATCGTCCGCTACCGGGCCGAGGACGAGCACGACGAGGCCGAGTGGGTGGCCCACGAGATCGTCCGGCTGCGCAGCGACCAGGGCCTCGCGTGGGGGGACGTCGCCATCTTCTACCGGACCAACGCCCAGAGCCGGGCGCTCGAGGAGGCCATGGTCCGCGGCGAGGTCCCCTACAAGGTGGTGGGCGGCACCAAGTTCTACGACCGCAAGGAGGTCAAGGACGTCCTGGCCTATCTGCGGGTGCTCGTCAACCCTGACGACGAAGTCAGCTGGCGGCGCATCGTAAACGTGCCCAAGCGCGGTGTGGGGGACATGTCGGTGGCCAAGCTGTCCGGGTTCGCCGGCCAGCGTGGGATCTCCTTCGGCGATGCGGTAGCCGACGCCGGCGAGGCCGGCATAGGCGGCAAGGCCGGCAAATCGCTGGAGGACCTGGCTGACCTGTTGGCCGAACTGCGCGCTCACATGGCCGTGCCGGTTCTCGTGGACGAGGAGGGTGACGCCCTGGCTCCCGGGCTTCCGATCGAGCCACTCACTCCGCCCGAGGCTGTGGGAACTGAATCGGTGACCCTGATTGCGGACTGGTCCGGCGCCGGCGCCGACGGGGCGCAGGCCCGGCCCGCGCTGCTCGGCCCGGGTGAACTCGTCACTGCCATCGTCGAGCGCACCGGCTACCGGAGCGAGCTGTTGTCCGAAGGGACCATCGAGGCCCTGGGCCGGGTGGAGAACGTGGACGAGTTGGTCGGCGTGGCCGACGAATACCGCACCCTGGCCGAGTTCCTGGAGGCCGCCGCTCTGGTGGCCGACTCCGACCAGCTCGACGGGGACGGCACCAAGGTCTCGTTGATGACGATGCACATCGCCAAGGGGCTCGAGTTCCCGGCGGTGTTCCTGGTGGGTATGGAGGACGGGATCTTTCCCCACATGCGATCGCTGGGCGATCCCGTCGAGCTCGAAGAGGAACGGCGGCTCTGCTATGTCGGCATCACCCGGGCCGAGCGCCATCTCTACGTGTCCCATGCGTGGAGCCGGATGCTGTGGGGCAATACCAGCTCCAACATCCCGAGCCGATTCCTGAACGAGATCCCGGCCGAGTTGGTCACCGATGTGGTGGTCGACCGGGGCTGGGGGTCGGCCGCCGGCGGCTCGAATCGCACGGTCGGCGACTTCGGCCGGTCGCCGGCCGCCGAGGGACGCACGGGCACGCCGGGTCGCTCGGTGTTCGGCAGTGGGGTCTCGCCGAGCGAGGGGGCCTTCGACGCCAACGGCCGGCGTAGGCGGGCGCCGGCCACCACCGGAGCTGAGGAGCTCGGCCTCGAAGTCGGCGACATAGTCGTCCACGGGCAGTGGGGTGAGGGACGGATCATCGCCACCGGGGGCGAGGGTGAGGATGCTGAGGCTGAGGTCATCTTCACCTCGGTCGGCCGCAAGAAGCTGCTTCTGCGGATGTCCCCGGTCAAGCGGGCATGAGCCGCAGGCGACCGGGCCCGGGTCCGGGCGCCATCGTTGCGCACGTCCCCCTTCATCCAGCCGTCAGGTGGAATCCTTACCCTGTCCCGATGGCGCCCGTCCCGACCTGCCGAGCCGTCGTGCGCCGACGGGCCGACCCTCCGCTCCCGGTGACCCGGCCGGCGTCCACGATGGGCACGACCAGGGAGTCCCCCGTCCGGGCGGGGCGAGGCCCTGACTACGGGCGAGGCATGGGAAACTATGGGGACGCGACGCTCCCGCCCGAGGCCGAGGCCTGATGGCGCCTGGAGAACGCACCATTGGCGACGTGGAACGAGGTCTCGAGAGCACCGTGGCAGGCAACACCGCCTTTGACCAGGACGACCACCCCGTCGACGACGCGGTGAGCCTGCCCTCGATCGACTCGACCCCCCGGCGGACTGAGGCGTCGGGCAACGACCGCTACGCCCACGTCCTGGCCAAGCCGACACGGCGGGAGCGCCGGGCGTTGAAGAAGCAGCGACGGCGGGAGCGGGCGACAATCGTCGGCCGCCACCCGAAGCTGACCGTTCTCGTTGTCCTCCTGATGGTGCTCACCCCGCTGTGGGTCTCGCTCGGCAGCGCGGCCACCAACCCGGCCCTCGGGCCGACAGCGGGCAGCCGGCTGACCGAGTGGGTGCGTGATCACGGCGGCGGCGGCATCGTGACATGGGCCGAGAACACCTGGTACACGTGGCACGCACCGCCCAAGGGCGGCAAGCCGGCGGCCGGTGCCATCCCGAAGCCAGTCGCCTCGCCCACCACCATTCCGGTGCCTACCGGCCCGGCCCACCTTCCGGCCCCGGCCGCCATCGTGCCCTTCGTGTCGAACCCCACCCCGGGTGAGGGGCAGTGGCACGTCATCGGCCGCACGGTCGACGGCATCCCGACCACCTACTCCGCCTTCCTCCGCCCGAACTCCGTCTACACCAGCCTGGTGGCCGGTGTGGCCTGGATGGACACCAAGCTTCTCAGCGCCCAGTTGTACGCCGGGACCACGATCCCGGGCACCGGCCGGTCGTTCTCCGCCGAGGCCCCCATCACCGGGGCCGCCCTCACTACCCTCGACGCCGCATTCAACTCCGGCTTCCGCACGCAGGACGCCAACGGCGGTTTCTACCTCGACGGGGTCACCGCCGTGGGGCTGCACCCCGGTGCCGCCTCACTGGTCATCGACAACGCCGGGAACGTGAACATCGGATCGTGGGGTTCCGAGGTGTCGATGACGCCGGCCACCGTCGCCGTGCGCCAGAATCTCGACCTCATCGTCGACAACGGCGCGCCGGTGGCCGGCCTCGATGCCAACGACAACTCCCGCTGGGGCTTCACCCTCGGCGGCAAGGTCCAGGTATGGCGGTCGGGCCTCGGGGTCACCGCCGACGGGGCCCTGGTCTACGTGGCCGGGAACGATCTCTCCATCGTCGACCTGGCCAATCTTCTGGCCCGGGTCGGGTCGGTGCGGGCCATGGAGATGGACATCAACCCGGCATGGGTCAACTTTACGAGCTGGCCGCTCAGCAGCGGGGCCGTGGCCTCGTCCACCAACGGCAATTTGCTCACCTACGACGAGCAGACCAGAACCAGCCGCTACTTTGGAACACTGTCCCGCGACTTCATCACCATGTCGGTCCGCCCGTACACGCCGCCCGCCGTCCGGTCCCACCTCGCCAAGTAGCCTCGTCAGCGCCCCGGCACGGGGCATGTACGCACGAGGAGCCGGCCATGTCCCGCGGAATACCCAAGCGACGCTACGAGTCCGAGTTGCTCCGCCTCCAGGCCGAGCTGACCACCATGACCGAGTGGATCCGGCAGTCCGGGTCCCGGGTGGTGGTGGTCTTCGAGGGACGTGACGCGGCGGGCAAAGGAGGGGTCATCAAGCGCATCTCCGAGTACCTGCCACCCCGGGTGGCCCGCACCGTGGCACTACCGACGCCGACGGAGCGCGAGCGTACGCAGTGGTACTTCCAGCGGTACGTAGCCCAGCTGCCGGCCGCCGGCGAGATGGCCCTGTTCGACCGCAGCTGGTACAACCGTGCCGGGGTCGAACACGTCATGGGGTTCTGCACGTCGGTGGAGTACGAACGGTTCCTCCGCCAGTGCCCGGTCTTCGAGCACCAGCTCATCGAGGACGGGATCACCCTGGTCAAGTACTGGTTCTCGGTGAGCGACGACGAGCAGGAGCGCCGGTTCCAGAGCCGGCTCGACGACCCCCTCCGCCGCTGGAAGCTCAGCACCATCGACCTCGAGTCCCGGCAGCGTTGGTCGGACTACTCGCGGGCCAAGGACGCCATGTTCCTCCACACCGACACCCCCGAATCGCCCTGGTATGTGGTGGACGCCGAGGACAAGCGGTCAGCACGGATCAACTGCATCGCCCACCTCCTCTCCCAGTTGCCGTACCACGATGTCGACGAGGCCCGCCTCAAGCTGGCGAAGCGGAACCCGGACCATGACTACCGCCGACCGCCCCGTGACCTGTTCACCTACGTGCCCGACTACGCCTCGACGTTGGTCGACTGAAGGAGCATCCCGAGTGGTCCCGGCGGGCGAATTCCGAGATCGGTTCGTGGTGGTCGCAGATCTGACAACACCAACCATCAATTCCAACATTCCGAGCACCTGCACTGCCGCACTCCCGCCGACCCGGAGGACCGGTCAGCCAGGCATGCGTCGCCACACTGCACGGGGCAGTTGGCGCATCACGGCGAACACCCAGCGCAGGATCGGCGGAGCGTAGACAATCTCGGCCCCCGACTCGATGCCCCGGACCACGGCGTCGGCCACCGCCTCGGGTGTCGTCGAGAATGGCGCGGGGTCCATGCCCTCGGTCATCCGGCCGACCACGAAACCTGGGCGCACGATGGTGACGCCGACCCCGGTGCCGACCAGCGAGTCACCGAGACCCTGGGCGAAGGCATCGAGGCCCGACTTCGTTGAGCCGTAGATGAAGTTGGCCTTCCGGGCGCGGTCGCCGGCCACCGACGAGATGACCACCAGACGGCCGTGGCCCTGTGCCCGCATCCGACCGGCGACTGCCAGTAGTGAAGCGGCCAGGCCGGTGAAGTTGGTCGTGATCAGTTCGGCCGCGGCCACCGGGTCCCCCTCCAGCTCGGCCTGGTCGCCGAGGGCGCCGGCCGCGGCCAGGACCAGGTCGATGTCGCCGAACTTGTCGAATACCGCATCGATGGCCGACGGACAACCGACGAGGTCGGTGGAGTCGAATCCCACCGTCTCGACCACGTCGGCGCCGGCGGCGAGGGCTGCTTCGGCCGCCGCGTCGAGGCGCTCGCTGGGCCGGCCGGCCAGCACCACTGTTCGGCAGCGGCCGGGGACGAGCCCGGCCACGATGGCCTGGGCGATCTCGGAGGCTCCTCCGAGCACGAGCACTGACTGGGGTCGCCCGGTGGCATCGATCATGGTGTGGTCCGTCCTTCGTCGTGGGGGTGGGTCGGCGGGTCTGTGTCGGCGGGGTGTGTCAAGTGGGGGAGTGCGGGTCGGCGTCCGAGCACAGCCCGAGCCGTCGCCCGAGGTCGGAGCGCAGGACCCCGTCGGGGTCCACCTTCCGCTTCACCTCGAGGAACGAGTCAACGCCCGGATACATGGCCCGGAACGTGTCCGGGGCCAGGCGCGAGTCCTTGGCCAGGTAGATCCGGCCACCGGCCTCCAGCACGAGCTCATCGAAGGCATCGAGCATCGGACCGAGCTCCTCACTCCCGACGAGCAGGTCGAGGGCGAGGGTCCACCCGGGCATGGGGAACGACAATGGGCCCGGGTCGCCGGGACCGAAACGCTTGAGCACATTGACAAACGCGGCCAGCTTGACCTTGGTGAGCCGCTCGATGATATGGCGCACCGTCTCGCCCGCGGCGTCGGGCACCACGAACTGGTACTGGAGAAAGCCGCGACCGCCGTAGAAACGGTTCCATTCGCCGATCGCGTCGAGGGGATGGAAGAAGCCGGTCATGTGGTGGGGCTTGCCCAGCTGCGGTTGTCGGGGCGCCTTGCGGAACCAGAACTCGTTGATGGCGCCGACACTCACGGGGTTGAGCAGGCCGCTCGGCGGGGTGAGCGGGACCCGGGCCAGTTGGCGGGGCGTGAACGCCCGAGCCTTGTCGGCGTTGCCGGCCAGGCGGGCGGGTAGGTCGGCAAGCCGGGCGTGGTCGCCCCGGGTCAGGACCGAACGCCCGAGGCGGCTGCCCGTCGATTGGCAGTCGATCCAGGCCACCGAGTAGCGGTAGGCGTCGTCGCCCGTCAGCATCTTGTCCATGATGTCGTCGAGGTCCGCGGCCCGCTCGGTGTCGACCAACAGGTAGCTCGTCTCGACCGGGATCATCTGGAGGGTGGCGTCGGTCACCACGCCCGTCAGTCCCATGCCGCCGGCCGTGGCCCAGAACAGGTCGGGGTCCGAATCGGGGGTGACGGTGTGGGTCCCGGTCGGGGTCACCAGCGTCATCGAGACCACGTGCGAGCAGAAGCTGCCGTCGACATGGTGGTTCTTGCCGTGGATGTCCGCAGCGATGGCCCCGCCAACGGTCACCAGGCGGGTCCCCGGCGTGACGGGCACGAACCACCCGAGCGGCACGAACCGCTCCATCAGGGTCTGCAGGCTGATGCCTGCGCCCACCGTGATCCGGCCGGTGACGAGGTCGGCCGAGTGGACGGCGTCGAGCCACGTGGCGTCGAGCACGGTCCCTCCGGCGTTCTGGGCGGCGTCGCCGTAGCTGCGGCCCATGCCGCGAGCCACCAGGCCCCGCCCGCGGCCGCCGACCGCTGCGGCCGACGCCGAGTCGGACATGGCCTGGTCGACGACGGCCGGGTGGACGGCGTGGATGACGTCGGCCGACGTCGCGGCGGTGCGGCCCCAGCCGGTCAGCAGCTCCCGTCGGGACCGGGACGGGCTCATCCGGCGTAGGCCCCGACGGCGAACAGGGCAATCCAACACACGCCGTAGATCTGGAGCCGGTGGTCCTTCAGGGCCAGCTCCTCGGGGGCGGCGCCGGCGCCGGAGTCGAGCAGGCGGAGCACATGGAGCAGGGCGATGACGAAGGGGATGATGGTCAGCTGGAACCAGATCGGGTCGTGGCCGGGGTGGACCTGGCTGGCCCGTTCGAAGGCCCACAGGCAGTAGGCGCTCACGCTGACCGCGGCGGACAATGTGCGGACGGACCGCAGGAACGACGGGGTGTAGAGGCCGAGGGTCTGGCGGACGGCGTCGTCGTCGGTGTCGACCTCAGCCAACAGCTGCTTCTCGCCCGAGCGCTTGCCCGTCACGACGAGAAGCGATCCGAAGGAGACCACGATCAGGAACCAGTTCGACAGGGCCACCGAGGTGGCCACACCACCGGCCACGGCGCGGAGGATGAAGCCGGCGCTGACACAGGCCAGGTCGAGGATGGGCTCGTTCTTGAGCCCATAGGAGTAGGCGAGCTGGACGCCGACGTACGCACCCATGACCACGCTGAGGTGCCACCCGGCCAGCCACGTGGCCAGGCCGATCGAAGCGGCGAGCAGGACCACCCCGACGGCGAGGGCCAAGGGGACCGGCACCACGCCGGCGGCCACCGGACGGGAGCGCTTGGTCGGGTGATTGCGATCGGCTTCGGCGTCGCGGGCGTCGTTGAGGTAGTAGGTCCCGGTCGCGGCGATGCAGAAGATGCCGAAGGCGGCGGCCGCGTGCCACAGGACGGTGCTGTGGAACAGGACGCCGGCGGCGCCCGGCGCCACGAAGACCAGGAAGTTCTTGACCCATTGGCGGGGTCGGGACAGGCGGAACAGGCCGTGCGCCAGCGACTCCGGATTAGCGGGAAGCGGCGCCGGGTGTTCGTCGGGTCTGTCCACAGCCTCGGCCGGAGTCGTCAACGGGTCCTCATGGATGGTCGGTGTCGTGCCCCCGGGTCGTGTCGACCGGGTGTCCCGCATCGGCGGTGGGGCATCTCCAGGGTAGGGCCTGGAGATGCCCATGGTCGACGATACGCAGGGGAATGCGGGGCGATCCGAGCCGGGGCACCGACGGCGGCGGTCCCGGATGGGCCTGACGGTCCGTCAGCGCCTAGTATCTGCCGCCGTGAAGCGCCCCTATCGAGTGGTTGTCGCCAAACCCGGCCTGGACGGGCACGATCGCGGCGCCAAGGTGATCGCCCGGGCGCTCCGCGACGCAGGGTTCGAGGTCATCTACACCGGGCTGCATCAGACCGCCGACCAGGTGGTCCAAGCCGTCGTACAGGAGGATGCCGATGCCGTCGGCCTGTCCCTCCTGTCGGGAGCCCACCTGACCCTCGTCCCCCGGGTGATCGAGGGGCTCAAGGAGCTGGGACGGGACGACGTCCTGGTCATCGTCGGGGGGATCATCCCCGAGGACGACATCCCCGTGCTCAAGGCCATGGGCGTGGCCGAGGTCTTCACCCCCGGAGCGCCGTTGCCCGCCATCGGTGCCTGGCTTGGCGAGGCACTCGACGAACGGGAGCGTGGCGAGGACGCCTGACCCCCACCCCTGACCCGGGGGCGCCCGTCGCGGCCGCCCCGACGTCACCGTCGTTTCCACCCCGACCCGGCACGTCCGCCGGGTCGGGGTCGCCGGAGCCCCGCCCCCGCGACGAGGGATCGGACCGCAGGACCCAGTAGTTCCAAGCAGCACAGTTGCCGTCAGTCGAAACACGAACCAGCCAAGCAGGCAGAGAGGAACGGATCCGGTGGATCTCTTCGAATACCAGGGGAAGCAGTACTTCGCCCGGTTCGGCATCCCCATCTCCAAGGGAGGGGTGGCCGACACCGTCGACCAGGCCGTGGCCCAGGCGGAAGAGTCGGGCTACCCGGTCGTGGTCAAGGCCCAGGTCAAGGTGGGCGGCCGAGGCAAGGCTGGAGGCGTCAAGCTGGCCAACGACATGGACGAGGTGCGGCTGCACGCCGGGAACATCCTCGGACTCGACATCAAGGGCCACGTGGTCAAGCGGCTGTGGGTCGAGCACGCGTCGGACATCGCCAAGGAGTATTACGCCAGCTTCACACTCGACCGTAGCGCCAAGAAGCACCTCGGCATGCTGTCGGCCGAGGGCGGTGTGGAGATCGAGGACGTGGCTGTCACCAATCCTGATGCCATCGCCATCCTCCACATCGACCCGGTCGACGGGCTCAGCCTGGAGACGGCCACCGCCTGGGTGGCCCGGGCCAATCTGGACGAGGAGGCCCGGAAGCAGGCCGCTGAGCTGCTGGTCAAGCTGTATGCCTGCTACACCGAGGGCGACTGCGACCTCGCCGAGATCAACCCGCTGATCCTCACCCCCGATGGGCGTGTCCACGCCCTCGACGCCAAGGTGACGCTCGACGACAACGCCGCATACCGCCACCCCGAGTGGGAGGAGTTCGCCGGCAGCGACGTCGAGGACGAGCGTGAGACCCGGGCCAAGGCGCGAGGCCTCAACTACATCGGCCTGTCCGGCTCGGTGGGGATCATCGCCAACGGCGCCGGCCTGGCCATGAGCACGCTCGACGTGGTCAACCAGTGCGGCGGCTCGGCGGCCAACTTCCTCGACATCGGCGGCGGCGCCAACGCCGACGTCATGGCGGCAGCGCTGGAGGTCATCAACTCCGATCCGGCCGTCAAGTCGATCTTCGTCAACATCTTCGGCGGCATCACCCGCGTCGACGAGGTGGCGAAGGGCGTCCTCGAAGCTCTGGACCGGGTCGAGATCAGTTCGCCCATCGTCCTGCGCCTCGACGGCACCAATGCCGTGGCCGGGCGGGAGATCCTGGCCGAGCACCTGTCCGATCGCCTGGTCGCCGAGCCGACCATGCTCGATGCCGCCCGCCGGGCGGTCGCCCTTGCCGGAGGCCAATCGTGAGCATCTTCGTAGACGAGAACACCAAGGTCGTGGTGCAGGGCATCAGCCCCACCAGCCAGGGCCTCTACCACGGCCTGCGCAACAAGGCCTACGGCACCCAGGTGGTGGCCGGGACCAACCCGAAGCGCGGGGGCGAGGAGATCGAGGGCATCCCGGTGTTTGCCACGGTGGCCGAGGCCGTCGAGGCGACCGGGGCCAACGCCTCGTTCATCTCGGTGCCGCCGAAGTTCGCGGCCGACGCCATCGTGGAGGCCGCCGCATCCGGGGTGCCCTTCGTGGTGTGCATCACCGAGGGGATCCCGGCCCAGGACGAGGCGCTGGCCTACAACCGCCTGGTCCGCGACTTTCCGGGCACTCGCCTGCTCGGGCCCAATTGCCCGGGCATCATCTCGCCCGGCAAGTGCAACATCGGGATCACGTCGGGCGATATCGCCATGGCCGGTGGCCCGGTGGGAATCGTGAGCCGCTCGGGCACACTTACCTACCAGGCGCTCCACGAGCTCAGCCAACAGGGCGTCGGCCAGACCACCTGCGTGGGCATCGGCGGCGACCCGGTTCCCGGCACCAGCTTCATTGACTGCCTGGCCGCCTTCGAGTCCGACCCGGACACCAGGGCGATCATGATGATCGGCGAGATCGGAGGGTCCGCCGAAGAGGAGGCCGCCGAGTTCATCGCCTCGTCGGTGACCAAGCCGGTCGTCTCCTACGTGGCCGGGGTCACCGCCCCGCCAGGGCGCAAGATGGGCCACGCCGGCGCCATCATCTCGGGGTCCAAGGGCACGGCCCAGGCCAAGATGGACGCCCTGGCGGAGGCCGGGGTGACCGTCGCCCTCAACCCGACCGAGGCCGGCGAGGCCATGGTCGACGTCGTCCGGAAGCTCGGCTGACGATCACGCCGGACCCCACCCGCCTACCGGCCGGCCTCCCGTCGGCCGACGCCCTTTCGGGTAAGCCGGTGGGCGCGGTGGTGTTCGACCTCGACGGCCTCCTGATCGACTCGGAGCCGTTCTGGCGCCGGGCCGAGATGGAGGTCTTCGCCACGTTCGGCCTGCATCTCACCGAACAGCAGACCCGCCAGACCATGGGTCTGCGCATCGACGACGCCGTGCGTCACTGGTGGGACCGCCACCCGTGGGAGGGGATGCCTCCAGCTGAGGTGGAGCGGGTGGTCACGGCCCGGGTGGCCGAACTGATCGAAGCGGAGGGCGAGCCCATGCCCGGTGCCCGTGCCGTCATCGACCTGTGCCGGCGGTTGGGGATTCCCATGGCGGTCTGCTCCGGCTCCTACGCGATGGTCATCGAGGCCGCCCTCGACCGATTGGGCATCACCGAAGCCATGTCGGCCTGGCACTCGGCCGAGTGGGAGCCGCTGGGCAAACCCCACCCGGGTGCCTACCTGACGACCGCGGCCAAACTCGGCGTCGACCCCACCGCCTGCCTCGCCTTCGAAGACTCGTTCAACGGGGCCATCTCGGCCAAGGCCGCCCGGATGCGGGTGGTCGCCGTGCCGGAGCCCGACGCCCTCGACTCGCCCCGCTGGGGCTTCTGCGATCTGGTGCTCCCCTCGCTCACCGCGTTCGACGAGAGCACACTGCGGTCCATCGAAGGCGTACCCTCCGCCCCCTGAACCAGGCAGGTGTTGGATCGCACCCTGGGCGACCTGACCAGGATCGGGCGACGGCTGCAGACGGTTGCAAAATGCTCACGGCCCTTCGGTTAACGACGGGTCCCGCCGATGTTGCGTGTACGAGGGGCGCTCCCCGGGGCAGGGGGGACCAGGTGATGTCGAGCCCGATCCGGCGGGCAGGTCGGACGGGCGGCATCACCCGGGCATCTCGTATGGCGCCAGGCCGTCGAGGGCCCGCTCTGGCGGGCCCTCCGGCTTGGACCTTGCTACCGGAGGCGCTGGTAGCGTGCGCCCGTGGCCCCTGGTTCGACACGTGACACGCTGACGTCACCTGTCCGGATCGGCGTGCTGGCCTCGGGGAGCGGCACCATTTTGGAGGCCATCCTGGCCACCGATCTGCCGGTCCACCTCGTGGCCGCCGACCGCCCGTGCCGGGCCCTCGACGTGGCGGCATGCGCCGCGATTGCGACGGTCCTGGTCGACCGGTCCGACTACGGCGGATTCGGCGGCGGATTCGACCGCGAGCGGTACACCCGGGCCGTGGCCGACGCGTTGGTTGCCGCCGGTGTCGATGTGGTCGTCATGGCCGGATTCGGCACCGTGCTCGCCCAGCCGGTGCACGACGCCTTTCCGGGGCGGATCCTCAACACCCACCCCGCCCTCCTGCCGGCCTTTCCGGGATGGCACGCCGTGCGTGACGCCTTGGCCGCAGGCGTCACCGAGACGGGCACCACCGTCCATGTCGCCCATCTGGAGATGGACACTGGCCCGATCCTGGCCCAGGCCTCGGTGGCCATCCGCCCCGACGACACCGAGGAGTCCCTGCACGAACGCATCAAGGCCGTCGAGCGCACGCTCTACCCGGCCACCATCCGCGCCTTCATCGACGACCTGGCGTCCCAGGCCGTGGGTGGGGGGCCGTCACCTGAGGAGGTCACCGAATGAAGGCTCTGCTGTCCGTCTACGACAAGACCGGGATTGAGGAGTTTGCCCGCGGGCTCGCCGCACTGGGCTGGGAGTTGGTCTCGAGCGGCGGCACGTCGGCCGCCCTGACGGCCGCCGACATCGACCACATCGAAGTGACCGAGCTGACCGGCGCCCCCGAGATGTTGGGCGGTCGGGTCAAGACCCTCCACCCGGTCATCCACGGCGGGATCCTGGCTGACCGGTCCAAACCGGAGCACCTCGACACCCTCGACAAGCTGGGCATCGGCCTCATCGACCTGGTGGTTTGCAACCTCTACCCGTTCACATCCGACCCTTCGATCGAGCTGATCGACGTGGGCGGGCCGACGATGGTGCGGGCCGCGGCGAAGAACCACGACCACGTGGCCGTGGTCGTCGACCCGGCCGACTACCCCGCCATCCTCGAGGAGCTCCGGGCCGACGGGTCGATCTCCCTCGACACCCGTCGCCGCCTGGCCCGCCAGGCCTTCGCCCACACCGCCGGCTATGACGCGGCCATCGTGGCCTGGCTCGACGAGCGGGAGCAGGAGTCGCGCACGGCGGCCGGCAACGGGGCGCCCGACCTAGAGGTCGCCGCGCTCCTACCCGACAGCATCCACCTGACACTCGAGCGGGCAGGCTCCCTCCGCTATGGCGAAAATCCGCATCAGCACGGCGCCCGCTACCGCGTGGTCGGACAGGAGTCCTGGTGGGACCAGGTGGTGCAGTACGGGGGCAAAGAGCTCTCCTACCTGAACGTGTTCGACGCCGACGCCGCCTGGCGACTGGTCCACGAGCTCGCCGCGGGGCCCACCGAGCAGGCCGTTGCCATCATCAAGCACGCAAACCCGTGCGGCGCGGCCATCCACGCCGACCTGGTGCTTGCCTATGAGCTCGCCCTCGAGTGCGACCCCCAGTCGGCCTTCGGCGGGATCGTGGCCATCGGCGGTCCGGTGACGGTGGCCGTGGCCGAGGCAATCGCCGCCGGACCCCAGGCTGACGTCATCATCGCCTCCTCCTACGACGAGGAGGCGTTGGCCCAGCTGTCCTCCAAGCGCAAAGCCACCCGGCTGCTGTCAGCCCCGGCCCCCGAAGCGCTGATGCGTCAATACCGCTTCCTCGGGGCGAGCGTCCTGGTCCAGGACGCCGATCGGTTCCTGGTCGACCCGTCCACCTGGGAGGTAGCAACGAGCCGCCAGCCCACCGAGACCGAGTGGCAGGACCTCCGCATGGCCTGGAAGGTGTGCGCCCGCACAACCTCGAACGCCATCGCCATCGTGACGGCCGGCCAGGCCGTAGGTGTGGGCGCCGGCCAGCAGTCGAGAGTGGTGGCGGCCCAGATCGCCGTGCAGAAGGCGGAGCACCGGGCCCGGGGTGGAGCGGCGGCGTCCGACGCCTTCTTCCCCTTTCCCGATGGCATGCAGGTACTGGCCGACGCCGGCGTGGCGGCCGTGGTCCAGCCCGGCGGCTCCATCCGCGACGACGAGGTGATTGCCGCAGCCGATGTGGCGGGGATCGCTATGGTCATGGCGGGCGGCGAGCGTCATTTCCGGCACTGAACCACCTGATCCGGGCGGTCAACGGCCGCCCGCCGACGACCATCGGAGACCGGACGACCGAGTGATGGGACCAGCGGAGGGGACACCTCGATGACGGCACAGCTGCTCGACGGCGAGTTGCTGGCTGCGCGAGTGCGGGCCGAAGTGACCGACCGGGTCGGCCGACTGCGGGCCGAGGGCGTGACCGTCGGCCTTGGGACCATCCTGGTGGGCGACGACGGGCCGAGTGCCCGCTATGTGGCCATGAAGCACGCCGACTGCGAGGAGGTGGGCATCACCTCGGCCCACGCTCATCTACCGGCCGACGTGTCCCAGGACGAGCTCGACGCCACCGTCGCCCGGTTCAACGCCGACCCAACTATCAACGCCTACCTGGTCCAGCTCCCGCTGCCCGCCGGGCTCGACGAGGAACGGACCCTGTTGGCCGTCGACCCCGACAAGGACGTGGACGGGCTGCATCCGGTCAACCTGGGCCGCCTGGTCATGGGGGCGAACGGCCCGTTGCCGTGCACCCCGGCCGGCATCGTGGAGTTGCTCCACGCCAACGACGTGCCGGTCGAGGGCAGGCACGTGGTGATCATCGGCCGGGGGCTGACCATCGGGCGTCCACTGGCCCTGCTGCTGGCCATGAAGCGTCCTGGGTGCAACGCGGCGGTGACCGTCGTCCACACCGGCGTCGATGATCTCGCCGGACTGGTCCGCCTGGGCGATGTGGTGGTGGCCGCTGCCGGTCGGGCCGGCCTGGTCACCGCAGACATGATCAAGCCGGGTGCTGCTGTGGTCGGCGCCGGCACCTCGTGGGAAGGGAAGAAGCTCTTGTCCGATGTCGATGAAGGAGTGGCCGAGGTGGCCGGGTGGATCACCCCGCGCATCGGTGGAGTCGGCCCGATGACCCGGGCCATGCTGTTGCGCAACGCCGTCCGAGCCGCCGAGCGCGCGTCATGAGCGAAGCGACGAACCCCGACGGCCTCGAGACCGACCAGCGCCCCTGGGGCAGCTACACCGTCCTCGACGACGAGGCGACCTTCAAGGTGAAGCGCATCGAGGTGCTGCCCGGCAAACGCCTCAGCTACCAGCGCCACGCCCGCCGCTCCGAGCACTGGTTCATCGTGCACGGGACGGCGGTGGTCACCCTCGATGGCGAACGACGCCAGGTCGAGTCGGGTGACGCCGTGGACATCCCCGTCGGCACCGACCACCGCATCGAAAATGCCTCCGACGCACTGGTCGTCTTCGTCGAGGTCCAGCACGGTGATTACTTCGGCGAGGACGACATCGTCCGCCTGGAGGACGACTACGGGAGGATCGACCCGTGAGTCGATGGCGGGGGGCACGGGCCGTCCGGCTGGTGGCCGTCGCCGCGGTGGCAGGCGTGCTCTGCCTCACCGGCCATACGGTCGTTGCCGGTGCAGCAGTGCCGCCGGCCTCCTCCGCCATGCTGTTCGCCACCACGACCACCACCGTTCCGGACACCACCACGTCGACGGTGGCACCGACCACCACGACGTCGTCCACCACGACCTCCACGACGACGTCGACCACGACGACGTCGACCACCACCACGACCCACCCAAGCACCACCACGACGACGGTACCGGTCACTAGCACCACACCGTCGAAGACGCCCTGGGGACTCATCGCCGTCATCGTGGTGCTGGTGCTCCTCATCGGCCTGGTCATCTTCCTCATGGTCTCCCGCAGCCGGAAGTCAGCCCTCGACGCCTGGCGCCGGCGGACGCTGCCTGCGTTGAGCGACGCCAAGCTGGCCCGTGAAGCCCTGGTGTCACCGACGGCCGTGTCAGGCGACCCCGAACTGCGCGGCGCGGTTGCCGTCCAGGTCGAAAAGGCCTCCACCGCACTCGAGCGGGCCGGCTCCACCGCACCCGACCCGGCGGCTGCCGGGGCCGCCACTACAGCGGCCGGCGCACTGCGGGGTCTGGCCTTCGCCATCGAGGCCGACCGCCTGTTGCGCCACGGGGCCGGTGCGCCGACCGGGGTGCAGCTCGCCCAGGCCGACCAGGCCCGGAGGGACCGGGACGCCGAGCTCCAGGGCGCCCTCTCCCGACTCCAGGCCCACGTCCTCCCGCCCGACGCCAAGCGCTGAGGCACGCCTCTGGCGGGTGACCCTGGTCTCGAGTAGGTGCCCGGAAGTAGTCTGGACCGACCATGACCCGTATCGCCGACCTGCTCGACAAGGGCAAGACGTACTCGTTCGAGTTCTTCCCGCCGAAGAACGACGCCGAGCAGGCCACGCTGGTGACCACGCTGCGCGAGCTCGAGCCGCTGAGCCCGTCGTTCGTGTCCGTCACCTACCGAGGCGGCGCCGAGTCGCGGAAGCGGACGGTCGATCTGGTCACCGGGATGCTGCGTACGACGAACCTGGTTCCCATGGCCCACCTCATCTGCGTGGCCCACACCCGCCTCGAGCTGGCCGAGATCCTGGTCGAACTGCGCAAGGCCGGCGTGGAGAACCTGATGGCCCTGGGTGGGGATCCGCCGACCGACCCCGATGCCGGAGTGGGTGAGCTCTCCTTCGCCTCCGACCTGGTCGACTTGGCCCGGTCCATCGGTGGCTTCTCCATCGGGGTCGCCGCCCAGCCCGGCGGGCACCCGCTCTCTGCCGGCCTGGCCGCCGACCGCGACCACTTGGCAGCCAAGCTGGCCCTCGCCGATTTCGGGGTCACCCAGTTCTTCTTCGAGGCGCACGAGTACACCTCGCTGGTGGCCGACCTGGCTGACCGGGGTGTGACCAAGCCGGTGCTGCCGGGCATTATGCCGGTGACCAACCTCAACTCGGTGCCCCGGATGGCGACCATGGGCGCGGCCGTACCCGGCTGGATGGTCGAGCGCCTCGAGGCGGCCGACGGCAGAGGCGGGGCCGAGGCGGTTCGCCACGAGGGTGTGGCGTGTGCCACCGAGCTGTGCGAGGAGCTCATGGCATCCGGGGTCCCGGGCCTCCACTTCTACACGCTCAACCGGTCGAGCGCGACCCGCGAGATCTACTCCGCCCTGGGCCTCGGCCAGAACTGACGGCCCGGCCCTCCCCGGTTCGACCGCCACTCCCGGGCCGGATTAGCGTGCGCTCCATGGCAGCCAAGAACCCCATACACGTCACCGTCACGGGCGCCGCCGGCCAGATCGGCTACGCCCTCCTCTTCCGCATCGCGTCGGGTGCCCTGTTCGGCCCAGACCAGCCGGTGGTGCTCCGCCTCCTCGAGATCGAGCCCGGTATGAAGGCCCTCGAGGGTGTGGTGATGGAGCTCGACGACTGCGCATTCTCCCTGGTCAGGGATATCGTGACCACCACCGACCTCAACACCGCCTTCAACGGCACGTCGTGGGCGCTGCTGGTCGGCTCGGTCCCCCGCAAGGCCGGCATGGAGCGGGGCGACCTGCTGACCGTCAACGGCGGGATCTTCGGCCCCCAGGGCCAGGCCATTGCCGCCAACGCCGCCACCGACGTGCGGGTGGTGGTGGTCGGCAACCCGTGCAATACCAACTGCCTGATCGCACGGTCGAACGCCCCCGAGGTGCCGGCCGACCGTTGGTTCGCCATGACCCGCCTCGACGAGAACCGGGCCAAGAGGCAGCTCGCCCGCAAGGCCGGTGTGCCCGTCGCCTCGGTGACCAACCTGGCCATCTGGGGCAACCACTCGGCAACCCAGTTTCCTGACGCGGCCAACGCCAGGATCGACGGCAAGTCGGCCGCCGAGGTCATCGACGACGCGGCCTGGCTGCAGGGCGACTTTCTCACCACCGTGCAGAAGCGCGGCGCCGCGGTGATCGAGGCCCGCGGGCTGTCCTCGGCCGCCTCGGCCGCCAATGCCGCCATCGATTCGGTGGCGGCCGTCCACAACGGCACGGCTGGTGACGACTGGACCTCGCTGGCCGTAGTCTCCAACGGCGAGTACGGGGTTCCTCAAGGACTGCAGTTCGGGTTCCCGGTCCGGACCAACGGTCAGGGCGCCTGGACCGTGGTCGAGGGCCTGAACCACGATGAGTTCGCCACCGAGCGGATCCGGATCACCACCGAGGAGCTGCTGGCCGAGCGGGCCGACGTGGAGGCACTGCTCCCCTGAACGGCCCGGGACGGGGCGAAGTGGACCTGCGGGCCTTGGCCCCGGCTCAGCCTTCGTTTGCCCTCCCGGCTGACCTGACCCATCGGCATGCCGAGCGGCAGGTGCCCGGACCAACTCCTTCCGTCTAGCGTGGCGTCATGCACGACTCGGTGACCGTTCACATGAAGGCCTCCCCGGACCGGGTCTGGGCCCTGGTCAGCGACGTCACCAAGATCGGGAGCTACAGCCCCGAGACCTTCGAGGCCAAGTGGATCGAGGGTGCCACCGGTCCCGCCGTCGGGGCCAAGTTCCGGGGCCACGTGAAACGCAACGGCATTGGGCCCGTCTACTGGACCACGTGCGTGGTCAGCGCCTGCGTGCCCGGGTCGGTGTTCGGATTCGACGTGCTCACCGGGGGCAAAGCACTGAACACCTGGACCTACACGATCGAACCGTCGGGCGACGGTTCGATCGTGACCGAGTCCTTCCGACTGGCCCCGACATTGCCATTGAAGCTGTACTGGGCGGTCCTCGGCTGGGCCCGGGGCAAGACCAATCGCAACGGCATGCAAACCACGCTCGAGGCCGTCAAGGCCGAAGTCGAGAACACCGACGCCTGACCCGGTGCATCGGAAGTCGGCGGGTCGACCAGGGACTTCGCCCGGTTCTTCGCCGACGACTGCGACTCAGGCCGGCAGGAACTCGATGCGGTTGCCGAAGGGGTCATCGACGTACCACTGGGGCTTGCCCGGCACGTCCTCAGTGCGCCGGACAGGGTGGCCGGCCGCCTCGAGGATCGCGCACAAGTCATCGAGGCCGGTCACGGCGAGCGCCGGGTGGGCCTTCGTTGCCGGGCGGAAGTCGTGCTCGACGCCGAGGTGGACTCGGAGCCCATCCCGCTCGAACCAGCAGCCGGCCCGGGCCGCCAGCTCGGTCGGCTTGTCGACACAGGGGATGCCGAGGAGCCCTTCGTAGAAGGCGGCGGCCCGGTCCTCGGCCCCCGGCGGCATGGCCAACTGCACATGGTCAATGCGCTCGACACGGGGGGTCGGTGGCATGTCCGGCAAACTACAGCGCCTCGCCCCCCACCGCTCGGCCGTCGCGCCGCAGCGGGTGGTCGGTCGGCACCTTGACCAGGTGGATGCGGACTCCGTCGGGGTCGTCCACCCAGGCTTCGAGGAGGCCCCAAGGCTCGAGCACGGGAGGACGGGCCAAGCTGATTCCCTGCCCGGTCAACTCCTCGACGGTGGCGGCCAGGGACCGCACCTGGAGCCACAACTCGATGCCCGGCCGACCGTGTGGCGGCCCGGTCCCCACTACCTCGAGGAAACCGCCCCCGGCAAAGAAGACCACGCCCCGGTGGTCGCCCGAACCGAACTCCCGGGCCACGGCGAGGCCGAGCGCATCCCGGTAGAAGGCGAGGGTGATGTCGAGGTCGCCAGGATGGAGGAGGGTCCGACTGCTCAGTATGTCCATGGTCCCCCTCCCCTCGGAGTGCCGTTCAGTAGGTGGTGTCGGCGTCGAGGGTACGGGTGTGCAACCGGGCCGCTGCCAGGAGCTCCTGACCGGCCGCCAGCACCGACAGGTCCCCACGGACCCGGATCCGCCCGGCGTTGAGTGCCTCGGCCGGCGACAGCCCGCCGGTGGCCATGGCGGCGGCGTCTTCGTAGGCGAGGGCGATGGTCACGTCGGCTGCCCCGACCGCTCCCCGGTCGGCGTCACCGAGGGGCTCGACCTCGAGGGCGAGGGTCCCGGCATCGGTGTGCAGCAGCAGCCGCACGTCGCCGTCGGGAGTGCCGCGGACCTCCTGGGCCACGGTGAAGTGCCCGTCGGCCGCGGCCAGGCCGGCCTCGGGACCGGGTGCCGGGAGCGCCACACCGTCCAGGGCGGCGTTGAATCCGGCCACCCATTCATGGGTCAGGAACCTGGGCATGGACCGCCCGCCGCTCCCGGGCTCACGCCGGGGCGTCGTCGCCGACCGGCTCCGGCGGGGAATCATCCGGCGCCGGCGGTGCCATGGCGAATTCCGGGGTCCCGGATCCGTCGGTGTGGGTCTGCGGGATGCCGTGCACCCCGCCCGGCGGCAGGACCGCAGCAGGTCCCTCCGAAGGCGCCTCGGCGGCCGCCTCCTGGGCGGTGCGCTTCGTTCGCTTGTTGATCTTGCGGCCCAGCCATGCCACCGGGTCATACTTGGCGTCGACCACCCGCTCCTTGAGCGGGATGATGGCGTTGTCGGTGATCTTGATGTGCTCGGGGCACACCTCTGTGCAGCACTTGGTGATGTTGCACTTGCCGAGGCCCTGCTCCTCCTGGAGCAGCTGGCGCCGGTCGTTCGTGTCCAGCGGGTGCATTTCGAGCTCGGCCGAACGGATGAAGAACCGGGGACCGGCATAGGCGGTCTTGTTCTCCTCGTGGTCGCGGACCACGTGGCACACGTCCTGGCACAGGAAGCACTCGATGCACTTGCGGAACTCCTGGCTCCGCTCGACATCGATCTGGGCCATGCGGTAGCCGCCGGCCTTGACCTCGTCATTCGTCTTGTCGCGGGGGCTGAGCGGCGGGATCCGCTTGGCCACCTCGTAGTTGTAAGAGACATCGGTCACCAGGTCACGGATGATCGGGAAGGCACGCATCGGGGCCACGGTCACCGTCTCGCCTGGCGGCAGGGTGTCCATGCGGGTCATGCACATGAGCGCCGGACGGCCATTTATCTCGGCGGAACACGATCCGCACTTGCCGGCTTTGCAGTTCCACCGGCAGGCCAGGTCGGGTGCTTCCGAGGCCTGGACGCGGTGAATGACATCGAGGACGACCTCGCCCTCCAGGCCGGGCATGACGTATTCGGCGAACTCGCCGCCGTCTTCGTCGCCACGCCAGATCCGCATGGTGACCTCGCCGCTCTGGTTGCTGCGGACGATCTCCTCGGCCATCAGTTCGCCTCCTCGAGTAGGGCCCGTAGTTCGTCCGGCATCACCGGGACCGGCTCGGGCTGACTAGTGATCGACCGCACGGACGGGGTGCCGCAGACTCCGGTTGGCGCGTTCGACGGGTCGGCGATGCGTTCGACGAAGTTGACCTTGCCCATCTCGGGATCGGCGGTCGGGAAGTCGTCGCGGGTCTGGCCGCCCCGGCTCTCCTTGCGGTTGAGTGCCCCCATGGTCGTGCACCGCGAGATGGTGAGCATTGCGGGGAGGTCGGTGGTGAGGTTCCAGCCCGGGTTGTATTTCGTGCCGCCGGAGAGTGAGATGTTGCCAGCGCGCTCCTCGAGCTCCTCGAGCTTGCCGAGTGCCTGCTCGAGTTCGGCGCCCGTGCGGATGATGCCGACCAGACTCTGCATGGCCTCCTGCAGCGCGTGCTGGATGTCGTAGGGGTTCTCGCCGCCTTCGCGTTCGAAGGGGGCGACGGCGGCATCGATGGTCGCCTGGATCTGACCCTCGTCGAGCGAGATGTCACCGACCCGGCCCTGGGCGAACTCGGCGGCGCCGATGCCGGCCCTGCGCCCGAAGACCAGGAGGTCGGAGAGGGAATTGCCACCGAGCCGGTTGGCGCCGTGCATCCCACCCGCCACCTCGCCCGCCGCGAACAGGCCGGGAACGGTGGCGGCCGTCGTGTCGGCCTCCACCCGGACGCCGCCCATGATGTAGTGGCAGGTCGGCCCGACCTCCATGGCCTCGGCCGTAATGTCCACGCCGGCCAGCTCTTTGAACTGGTGGTACATCGAGGGCAGGCGGCGGCGAATGTCCTCGGCGGTGCGCCGGGTGGCGATGTCCAGGAAGACGCCGCCGTGCGGGCTGCCCCGGCCAGCCTTGACCTCGGAGTTGATCGAGCGGGCAACCTCGTCGCGGGGAAGCAGCTCCGGCGGTCGGCGTCCGGCCGTGTGGTCGTCGTACCACTTGTCGGCTTCGTCCTCGGAGTCGGCAGTCTCGGCCCGGAACATGTCGGGCACGTAGTCGAACATGAAACGCGTGCCCTCCGAGTTGCGGAGCACGCCTCCATCGCCCCGGACGCCTTCGGTCACCAGGATGCCGCGCACCGACAGAGGCCAGACCATCCCGGTGGGGTGGAACTGGATGCATTCCATGTCGATGAGGTCGGCGCCGGCCCACAACGCCATGGCGTGTCCGTCACCGGTCGACTCCCACGAGTTCGACGTGTACATCCAGCTCTTGCCGACGCCGCCGGTGGCGAGCACCACCGACTTTGCCTTCAGCACCACGAATCCGCCTGACGGGCGCCAGTAGCCCACCAGGCCGGAGACGGTGCCGTCGACATCGTGGAGGAGGCGGAGCACCTTCAGCTCCATGAATACCTCCATGCCGTCGGCCACGGCCTTCTGCTGCATGGTCCGGATCAGTTCGAGGCCGGTGCGGTCGCCGACGTGGGCCAGCCTGGCGTACCGGTGGCCACCGAAGTCGCGTTGGAGGATGAGGCCTTCGGGCGTGCGGTCGAACAGTGCGCCCCAGCCTTCGAGTTCGCGGACCCGGTCGGGCGCTTCTTGGGCGTGGAGCTGGGCCATCCGCCAGTTGTTGAGGAGCTTGCCTCCGCGCATGGTGTCGCGGAAGTGCACCTTCCAGTTGTCCTCGGCGTAGACATTGCCCATCGCCGCGGCGATGCCGCCCTCGGCCATGACGGTGTGCGCCTTGCCCAGCAGTGACTTGCACACCACCGCGGTGCGAAGGCCCATGGCCTGGGCCTCGACGGCCGCCCGCAGGCCGGCACCGCCCGCACCGATGATGATGACGTCGAATTCGTGGCTTTCGTAGTCGGTCATTTGATCGTCGCCCTTAGAAGTGGAAGCCATAGTCGTGGATGGTCCCGCTGGCCACCAGGCGCACGTACAGGTCGGTGAAGGCCACGAAAACCAGGCTCAGCCAGGCGAACAGCATGTGCCTCCCATTGAGCGGGGTGAGGGTCTTCCAGAGCTTGTGCCGGATGGGCGCCTTGGAAAACTGCTTGACGCCGCCGCCGCACAGGTGACGGCAGGCGTGACAGCTGAGTGAATAGAGCCACAACAGGGTGGCGTTCACCACCAGTACCACGGTGCCGACGCTGATACCGATGCCGCTCGGGGTCCCGGGCTGCTGGAAGGCCACGATGGCGTCGATGGTCAGGATGACGTTGAAGATGAGGCCGAAGTAGAAGAAGTAGCGGTGGAGGTTCTGCAGGAGGAGCGGGTAGCGGGACTCACCGGTGTAGGAACCGTGGGCGTCGGACACCGCGCAGGCCGGCGGGGACAGCCAGAACGACCGGTAGTACGCCTTGCGGTAGTAGTAGCAGGTCATCCGAAATCCCAGCGGGAAGATCAGGATGAGCAACGCCGGCGAGACTTCCCACCAGGGGATGGTCGGGGTGTGGCTGGCGCCCGGCACACAGCTGGCCGTCAGACACGGGGAGTAGAAGGGCGAGATCAGGTTGCGGTGGAATGAGGAGCCGACGAAGTAGTTCTTGTTCACGAAGGCGGCCCAGCTGGCGTAGGCCACGAACGACGTGAGCACCACGAAGGTGACGACCGGTTGGACCCAGTAGCGGTCCGTGCGGAGCGTGGGGACGTCCGGCCCGCCCCGGGGCCCTCCCAGCACGACCGGGGTTACTGATGCGTCCTCCAACGTCGTCAATGTCTTCTCCCTCATGAGGCCGTGCTCGGCCAATGTATGCGGCCGTAGCCGACCCTCGTCGGTGGGGCCGACCGTGCCCCGACGCGCGCGGGCCCAGGGGCCTGTGTGCTGACAGACCGTTATCATTCCACCCCTGGGCCGACCGTGCGAAACAACCCCTCCCACGTGTCTGTGGCCCGCCCGCCCGACCCTGCGTCCGGCCCGATGGCGTTGACGCACCACGTCGGCACCGCCACGCGTAGGCTCGTCCCATGACCACCCCGGAGCCCTCACGCCGGCCCGCAGCCAGCGCCCCCGTCGACCTCGCCACCCGCCTGACACCCCCGCCCGACATCACGACGCTGGGCGCCCTGCGCCAGGCCGGTTGGGTCCCGATCACCGTGGCCGACGAGATCCGTCGCAACGCCTCGGCCCGGATCGCCGCCGGCGAGCCGCTGGTCACCGGGGTGCTGGGCTTCGGGGACACTGTCCTGCCGCAGCTGGAGAACGCCGTCCTGGCCGGCCACGACATCATTCTGCTGGGCGAGCGCGGCCAGGCCAAGACGAGGATCATCCGTTCCATGGTGGGCCTGCTCGATGAGTGGCTGCCCGTAGTTGCCCACTCCGAGATCAACGACGACCCCTTCCACCCGATCTCCCGGTTCGCCAAAGACCTTCTGGCCGAGACGGGCGAGGACCTGCCGATCGCCTGGGTGCACCGCAGCGACCGCTACGGCGAAAAGCTGGCCACGCCCGACACCTCGATCGCCGACCTCATCGGCGAGGTCGACCCCATCCGGGTCGCCGAGGGCCGATACCTGTCCGACGAGCTCACCATCCACTACGGCCTCGTCCCGCGGCTCAACCGGGGCATCTTCGCGGTCAATGAGCTCCCCGACCTGGCCGAGCGCATCCAGGTCGGCCTCCTCAACGTCCTGGAGGAACGCGACGTCCAGATCCGCGGCCACCGCGTGCGCCTGCCCCTCGACATCGTGCTGGTCGCCACGGCCAACCCCGAGGACTACACCAACCGCGGACGGATCATCACCCCGCTGAAGGACCGCTTCGGCGCCCAGATCCGTACCCACTATCCGCAGGATGCCGTCACCGAGCTGCGTATCGCCGAGCTCGAGGCAGACCTGCCAGGCCGCGGGTCCGGCGGGTCCGCTGGCACCGTGGGCACGCCGCGCGTCGACGTGCCGGAGTTCATGGCCGAAGTGGTGGCGGAGTTCAGCCAGCTGGCCCGCCAGAGCCCGCATCTCAACCAGCGCTCGGGCGTGTCGGTTCGCCTCACCATCGCCAACTACGAGACGTTGGTGGCCAACTCCACCCGGCGTGCCCTCCGTAACGGCGAGTTGGCCGCAGTGCCCCGGGTGTCGGACCTCCAGTCGCTCATCTCGTCCACCCAGGGCAAGGTCGAGATCGAGACGCTGGAGGAGGGCCGGGAGGAGGCCATCCTGTCCCAGATCATCGACGCTGCCGTGTTGCTCGTCTTCCGCCGCCGAGTGCACCTCACCGAGCCCCAGCTGGTGGTGAGCGCCTTCAACGAGGACACCGTGGTCCACGCCGGCGACGACCTGGCGTCGTCGGACTATGCCGAGACGCTCGAGTTGGTGCCGGCGATGTCCGCGCCGGTGCTGTCGCTGACCGGCGGTTCCGAGGACCCGGCGATGGTGGCCAGCGCCACCGAGTTCATTCTCGAGGGGCTCCACTTGACCAAGCGCCTGAACAAAGAGGCGGCAGGCTCCCGCGTTACCTATCGGGGTCGGGGATGACCTGGCGGTACGACTACCGCAGGTGGGACGGCTCCCAAGCGTCGTCGGTCGACGACGCCGACGCCGTCCTGAAGCAGTTGACTGACGACCTGCTGGCCAACGGCGACCTTCACGAGGCGCTGCAACGGATGCTCAACCGCGGCTGGCAGACCCCCGACGGGCAACAGGTGCAGGGATTGCGCGACTTGCTCGACCAGCTCCGCATGGAGCGCGAGGAGCTCCTCGAGCAGGGTGACCTGGGGGGCGCCTACTCCGAGATCGCCGAGGAGCTGCAGGATGTGCTGCGGGAGGAGCGCCTGGGCATCGAGCGTCTGGAGTCGGACGCCCGTGACTCGGGTGATCAGCGCCGCCAGGAGGTCACCGACCAGGTGGCCGCCGAGCGTCGGATGCAGCTCGATCTGCTCCCCAACGACCTGGCCGGCCAGGTGCGCAGCCTGCAGCACTATGAGTTCGTCTCGTCCGAGGCCCGCGAGCACTTCGAGGACCTGATGGAGCGCCTACGCGAGGAGGTGGCCAAGACCTACTTCGACCAGATGTCCGAGGCGATGACCAGCCCCGACCCGGCCCAGCTCGAGCAGATGCGCCTGGCCTTCGACGCCCTCAACCGGATGATCGAGCAGCGCGAGGCGGGTGAACAGATCGACCCGAGCTTCGAGTCGTTCATGGAGCAGTTCGGCGACCTCTTCCCGGGAAACCCGAAGGACCTGGACGAGCTCCTCGAACAGCTGGCGGCCCGGATGGCCGCGGCCCAGGCCATGTGGAACTCGATGTCGCCCGAACAGCGGGCCCAGCTCCAGGGCCTGGCTGAGTCGCTGCTCGAGGACATGGACCTGCGCTGGCAGGTGGACCGGCTGGCTCAGAACCTGCAGAAGGCGTTTCCCGATGCCGGGTGGGAGAACCGCTTCCGGTTCCGGGGCGACGATCCGATGGGGATGGGGGAGGCCACCGACGCCGCCAGCCGGCTTCGCGACCTCGACGACCTCGAAGGTTTCCTGCGGGCCGCCAACTCGCCGGCCGCTCTGTCCGAGGTGGACCTCGACAAGGTGGCGAAGAGCCTGGGTGAGGATGCGGCCAACTCGCTCGACCGGCTGTCCAAGCTGGCCAAGCAGTTGGAGGAGGCCGGTCTCATCGACCAGCGTGAGGGCCGATTCGAGTTGACTCCGAAAGGCACCCGGCGGATCGGCCAGCAGGCGCTGTCCGACCTGTTCGGCCAACTCACCAAGGACCGGGTGGGCAACCATGCCACCACCTGGACGGGAACGGGCCACGACCGCGAAGAGACGACCAAGCCCTACGAGTTCGGGGATCCGTTCAACCTCGACCTGTCCCGGACCGTCCACAACGCGGTGCGCCGGTCCGGTAGCGGCGTACCGGTGCAGCTCCATCCGGACGACTTCGAGGTCATCGAGACCGAGGCACTGACCCGGTCGGCCACCGTGCTGTTGCTCGACCTCTCGTTGTCGATGCCCATGCGCGACAACTTCGTCCCAGCCAAGAAGATGGCCATGGCCCTCCATACCCTGATCTCGTCAAAGTTCCCGAGGGACTACCTGGGTCTGGTGGGGTTCTCCGAGGTGGCCCGGGAGATCGAGCCCGAGGATCTCCCCACGGTGAGCTGGGACTATGTCTACGGGACCAACCTCCAGCACGGGCTGATCCTGGCTCGCAAGATGCTGGCCCACCAGCAGGGGACCAAGCAGATCATCCTGGTCACCGACGGCGAGCCCACGGCCCACATCGTCCCGGTCAGCGGGGGACTCGACTACTTCGTCGACTTCAACTACCCGCCCACGTCGGAGACGCTGGAGTTGACGCTGGCCGAGGTCATGCGGTGCACCAAGGCGGGCATCACCATCAACACGTTCCTACTCGACCCCGACCGGGGGCTGTGGGGCTTCGTCGACCAGTTGAGCCGGATCAATCGGGGCCGCACCTTCGCCACCACTCCGGGCGAGCTGGGTGACTACGTGCTGGTGGACTTCCTCAACCACAAGACGACGGTGCGGTCGCGGGGTCGCCGGGCCGGCTGAGCCGCCGACGTGTTCAGCTGGCAGCGCGCGTCGGCGCCGGGCCGTCGCGGATGTCGCTCTGGACCCGGCGCATCTGCGACCTCAGCACCAGCCGGCCGACTTCGGCAGTGTCGACCCCCAGGTACCTGGCGAGGCCGGCGAGCCGGTCGGGACCCGGTGTCTTGAGGTCGCCAGTCCACTGCTCGATCTCGTCCGAGCTGACGCCGACGGCCGCGGCCACCTCCCGCGGTGTGTGCCCGCGCACCTCCATGCGGTCAGCCAGCCTGTCTCCCAACGTCGGCGGCTTCGCCATGCGGCGCTCCTGTCCGTCCTACCCGGCACGACCTGTGTGCCTGCTCTGCCCCCATTGTTCCCTGGGGCGTCGCCGTCTGCACTGGTCTGTGCTTAGAACCATAAATGGAACGGCATCAAAACCGGGTCAAACGGCGTGCCGGACAGATGGTATTCGGATGCTGCGGGAGTACATCAATGGACCGTCCTTCCGGCGTGCGTAGGGACCCGCCCAACCGATGGGCAACGAGGCAGCGGGCCGCAGCGTGATCCGAGCGTGGACGGCGGGGGAGGCACGTGCGTCGCGTGTCGGCGGGTTCCCGGAACATTTTTCTTGCATTTCGGCCAATTGTGCGGAAGGATTACAGACCTGTAGTTACATCAGTGCTATGCGGCTTCTGACAGGGTCGCATGGATGAGTGGGAGGTCTGGCGATGGACATGGTGTCGTTGATGTATGGGCCCCAGGAACGGACATGGCAGACCAAGGCGAACTGCATGGGGGTCGACCCCGACCTCTTCTTTCCTGAGCGGGGTGCGTCCACTCGTGAGGCGAAAGAAGTATGCCGAGGCTGCGTGGTGCGGGAGGACTGCCTCGAGTACGCACTGGCCAACGGCGAGAAGTTCGGTATCTGGGGCGGTCTGTCCGAGCGCGAACGGCGGCGTCTGCGCCGTCAGCGGGCGATGCAGCGTCGGGCGGCGACAGCTTCCTGAGTGAATGGCACCGCGTCGGGGGTTGGCCGGGAGCCGGTCAGCCTCGACGAGTGCCCAGTCGGTGTTCGATGGTGTCCTCGGCCTGCAGTCCGAGTGCGACCCACCGGGACTCCGGAACGGCGGATAGAGCGGACCGAGGCAGAAGTCCGACGAGTTCGCCCCGAGACACGGTGCAGTTTTCCGCTGCAGCGCCGGCGGCCACCGCGTCGTAGACATCGGTGAGCGTGACCCGTCCTGGGTCGACGACGTTACAACTGACCTGGGCGCTGCCGTCGACGGCCAGCCCGAGGGTGCGCAGCCCGGGTCGCCGGATATGTCCGGCGAGTCGCTTGGCCACTGCCACCACATCGTTGTCGGTGGCGGTCGAGGTATCGACGGCCCCGATCCAGACGTTGTAGGCGATCAGCACGTCACGGGCGCCGACGGCGGTGGCCCCGGCGGTGGGATGGGGTGCCGCCGGACCCGTGTCGGGGGCCAGTGTGGTGAAGGCGTTACGTCGCACCTCGGGTAGCGAACGCCCGGGCCCGTAGAGGAAGCAGGGCACGCCGAAGGTGGTGCCGAACCAGGCGGCGAACGCGTCTCGAGCGGCCATAACCGCCTCCCATGGGGTGGCGGTTCCGTCGGGGCCTACGAGAGGGACGAAGGGGACCACGTCGACGGCGCCGAGCCGGGGGTGGACTCCCTGGTGGGTCGAGAGGTCGATGGTCGCCACCGCGGCTTCGGCCACCCGGCGGGCGGCCGACTCGACGTCGGGCAGTTCGCCTCCCAGGGTCAGGACCGATCGGTGGTGGACGGCGTCGCTGTGCACGTCCAACAACCTGTCTCCGCCGGCCGCGGCCACCGCGTCGACAACGACCCGGTCACGCCCCTCGCTGATATTGATGACGCACTCGGCCGGGCCGGGCGTCCCGGCCGGCGCCACGCCGAGGATCAGGCGCCGGCGCCGACGACGTTCAGTCCGACCCGGCGGCGGCGCAGGATGCGCCGGCGCTCGCGCTCGGACTTACCGCCCCACACGCCGTGGTCGACGCGCTCGGTCAGGGCGTACTCCAGGCAGGCCGCGGCGACGGGGCACTCGGCGCAGATGCGCTGGGCCTCCTGTACGCCGACGCCGTCACTCGGGAAGAAGATGGACGGTGACAAGTCCTTGCACTTCCCCACTTCCATCCAGTCCGTGTCCATGGATCCTCCAAGATCCTCGGGGATCGTCCGGCGCTCCAGGTGGGCTTCTTGCCCGATCGGCCGGTACGTCCGTTGCACCGCCAGTGTCGCGCCCCTGGCCCCGGAGCGGTGCGGAATCGGGGCGTTCTGCGGGTTTCCTCACTGGATTCTTATGTGTGACCTGGGCCTTCTTATCTGCGCCGCGCAACATCGGTGCCAACCGCGCCACCGGCGGTCGCGCCAGGGCCTGGTCCCTGCGGCGGTAGGATCACAGGACTGCCATCCCAGGAGGAACCACTGCCATGACCCCGGTCACCGAAGAACCGATCCTCCCCGACGAGGATGCCGAGCCTCAACCCCCGGTGGGCCATGTGCGGATCGTGTACCTCGGCCCCGTCGCCCCCCACTGGGACGTCCGCTCCGATTTCGGCGACCCCGCACTCATCGAGGAGTTCCGCCGGCGGACCAATGCCCGGTTGGTCCTCCTGCCCCCCCACGACCCGCAGTACCGGCGCAACCGGGAGCGGGTCATCCGTGACGCCGAGCGCGAAAACATTCTGCTCGAGTGGGACCTCGGGCTTCCCGAGGAGGAGGCGCCGGCCGCCGCAGTAATCCCGACCGAGCCGGCGGCCGACAGCCCGGCCTGACAGCCAGGTCCGAGTCGTCCCGCCCATTGACCCGGCGAACGGGTCAATGGGCGGCTGGATCAGTCGGTGGGTGCGTCGAGTTGAGGCAGGTCGATGCGCTCGAGCCAGAGCCCGGGGGCGTCCACCTCGGCCGGGGTGGGCAGGTTGCGCACCGGCTCCCACATCCGGGACAGTGCGTCCTCGCCCGCCCGCTCGATGACGCCGGCCACGAAGGTCCGGCCCCGATCCACCTGGGCCTGGTCGAGGTCGAGCCCGAACAGCGCGCCGGCCGCCTCTTCGCCTTTGCCCCGCTCGGTTCGGCGGCGGTACCAGGCCTCGGCCAACTGGGCGTGGGCCCCGACCAGTTTGGCGCCAACAACGGTGGCGATGTGGTCGGCGTAAGCGTCGACCACCACGGCCAGCGCGGTAAGTTGGTCCGAGGTACGCCGTGACTCGGGAGTGAGGAGGTCGCCGAGAAGGGCTTCGGGATCACCGAACATCCCCTGGAGCGCCTCGAGATCCATTCCTTGGCCCAGGGCCGACTCCGGTCCCTCGCCGGCAGTCAGGCCGCGGAGGCGCTCGGACAGGTCCTGTTGGGCGGCGGCCTGCGACACGGCCAGGGCGAGCAGCAGCTCCTCGAAGTGGGCCCGCACAGCCGGCCGGCTCATGACCGTATTGCAGGCCAGCTCCCGTGCGGACACCCACAACAGGGCCTCCTCGTCGGGCAGGCTCCAATCCGAGGCGAACTCGGCGATGTTGGCCGTCACCAGCAACAGCTCGTCTGTCGGGGCCCATGGGAGCGCCAGTGGGTACTGCCCGAGGGTGCGCTGGGCCAGGTGGCCGACCACCGATCCGACCTGCAGTCCGAAGAACATGGGCCCGATGGTGGAGGCCATCTGGCCCAACATCGCGGCCATGCCCCCGGTGGGGTCGTCCAACGGGTCGAGCCCACCGGCATCTGGCACCGCGGTCGCGGGCGGGGTCCCGGTCGGCGGGGGTGCGGCCATGGCCTGCAGGACCGGGCGCCACGACTCGAGTGCCCGGGAGGTCCAGTCGGCGCGTCCGACCGGCACGCAGGTCAGGCGACGACCGTCCGGGGTGACCGGCATGCCGGTGGCCTGGATCACGTTCAACTCGGCCACCCGCGACAGCTGCTCGACCTGGATGCGCTGGACGGGCTCGACGTTCGATTCGGGGGTGCCGCCGGTAGCCACGTTGAGAGCGAAGGCCCGGGTCATCTCCCAATGATCGGGACCATTGGACCCGAGCATGTTCATGAGGTCGCCGAGGAGCGACTGGAACGGGTTGCCGGGGTCGGCGGGATCGGGCGGTGTCATGGGTCCATGCTACGGCGCCTCCCCGCAGCCGGCTCCGCGGCCCCTGGGGCCGGCGCCGTCAGGCAGGGGCGCGGTCAGCTGTCGGTCAGGACGACCAGGGTGTGGATGGTGACGCCGTCGCTCACCACGGTGAAGCGGAGCGCGGACCCGGGCGGTTCGCCGTAGAGGCGGGTGGACAGCTCGGCCACCGAGCGCACGGCCTGACCCTCGACGTCGACGATCACGTCGCCGACCCGCAGCCCGGCCAGGGCGCCGGCCCCGCCGGCCATCACCGACTGGACCACGGCACCGGTCCCCACGTTGTTGGCGGTCGGGGCGTCTGTGACACCGAGCCCCACCACACCGTGGTCGACCGTTCCGTTCCTCACGATCTGTTCGGCCACGTCTTGGACGAGCTCGGCCGGCAGGAAGACCGACGTGCGCTGGCCGCCGGTCCCGATCACCGCGTCGAGGATCCCGACGACCGAGCCGGAGGCGTCGACAAGGGGGCTGCCGAGGTCGCCGGACGACAGCGGGGCATCCACACCGGTGGTGCAGAACTCGGTGCCCTGCCCGATGCCGGTGGCGACTCCCGAGAACATCACCGTGCCGGCGTAGAGGCGGAAGGCCGGCGACTCGTGGGTCGGTCCCCGGGACTCCATGGCCATGGCGACGACCACCGAACCGGTGGCCGGGTCGCCGTCAGTCATATCGGCCGCCGGTAGATCGTCGGTGATGCGCAGGACGGTGATCCCGGTGGTGGCGTCGGTACCCACGTTCATGGCTTTCTGGCGGGTCCCGTCGGGCTCCACCACGGTGATCGAGCGGGCGCCGGCCACTACCGGTCGGAGCGCCACGATGATGCCGCCGGCCTCGGCGACCACGCCGGTCGCCGTGGTCGTGCCGGAGGCCCGGTCCACGAGGAGGGCCACCGTCGAATCATGGACCGGTGTCGCCACCGACGTCATACGTTGCACGCCGGTCAGCTGACTGAGGTTCGCCTCGGTGGTAGGGACACCGGACACCCAGGTGGCCGGCGGCGCAGCGACTTCACGAGTGGCATCGGCGGTCAGGACCACAACGGCCACCACCATGGTCACGACCAGGCACGCTGCCATACCGCCGACCACCCATCGTCCGGTCGGAGTACGCCCAGCCGCATCAACCAGTGCGACCTGCGTCCCGGACGAGGCCCGCTCGGATGGATGGAGCCACAGCCGGTCGTCGGGCGGTACCCATCCGCGCAGCGGGCCGTCGTCCTCGGGCCCGTCTTCGGGGTTTGCGCCGAAGTCGTCTGGTGGGTCTCCGTGCACGCAGCGAAGGTTATCGACCGCCGGCTCGGAAGGGACGGCGCCTCGCGCATCGCGGCTCCTGCCCGGGGCTCTCCCCGATCGCCCTACGATGACAAGGTGGCCCGGGACCTCGCGATCGACCTCGGGACCTCCAACACCCAAGTGTTCGCCAAGGGCAAGGGGGTCATCCTCGAGGAACCGACTGTGATCGCCCTCAACACCCGCACCCACGAGGTTCTGGCCGTCGGCGATGAGGCCTGGCAGCTGATCGGACGCACCCCGGGGTACATCGTGGCCGTGCGCCCATTGCGCGAGGGGGCCATCACCGATTTCGGCATTACCGAGCGGACGATCCGCCTGCTCCTGCGGAGGGCCGGGATCACCAAACTGACCCGCCCACGGGTACTGATCTGTGTGCCGTCGGCCATCACGTCGGTCGAACGCCGGGCGGTCAAAGAAGCAGCGCGTCGGGCCGGTGCCTCGGCCGCACACCTCATCGAGCAGCCGATGGCCGCGGCCATCGGGGCCGGGCTCGACATCCACGAGCCGGTCGGCAGCATGGTCGTCGACGTGGGTGGGGGCACCACCGAGACGGCGGTCATCTCATTGGGCGGGATCGTGGCCTACCGTGCCGTCCGGTGTGGCGGCTTCGACATGGACGCCGCCATCCAGGAGTACGTCCGCCAGAAGCACGGCGTCGCCATCAGTGACCGCACCGGTGAGGAGCTGAAGATCGCCATCGGGTCCGCCCTCCCCTACGAGGGGGAGATGCAGGCCGAGGTTCGGGGCCGGGAGATCGCGACTGGTCACCCACACACCGTCGTACTCACCCCCGAAGAGATCCGGTTCGCCTTGAGCGAACAGGTCGATCTGGTCATCGACACCGTGCTCGGTTGTCTGGGCGATGCTCCGCCCGAACTGGCCCAGGACATCATCTACGAGGGCATCCACCTGCTCGGCGGCGGGGCCCGGTTGCGGGGCCTGGCCGAGCGCCTGGCTGAGGAGACCGATGTGCCGGTCCACACGGTTGCCGACCCGCTCACGTGTGTCGTGCAGGGTGCCGGGCTGTGCCTCGACTCGTTCGACAGCCTTCGTCCGATCTTCGCCGCCGCCGAATCCTGAGTCCCGGCCGCCGACAGGTTGCCGGCGATCGACTGCCGGCGATCGGATGCGTCAGTCGACGGCCAGCAGGTCCTCGGCGACTTGGCGGACCTGCCAATCGCGGTCGTCGAGGCACCGGGTCAAGGCCGCCTCAACCTCGGGACCCTCGAACGCGGCGAGGGCCACGGCTGCCCGCCTCCGAACGGCCGGCTTGTCGTCGAGAGCGGAAAGCACGGCAGGCAGTCCGGCCGGGTCGCCGATGGCGCCGAGGGCGGCGACCGCCGCCTCTCGACACAGCGGGTCGGCGTGGCCGGTCTCACCCGTAGCTAGAAGGGACAGGCGGCCGACGGCCGAGATATCCTCGCGTTCTCCGGTCGCCCACGCCGCCATCTCGACCACTGACGGTTCGCGATCGTCGAGGACCGGCAACAGCGGCACGTCGGGGTGGGTGGCCGTCAATTCGGCTGCCCGGCGGCGGACCGTCGGGTCGCCGTCGGCCAGGGCGTCGGCCAGCACGTCGTCGGCCAGCTCGTCCAGCCGCTCCAGCGCGCCGAGCGCGGTCGCTCGCACGGTGGGCGCCGGGTCGGACAGGCCGGCCCGGGCAGTGGCCGGGTCACCGACATGGCCGGCTTTGGCCACGGCCCGGCGCCGATCGGTGACGCTCAGGTCCTCCGGTTCCGTGGCAGGCTGCACGGCACCACTATGACCGACGACGAGCACCCGACCACGCCGGACGATGCGGCGGAGCGGGACCCGATGGCCCGCCAATCCTTCCCCCAGGCATCACCTGGCCCGGGGACCGGCGTCCCTTCCGGCCCACCGCCCGGTCCACCTCCTTCACAAGCGCCTCCGCCCGGCCCACCTCCGGCCCCGAACGCGAACGCCCCCGCCGGCCCCGTCCCGCCCAACGCACAAGCGAGTCCTGTGCCGAAGCGTCCATCCCAGCTGCGGTGGGTGGTATGGGGGGTGATCCTGGTACTGGTCCTCGGCTTGTTCGTTTCGTCCCGGATCAATCTCAACTATCTCGCCATCGAACCCGGCACCGCCCAATCGGTCCAGCCGTTCATCACGGTCCCGACGTCCAAGGCTCACCACGTCACGCACCCGGTCCTGTTGACCGACGTGCAGGAGGCCCAGGTGACCGCCCTCAATTACCTGATCTTCAAGCTCCAGTCGAACACGGTGTTCTACTCGGTCCCCTCCGTCACCGGTGGCACCGCGCCAAGCGAGCTCGATGCCCAGGGTGCGCTCCAGATGTCCCAGGCTGAGGCGTCGGCCAAAACCGCCGCGCTGCGCCACCTGGGCTACACAGTGACGACGACCCCGTCGGGTGCCGTCATTGCCGGCACGTTCGAAGGATCCCCTGCCTACGGAGTACTGAACGTGGGCGATGTCGTGACCGCGGTCGACGGGAACCCCACCTTGTCCGCACTGGCCCTGACCCATGCCCTCGCCCCCTACCACTCGGGCCAGACGGTGACCTTCTCCGTCCGCAAGGGCGGCAGTGGGTCACCGGTCCCGGTGCCCCTGACCCTCAAGCGCACGACCGTCAAGCTCGACGGACGGAGTGTCACGCTGGACGTGGGGATCATGCCCCAGGACCAGGTGGACTACACCTACCCCTTCCGGGTCTCGATCGACGTGACGAACATCGGCGGTCCTTCGGCCGGCCTGGCCATGACCCTCGGGGTCCTCGACACCCTCAGCGGGGGACAGCTCACCGGCGGCCACACGGTGGCCGTCACAGGGACGATGGATGCCGACGGCAACGTCGGACTGGTGGGTGGTGTCCCCCAGAAGACGGTGGCCGTCGAGAACGCCGGGGCCACGATCTTCCTCGTCCCGCCGGGCAATTACGCCGACGCCAAGTCGAAACAGCGGCCGGGCCTGAAGATCTACGCGGTGTCGACCCTCGATCAGGCGCTGCAAGTGCTCGCGGCCAACGGCGGCCACGTGCCGACGGCCGCGCTGGTCGCCGCAACCAGTAGCGGCGCGGGATGAGCCGCTGGCCCGACGGGCGGTCGTAGGCTCTCCGGCATGCCTGAGGAACGTCGCCTGACCATCACCTCATCGCCCCACCTGTCCCCGGACGACGTGGCCAGGCACACGTTCGCTTCCGTCCGCCGGGGCTTCGACCCGACGGAGGTCCGGGACTACCTTGAGTCGCTGGCCGCCGGGGTACGGGCGCAGGCCGAGCGCGAGCAGGAGCTCCTCGATGCGCTGGCCGCCGCCGAGGAGCGCGCTGCTAATCCGGTCATCGACGACTCCATGCTCGCCGGTGCGGTGGGCAAGGAGACGGCGCGGGTACTCCAGAGCGCACACGACGCGGTCGCCGAGATGGTGGCCAATGCCGAATCCGAGACGGGTCGCCAGTTGGCCGAGGCCCAGGCCGAGTCCGAGCGCCTGTTGGCGGAGGCCACCGAGCTCAATGGGCAGGCCAAGGACCGGGCCGATGCCCTGCTCGCCGAACGGACAGCAGAGGCCGAGGCGTCAGCGGCATCCCTCCTCGAGCGGACTGAGCAACAGGTGACGGCGGCCCTCGACAAGGTGCGGACCGATGCCGAAGAGCTGACCGAGCGGGCCCGGGCGGAGGGCCGCGTCATGGTCGAGGAAGCCCAGCAGCTGCGGGCCCGGGTACTGGCCGACCTGTCCCGGCGGCGCAAGGTCCTCCACGCCCAGATCGAGCAGCTGCGGGCCGGCCGTGAACGCCTGGCCGAAACCATCACCGACGTGCGCCGTGCGGTCGACACCATCGCCGAGGACCTGTTCAATGCCGAGAACGAGGCCCGCCTGGCCGCCGAGGTGGCCGGCCGCGAAGCGGCAAACCGTCCCGACGAAGGGACGCCCGAAGAGCTGGCGGCCGCGTTGCTGGCCGAGGAGTCCGCTGACGCCGAGGCGCTGTCCGGGTCGGCCCCCGGGCCCGCAGCTGAGGAGGCGGACGGCGACGGCGACACCGGTCCGGCCGCCTCGCTACCGGTCGAGAAAGTGGATGCACTGTTCGCAAAGTTGCGGGCAGCCCATGGTGACGAGGCCACCGGCGAGGCGCCGGAGGCCGGAGAGCCGGCCAAGGGGAAGTCACCCGATGCCGAACCGGATGCGAGCGAGGCACCGGAGGCATCACCGGCCGGGACGACCGACGAGGAAGCAGGCCGATCCGGAGACGACGGCCCTCCGGAGGCCCGGCATCCGCTCGCCGTCCAGCGCGACGAGCTGATCGCTCCGATTGTCACCGGTCTCTCCCGTCGGCTCAAGCGCTCCCTCCAGGACAGCCAGAACGACGTGCTCGACCAGTTGCGGGCCAAAGGGACCACCTGGTCGGCCGACCTCCTGCCCGATGAAACCGAGAACGTCGATTCGTTCGCCACCTCGGCGTTGCCCTTCCTGGAGGAGGCAGCCGACGCCGGAGCCTCCTTGGTCGGGAACTCGAAGAAGCGCCCGTCGGCCGACGCGCTGCTCGCCATCGCCCACGAGATGGCCGAGGCCATCGTCGCTCCCCTGCGCCGCCGGCTGGCCGACAGCGAGGGCCTGGAGGGTGCCGAGGAATCGGTGGTCACCGAACATGTCGGTTCGGCCTTCCGGGAGTGGAAAGGCGAGCGCATCGAGCGACTGGCAGGCGACCACGTGATCGCTGCGCTGTCACTCGGAACCATCGCCGTCGCCGGCAAGGGCGGGATCGAGTGGGTGGCCGTGGCGGCCCCCGGCGAGACGCCGTGCCCCGACTGCGAGGACAACGGCCTGAACGGCGCGCAGGCCGCCGGTGAGGACTTCCCGACCGGGAACCCACACCCCCCGGCCCACCCGGGGTGTCGATGCCTGCTGGCCCCGGGCACCCCCTAGGCTGCTGCGGTGCGCACACCTACTGACATGCCTACGGCCACGGCGTCGACGAGCCACCGGGGTCGTCGTTGGATCATCGTGGCGATCGTCCTGCTGGTGGTCATCTTCGCCTCGTTGCACACCTTTGCCGTTTTCTACACCGACGCCCTCTGGTTCTCGTCGGTCAATCTGCACTCGGTCTGGGTGAAGCTTTTCGAGATCAAGGCCGGCCTGTTCCTGGTCTTCAGCGCCATCTTCGCGGTCATGCTCCTGGTCAGCCTCGTCGTCGCCGAACGACTGGCTCCGAAGGGACCGTCGGTGGACGCCGAGGACGAGTTCGTGAAGCGCTACCGCGAGGTGATGAGTCCCTACGCCCGTTGGCTGCGGGCCGGCGTCGTGGTGGTGCTGTCGCTGATCATCGGGTCCCAGGCCCTCGGCCAATGGCAGAACTGGATCCTCTTCCGCAACAGCACGCCCTTCCCCTCCACCGATCCCCAGTTCCATCGGAACGTCGCCTACTTCGTCTTCACTCTTCCGTTCCAGCAGTTCGTCATCCACTGGACCCTGGTGGCCCTCATCATGGTCCTCCTCGTGACCACGCTCAGCCACTATTTGAACGGCGGCATCCGGATGCAAGGCCCGCGGCCCCGGGTCCGCCCGGCGGTCAAGGCCCACCTGTCGGTCATCCTCGGTCTCATCGCCCTGACCAAGGCTGTCGGGTACTACCTGGCCCGGTTCAATCTGGACCTCTCATCCAACGGCTACGCGCAGGGCGCCGGATACACCGACGTAAATGCCCGGCTGCCCGCCCTCGAGCTGCTCATCCTGGTGTCGTTGGCCGCCGCCGCGCTCCTCATCTACAACATCCGTCGCCAGGGCTGGGCCCTGCCCATCCTGGGCGTCGGGCTGTGGTTCCTCGTGGCACTGACGGCGGGAACCATCTATCCGGCCGCCGTCCAGGCCCTCAAGGTGAACCCGGCCCAGAACACCCTGGAGCGCCCGTACATCCAACGCAACATCGAGGCCACCCGGACGGCCTATGGCCTGAACAAGGTCGTCAGCACCCCGTATCCGGCATCGAACACGTTGTCGGCCGCACAGGTATCGGCCAACAACGACACGCTCGCCAACATCCGGCTCTGGGACCCGCTCCAGACGCAGCCCACCTACGACAAGCTGCAGGACACCAAGTCCTACTACCAGTTCAACAGCCTGCCCATCGACCGGTACAAAGTGGACGGGGTCGAGGCGCCCACCGTGGTCGGTGTTCGCGAGGTCAACGACCAGGACCTGCCGTCCACGTCCTGGGTGAACACGACGCTCCAGTTCACTCACGGCTACGGCATGATCGTGTCCCCGTCCAACGTCGCCTTGACTGACAACACCACCAACAGCGGGGCTCCGCAGTTCGCAGTGGGCTACGTGCCGTCGGTGTCGACCGACGGGCTGCCCTCCATCACCCAGCCGTCGGTCTACTTCGGCCTCGACAATGCGGGCTACGTGGTGGCGAACACCAAGCAGCTCGAGATCCAGTACCAGCTGACCGCCGGCAACAACGTCGAGATCCACTACCACGGTGACGGTGGCGTGCAGCTGTCGTCGTTCTTCAAACAGGTGATGTTCGCCGTCCGGTTCAACGACATCAACCTGCTCATCTCCAGCCAGATCACCAACGACTCCCGGCTGATGTTCGATCGGGGCGTTCAGGCGCGGGTGTCGAAGGCGGCACCGTTCCTAAGCCTCGATGCCGACCCCTATCCGGCCATCATCAACGGGCATATTGACTGGATCCAGGACGCCTACACGACGTCGGCCAACTATCCCTACTCCCAGGACGCCGACACCAGTGCGGTGGCCTCGGGCAGCGGCCTGTCGGGCACGTTCAACTACGTCCGCAATTCGGTCAAGGTTGTCATCGACGCCTACACGGGCAAGATGACCTTCTACGTGATGAACCCGAACGACCCGATCATCGAGACCTACGAGAAGGCCTTCCCAGGCATGTTCACGTCGGATTCGAAGATGTCGACCGAGCTGCGCGATCACATCCGCTATCCCGAGGACATCTTCACGGTTCAGGCCACCATGTACGGGAAGTACCACATCACATCGCCGTCGAGCTTCTACAGCGCAGCCGATGCTTGGACGCTGTCGCCCGACCCGGGAGCAGGATCGCCGTCTCAGGCTCTCGCCACCACCCAGACAGTGAATGCCCAGGGCCAAGTGGTCTCCACAGGGCAGCTGGTGAGAATGTCGCCGATCTACCAGGTGATGCGGGTCCCGGGCGAGACGCAGCAGACCTTCAACCTGCTCGACGCCTTTGTGCCGGTGTCCTCGTCGAGCCAGATCCAGAACCTGTCCGGCTTCATGATTGCCGGCTCCGACCCGAGCTACTACGGCCAGCTCAAAATGTTCGTGACCCCGCGGGGCAATCCTCCGAATGGTCCGGCCCTCGTAGCGGCCAAGATCGACGCGCAGCCGAGCATCTCGAGCCAGATTTCGCTGTTGAACCAGAACGGGTCGTCAGTGCTGCTTGGGAATCTGCTGCAGATTCCCGTTGCCGGCTCGCTCCTCTACGTCCAGCCGCTCTACGTCGAGTCGTCGAGAAATCCCTTTCCCGAGCTGCAGAAGGTGATCACCGTGTTCGGGAACCAGCAGGCCACCATCGCCAACACGCTGTCGGCCGCCCTCAGCTCGCTGTTCACGGCTCCGGTCCAGATCAGTCCGACCGGCGGAGGTGGCACGTCGAGCACGCTCTCCCCGCAGGCCGAGGCACTACTGGCCCAGGCCCAGGCCTCGTACACCCAGGCTCAGGCCGACCTGACGGCCGGCAACCTCGCCGCCTACCAGAACGACATCAATGCCATGGAAACGGCACTTCAGGCCGTCCAGGGGCTGACCGGTGGGCCTGTGGCCAGCACGACGACCACGACCACCACCAACCCGAGCTCGGCCGCCTCTGCCGCAGTGAGCGGCTGACCGGGCTGGTGCCACACTGGGCACCGAAGCGCTGGACGATCCGCTTCGGGGGAGTGGTACTGTGTCCCTCCACGACGCGGGGTGGAGCAGTCTGGTAGCTCGTCGGGCTCATAACCCGAAGGTCGCAGGTTCAAATCCTGCCCCCGCCACCAAGTAATAATCCCAAGTCAATGGGGGTCGGGCCACTCGGCCCGGCCCCCTTTGCATGGAGAAAAGCATGTATTTGTCATCAATTTGTCATCAGTCGGGGGTTTGCCCATGATCGTGGATGAATTGGCCAAGCATCGGCGCGAGACACTTGTCTTGAAGCACATGGATTGGCTCACAACCAGACGCACGTATGCCATTCGAGTCGACCGGGTAAATGATGTTCCCGAGTGGCGCAGTGCCGCTCGGGAAGCCGGTCGTCGTCTCAAGATTTCGGTGCGTACCGGCGTATCTCGGGACGGGACGTTGGTGTGGGCGTCTGAAGGTCCGTAGGCCGTCGCCGACGCAGCTCAGTACGGGACTTCACGCTCCTGGGAGCCTCAGGCCGTCTGGTCGGGCAGTGCCTCAGGTGATCCGAAGATCAGCTCGGCAATCTGTTCCGCTGCTTCCTCTTGCATCTGGGGCACCGTATGGGTGTAGATGTCAAGGGTGAAGGTCATTGATGCGTGGCCAAGTCGTTCCGAAACCACCTTGCCTGGCACTCCTGCTTGAAGTGCCAGTGTTGCGTGAGTGTGCCGGAGATCGTGAAGTCGAATCCGTGGCAATTTCAGCCGCGCCACCGCTCTGTCGAATGCCTGGCTGAAGTAGTCGGGATGTGTCGGAGTGCCGTCGAGTTTGGGGAAGACCAAGTCATGATCGACGTAAGACTCGCCGATGGCTGAGCGTTCGACGTGCTGGTTGACTCGGTGGGCGGAAAGGGCTGCGAGAGTGAAGTCGTCTAGGGCAATCAAGCGACGACCGCGAGCCGTCTTCGGCGTGCCGAAGCTGAGCTTGTAGTTGACGCTTACGATGGTCTGCCGTACTGCCAGACGCTTCGATTCAAAGTCGACATCGGCCCAACGAACTCCGAGCACTTCTCCACGACGCATTCCGGTGGTTGCGGCCACCACGTAGGCAGCTTGCAACCTGTGACCCTGAAGGCCTGTCAGGAAGGTACGGACCTGATCGCCGGTCCACGTCTTCATGACCTGAGAACCTGATTGCTGAATTCTCGGTGGGTCCGCCGATTCGGAGACGTTCCGATTGACCAACTGCTTGCGCAGGGCATCTCGGAGGGCCTTGTGAATCATGTTGTGGATCGAGCGAACGGTCTTGGGCGAGAGTCCACCGGGCGCGTTCAACTTTCCGCTCTCGAGTAGGTCGGTGTAGAGGCGGTCCAGGTGATTGTGGTTCAGACGCTGCAGTCGTATCCCACCAAGTGTCGGAAGAACGTGAAGGACGACCATGCCGCGGTAGTTGTCCCAGGTTGATGGACGGATCGACCGCTTGGCGATCGGCAACCACTGCTCGGTCAGGTACTCACCCAACAGAAGCTTGCTGGGCTCTACGTAATCGCCCGATCGGACCGTCATGATCGTGTTGCTGAGGAAGGTCTGGGCGTCTTCCTTCGTCTTGAATCCTCCCTTGGTTCGCTGGCGGCGCTTCCCGGTGCTGTCAGGCACGTAGTAGTAGGCGGTCCAGGTCGAGCCCCGTTTCTTGATGAAGCTTCCTTGCATCCCTAGACCTCCTCTTCTAGGTCGTCGGGTGGTTCGAGCAGACGAGCCAATGCCACCGTCGGGATGCGGATGAGGCGCCCGACTCGAAGGACCGGCACCGGGAATGTGCCCTCCTTGATTGCCTTGTAGCCCGTGCTCCGATCGATGTGAAGGAGCAGGAAAGCCTCGTCGGCAGTAATGACCGGCCGCTCGCCAAGAGACAGACGAAGTGCCTGCAACCGCGACGCCCCGACCGATGTTGGTTGGGGCGCCTGGTTGTTGGTGGTTTCAGTCATTGAAGACTCCTTTCACTCATGGGGTTAGTTCAAGGGTGGGCGGGCTTGCGGCCATCAGGCCGATCTGGAGCAGGCGCACCTGCACCGCCGTCCAGGATGTTTCGAATCGTTGGGCAAGGCGCCTCGGGTCATGCATGCCGAGGTCGAAGTAGTAGTGGCGCATCCAGTGAGCAGGCATGAGTAGGCATGCGGCGAAGTAGTCGCAGACCTGCTCGGCTCGTTCACGGGCGGAGATTCCCTCGAGGTCCGGGTAGAGGACCTTGATGAACGGATTGTCGAGCACGTGCTTGAACTCGTGGGCTATCGAGTAGCGCTGGCGGGCAGGAGACTCGTCGTCGTTGACGACGATGAGCCAGTGGCCTTTGCGCCAATGGGCGGCTCCCGAGACCGGACAGGGCCTCATGCGCTCGACCTCGATGCGCGGAATGCCCGCGATGATGCTCTCGGGCACTGGCGGCAAGACCACACGTGCACTGGTGAGCAGCAGGTTGGCCTGCAGTTCGGCTACCTGCATGGCTTCTTGCATCGAGAGGGGACGGATCGGGACAACATCACGCAGCTTCCTTATGACGTCGTTCACGGCGCCCTCCGTTCTCACCGGCGTATTTCTGCTCCAGAAGGTCGAAGTGGGCCTTGAGCTGCAGGACTGCCTCAGGAGGCAGGTCGTAGCGGCTACGCAGATACGGGACGAGACTCGGCAGGCCGTCACTGAAGTGGGCTGCCACGAACAGGTCGGAGGTCTCAAGGTCTAGGACCTTGGCGATGCGATTGAGCGAGCGTGCATCCGGGTTCTGGTACATCCCACGCTCGAGGCGTGAGAGCCACCGCGGATCCACGTGTGCAGCTGCTGCGGCTCTTCCGATTGAAAGGCCCAATGCCATTCGTCGGTCACGAATCATCCCTCCTACTGAGGTTCTCATTTCATGTGTCATTACAAACTCCCTGGTCACAGCCATATTTTACCAGCGGCCACGGATTGAAGTCCGGTGCAATTTGCCGAAAATGGTGCCCGTTCGGCATGTTCTCTTGGAGAATCCGCCAACTTAGGTTGGGAGGGGAGGAGCGCCGAAGCGCTCCTCCCCTCACTGCAAGCGACAGCCGTCACGTGCTGGTCCCCGAGCTCGTCGGGGGCGCAAAGCCCATGGGCGCCTGGTCGGCCTTCTGGCCGCGCCGACGGGTGCTCTTCGGTGCCGCAACCTCGGTGGTTGCCTTGTCGAAGAGTGCCCCGATGGCGTCCTTCTTGGCCTTGGCCTCCCGGTCGATGTCATCGAGAGCCGCAGTGGCTCGCTCGGCCAGATCACCTTCCGCCACCTTGCGCGCAAGATGCGTGTCGATGGCTTCTCGGATCTGATCGATGACGGTGGTGCCTTCGAGCTGCGAGACGAGGCCAAGCAGCTCGGAGACGCCGTCTTCAAGTCGAACAGCGATGGTCTTCATGACGTCACCTCCTCGGGTCGGCCAACGACGGGCGAGACGACCGGCAGTCGCCGGAAGTGTCGCCAGTAGCTCTGGCGTGGTGCGGGTAGGAACATGTGAGGTACCTCCTCGGTGGTGTTGCGGCCGCCGATCCCCGGTTGGGATCGAGTGGACGGCCGCAGGACGCCGACGAGGCCTCATGCCGCTTCCTCCACTAGTGGGGGACGCCGCCCGAGGCGCTTCCAGGCCAGGTCGACGTAGCTCGGGTTGATCTCGATGCCCAGCCAGTCCCGCCCGTGGCGCTCGGCTACCTGGGCAACGGTTCCCGTCCCCATGAAGGGATCGAGCACGAGTCCCGGTCGGGTCGGCCCGCTGCAGACGCACCCGGCCTTGAGTGGTCCTGGCTGGCGCAGGACACGCCAACGATTCGGGTAGCGCCTCACATGGGTCTCAACCACCGACGCGGGCTTGCGGACTCCCAGGACGAAGATCTTGCCGGGTGAGGCCTTCCAGGGAGCGCCGCAGTCGAGGCACACCTTCACCGGACAGGTAGCCAGGAGCGGACGCTCAACGAGAGCGATGGGGAAGGTGGCAAAGTGTGCCCCCTTGAAGCCGGCGGTTGGGATCCGCCAGACATCACCGGGGTTCTTGCCGAGAAGGTGGCCGGGGACTCCGGTCAGGCGAGCCCGATGGAGTCCGGAGTTCGATCCGGCCAGAGGCCCTGCCCAACTGGGGCGTTCGTTCTTCACCTTTCGCTCTGTCCGTGCACCGCCTGTTGTATGCGGAATGCGAACAGCGTCGAGGTCGAAGAAGTAGCGGGGCGAGCGGACAAGGAAGTAGACGGCGTCGTAGGAGGCGGTGAATCGATCGGTCACACTCGATGGCATGGGATTTGGCTTGGCCCAGATCACCTTGTTGCGGACGATCCAGCCGTCCTCGGCGAGTGCGAGGAGTAGGCGCTCGGGAGCCAGAAGAAGGCTCTTTGCGGGTGCGCCGTAGCCCTGATGTCGGGAGTAGGAGTCACCCAGGTCTATCCAGACGGATCCGGCAGGGGAGAGCACCCGGCCGACCTCCCGGAAGACGTCCCGCAGTTTTGCGACCCACTCGTCCACCGTGGCTTCGAGACCGATCTGCCCGTCGACGCCGTAGTCGCGCAGCATGAAGAACGGGGGACTTGTGATGACGCAGTCCACGGAGTGGTCGGCAAGCGTGCGCAGCTGCTCCAGGGTGTCGCCGATGAGGATGGTGTTTCGAGGCGTCATGGAGTCATCCCTCCAGCCATGAGACCGACAGCCCCGTCGAAGAGGGTGACCATGTAGAGCGACCAGGCATCGGCGGGCTGACGTTCGCAGCAGTCCGAAATGACTTGTGCCCGTCGTTGGTCGGGGACGGTCCAGAGGACTCGGGGGAAGACGCCGTGCTTGGCTTGTTCAGTGCCGCTGGACCAGTAGGCCCGGTAGACGTCGAGCTTGGTCTTGATGGTTGTCGGGTGCTCGGTCGCCAGGTCCACTTCGACGAACCAGGAATCCTCGTAATCGCCGCTGCCGATGCGAACGAAGGCGTCTGGCTTGACGACGGACCTCCCACCGCCCCGACCGGGGTAGTGACGCCAGCAGTTGGGTTCGGCAGTGAACTCGAGGAGCTCGAATGCGTTGGTACGGGACTGCTCCGTTAGACGAACGTAGAGCTCGGTAACGGCCAGGGCGTGGCGGATGAAGGACGTTCCCGGGGTGGAGGGCAGACGGCGGGGGAGACCGGTGGATTGATTCAGAGCACGTTGGCCAACGTCTGAGAGTTGGTAGAGGAAGCCAGAGGAGCCCGCGTGGACGCCGCCGATGACTCGGTCGAGCCTTGTGACCAACCGGCGGTTAGTGAGGCTTAGAAGGGCTCTGCGGCGATGCTGGGACGACTTCCCGACGAAGTGGAGGCGTTCGATCTGGGCGGCACTGGCAAGACGGACCTGCTCCAAGGTGGAGAGAACTGCCAAGTCCCGTTCGGAGAGTTGCTCGACAAGTCGGGCTAGACGTTCTGAGTTGATGTAGCTCCTAGTCATAACTTGACCTCAGGGATTACCAGGAGAGTCCCCATCAATCCGGCGGGAGAGATGCAGGTTGAACTGGATATACGCGATGTCGCGATTGATCCGACCGGCCGGGCGAGCGCACGTTGGACGGACGCTGAGTTCAATGGAGGGCCGGGGCGCGAACTGGGCGCCGAGATCAGGCATGGCCGGCTCCAAGGGAGATGCGGCCACCAGGGGAACCGCTGGCCGCGGACGGATTCGACGGGACGGGGGAAGCACTGAGTGACCAAGCGATCCAGGGCGTTGCCGAAGTGGCGGGCGAGCACAGAAGATGGTGAGTCGGTGAGGGCCTTCCGACATCGGACGGCGATGGAGGTCGAGGCTTTCGCCGGATTGTCCGCGTGAGTGTCAGGTTTGGCGAATGACGCAAGCATTGTGATTGGCGTGAGCGGACGGGCGATGCTGAAGGAGTGAAGGTAGATCACTTCGCGCTCCTCCGCTGACGACCCACGGGTCCGGGTCCACGTGGGCGCTCGTGGCGGGCACGCATCTCGGCCTCGATCTCGTCACGGTCTCGTCCGTAGCGCTGGCGGGAGCGCTCACGGATATCTGCGCCGTCAGAGATCACGGGAGGAGCTGGTCGCGTGACGCCCGTCGCAGGAGGTGCAACCCGGGAGCCGATGGCAAGCGTCGCTACGACCTCGTGGGCACCGAGCCCTTGGAGGTCCTTGGCCGTGAGGCGAGGAGCTACTTCCTGGGCCAGGCGGCGAGCGTCTGCAGCCGAGGGCTGGAAGATGACCCGGGAGCGGGCGTTAGCGAGAACCGCTTCCCTCACTTCAGGCGTGAGCTGACTGAGGTTCTGATTGGCGAGCGTCAGGCCGAGACCAAGCGCTCGGGCCTGGGCAAGGAGATCGGGAATCGGAGTCGGGAGATTGAGGAAGTCCTGGAACTCATCGATGTAGCAGAAGACCGGCGTCCGGGCGCTCTTGGGCAAGACGGCTCGGCGCTGGACAGCCTGCCACAGGCGCGCAATCAGGAGGCTCCCGACTAGAGCGGCTGCATCCTCACCCAGGAGCCCCTTGGACAGAGGCACGAGGAGGATCTTGCCTTCAGACAAGACCTCGTCGAAGTCGAGGAGCGGACGCGACTGACCGAGCACGTTGCGCAGGCGAGGCCGTACGAGGACACTTCTGAGCTTGTTGAGAACCGGTCCGGTCTGCTGTGCCCGTTCGGCCTCCGACTGAGCCTCGAATGCAGCCCAGAATGGCCCCAGGCCGATCGGGTCATCGAGTTGGCCGACGATGTCTCGGCGGAATGCAGCATCGGTGAGGAGCAGGGGCACCTCGGCCAAGGTCATCTCTGGAACTCCGACCAGAGTGAGAAGGGCAGCGCGGAGGATGTCGTCAGTTCGAGGTCCCCAACTCGAGGCATAGAGGCGATGGAAGGTGCCGAGCACTTGCTCGGCCACAAGCTCGGGAGCCTCGGCGCCGCCGGCCAAGAGGTTCACCCCTACCGGCTGCTCGTCGTCCGTGGGGTCGAGAATGATCACGTCGCGTATCCGGTGAGCGGGTACCCGTTCGATGATGTCGTCCACCAGGTCTGATTTGGGATCGACCACGATCACTCCGCGTCCAGCCGCCATGTCTTGTGCGACCAGATTCAAGATCACGGTCGACTTCCCGACGCCGGTCGGGCCGAGCAGGAGGAGATGTCTCGTCCCGTCGATGACGGAAGTGGCCAACGGGCGACCCGTCATCCCGGGATAGAAGGAGTCGGCGACGATCCGTCCTGCGGTGGGCAATGAAGTGTCGGGGGCCACCGGGCGGCACCCACCTACTGCAAGACCAGGCAGGTTGACTCCCCCAACGGGTAGCCCCAGAAGGCCGGCCAGCTCGCCGCTATTGAGGTGGCACGTAGGAGCACCGATGGCGATGCGTCTACGAGTCAGCGCACGGCCAGCTATGAGTCCGGAACCGCGCCGACGACGCAGGGCGGCTTCGGGCGAGTTGGCCGCATGAAATGCACCTGTCAGCCGCCGGAGCAGCTGTCGATCCCGTGCCTTGGACCCACTCGACGCCCCGATCCGGATAACAACGGAGAAGAGCGGGCGGGAGTACTTCTCTCGGACGGACTTGGTGACTTGTTTCTTGGACGTCGAGTCCGTCGTCGTCCACCAGCCCGAGGGTGACTTCGGAGGGCGCGAGCCCAGAGCCGAAATCAGGAGCTGGACGACCATGGCCTCGCCTGAGTTCAAAGGCAGGAGGGAGGCCAGGACAGCGGTGCTCGTCCCGGCCGCCGTATCGATTTTGAGCTGGTGGCTGGGTGATGTGGTCACAAGCTCTCCGGCAAGCGACGGCTTGGGAGCGGCGTAATCATTGTCCGGGATCGCGGTCACACCAGGCATTGCGCCCTGGAGGTGAGCGAGTACGACATCCCGTTCACGACGGCCAAGAAGCAGGTGATGGGCAATGCCTGCCTCAGACGACGTGACCTCCACGCCGACCGCCCGGGTCTGGGTGATGCGGCGCCAACCGGAAGCGCGGATGCCGGACAGGCCAGCCAGGAACTGCTCGATGTCAGCAATCGACAACTCACCCGAGGTACGCAGGGTGTAGGCCACAAGATCACCTGACCAACGCACGGCGTCCCTACTGCGTAGACCCAGCACGGCCGCCGATGGAGCAAGGCCGGCGATACCAAGTGCTCCCAGAGTGAATGCGGGATCAGTCATTGTGTGCCTCTCCGCAGCCGCTTTGTGGGTGCGCTTTCGGCTCGCGTTCCGTCGCCTCTTGGGCTAGCTGTTCTGCGAAGGCGAGAAGGGCGAGCACGTAGAGCAGACGACGAGTGTGTTGCAGGCATTCCGCCACAATTCCGATTTGGCTTCGTCGCTTCATGGGTGATTCTCCTTCCTAGCGTTCGCGGACAGGTGTCCGAGATGGTGTGATGGTCGGGTCCAATCGCCCCTGGCAATGACCCCTGTTGTTGTTGTACCGCGGACGCGAGTCCCGTCCCATGGGCGTAGTTCTAGAAATCGCGGTATCAGCAGGACGAACTCTTGGGACCTATGCCAACCATTCGCTAACGCCGTGAAGTCACCATGACCAGCACTGCCGAAACGACGCACAGCGCCACCAGAAAGGGCAGAATCGGTGCAACGAGCCAGGCGGCCAGGCGCACGCCGAGGCAGACCACGACCACGGTGGTGATCGCCTCGGTGATGCGACGGCCCGGCTTTGGGATCACCCGCCACCGTTCTCACAGTGGCGGGTGATCTCCCACATCTGGGCTCTGGCGTCACTCCCGATCTGTTGGATGCGCCATTCGGTTTCCACCGACCGTCTGCGGCCCCGGTGGCGATTCTCGTAGGCCACGATTGCCTCGATGGCCATGACGTAGAACGCGACGGCCAGGATGCAGATGGCGACGATCAAGACGACGACGGCGAGAATCCTCTCGGCCGTCATCACTGCACCATCCGGACAAGCTCCGAGGCGATCGCACCAGCTGCAGTGTCGGCCAGCATCTTGAGCCTGGCCTCAGCCAGAGGCGTTTGGGCGATGAGGCGACCCTCCAGCTCACTCAGTTCGGCGATCGACTGCAACCCGACGCGAGTGACGAACTCGATGGCTCTGACCTCGGTTGCGTGCACCAGAGCCCGGCGCTCGCTGGCGGCCATCTGTTGGCTCGCCAACCTGGGTAGCCGACGGGGTCCCTCGAAGGGAACGATTGAACTCATCGGCCTACCCCCGTCGGGTTGACCGTTCGAGCACAGCCTGGACATCTCGGTTCGATGATCGGCATGTCGATCACTTCTCGGCACGACGAACAACAGGCGACGAACCGATCTGGCGGGACGCCTGCTTGCTTTGTCGGGCTGTCCCGGGTGACACTATTTGCAGTCACTGGCCCACCACCCGTCCGCCGCAGACGCAGTGGCGCACCCGTCGACATCCTGCCGTCTTGGTGCCACACTTCGTGCAGCGGCCTCGGTGCTGCCAGGCCTGCCTGGTCTGAGGATCCTTTGTCTGAATTGTCATCGTGTAGTGCTCCTCTCGTCAGTTTCCGAGGCATCTCCCCGGGGTGCTTCCGAGACCAACGTGACCGAGAGGCAGAAGAGAGACCAAGCAACCTCGGCAAAGACGCGAAAGAACGAAATGGAGCGGCTGGAGTGAGCGTCTCGAAGGAAGAACTGCAGATGCTGCTCCGGGCCGTCCGGTCCGTTCGTCAAGGCACCGCCAGTCACGAACTGCCGGCCGTACTCGCCGGGTACGCATCCGTCGAGATGTCTTCCCTCTGTGCGTTCCTCTGTGACCTAGCTCGAGAAGTCCTCCGTGGCGACGAGGATGCAGCACGCGAGCTGGACATTTGGCGTGGCTTCTACGGACTAGCGGATCTGCCCCCGGCGGCGCTGCAGGAGATCGGTCGTCGCTGGTCCATCGGAGCCGGTCGAGCAGGTCAGATACGTCGAGTCGTTGACGTGGCCGTGGCAGCCGCCATCGAACCTCGCGAAGCCCCGTCAACTTCTCTCCCGCCTCTGGACGTTCCTGCGGCCACCGGTACGGTTCAGCGCCTACCCATCGAGCGAGCAGTTGCTCAGGTCCACGCCGAAACTGCGATACGAGGTGGTGAGCGGGAGGTCCGCGTTGTTGAATCCCTCTCCCGCGAAGTGCTTGGGCAACCGCGCCTCCGCTCCCAAGCGGGGGTCCCTCCCCAACCGAGAGATCCCAACGCGCATCGCACTCGGAATCGACTTAGGGCGGAGATCGCTCTTCACCAGCAATCTCCAACGCTCGGCCTGCAGAGAGTCCCTGTGGACGGGAATGGGGTTCAGAGGCTCGCGTCCGCCGTTCGTTCCCTGCCTTCCGATGTTGTAGACCCGGAGACGGCGAGAAGGAGCCTTGCGGAAGGGGTACCCGACTTGGACCTCATTCGAATCCTCGTTGACAACGCTGAGAAGCGGCACCGGGATCGAACTGGCTCCGTTATCGGGCTACTCCGCGTTGTTGACCTCGCACTTGCTCGTTTCGAGTCGTCTCCTGACCCGGTCCTCGAAGCACGGGCGTTGGGTGTTGCGGCAGCGAGGTTTCGTGAGGCCGAACACATGGGCACCTACGCCGCCTTCAGGAGAATTGAGGCCTTGGTTGGGCCGCGTCACCCCCTCACGATCACGGCTCTCGATAACGCTGCACTAGTCCTGCGAGCCAACCGATATCTCGACTTGTCGAACGACGCGCTGCTCCAGGTTCGAACGGAACTGTCCCAACCCGATTGCGCACCAGAGATCAGGGGGCTCATACTCTCCAACATCTCGACATCAGCTGTGGTCGCCTCGAACTCCCTTGCTCGACCAAATGCCGAGACCCGGGTTCGCGAGGTGCACCACCGACTGGAAACAGTGCTGACAGCCATCGAGCAATCGCCCGACAGTTCCCTCGCCCGTTGGAGGACAGTAATCCTCCGTAGGCAGATTCAACTCGACCTCGCCAAGGCCATTGCAACCAAGGAGGAGACACGCGGCCGATACAGGATCGCATTGCCAAGAGCGACATCCCACTGGCGAGCCGAAGCGGCACGGGCCGCAATAGAGGCTAGCGGTGGTCCGTGGCCCATGAGTTGGGCGCTCCAGGAGATGCGCATCGCCATCGCGCAGCGTGATCCCGATGCGTTCTGGGGTGCTCGAGAACAAGCCGCTCAGTTCCATTCCATAGAACCTCACTTCCCCAATCTTGTTGTTGACTTCAACGTGCTCATCGACCGCGCCAAAGCCGTAGGATGGATGGATCCACATCCAGTTCGCATCTCAGTGAACGAAGACTCAGAGCTGATGGCGCTGGTGCGTCCCGATCGGCTAGGTACGATCTGACCCGGTGATTGCGGCCTGAGCATTGACAGATCGGCCGCAATTGCAGATGATCGAGGCAGTAATGAGGAGCGTTGCCATTGAAGCATCTGGGCCCAGCGAACTCATCCGCCATGCTGACGTCCTCCGGAATCAGGGCCAGACCGTTGAAGCCGTGGACATGTACCGGCGGGCTCTTGATGCCGTTGAGGAGCAAGGTGATCTGGAACGTGCGGCAGCGTGCCATCACATGATTGGCGTGTGCTTCAAGATGCTGGGGTCCTTTGACCTCGCCACGTCGGAGCTTCGATTGGCGAGGGCTTCCTATGAGCGGGTTGGCAACCAAGTGGGCGCCGGTGGTGCCCTCAGGGACTTGGGGATCTGCTTCGACCACCAGGGCGATCATGAGACAGCGCGCAAGTGGCTGCGATCTAGTGCTCGGCTGCTTGGGGATGAGCCAGCCGAACTGGGAATAACGTTGGCGAAGCTCGGAAAGAGCTTTGGCGACGACGGGAAGTTCCGGCTCGCGATTCGCTGGATAGCAAGAGGACTTGGACACATCCGAACTACGGACCAATGGTTCTACGAGATGACTGCCCTGATGCATGCAGGGGAGTTTCAGTTGAAGTCAGGCGAAAGCGGTAGTGCGATCACATCGCTCTGGGCTGCCGTGGCACTCATCAATGAGGCCGAGGCCCAGGACGAGCAGCGTCGGCGCCTGGCGCAGATCTTCGGCTGGCTTGCACGTTGCTATCGCGAAGTGGAGAACCGCAAGCTCGCCGACCGGCTCGAGGAGCGGTCGAAGTCCTTCGTTGCGATGATGGACGCCCAGACTCGTGATGGGGTCGCTGCGGAGCTGCGAGCGGCCTGATTCTCGTCAAAGTCCATCATGAGTCCAGGGCACCTCAAACAGACTGGAAGGGATCCAACTTGCAACAGGAACTAAGACATGCGAGCCATGCTGTCGAGACGTAGATTCTGCACTTCTATGTTGTCAGGCATCGCAATCAGACTGACCACAGCCGTAGCAACATCTTCAGGACTCAGAGCACCTGGGCGGTCGCCGGGATTTCGACCATTGAAATGGGTGTCAACACGTCCAGGCGAGACAAGGACCAAGTTGACGCCAGATGGTGCGACCTCCAACTGTAGGTTGCGGACCATGGCTTTCAATCCGGCCTTGCTAGCAGCGTATATTGCTGAACCGCTTGACAGGGCTTCTTCTGCATCCGACCCCAGAAAAACGACCCTCGATCGACCGGCATTCTCAAGGAAGGGCAAACAGTGCCGTGTCAAGAGATAGGGAGCTCTCAAGTTGACCCGAATCATTCTGTCAAATTCTTCGGATCCTATCTCCTCAACGGTTCCAAAGCGACCCAAGCCAGCGCAGTGTACAATAGTTTCAACGCGTTCAGACATTGCGATAGCTGAGACTATGTCAGCTATACCCTCATCATTAGCTAAGTCCGCTGAAATCGTAGCGGTGTTGCAGCCGGAGGATCGCGCAAGCCTTTCAATGTCTCTTAGTCGATCGTGGTCACGACCACAGAGAATAAGCGACATTTCTGGGACTTTAGCTAGTCGCTGTGCAATAGCGCGACCGATTCCCGAAGTCGCGCCTGTAATCAGCGCGGTCTGAGTCATTTGAGTGCTCCTACATGGATAGCGGTACTGGCACGATTGAGTTGATTGATCGGGCAGCATCAATACCCTGAGTGGTTAGGGGACCAGAATAATAGATGGAGGCCAGTTCTATATAGTACCGTCGAGATTCGAGCATGAGAGAATGGACCTTGTCGCTTGCTCTAGGCTCTGAACAATTATCTAGGTAGTGTCGCCCCCAACCAGAAATGCGAATCTGCCATGTATGCGTTGCGCACAGACCCTTCAACCTATACGGTACATCCAGCATGAAGATCAGTCCAACGCTATTTAGTAGGGATGCTAGGGAATCAAGTGACGACGGTACATCATTCGGATAGTCTTCGAAGATGAGATCAGGACTAATGCTTCCGAGGATGTATGGACTCTCTATGTACCCGGTTACCGTCCGGAAACTCATTTCAGTAGATTGCAGAAAGTTAAGCAATAAATTGATCTCGCCCACCAATCCTCGAGATTGTCCCCCCTCGGTCAAAGTCCGCATTCGCTCGATTGGATCATCCACTGACGAGTCCCTTCATTGCCGAGAACGGCGAAACAGAGCGAAGTCGTACGTCACCGCCAATTCGAACCTGTGCGACAGCTCCGCCCGGAACCTCCGACCGAGCGGACCAGCATCCACCATCAAGCATCGGCACCATGATTGACTGAGGGCCAATGGTACAGCGTTGACGGACCGAGCGTGGGGTTGTTATATTGGCGAAGCGTGAGCCGCGCGCGCCCCGTGGCAGGAGTATTTATCGATGAAGTCACCAAACAGACCACCAACATTTGAGAAAATTGGGATTAGGTCTGAGAGTGACCCCGTACTTCGCAAAGGAACAGATGAACTCAATCTTCCGAAAGAGTCTGCACTAGCACAGTCTTCGCTCGGTGAATTGAAGGAAATCCTGGATCAAGCCCGGAGGCTTTACCCTTTCGACAAGGGCGTCGGAATCGCCGCACCGCAAATCGGACTTCCGCTACGGATAGCTCTAGTTCGCATCCCCAACGGCAATCAAATTTCACTGATCAATCCGCGCTTGATTGAGACCTCCGAGGCAACGGATTTTCAATACGAAGGTTGCCTAAGCTTCTTTTCCGTTCGCGGCCTCGTAGAGCGACCATTGAGCATTTTGGTTTCCAATGAGAGACTAGATGGGTCTCGGGTAGAACATCGCTATTCTAAAGGTGCTGCAAGACTAATATTACATGAGATCGACCATCTCGATGGCAAGCTCTATATTGACCGAATAAACATGTCGACCGATCTTCTCTCATATGGCGACTATATTAGGCGGCGTGATCGCAGGTGGAAATATAGTGGTCGGGCTGCTTCCTAAGCAGCTCCCGTTATTAGGCGGAATCTCTCTGCAATGTCTATCATCACATGGTTACACATCAGCGACCTCCATTTTCGCGCACCAAAAGCTGGCACGAGAGAACAAAAGCGGAAGATTCAGGCACTTCTTACGGATGTTGGTCAAATCCGAGCTGGAAAGAGAACCTTCTCGTCGCTTGATCTAAAAAACAATCCTATCGACTTCATTTTGCTGACAGGCGACATTGCGGCATCAGGTACGCGCGAGGAATACCTTGTAGCAGCAAGATTCATCGGTCAGTTAACTGCAGCCATAGATGTCCCACCAAGTCGAGTTCTCGCGGTCCCTGGAAATCACGATGTCCGCCGCGAATTTCACAAGTTAAACGATCGTTCAGTATACGATTCTCTCAAGCTGGCACCGAATCCCGACGAATTGCGAAAGGCGCTCGACGCAGCGGGCCTTCGCGATTCTCAAAGCTCAAAACGAACTGACGCCGCTAAGAACCTTGTAAAGAAGCTCAGTATGTTTACGGAGTTCCAGGCGGGTTTCAGTTCAGATCTGCACAATGAGCCCGCCGTGCGCACTGTCGCTTCTGGTGCGCGTCTTTGGACCTGGCCGATCGATGGTCAGTTAGTCGAAATCGTGGGATTCGACACAGCCTGGGCTTGTGGGGCAGATGATCACGACTTGTCGCCCATTGTCGGCCAGCATCAACGGGAGGACATAGCCGAGCTGTTCAATCCCTCTGCATCGCTCCGGCTCGTCCTTCAACACCATCCGACAGATACACTGATCTCGGCCGATAGATACGAGCACGAAAAATGGCTTGCATCGCATCATGCGATCTGTTTGGCGGGCCATGTACACAATCACTGGCACCGAACAATCGGTCTTGCTGAAGGCACATTTGTTGAGATTGTGGGAGGTTCCGCAAGCTATTCCTATTCGGGTGACCACCGGTATTCATTCGGGCAGTGTCGATTTGGTGATGCAAATCCCTATTTGCGGGTGGCACCTCGTCAACTCCGCGGGGACAACTATCACCTTGATCCGACATTTGGGGCAGATGCAGAAGGCGGAGTCTACGATTTCGGGAGTAGCCTCACTCTTCCCTTTGCGATGAAGACTGTTACGCCAGAGAGAGGAAATGACCGACCAGGTCCACCTTTAGAGGTGGAGCGGGATGACAATAGAGTCACGTATCAAAGGCGTAGATATATGATTGAATCTCGCAAGGTCTTCCGAGATATCAAGCAACACGTCAATTTTCCGATCAGGGTTTATGCAGACAAGTTTCCGGATGATCGAGCAAAGTCTCTCAAACTGTACGCCCGGTCGCCGCTCACGCTCAATGGCATCGAACTGGAAGTTGAGGTCGACGGGCGAAAAGTAGATCCTGAAGTCGTTTTGGACACACCCTCACTTAAGGAGCTGACGGTTCCGCTGGGCCCGAGTGCGAGGGAACTTGTCTACAGATACACCATTCCACAGAGCCTATGGGGAAGCTTCTTTCAGCGAGAAATCCGATTTCCAACAGATCACTTCTCCGTCGAACTAGTATTTGATCGAATAGGTCGCGCAGGAGACGTGCACGCGGCACAGCGCCCCCTTGCCTCCAAGAGCGCCTCACCACTTCGCGCCCATTCGGTCCCTGATGGTCCTCAAGAAAAATTCAATTGGGAACTCACAGACGTGGAACCGAACACCCGATTCGCCGTGAGTTGGAATCTCAGTACCTAGCTTGCTGCTCGCGATGACTACGAAACCCTGGTCGCATTCGTAGCCGGATGCGTTGGGATCGCAAACCGGCTACGTTCCAAGTGGGGCCCAGCTGTTGGGCGGGGCACCTTGAGCAGCATCGGCCGTGGGAGGTGTTCGAATGTACGAAGCACGAGGCGTGTCCGCAGACAAGCGCGGCGTCTATCGTGCGCTGGAGGGAACGTCGCGGAGCATATTTGCTGGCGCCTTCTGTCAGGCAATCCCCGATATTCTGAGCAACTCTCCCGAGCACTGTCTGTTGATGCACGCTGATGGAGCTGGAACGAAATCGAGTCTCGCTTACGTTTACTGGCGTGAGACAGGTGACATCTCTGTATTTAGGGGGCTGGCCGAAGATTCCGTCGTCATGAATCTAGATGACTTGCTCTGTGTCGGAGCTACCGGTCCATTTGCGCTTTCTAACTTAATCGGACGCAATGCAAAGAAGGTGCCCGAAGAGGTTGTCGGAGAGATCGTCCATGGTTACAACGATTTTGCCGATAGGTTGGCCGAATTTGGGATCGTCATAGGTCCGTGTGGTGGGGAAACGGCAGATCTGGGGGATCTTGTACGGACCCTTGTGGTTGACTCAGTTCTCACGACTCGGATGCGACGTGAGAACTTCATCAATCTCGATAATGTCACGCCTTCACTCTCGATCGTGGGCTTGGCAGGATTTGGGCAGGCGGCATGGGAATATCGCGAGAACAGCGGGATTGGGACGAATGGCTTCACTGCTGCGCGGCATGAACTTCTTGGAAGCCAGTACGGCACGATCTACCCCGAGTCGTTTGATCCCGGGATTGCCGGACTTGCCTATACTGGTCGATTCGAACTGGAGGATCCGCTGCCCGGCTCGGATATGACGATTGGGCAAGCCCTACTCTCGCCCACGCGAACCTACGCTCCAGTTGTCCGCGACTGCCTGGCCGCAGTCGGTCCAGCAATCAAGGGAATGGTGCATAATTCGGGTGGAGGATTGACGAAGTCAGTTCATTTTGGACATGGAATCCGCTACGTAAAGACTGACCTATTCACTCCACCGCCAATATTCATGGTTATGCGTAGGGAATTTCAATTGTCGACCGAAGAAATGGTTCGCGTGTTTAACATGGGTCAGCGTTATGAGATCCTGTGCGAACCATCTGAGGCGGAATCAATATGCGAAATATCGAGATCGTACGGTGTCGAAGCCAAAGTAATTGGTTACACCGAAGAGACGGAATGTGCCGCCGAAGTCGTCATTGAGTTGTTTGGAGAACGTGCGGAATTCCGGCGTGATCCGTGACTTCACATGCCAGTGACTCTCCTCGGTCGGCCTTGGTAGTCGGTCTCAATTCTGTTGACTATATATTCAGCATCAATGATGAGATTGGTCCTGATTGTGACGTATCGGCAACGGATATGGTGATTTCGCCTGGCGGTCCTGCTGCCAATGTTGCAGTGACGCTTGCCGGGCTAGGAATCAAGACGTTCTACGCCGGACTTGTCGGCAGTGACCATCATGGAGTTGTGGCGCGGAAGAGCCTCGTTGATGCAGGCGTCGAGATTGTGGAGACATCAGCAAGGTACTCCCTTCGTTCTCCAGTCGCAGTCGTTCTGGTCAACTCGATTAATGGGACGCGGTTGTGTTGCGGCTACCGTGAGTCCGGTAGTGAGTTGACGATCGAGGATTTCGAGATTCATCACTTGATTGGAGCCGTCGATGCTATTTATTCGGATGGTTATGAATTGAAACTTACGGGTGGGATAATTGAGACTCTCTCACTACAGGAGGACCTGGTGCGCAAACCCGCAGTAGTGATTGACTCGGAAGATGGTCTCGCGCTTGGTCAATCGTGGATCCAATTCGTCGACCACTGTCTTCCGTCGGAGCGAGCCGCATTGCAGTGGGGAAACCAAGACATACCTAGCTGTATCAGGCAATTGGCCGAGGTCGGAGTCGACACGTGTGTTGTCACGAAAGGCAAGGAAGGCAGCGTTGGAAGCGAAGGTGATGGGCTGCTCATTGAGACGCCTTCAATTGCAGTGGATTCGCCCGACACCGTGGGGGCCGGTGACGCATTCCGAGGGGCTTACCTGGCTGCCCTCCTGTGCGGATTACCGTTTGTCGAGCGGATAACCTTCGCCACAAGGGTGGCGGCACTAAAATGCCACCAGCACGGAACACGCTTGGGAAGCGACTTGCTGTCATCCTATGCAAGCGAACTTCGGACGGTACCAAAGCAAAGTTGAGCGCGGGAGACAGACGAACATTGCTTGTGGGACTTCCAAAGGGCCGGTTTGCTGGATTGAGTCACCAATTGTTGGCGAGATTGGGGGCGAATCCGCAAGAGGAAGATGGTGATCGTTACGTCCTGGGTGGTATCACGTTCGTCTTGCTAAAGGCTAGTGACTGCGCCTTCCTACTTGACGCAGGTATTCTGGACGCTTCGGTCGTACCCGAAGAGTGGCTCCTAGAAATTGACTTAACTTGTGATTCAAGCCGTTTCGAGGTTCACGGCCGATGTGGATGGATTCAGGCTTCCATTGCGTGGCTGAGGCCTCTTGGCCTGCAATTGACAGGTCAGCACGGGAGTCTCTCAGTCGTTACGCCATTTCGGGGAATAGCGAAATCACTTATCTCATCCGAGGTTTCATCGTCTGCGTCCGTAGTCCATGTGCTTGGTTCAATCGAAGCGTTAGTGTCGGCCCTGAATGTAGTGGGGCTTGATATTGTCGAATCGGGTGCTTCCGCGAGAAGATATGGATTAAGTGTCGATGTCGTCCGAACGAATCTCGACGTGGTCCTGGCCACATCGGCCGAAAGACCGATGACATCCGAATTGGGCAATCTGGTCCGGCTAGTGTTGAGTGCTCAGGAATTCTAGGTGGTGGAATTCGAAGGGCCACGTTTCAACCCTCATCCCGCTGGAGACAGTGGAGCTTCCTGTTGTTGCCCGGATGCCGGGATCCGCGGCAACCACGAATGTCCGTCACCATTACCACCGATGCCCTTTGGTGGCGAAGGCACGATGGTCATCATTCTCCTTCGGCGGGGCTGGTAGGCGCTGATTGAATCGAGGCCGGTTGAGGATGTGGCATGCCCGGTGCTCGGAGACCACGAGGGGTCGGCGTCGGCCAATACGCCCCGCGGAGTGGCGGCGAGCTCGGAGGCGGCCATGGAGAGCTTCGGATCGATCCTCCTGAGAAACCTATTCGACAGGCGGCCCTGCTGTGCCCAGGTTGCCTGACCTTCAAGGCCTGTGAACACCGGTCGAGATCAGCAGCGCGCGCCGGTCGAAAACGGCAGCACTGTTGGTCAGAATCTACGTTGAGGTTGGGTCTCCGTCCAGGGTTTGACCGGGCTGCTTGATGGTGGCCCGAC